>OIER01000288.1_pt1 | contig 43927 bp, 48 predicted proteins | sample 1581801 | NCBI WGS metagenome assembly OIER01 (sample SAMN03281006, study PRJEB24777) | human gut metagenome | isolation source: fecal sample PR165 from 1 month old male Malay infant, vaginally delivered... | reverse complement strand
CGCAACGCGGCCGTTCCAGCTGGTCACCGGGCGCAACTGGCGCGGCACGGCCTTCGGCGGCGCGCGCGGCCGCACCGACGTGCCGAAAATCGTCGACTGGTACATGGAAGGCAAGATCGAGATCGACCCGCTCATCACCCACACCATGCCGCTCGAGGAAATCAACACCGCCTTCGACCTGATGCATGAGGGCAAATCGATCCGCTCGGTCGTCGTCTTCTGATGGCCGGCGACGGCTATACGGTGGATGTGCGCGGGATGGATGAATTCAGCCCGCGCGATCTCTATGCCATGCTGCGCCTGCGGGTCGATGTCTTCGTCGTCGAGCAGAAATGCCCCTATCCGGAACTTGATGGCAAAGACCTCGACGCGCTGCACCTGCGGCTTCTCCTCGGCGATGAACTGGCGGCGAGCGCCCGCCTGCGCCCGCCGCATGGCGGCATGGATGCGGCGCGCATCGGCCGGGTCGTCGTCTCGCCCGCGCATCGCGGCAAGCGGCTCGGCGAAAAGCTGATGGCCGAGGCCATTGCCGCCTGCGAAACCCGCTTTCCCGGCCGCCCCATCGCGCTGTCGGCGCAAAGCCACCTGCAGCGGTTTTATGAATCCTTCGGCTTTCTGCCGGTGTCGGGCGAATATCTGGAAGATGATATTCCGCATGTCGACATGCAGCGGCCGGTGACGGCGCAAACGGCGGGGTAGAAGGCGATGCTGCACCGGCACAATCCCTTTTACATCGCAGCCGTTGCCGGTCTCGCCGCGCTGGCGCTCGCCCTGGTGTTCTACCCGCACCTTGCCTATGTGCTCGGCGCAAACACCTTCTTCATCGTCTATCTCATCCTGACGGCGTTCAAGATCCGCCGGCTGACGGCGGATTTTCTCAGGAAGAATGCTGCCCGTTCCGACGAGCCCATGGCGGTCATTTTTGCCGTTACCCTCGGCACGGTTATCGTGGCGGTGGGGTCGCTTTTCGTGCTGATCAACAGCGGCAAGCATCCGCAGCTGATCAATCTTGTTCCCGCGCTGGCCGCCGTGCCGCTGGGCTGGGCGACCATCCATGCCATGGCCGCCATCCATTATGCGCATCTCTACTGGCAGCCGGATGAAACGGCAGAGGGCACCAAGGACAAGCCGCGCAAACATGTCGGCGGGCTGGATTTCCCTGGCGAAAAGGAGCCGGGCGGCATCGAGTTTCTGTATTTTTCCTTTGTCATCGGCATGACCGCGCAAACCTCCGATACGGCGGTCACCAGCACTGAAATGCGCAAGGTCAACCTGCTGCACGCCATCGTTTCCTTCTTCTTCAACACGGTGCTTGTGGCAGCGGCGGTCAATGTCGCTGTCGCGCTCGGCCAGTAATCAGCTCAAAAAACCACGGGAATTGTCATGGAAACGCTATCGATCGCCAGGAGTTTTGAAGGCACGCAGGGAGTCTATCGCCATCGCAGCGATGCCTGCCAGTGCGACATGACTTTCGCGGTGTTTTTGCCGCCACAGGCCAAGGATGGTCCGGTGCCGGTGCTGTGGTATCTCTCGGGTCTCACCTGCACCCACCAGAACGTCATGGACAAGGGTGAATACCGCCGGGCGGCGGCCGAACACGGCGTTGCCATCGTCTGCCCGGATACCAGTCCGCGCGGCGATCACGTGCCTGATGAAAAGGACAATTGGCAGTTCGGGTCAGGCGCCGGGTTTTATCTCGATGCGACCGAGGTGCCCTATGCCGACAACTACCGCATGGCGAGCTATATCGCGCAGGAACTGCCGGCGCTGCTCGCCGCCAATTTTCCCGTCGATATGGCGCGGCAGGGTATTTTCGGCCATTCCATGGGCGGGCATGGCGCCATCACGCTGGCGCTGAAACACCCCGGACGTTACCGCTCCGTTTCCGCCTTTGCCCCCATCGCCCGGCCGGGTGTCGCGGGCTGGTCGCGTCCAGCCTTTGAAAAATATCTCGGCACGGACGAGACGGCCTGGCGCGCCTATGACAGCGTGCTGCTGATCGAGGATGGTCACAGGCTGCCGGAACTACTGGTGGATCAGGGCAAGGCTGATGGTTTTCTCGATGACGGCCTGCGGCCATGGCTCCTGGAAGAGGCGTGCCGGCAGGCCAATATTCCGCTGACGCTCAACATGCGCGATGGCTACGACCATTCCTATTTCTTCATTTCCACCTTCATGGCCGATCATGTCGCCTGGCATGCGGCGCGGCTCGGTTAGGCCTTCGTCTTACGGGCGCAGCGTCCTTGCCATGCGCGGGTCGCCGGCAAAGATCGCGCGGCTGAAACCCAGCCGGATGTCCGGCTGGTCGCAGATGGCTTTGACGCCATAATCGGAAAACACCAGTCGCCACGTCGTCGTGTGCGTGGGGCGCGGCATGGCAAAGGCGCCGCAGGAGAGCAGCGCCAGATTGGCGCCACCCGCGGGGTCGCGCACCGACTGGTAGCGGATGATCTCGATGCCCGCCTGATGCGCCGCGTCGGCCAGCGCAAGGCAGGCCGTATAGTCGGTCAGGTGCGTCCAATGCTCCGCATGCCGGGCAAAGGGCGGAGCCAGCAGATCGATGCCGCGCTTCGTCGCATAGCGGCTCTCGAAAGCGGTGAATTCCAGTGCATTGCGCGGCCAGGGCGTCCCCGGGCTCTCGCTGAAGAACAAGAGCCGGTAGAATGCCGTCTCGGCGACGGCCGTTTCAACCACTTCGCTGGCATAGAACACGCCGGGGGAATAGCCCTCGCGCCGGAAGCGTGAATTGCCGGGATAGCGGCCATAGCGAAAGGGCGTTGCCAGCAGATAATCGAGCCGGGCGCAATCCGGCGGCAGGGGTGGCTTGGTCGCTTCGATCTCGTCCTCAAGCAAGGCCTGCTCGTCGAGCGTATCGACAAGTTTCATGGTGGAAACGCGGTGTTGTGCCTCAACAAGGCGCCAGCAGGCGCCATGCCGGTCGCGCGCCTCAGATCGGAGCGCGTCGGGCGTCCAGATAGGCAAGGACATGGGCGAGACCGTCAATGGTTTTGATGCGGTTGAGCGGCTTGCCCCCCAGCATGCTGTTGTCGGTGCGGATCCACTGCCGGGCGACGCTGTCGTCACCGCCGACAATGGCGTCCAGCGAACGGTAGAGCCGGATGAAAAGCAGCGCCAGCTCATAACTCTTGCCGGTGAGCGGCGTGCCATCCTCGCTGCGCTTCAGGCGCGATATGCTGGGCTCCGACAGGCCGACCACGGTCGACAGTTCCTTGGCGGTCAGCCCGAGCAGTTCGGACGACCGCAGCAAAGCCTTGGAAACAACGGCGGTCTTGCTGGTGTGTTCCGGTGTGCGTTGGGTGAGTGCCGACATGTCTATACCTTTCATCTGAAAGGAATATAGCTTTAATTTCAGGTGAAATCAATGGGTGGAGATTTTTGTTGTCTGGAAGCCATTCCCTACCGTCGTGCGGAAACCGCCATGGGCAAGCCGCCATCGGGTTGCGTGGTCAGTTTCTGCACCGGCCAGGGCTTTGCCGTGCCCACCGTATCGAAACGGTATCTGTGCAGCAGCGTTGCCAGCGCGATGATGGCCTCCTGCAGGGCAAAGCTGGCGCCGATGCACACGCGCGGTCCGGCGCCGAACGGCAGGTACTGGAAACGGTCGATTTTATCGCGGTTTTCCGGATGGAAGCGCGAGGGCACGAAGGCTTCGGGATTGTCCCAGTAGAGGCGATGGCGATGCACCGTCCATGGCATGACCAGAATGGCGGACCCCTTGGGAATATGCAGATCCTTGTACTGATCGTCCTCCACCGGCTCGCGATTGATCGAAGGCGCCGGCGGGTAGAGGCGCATGGCTTCCTCGAACGCGGCCCGCGTGAAGGGCAGGGCATTCAGCCAGTCATGCGGCGCCGGCAGCGGGTCCTGCTGCATGAAGGCGTCGATTTCCTGTTCGATCAGATCGCGTTCCCATGGCGCCTGTGCCAGCAGATAGAGCGTCCAGCCCAATGCGCGTGCCGTGGTTTCATGCCCGGCGCCGATGAAGGTGATGATATTGTCTTCGATCTCGGCGCGCGACAGCCCGTCCGGCCCTTCCGCGCGCAGCAGCAGCGTCAGGAAATCGTTGGGAACGGCGTCGCCATCCCGGTCCATGCGCGCCTTGCGCAGGACGATCGTCTCGGCAACGATCTTGCGGAAGAAGGCCAGCGCCCTGCGGCCGCGGATCTGGGTGAAGCGTGGCAGCCAGCTCGGCGCACCGAGGAGGTCCAGCGGATCGACGCGCCCCATTGTCTCGAACAGGCGGTCGACTTCATGGACGAATTCGTCGGGTTCACCGGCAATTTCGCCGGAAAACAGGGTTTCCGCCAGGATATCATAGGTGAGCATCGTCATGTCGCGGGACACATCGACGGTGCCTGCAACGCTTTCATAGCGTTCGGCAAAGCTTTCCGTGGTCCGCTTCATCGCTTCGGCAAAACCGTTGATGTGGCGCGGAGTAAAAACGGGCGCCATGGCCCTGCGCGAGCGTTTCCAGGTCTCGCCTTCGGCTGTCAGCAGCCCGTCGCGCAGGATCGGGCGCAGGATGCGCTGGCGCACCGCCGCCATCTTGTAATTCTTGGCGTTGTCGACGAGGACGTGGCGGATCAGACCGGGATCATTGGCGATGATCGTGTGCTGGAAGGCCCAGTCGATGGATACCCATGGTTCGTTGTAGGACGGCTCTCCCCACAATTCGAGCGGATTGCGGTAAATGGTGCGGATCAGCTCGATCGTGCCGACCGGGCCCGTGCGCGGCACCGGTGCGGGGGGAATGAATGCGGTTCTGACAGTGTCCATGTGGCGGCCTCCAGACCCACGATGTGGGGATGTTGTTTCCCGATGTCCAGCCATCCAGCCCCGATTCCTGCAATGTCCCGGCCCTTCGCCGGTTCGCCATCGGCGTATCGACCAATGGCTAATTGACGAGGTATGGCCGGGCAGGATGTACTCATCCCATGCACCGCCATTTTTGTGAGACAGTCGAAACGACTGGCCGAAAATCAGATTTGTTATCAGTTTTATCTCATTATATCAATAGCTTAAGTATTTTATCGATTTGTATTATGAGGTTGTGACCATGGCTTTCCGCCTATACTGGCCCCTGCTGGCGGTGTTTCTCGTCTCCTGCAGTGGCGGTTCCGATTCCGAAAAATCCGCTTCAACCGCCTCGTCAGGAACTTTTACCGCCCCCAAGCCCGTGCAGCCGGTGCCCGGGAGTGCCGTCTTTGCCTATGAGCCTTACGATGCGGTTGAGCGCCTTGCCGTGAGCGAAACGCCCTCCAGCAAGGCGCAGACGATCAACCTCAAGGGGAGTGTGATTCCGTTCACCGCAACCGCCGGTCATATGATTGCCTATGACTGGGCGGGCGCCCCGCCAAAGCCGGTTGATCTGGCGCGACTCGATGCGCAAGCCGCCATTTTCTATACGGCCTATACGCGCGATGACATGCCGCGCGATACCCGCCCGGTCACCTTCGTTTTCAATGGCGGGCCGGGCGGCGCTTCTGCAGATCTGGACCTTGATTTTCTTGGGCCGAAGAAAGTCGATACGGTGTCACCGGAACTGAAGCTGCTCGACAATCCCGATACGCTGCTCGACAAAACCGATCTTGTGTTTGTCGATCCGGTTGGCACCGGCTATTCCGCAGCGATCCGGCCGTATGAAAACGCGGATTTCTGGGGCGTCGACAGCGACGCCAAGGTCCTGCGTGACTTTATCACCCGTTACATCAACCTCACCGGCCGGCAAAGCTCGCCGAAATATATTTACGGTGTATCCTATGGCGGTGTGCGTGCGCCGATCATCGGGCGCCGGCTCATCGAAAGCGGCAGTCGCGATTATACGGCTGGCCCGGACAGCAAGCCGGCCAATATCCTTACCGGACTGATCCTGAACTCACCGATGCTGGACTTTAAAACAGATTGCCGCCAATCCAACTTCTCCTGCGGGGGAGCGCTGCCGACCTACGCCACGGTTGCCGCCTATCACGGCAAGCCCGCTGGACGTCAGGATCTGACGACCGAGGATCTGAAAACGGCCGATCCAGCAACTGCGGCGTCAAAGATCTCGAGATTTCTGTCGGATGTCCGCACATTTGCCATCACCTTCAACAGCCTGTATCCGGCCGTATTCCCGGGCGTTTCGCAAGCGGCCTCTGACCGAATCCAATGGGACGCCTACCTCAAGGCACCCAACTGGTCCGTTTCGGACGCAGGTCAACCCAATGCTGAAGATTTCCTCAATAGGCTCTACTCGCTTACCGGAATAGGCAAACCGTACCAGAAAGGGAATATGTCCAAGGACAATCCCTGGATCGAAACGCCCAATCTCAATCCCATGCAATTCCTTGAAAAGTTCGATCCGGTGCAGGGTAAGCTTGTCATCAATGACGGACGGGAGTTTTTGCCCAGACAGGCAATCGATCCCTCGCTGGATCGGGCCGATATTTATTATGATTTCATAAAAACCTATCAGGCCGGTTTCATGAACTACAGGTCGACGTCACCTTATCTGGGTCTCAACGGAGGCATCATCGATAACTGGAATTTTGAACCTGATCCAAGGCTGCTGGGTGCCGAAGGCAGGTTGGGAACCAGTCTTCCGGATATGGCTTTTGCCTTGACCTTGAACCCCAGCCTGAAGGTTCTCATCCAGCACGGTTATTACGACCTCAACACCGTGTTTCATCAGACGGAACTGAACATAACGCGCGCTGGCTTGGCGGCCAAGGTACCGGTCAAAACCTATGAGGGCGGTCACGGCGTTCCGTCCGGCAAGACCCGTTCCTATGAGCGTGTCATGCAGGATCTCGATACATTCTATGCCCAGCCCCAGACGAACATGATTGCCGGATTGAATGCACCCCTCGCGGAAAGGGATGGCCATGAGTAAGTTTGCTTTGTCGATGGTCACGGTTTTGCTCGCTGTCAGCGCACAAGCACCGGGCTCCCATGCCGGGGATTCCATCAGTTTGACCCGGCCGGATCCGGACATGCGGGCGCGCGCGCTGCGCGCCATTCCTCCACATGACCAGCCGGGACAGGGAAGTCCGGAGCCGATTACGCCGGAGGGCGTGGACAGCGCCATCGACCGCCGTATCCGTTCTCTGTTCGAACAGGCGGCTGACCCTGCCACGCAGCGTGTCACCGTCGCTTCGGCGGAAAAAGCCGGTGTGGGCTATTTTTCCGATCATTTCCGGGAAATCGATCGCGATGAAACCGGCAGTCTCGATTTCGCCGAGGTCAAGGCGTTTTTCGACGCCCAGTCTCCCATTGCAAGGCCGGCGTCGACCGGAATCCAGATTATCAGGTAGCGTGCACCGGTGTGTTCCGGTCCGTGGCGTGCCGCCCGGAATGAATTGCGCGAGAAGGCGGGCCGGGCGCAGCCTTAATCTGTGCCATGGTGCAAGGTTCAGGCACGGTTTTCCGCGTCGATCAGGCGTTTTTTAGCCATGATCCGTGGATAGCCTATAGGCTAAGAATTGGAAAAACGTACATTAACCACTATATCTAGGTTTGCAGCCGGGCATGATTCGCCCGGGTCCTTCACGCCAGTTCACGGCGCCAAGAAAAGATTGAATTTATATGAGTGATACACCTGAGATGACGACCGGAACTTCACCGGAATATGGTGCAGATTCTATCAAGGTTCTCAAGGGGTTGGATGCTGTCCGCAAACGCCCGGGTATGTATATCGGCGATACGGACGATGGTTCCGGCTTGCACCACATGGTCTATGAAGTCGTCGACAACGCCATTGACGAGGCGCTAGCCGGTCATGCGACGCGCGTCACTGTCACGCTCAATCCCGACGGGTCCTGCACCGTCACGGATAACGGACGCGGAATTCCCACGGATATGCACGAGGAAGGCGTCTCCGCAGCCGAGGTCATCATGACCCAGCTGCACGCCGGCGGTAAGTTCGATCAGAACTCCTACAAGGTGTCGGGCGGTCTGCATGGCGTGGGTGTTTCCGTGGTCAACGCCCTGTCGGTCTGGCTGCGCCTCAAGATTCGCCGTCAGGGCAAAATCCATGAAATGAGTTTCACCCATGGCGTTGCCGATGCTCCGCTGCGGGAAATCGGCGAGTCCAATGGCGAGACCGGCACGGAAGTGTCGTTCTTGCCCTCGACCGACACATTCACCATGGTCGAGTTCGATTTCAAGACGCTGGAACATCGTCTGCGCGAACTGGCTTTCCTGAATTCCGGTGTTCGCATTCTTCTGGCTGACCGCCGCCATGCCGATCCGGTCGAGCTCGAGCTGTTTTATGAGGGCGGGTTGACGGCCTACGTCAAATATCTCGATCGCACCAAAAAGGAACTGGTCAGCGAACCGATCTATATTCGCGGTGAACGCGATGACACCACGGTGGAAGTCGCCATGTGGTGGAATGACAGCTATCATGAGAATGTTCTGTGCTTCACCAACAACATTCCGCAGCGCGATGGCGGGACGCATCTCGCCGGTTTCCGCGGTGCGCTGACGCGCCAGATGACGGGCTATGCCGAAAACACCGGGCAGGCGAAAAAGGCAAAGGTATCGCTGACCGGCGATGATTGCCGTGAAGGTCTGACCGCCGTTCTCTCCGTCAAGGTGCCGGACCCGAAATTCTCCTCGCAGACCAAAGACAAGCTCGTTTCATCCGAAGTGCGCGCGGTCGTGGAAAGTCTCGTCAACGAGGCCTTGTCGAGCTGGCTGGAAGAACATCCCGCCGAAGGCAAGGTTCTGGTGGAAAAGGTCATCCAGGCTGCATCCGCCCGTGAAGCTGCCCGCAAGGCGCGCGACATCACCCGCAAGAATTCGCTGAGCATCAGCTCGTTGCCCGGCAAGCTTGCCGATTGCCAGGAACGCGATCCGGCCAAGTCGGAAATCTTCATCGTCGAGGGCGATTCCGCCGGTGGTTCGGCCAAGGGCGGCCGCTCGCGCCAGAACCAGGCGATCCTGCCGCTGCGCGGCAAGATCCTGAACGTCGAGCGTGTCAAACTCGACCGCATGCTCTCCTCCGACCAGATCGGCACGCTGATCCTGGCGCTGGGAACCAGCATCGGCAAGGACGAGTTCAACCCGGACAAGCTGCGTTACCACAAGATCATCATCATGACCGACGCCGACGTCGACGGGGCGCATATTCGCACGCTGCTGCTGACGTTCTTCTTCCGCCAGATGCCGGAACTGATCGAGCGCGGCCATATCTATATCGCCCAGCCGCCGCTTTATAAGGTGTCGCGCGGCAAGTCCTCGCAATACATCAAGAATGAAGCGGCCTTCGAGGAGTTCCTGATTGAATCTGGGCTGGAAGAAGCCTCGCTGGAGTTGACCGGCGGCGAAGTGCGGGCCGGTACCGATCTGCGGTCTGTCATCAATGATGCGCTGGCTGTCCGTCATCTGCTGCTGGGTCTCAACACCCGCTACGACCGTGCCGTCGTCGAGCAGGCGACCATTGCCGGCGCGCTCAATCCGGAAGCCATTTCAGATACGCCGCGTGCCGAGCTTTTGGTGAAGGAAGTCGCGGCCCGCCTCGACCTGATCGCCGAAGAGACGGAAAAAGGCTGGACCGGCCGGCTTGCAACGCCGGATGACGGTGTCGACGGCTATGTCCTGGAGCGTTCGCTGCGCGGCGTCAAGGAAACCGTGACGCTCGACATGGCCTTGATCGGTTCGGCCGATGCGCGCCAGCTCGACCGCTATTCCCCGCGCCTGCAGGAAGTCTACGGCAAGCCGCCTGTCCTGCGCCGCAAGGAAAAGTCCGAATCCCTGGCCGGACCGATTGCCCTGCTCGAGGCGGTCTTTGCCACGGGACGCAAGGGCCTGTCGCTGCAGCGTTACAAGGGACTGGGGGAAATGAACGCCGATCAATTGTGGGAAACCACGCTTGATCCCAATGCCCGTTCGCTGCTGCAGGTCAAGGTCAATGACGCGACGGACGCCGACAGCCTGTTCTCAAGGCTGATGGGCGATGATGTCGAGCCGCGCCGCGAGTTCATTCAGGACAATGCGCTCAGCGTTGCCAATCTGGACGTCTGATCCCGGACAATAGTCCCGGCTGCGGGCGTTGCCGTCAGGCCACCGCCCGCAGGTCAAAATCGGCGTGAATGATGTCGAACGGCACGCAAACCTTTGCATCCTCGGTACGTTCGACAAGACCCCAATGGATCAAGGCCGTTACATCGTCGTGAACCCGCTTCACATCGCGCCGGAGCGAGCGGGCAAGACCGCGAATGCTGGACGGACCTATCTTTTGCAAATGCTCGATCAGTTCCCAGCGTTTGGGCGTGATGATTGAAAACAGTTGGGCCGGCGAACTGAAAGTGAATGTCGCAACCGGATTGGCGCTTCCCTTGTTCCAGGTGTTGGTAAATTCCTTGGCAGCGTCACGCATGACGGCGTTCGTATCGCTGCATATCTGGATCGCTGCCCGTCTCATTTGACTATTCTCCTGTCAATTTCCGAATAAAAATCGGTGATCAACGCCTCGACGGAGATGAAGCGATACGGATATTCCCGCCCATCGAGATGGCAGTGATCGCCTTTTCCTCTTTCATTGTCGTATCCGACAATCCGCCTGCCGTGACGTCCCCAGAAAAGCCGGTATTTGTAAGGATGCACGCTTCCTTTGACCGGTATGGGAACGGACCAGATTATCATCTCCATGATGGAGCCATCAGCGAATATGCTCTTGTGCCGGTAGATCAGTTTGGCGCCGATGTTGTCAATCATGCCAACGCGCTCCCCCGTTGTCAATCATGCCAACGCTCTGGCAATATTTCACCTTCCTATGGGTAGCAAGTTTGGCAATCCGCAGCCACGATCCACAGGTTGCAACCCGTCCGCATGGGCGGCCCGGCACAAATGGGGTTGCTCTTATACTTTTGTACAATTCCTATCTTGCCTGTTCCTCTGCGACATGATCTTTTGTCCAAGAAGAAGCACGCGGCACCGGACGTTGATGAAACGATTTATCGGTGGGCGTGCCTTGTTGGGTAACCTGAGTGGGAATTGAAATGCAGCCTGTCTTTGATGGTCACAACGATGTGCTTTACCGGTTGTGGAAACATTCAAGAGACGGCGCCGACCCGGTCCGCGAATTCATTGAAGGCACCACCTCAGGCCATATCGACAAGAGCCGCGCCCTGAAGGGCGGGCTCGTTGGCGGCCTGTGCGCCATCTATGTTCCGTCAGGCGATCTTGCCTTCAAGGCGCCCGATGCCAAGGGGCATTATTTTACGCCGCTCGCTGCGCCGCTCGAGCGTGCACCCTCCCTCGACATCTCCCTGGAAATGGCCTCGATCGCGCTGCGTCTGGAACAGGCGGGCGGATGGAAGCTGTGCCGTTCCACCGCCGATATCGAGGAGTCAGTGGCCAACGACCAGTTCGCCGCCGTTCTGCACATCGAGGGCTGCGAAGCGATCGATGCCGATCTGGCCGTACTCGAGGTTTTCTATGCGGCGGGGCTGCGCTCGCTCGGGCCGGTCTGGAGCCGCAACAATGTTTTCGCGCACGGGGTTCCCTTCGCCTATCCGTCAGACCCGGATACCGGTCCCGGTCTGACGGCGGCGGGCGAGGATCTGGTCAGGGCATGCAACCGCCTCGGCATTCTCGTTGATCTTGCCCATATCACTGAAAAGGGCTTCTGGGATGTCGCCCGGATCAGCGATCAGCCGCTGGTTGCCAGCCATTCCAATGTTCACGCGCTCACGCCGATCGCACGCAATCTGACGGACAAGCAGTTCGATGCCATTCGCGAGCGCAAGGGGCTGGTTGGCCTGAACTATGCGGTCGCGATGCTGCGTCCGGACGCCCGCGAGAATGCCGATACGCCGCTCAGCGATATGGTTCGCCACATCGACTATATGGTCAATCGCATGGGAATCGACTGCGTGGCCCTTGGCTCGGATTTTGATGGTGCTAAAATCCCCAGCGAAATCACCGATGCGGCGGGCAATCAGGCTCTTGTCAAAGCGCTGGCGGACGCTGGATATTCAAACGAGGATCTTGCAAAGATTTGCTACGGAAACTGGATGCGTATCCTGCGGTCCGCTTGGCATGAAACGAACTGAAACAACACAAAAAACAGGGGTGACTATTATGTTGATCAACCAGTTAAACGCGAAATTCCGGCTGCTTGTCGGAAGTGCGGCGCTCTCCGCGCTCGTGATATCCGGCGTGCCTGCATGGGCCGCAACGCCAGCCGATACGCTGGTCGAAGCTTTTGCCATCGACGATGTGATTACACTTGATCCGGGCGAGGCCTTCGAGCTCACCATGGGCGAGATCAACGGCAATACCTATGACAAGCTGGTGCGCCTCGACATCAATGACCCCTCGAAGATCATTCCTGACGTTGCCGAGAGCTGGACGGTTTCCGACGATGGCCTGACCTATACGTTCAAGCTCAAGCCGGGCCTGAAATTTGCTTCCGGCAATCCGCTGACGGCTGAAGACGTCGCCTATTCCTTCGAGCGCGCCATCAAGATCGACAAGAGCCCGGCCTTCATCCTCACCCAGTTCGGCCTGAAGCCGGACAATGTCACCGAAAAGGCCAAGGCAACGGATCCGAGCACCTTCGTTTTCACCGTCGACCAGCCCTATGCCCCCAGCTTCGTGCTCAACTGCCTGACATCGACGGTTGCATCCGTCGTCGACAAGAAGCTTGTCTCGCAGCATGTGGTCGACAATGACTACGGCAATGCCTGGATGAAGACCAATTATGCCGGTTCCGGCCCGATGAAGATCCGCGACTGGCGCGCCAACGAAATCCTCGTTCTGGAGCGCAACGACAATTATCACGGCACCAAGGCGCCGCTCAACCGCGTGATCTACCGCCATGTCAAGGAAAGCGCCACGCAGCGCCTGCTCCTGGAAAAGGGCGATATCGACGTTGCCCGCAATCTGGAGCCCAATGACCTGGAACAGGTGGTCAAGAACAGCGACATCAAGACGACCAGCGCAGCCAAGGGCACAATCTATTATTTCAGCCTCAACCAGAAGAATGCGAACCTGGCCAAGCCGGAAGTGCGTGAAGCGCTGAAATACCTCGTCGATTATGACGCCATCGGCGAAAAGCTGATCAAGGGCATCGGCGAAATCCACCAGACCTTCCTGCCGAAGGGCATTCTGGGCGAGCTGGACGAAAAACCCTATTCCCTCAACGTGGCGAAGGCCAAGGAACTTCTGGCCAAGGCCGGCCTGAAGGATGGTTTCTCGGTGACGATGGATGTGCGTAACGGCCAGCCGGTGACGGGCATTGCCGAATCCGTGCAGCAGACCTTTGCCCAGGGCGGCGTGAAGCTGGAGATCATTCCCGGCGACGGCAAGCAGACGCTGACCAAATACCGCGCCCGCACCCATGATATCTATATCGGTCAGTGGGGCGTGGATTACTGGGATCCGAACTCCAATGCGGAAACCTTCACCAGCAATCCGGACAATGCCGATACGGGCACCAACAAGACGCTCGCATGGCGCAATGCCTGGGATGTGCCGGATCTGACCAAGGAAACCAAGTCGGCCCTGCTGGAACGCGACACTGCCAAGCGCGCCAAGACCTATGAGGATCTGCAGAAGAAGGTTCTGGCAACCAGCCCGTTCGTTCTCCTGTTCCAGCAGACGGAAGTTGCCGGTATCCGCTCGAATCTCAAGGGCTTCAAGCTCGGACCATCTTTCGATACCAATTACGTTTTCACCGTATCGAAATGATCAGGGCAAGCGCCCAAGGCTGAAATTATGACGACCACCGAAACACAACTGGAGGCCAGGCGTTCAGGCGCCTGGGCCTCCGGCCTTGCCATTGCTATTGGCCGCTTCGTGCTGATTGGCGCGATCACGTTCCTCGGCCTTCTCGCCGTGACCTTCTTTATCGGACGGGTCATTCCTATCGATCCCGCCCTGGCAATCGTCGGCGATCGGGCTCCGGCCCATGTGGTCGAGCGCGTGCGCGAGGAATATGGCCTGAACCTGCCGCTCTATGAGCAGTTTTTCATCTATGTGAAAGGCGCTCTGCAGGGTAATTTCGGCAATTCGGTCTTGACCTCCAATCCTGTCATGACCGACATCCGCCGGGTGTTTCCCGCCACTATGGAGCTTGCCACGTTCGGCACGCTCATCGGCACGCTTTTCGGCGTACCGCTTGGGGTCCTTGCCGCCGTCAAACGTGGCAGCCTGATCGACCAGATCGTGCGTCTTATCGGCCTTATCGGCTATTCCATGCCGATATTCTGGCTTGGATTGCTGGCGTTGCTGGTCTTTTACGCCAAGCTTGGCTGGACTTCTGGGCCGGGCCGCATCGACGTCATCTATGAATACACCTTTACGCCCATCACCGGCTTTTATCTTCTCGACGCAGTGCTTCAAGGCAATTGGGACGCCTTCTGGAATATCTTCTCATTCATCATCCTGCCCGCTTCGCTGCTTGGTTATTTCTCGCTTGCCTATATCAGCCGCATGACCCGCAGTTTCATGCTCAATGAGCTGGAACAGGAATATATCGTTGCCGCCCGTGCCAAGGGCCTGTCGGAAACCCGCATCATCTGGGCCCACGCCTTGCGCAACGCCGCCGTGCCACTGGTGACGGTCATTGCCCTGTCCTATGCCAATTTGCTTGAAGGTTCAGTCCTGACCGAAACCGTCTTCTCGTGGCCGGGCCTCGGCCTGTACATCACCAATTCCCTGCAAAACGCGGATATGAACGCGGTCCTTGGCGGCACCATCATCATTGGCGCAGTGTTCATTGCCATCAATCTCCTGTCTGATCTTCTGTATCAGGCGCTTGACCCACGGACGCGCGCACGATGAGCCAGACAATCCATACACCGCCTCCACCCATGTCACGCCGTCAATGGCTGATGAGTGACCGTCCGCAATCGCGCTTGCAGGCAAGGCTTGGCCGCGCCTATCTGGTGTGGGGCCGCTTCGCCAGCAACCGGCTGGCGCTTGCCGGCCTTGCCATTATCGTCGCCCTGCTGGTGGTTGCAGCTTTGGCCAATGTTCTTGCGCCACATTCACCCGTTATCGGCGACCTGCGCAATGCGCGCCTGTTGCCACCCGGTGGTGATTATTGGCTCGGCACCGATGATCAGGGCCGTGATATTCTCTCACGCCTCATCTATGGCTCGCGCCTCACACTCTATGTCGTGATACTCGTAGCGATCATCGCAGCACCCATTGGCCTGATCGTCGGCACTGCCGCGGGTTATGCGGGAGGCTGGGTCGATTCCATCCTCATGCGCCTCACCGATATTTTTCTGGCCTTCCCAAAGCTTATTCTTGCGCTTGCGCTGGTCGCAGCCCTGGGACCTGGCATCGAAAATGCGGTCTTTGCCATCGCCGTGACGTCCTGGCCACCCTATGCGCGTATTGCGCGGGCCGAAACTCTGACGATTCGCAATTCCGACTATATTGCAGCCGTCCGCCTGATGGGGGCCTCGCCGGTCCGCATCGTCCTGCGGCACATCATGCCGCTCTGTCTGTCCTCGCTGATTGTCCGTGTGACGTTGGATATGGCCGGTATCATCCTGATTGCCGCTGGTCTTGGCTTTCTTGGTCTCGGCGCTCAGCCGCCACTGCCGGAATGGGGGGCGATGATTGCGTCGGGCCGCCGTTTCATCATGGATCAGTGGTGGGTTGCCGCAGCACCGGGCTTTGCCATCCTGATCGTCAGCCTTGGCTTCAATCTGTTGGGCGATGGCCTGCGCGATGCGCTTGATCCGCGAGGCAACAACCAATGAGCACCCTTTTGACTGTCAAGGACCTGCGGGTCCAGTTTCCGACCCGGACGGGCGTGGTCGATGCCGTCCGCGGCGTATCCTTTACGCTCGGCCGCGAACGTCTCGGTATCGTCGGCGAATCCGGTTCGGGCAAGTCCCAGACCGGGCGCGCCATCATGGGGCTGACGCCGCCGCATGCGAAAATTACCGCGGAGACGTTGAATTTCGATGGCATCGACCTGCTGAAAGTCTCGGCTGCCGAACGGCGGTCGCTGCGCGGCAACCGGATTGCCATGATTTTGCAGGACCCGAAATATTCGCTCAATCCGGTCATGAGCATCGGGCGGCAGATCGTCGAGACGCTGCGCACCCACGAACGGGTCAGCAAATCCGAGGCGCGCAAGCGCGCGCTCGACATGCTGGCCGCCGTGCAGATCCGCGATCCCGAACGCGTCTTCGATCTCCATCCGCACGAGGTTTCGGGCGGCATGGGGCAGCGCGCCATGATTGCCATGATGTTGATCACCGGCCCGGAACTGCTGATCGCCGATGAACCGACCTCGGCGCTCGACGTGACTGTCCAGCTGGATGTTCTCGCTATCCTCGACAATCTGGTGCGCGATCGCGGCATGGGGCTGATCTTCATTTCGCACGATCTGCGGCTGGTCTCGTCGTTCTGCGACCGGGTCATCGTCATGTATGCGGGCCATATCGTCGAGGAGATCGCCGCCAAGGACCTGCACAATGCCAAACATCCCTATACGCAGGGGCTTCTGAACTGCATGCCGAAAATTGGTGCCGATACCCATCCTCTCCCTGTCCTTGATCGCAAGCCGGAGTGGGCGGCATGACGACATCTCCTGCCAAAGCGCTTGTCGTTGACAAGCTTGAAGTCACGTTCGACCGTTTCCGTGCCTTGCGGGGTGTCAGCCTCGATGTGATGCCGGGTGAATCCTTCGGGCTCGTCGGTGAATCCGGCTCCGGCAAATCGACATTGCTGCGGGCGGTTGCCGGGCTTGCGCCGACCAGCGGCGGTTCGATCACCGTGAACGGCAAGCTGCTGGACAAGAAGCGCACCAAGGCGTTCTATCGTGAAGTGCAGATGGTGTTCCAGGACCCCTATGGTTCGCTGCACCCGCGCCAGACCGTCGACCGGCTTCTGCTCGAACCACTGGCGGTCCACGGATTTGCCGACATTGAAAAGCGAATCCTGCGCGCGCTCGACGAGGTGGGTCTCGGCTCCAGCTTCCGCTTCCGCTACTCGCATCAGCTGTCCGGCGGCCAGCGCCAGCGTGTCGCTATCGCCCGGGCCTTGATCCTGGAGCCGTCGATCCTGCTGCTCGATGAACCAACGTCGGCGCTCGATGCATCCGTACAGGCCGAAGTGCTGAACCTGCTGGAACAGATTCGCCGCGACCGCAAGCTGACCTTCCTGATGGTCAGTCACGATCTGGCGGTGGTCACCCACATGTGCGACCGGCTGATGGTCATGCAGAGCGGTGCCGAGGTGGAGCGCCTTTCCGCCGCCGATCTTGCCGCCCGCAAGGTGACACAGGCCTATACGCGCAATCTGCTCGTTGCCAGCGAGGGTTTTGTGCGGCCGGGCGCACCCGCTGCCTAGGTCGTGCTTTATCGGATTTTTACCATGGTGCACGACTTATCGCAGATTGAGACAATCTGAACGAATTTGCTAAGCAGGCATTTACGGCATGGCCTTCATGGTTCGCTCAACAACCGGAGCGGGCTATGAGCAAATTCAAACAATTCCTGAGAGACAAGCGTGGGGCCACGGCACTGACCTTCGGTCTGCTGCTTGTGCCGCTTATGGGCATGACCGGTCTTGCCCTTGACTATACCGTTGCCTCAAATGAAAGAGTCAATTTGCAGAACGCCGCTGATACAGCGGCGTTGGCCGGTGCGTCCGTCTTCACGGGTGGCAACGCACAGGCTGCCGAGGACAGGGCACGGGCCTTTTTGCGTGCCAACCTTGGGGACAAGGCCAGCGCGGTCAGTGTCAATTTCAGTGCAAAGGACCAGAAGGTTACCGTCAATCTGGGAGGGCAGACCAATACCCTCTTCATGTCGTTGCTGAACCAGAACTCAGTCCAGATTGGTGTTACCGCCACCGCCCTTGCGCCGCTCAAACCAAGCAGCGCTTCCATTACGGTTGGCGATGTCTACGGCTACTGGTTCAAACGTGTGACCATTGTTGGGGTGTTGCTGAACGGCACCGAGAAGGCTTTGGGAACAGTTGTGTACAACCCCTATGATCACAGCGGCGCTAACGGGCGGGGGACCGGTACCACTGTTCCCAATAAGAATCAGATGACGACAATCAATCTTGACGGGTACAAAGATCTCTATTTGAAAATGGACGTCAAACAGGATGGTTGCGATCTGGGTATGAGAAACAAGAACACCAGCAACAGATATGTGCAATGCGTTACTGATATCTCGCAGACCCGATACGACGCGACCTTGAAAACAAATAATAAAGACCAAGTGTACTATCTGTTTGTTGATGGGAAGCAATTGGCGAAGGGCACAATACCACCGATCCTTGATATTCTGAGCTGTACAGGTACCCATCAGCACGCATGGGAAGACGGCGGTGGTTGGGATCAGCAGGACTTTTTCTATACCGTTGTCACGGCCTGCAAAGCCGTTGACAACGAAAATGTCCGCCTGATCAACTGATGTCTGCAATCCCTATGCGGTGCGATTGACTTTACGCCCCCGCCGCTCCATCATGACTTCATTCCGAGGGGGGCACTGTACAGTGCTGAGATAGCGTCGAGCTGGACCCTTGAACCTGATCCGGGTTATGCCGGCGTAGGAACAGGAATTGAGCATTCTTCACGCACTCTGCCTTGTCTTCGCACATATCCGGATCTCCACACGTTTGATGGAGTCCTGCAGATGCCGTTTTCGCTGAACCACCAATCGCCGAGTCTGTGACGGGCCGCCATGCGCATGCTCGTCCGCATCGCCGGAGCCCTGCTGGCTGTGCTTGCGTGCTGGCAGCTCGCTGTCTGGATGCTGCAGCCGCCGCGCTTCATCCTGCCCGGCCCCGGTTCTGTCATCGTCGCCCTGGTCGAGCAGCAGCATTATCTCCTGAGCAACGCCGCCATCACGGTGCTTGAGATCGTGCTCGGGCTGTTCTTCGGTGCCATCGCCGGAATCCTTGTTGCGCTTCTGGTGGCCGGCCTGCCGGGTTTCGGCCAGATCGTCTGGCCTCTCCTGCTTGTCCTGCAGGCGCTTCCGGTCTTTGCCATTGCGCCGCTTCTGGTTCTCTGGTTCGGCTTCGGCCTCGCATCGAAGGTCGTCATGGCCAGCCTGATCATCTTCTTCCCCGTCGCCTCGTCCTTTGCCGATGCACTGCGACGGACCAGTCAGGACCTGCTGGATGCCGCCGCCCTGACACAGGCCTCGCCGCTGGCGACACTGTTCCTCATCCGCGTGCCCAGCGCCTTGCCCGGCCTCGGTTCGGGCCTGCGTGTTGCGGCGGTCTTTGCCCCCATTGGCGCCGTGATCGGCGAATGGGTCGGTGCCTCGCGCGGACTTGGCTTCGTCATGCTGCAGGCCAATGCCCGCATGCAGACCGATACGCTGTTTGCCGCCCTCATCATCCTCGCCGTTCTGACCATCGTTCTGCGTTTCCTCGTCGATGCCTTCGCCGCACGTCTCACGCCCTGGGTGCAGGCATCATGACCGCCCCGTTTTCCCGTCCCGTTGATAAAGGAATGCCCATGTTTCGCCGCCGCGCGTTTGCCCCCGCCATCATCCTGCTAACCGCCTTGTCTCTCCTCGCATCTCCCGCTGCGGCAGCAGACAAGCTGTCTGTCCTGCTGGAATGGTTCGTCAATCCCGACCATGCGCCGCTGGTTATCGCCCGCGAGAAGGGCTTCTTCAGCGAAGCGGGACTGGACGTGGATCTGATCCCGCCGGCCGATCCGGCAGCGCCGCCGCGCCTCGTGGCGGCCAAGCAGGCGGACATTGCCATCGGCTATCAGCCCAACCTCTATCTCAGCCATGATGAAGGCCTGCCGCTGGTGCGTTTCGGCACACTGGTGGAGACGCCGCTCAACACGGTGACCGTCCTCGCCGATGGCCCGATCAAGAGCCTGAAGGACCTGAAGGGCAAAAAAGTCGGGTTTTCCGTGGCTGGTTTTGAGGATGCCATGCTCGGCGCGATGCTGAAATCCGAAGGCCTGAAGACGGGAGATGTCGAGCTGATCAATGTCAACTTCGCCCTGTCGGCATCGCTGATCGCCAATCAGGTGGATGCCACGGTGGGCGGCTACCGCAATTTCGAGCTGACGCAGATGGCGCAGGAAGGCCACAAGGGAACGGCATTCTTTCCCGAGGAGCATGGCGTTCCCGTTTATGACGAGCTGATCTTCCTGACCCATCCCGATCTGGCGAAAGACGACCGTTTGAAACGTTTCATCGGCGCCGTGGAAAAGGGCGCGATCTATCTGACCAACCATCCTGATGAGTCCTGGTCGCTGTTCGTCAAGGCCTATCCCGATCTCGACAATGCGCTGAACCGGCAGGCATGGATCGATACATTGCCGCGTTTTGCCAAGCGTCCCGCCGCCCTCGACCGCAGCCGTTACGAACGGCTCGGCGTGTTCATGCACGAAGCGGGGCTGATCAAATCGGTGCCCAAGGTGGATGACCTCGCCGTTGAACTGCAGTGAAACGATTTATTCGGAGAAAAAGACCATGCCAAAAGTAGATTTCCGCCTGAATGCCATTGTCGATGTCGATGCCATCGGCGGTGATACCGATCTGGGTGCCCTGGCTTTGCAGGCCGCGCGGGGCGGGGCCACGATCATCCAGTATCGCGACAAGAATTCGCCGACGCGCAAGATGGTGGAGCGCGCCCGTGCCATCCATGCGGCCCTGCACGGCACAGGCATCCCCCTGCTTGTGAATGACCGCATCGACGTCGCGCTGGTGGCGGGTGTCGAGGGTGTGCATATAGGGCGCGAGGACATGCTGGTCGCCGACGCCCGCACGCTGCTTGGCCCCGATGCAATCATCGGCCTGACGGTGAAGAATGAAGCGGATGCGCAGGTGGCCATAAGCTCTGCCATCGACTATGCCTGCGTGGGCGGCCTGTTCGAAACCCCTGCCAAGCACAATCCCGACGGCCCGATCGGTTTTGACGGGTTTGCCCGGCTGGCGGCCATCATCCGCGCGGCAAAGCCCGACCTGCCGGTCGGCGCCATCGCGGGCATCGATCTCGGCCGGGTCGCCCCGGCTATTCGTGCGGGCGCCGACGGGGTTGCGGTGATTTCGGCGATCTTCCGTCAGGCGGATCCGCGCGCCGCCGCACAGGTGCTTCGCGATGCCGTCGACGAGGCGTTGAGGGCAACCGCATGACCGCCATCGCCCTGACCATCGCCGGTTCCGACAGCGGCGGCGGCGCCGGTATCCAGGCCGACATCAAGACGTTCTCGGCGCTCGGTGTGTATGGCACGAGCGTGCTGACCGCGATCACCGCACAGAACACCCGGGGCGTCACCGCCATCGAGAACCTGAGCCCGGCTATCATCCGCGCCCAGATCGATGCCGTTCTCTCGGATATCGCGGTCGGGGCGATCAAGATCGGCATGGTTTCCACGGTCGAAACCATCGACACCATCGCGGAAGCCTTGAATCGCTGGCAGCGCAAGGCGGTTGTCGATCCGGTGATGGTGGCAACATCGGGCGATCGGCTCTTGCAGCCGGAGGCGGTGGAGGCGCTGCGCCAACAGCTCCTGCCGCTGGCACTTGTGCTCACGCCCAACCTGCCGGAAGCCGCATTGCTGACCGGCACCCCCGTAGCGGAAACCGAACGGGCGATGGCGCGACAGGCGGAGCTGCTGCTGAAGCTTGGCCCGGCGGCGGTGCTGATCAAGGGCGGTCACGGGCATACAAGCCTCAGTACCGACCTCTTGTTCGACGGTGCGTCTATCACACGCTTCGACGGACCGCGGCTCGCCACCACCCATGACCACGGCACGGGCTGCACCCTGGCGGCGGCGATTGCCAGCGGGCTGGCCAAGGGTCTTGATCTGCCGGCGGCAATCGGCGAGGCAAAAGCCTATCTGACGGCAGCCATGGCTGCCGCCGACGGGCTCAATGTGGGTCAGGGGCGCGGCCCGGTGCACCATTTTCATCGCTGGTGGGCGGCGTAGCCGCCGTCCCCGCATTGAGAATGCGCTGGTAGAACAGGCCGACGCCAACCAGCGACAGACCCAATCCGATGAAGGAGAGGGCCCGCAGGATGCCTTCAAGGTTCGACATGTCGAGCAGGAAGACCTTGGCGATCACAAGGAACACGATCGGAGCCGAGATCAGGCGCAATGGCCTGTTCTGCCGCCACGCGCCCAATCCGAAGAGGCCAAGGCCGAACAGCAGCCAGACGGCCGAATAGGTGAACATTTCCATCGAATCCACGCCCTTCCACAGATGAATGCTACTGCCCCAGAAGAATACCCGGATGGTGAGCGTCACCCATGTGAACAGCATGAGGCCGGACAGGATCGCCAGGGCCATGGCATAATGCCGGGGGCGGTTGGCCTGCGCCATGACCAGCGGCAAGCCGAACAGCTTTATCTGCGGTTCGCCGAAAGCGTTGAGCGCCACGAGGGCCGCCAGAAGGCCCGGCAACAGGTAGCCCATGAACAGGCTGTTGAAGATCAGGCCGCCGCCGACCGAGCCATCAAACAGCGGATTGAGGAGAATGAAATGCTGGGTGACGGCCACAAGGATGCCGATGTAACCGACAATGAGCGCGGCGATGCGGTAGAGCCAGTCCTGGCCGCCTCGGCTCAGCATCATCAGCGACAATGATCCGCCGAGTGCGATGAGCGTGTAGAGTGACTGCTCGCTCAACGTTACATCGCCGCCGCTGTCGAGCGTGCCCCCGTTCATCCAGTGGCGGACGAGGATATTGACGAGCACGAAGCCTGCCAGCACGGCAACGGCCTGTGCAAGCCGGTAAGCGGTGTCCTTGATCCCTTTGGCCAGCACGAGCTGCGCAACGATCATGGCCGCGAAGAAGCCGCCGTAATTGAGCAGGAGCTGGTTGAAGAACGGCGTGGTGGACAGGCGGTCGCTGCCGACGATCGTCGGATCGAAAAGGATATGCCCGAGGATGACAACGGCAAACACCGCCGGCGCAAAGCGCAGCACCGGTGCAAGGCGGGTCCGCGTGGCGAAAGCATAGACAACCGCCAGGGCGCAGGCGGCCAGAACGCGCCATTGCGGGTCGAACACCACGAAAAGGGCGAGCACAGCGAAACCGATGGATGCGGCGTCAAACAGCCATGCCGGGGATGCCGGCTTCACATCGTCCTTCCACAGGCGCGTCAGCCATGTCGCAGCGCCGAAGCCGGTGATCGCGAGCCCGACGGTGAGTATTTCTTCGGTTGCGGCAGGTGTGTTGCCGAAGATATAGAGCATCACTGTGATCATCACGAAGGGAATGGCGGTTCCCAGCGCTGCATAGGTAAGGCCGCGCACGATATCAGGCAACCGCGCAAGCACCGTTGCCGCAAGAACACCGATGGCGGTGAAGGCAAGTGCGATGACTATGGCAAAGCTGCGATATTTCGCCGGATCGTAGAGCGACAATCCCGAACCGTTATAGCCGCTGTCCAGCAGATGATGCATATCCGCGAGGGAGAGCGGAACAAGCGCGATGAGGGCGGCTGGAACAAGGAAGGGCAGGGCCCGGCGTATCAGGAGCGGTGCCAATGCCGACACGGCAATAATGAGTGTTGCCAGGACCAGATAGCGCGACGATGCCAGTCCGAAAAGATCGTGCGAGACATAGCCAAGACCGAGAAGAACCGCACCGGCGGCACCCGCTATGGTGATAGGATCGTACCAGGGTTCCTCGGTACGGTCGAACAGGGTGTAGCCGGCCGGCTTCAGATGGCTGAAGACGGAGAGGGCCAGCACGCTGATCGTCAACAAGCCAAGGGCCCCGCCATTCGGCATGGGGTCGAACCCGGTATAGGCCGCCCCCCAAAGCGCCGCGAGAAGTATCGCCGCGCCGCCGATCAACGGCCATGCCTTCGCCCGGGCGAGGACAACCGCGACGAGCGTGACGACCGACAGATAGGTCATGAAGCTGTAGGGTGCCGGTGCCTGTGCATTGACCAGGGCCGGTGTCAGGTAGGAGCCGATAAGGCCAAGGCCGGCAATCCACGGACCGTGTTTGATGGCGAGGGCAAGGGTGGCAAGGCCGACGGCGCCCAATGCGAGAAAGGCGGTCGAACTGCCGATAAAGCCATAGATGCCGTGGGCGGCATAGACCACGGCAAAGAGAGCCGCTGATCCCGCAGCGGTGAGAACACCCGGGATATAGTCCGGGCCCTCGACGGACAGGCCAAGCGGCTTTTCCTTGCGGCGCAGATATTCACCCGCGCCCAGAAGCAGCAGGCCGAAAATCGCACCAAGGCAGAGCCGGATACCGGGGCCGAGCAGCTCGTTCTCGATGGAATACTGGACGACGAAGATACCGCCAAGGAACAGCGCCACGCCGCCGATCCACACGGGCCAGTTGCGGCCAAGCGACCGCTCGAAATCGCCATAGGACTTCTTTGGCCGGGCTGCCGATACGGATGGTGCCGGTGTTGCGCGGACGGTGACAGGCGTTGCCGACGGCTTGCCCGACATGATTTGCGCCACCTTTTTCGGGTCCAGCCGCGCTGATGCCGCCATGGCCGGTATCGGCGTTCCCACGGGCTCGGCCGGGGGAACTGCGCGTGCCGGTGCCTCCGTCAAGGCCTCGTCGGCCCGGAAACGGCGAATCGGTTTTGCGGTATCGCTGGCTACCGGTGCCGGTTGCGTTCTTTCCGCAATCTGCCGTCGCAATTCTTCCACCTGCTTGCGCAGCGCGGTTACTTGCTGACGCACCGTGGCCGCTACAACCAGTGCGATGATCGACAGAATGATGGAAAGACCCATGTGTGTGCTCCAGATTGAGCACACAACGCCATGAATCGGCTCATTATTCAACTAGGCGTTGATAAGTGGGGTTTATAGCCCGTAAGGGCGATCGGCCGGAATGGCGATAAAGCCGGGACGTACGGGAGCCGGGTCCGGCGCATAGGCCACCGTCTGCACCGTCGCGGCCGGCTGGCTGATTGCGGGCACAGGTGCCATGGGCAGCGAAGCAATCTGCGTGGACTGGACAGGCGTGGTGCCGCCCTTCAGGCCGGTTTCATCCAGCATGCCCTTGCGCTTGGCCTGATAATAATAGCCGCTGGCATAGAGGCGAACAGCGCGGTCAAAATTGCGGTCGGCAACCTTGTAGGCACCGGCCAGGTATTTCACGCCGTATTTGAGGTTGGTTTCCGCATCGAGCAGGTCCTTTGGCGTGCCGTTGTGCCCCATGGCGCGGGCGGTGGACGGCAGAATCTGCATCAAGCCCCAATACTTGCCGTTGCGGGCTTCCGGACGGCCACGGCTTTCGCGGTGGACAACACGGCGCACCAGCGCTTCCGGCACCGCATAGGCGGCAGAATATTGTGAAATCAGATTGTCGACCCGCGGGCCGTAGGTCTCTGTCTTTGCCGGTGCGGCAATTTTAGCTGTCTCGGCCGGGGCAACCTGCGCCGTGGCATTGGCGGTCGCGAGGGCGGCCGGGTTGGCTGCGGGGCCGGCATAGGCCATCTGCACAGGCGCGCCGGTCACGGTCAGCGCGGTGGTGCGCGGTGCAGTCTCAGGAACAGGAATCGACGCTGTGCTGGTCGGCAATGTCGGGTTGGCCGTGGTGCAAGCTGCCAGGCTCAGTACCAGACCGAGGCAGGCGAGCGGGCGCAGCAATCGAATGTTTGAAACCATTGTCCACCAGTTCTGAGCGACCGTTTACGGCCTGTTAATCTCTTCTCATAGCCTGTTCGGCGGCTTCCCCGGCAATCACTTTCCGCAACACTCTGTAACAAATGCCGTTTCCACAGGTCTGCAGGGCGATTTTTGGACGCTCCCCAGCCCCTGGCGACCGCTGCGGATGCTCCCGGTCCCGATCAATCCGCGCGTGTTGTTTGTCCGCCATTTTCTCGATACGATCGCCGTTATCACCATTTCGGGACGGATCATATGAAGACAATTGCTGCCACCCTTTTCGGCCCGGAGGATTTGCGTATGGCGGAACACACGCTCTCCGCGCTGAAGCCCAATATGGTGCGCATCCGCTTCGGCGCAGGCGGCATTTGCGGCTCGGACATGCACTATTTCCGTCATGCGAGGACCGGCGATTTCGTCGTGACATCGCCGCTGATCCTCGGTCACGAAGTGGCGGGGGAGGTGATGCAGCTGGGGTCTGAAGTCACGGGGCTCAGCATTGGCGACCGTGTCGCGGTCAACCCGTCGCGCTGGTGCGGCACCTGTGCCTACTGCCACGAGGGACGCGCCAACCTGTGCGAGAATATTTATTTCATGGGCTCGGCATCGAAGACGCCGCACATGCAGGGCGGCTTTGCCAGTTTTTTTGATGCAACGCCGGCGCAATGCGTGAAGGTGCCCAAGGATTTCCCGTTTCAGGCGGCGGCGCTGGCCGAACCGCTTGCGGTGTGCCTGCACGCGGTGCGGCGGGCCGGACACGTCAAAGGGCATTCAGCCATCATATTCGGTGCGGGTCCGATCGGGCTTCTCACCCTTCTGGCGCTGAAACATGCCGGTGCGGAATCCGTCGCGATGGTCGATCTCGCCGCCGCTCCGCTGAAATTCGCGCTTGAACTGGGTGCCGACCGGGTGTTCGACCTGTCGGAAGGCGAGGACAAGCTTGCCAAACTGGCAGTCGCGACGCCGTTCGATGTCGGCTTTGAAATTTCCGGAACGGCCGCTGGCCTTGCCTCGGCCATCCGCACCGTGCGGCGCGGCGGTACGGTTGTGCAGGTCGGCAACCTGCCCGGCGGGTCTATTCCGGTGCCCGCCAATGCGGTGATGGCGCGGGAACTCGACCTGAAAGGCACGTTCCGTTTCGGCGAAGAATTCTACGAAGCCGTTGAACTGATCGTCTCCGGAGAAATCGGCGTATTGCGGCTTGTCACGGGTGAATTCCCGCTCGAAGAGGCCCCCGAAGCCTTCGCCGTGGCGCTGGACAGATCGCGCAGTGTCAAGGTCGTCCTGACCGCCTGAAGGCCCGGCGACCATTTGCCGTCACGCGACAGCTTGGTCTGGCGGCGGAAATCCGCTAACAGGGTGGCAGAGCAGCGGATTATTAACAATGATGCGCTAAAAAACCATTCATCTCCACCTTTGGAAACCAGACCGCTCAAAATGAACGTGCCGCGTGTTTTTTACCCTCTGTCGTTGATGTCAAAATGTGTGGCATTGTTTGTTCTGGTTGTTGGCGTGGCGAGCGGTTGCACGACCACGTCGGCGCTGCAGCCGGTCGCAACGACCGTGCCCGCTTCCATCACGGAAAAGTCCGCGTCGATTGTCGTCGATGGCAGTACCGGTGCGGTGCTTTACCAGGCCAGTGCCGACCTTCCGCGCATCCCGGCCTCGCTGACCAAGATGATGACGTTATATCTGACGTTCGAAGCGCTGGAATCCGGCCGTCTTACCAAGAATACGGTCATTCCCGTTTCCGCCCACGCCGCTTCCCAGGCGCCGAGCAAGCTCGGCTTCCGGCCCGGTCAGTCGATTGATGTGGATACGGCGATCAAGGCGATCGTGGTCAAGTCGGCCAATGACGTTGCCGTTGCGCTTGCCGAAGCCATTGGCGGCTCTGAACCGCAGTTCGCCGCATTGATGACAGCCAAGGCCCGGCAGCTCGGCATGAAGGGCACGACGTTCAACAATGCCTCGGGTCTGCCCGATCCCATGCAGGTCACCACCGCCCGCGATATGGCGCTGCTCGGCATGGCGCTGCGCCGGCATTTCCCGCAGCAATATTACTATTTTTCGCTGCATGACTTCATGTTCAACGGCAGGCTGGTGGAAGGTCACAACCGTGTCCTGGCAAAGCTCAACGGTGCCGATGGCATCAAGACAGGCTATGTCCGCGCCTCCGGCTTCAACATTGTCACATCGGTGAATGACAATGGCCGCAAGCTCGTTGCGGTGGTGATGGGCGGCGACACGGCAAGAGCGCGCGACCAGCAGGTCGTGGATCTGGTCCATAGCTATCTGCCCATGGCTGCCTCGCGCTGACCCGCCCCACACGGTCAGGACTTGCCATGCAGCGCGCAACCGTTGCATGGTTCCACGGAATGCGACTCAGAATTCAGCGCGTGCCATGGCGCTGATCGGAGGAAGATCGCCCGATGTGGTCCTATGTGCGCAATCTCCCCAGCAAGGCACGCGCCTGGATAACCGCCGGCCTCGGCACGTTTGCCGCGCTTGCAGTGGCCGTAGCCCTCGGGGTATTCGAAGCGCAGCCGCAGGCTGCCGTCAGCCAAATTCTTCCCGGACAGTCGCTTGATGCCGGCAAGTGGCGCATCAAGCCTCTGAAAGTATGGGTGACGGATCAGAAAATCCATGGTCTGACGCCGAAGGCGGATCAGAAGGCGCTGGTGCTTGAGGTCGAGCTGATAAACCGGACAACGCGGTCGGACAAAAGCTACTACAGCACAGTCCATCTGCCTCCCGGAATTGGGGCAAAGGCGGAAAAACCGATGATCTATCTTGTGCGGGATGACGCGCTGATGCCGGCGCTCCAGCCGGGACTGCCGGAAAAAATGGCCTATGTCTGGCTGATGCCGGCAACGGCGATACCCGAAGGCCGGATAGATTTCAGCATCGAGGCGGAGAAGTTCAAACAACGCGATAATTTGTATGGCATGCCCGGATGGTTCAACGCATACACGGCAGCCAAGGCCAGTCTGGCTCTCGCCGGAGGACAGGGCTGATGCGCCCGCTCGGCAATATTCTGGTGGTCTGTCTTGCCGTCATTGTGCTGTATGCCATGCAGCAGACAAAGCCGCATTACGAGGATTTGACCGGTCCTATCCCCGCCTATGGCAAGATGCATGAAACGGTTCATACCCGGCTGGTCGACCTCAGGCTGGACCAGGTCGATTTTGCCCGCGAACTGGCATTCACGCAGTACGGGCAGCGCAAGACACTGACGACATCGGGCCTTTGGGCTGTGGCGACAACGGAATTGGCGGCAACGACTGCATCGACAACGGTTGCTGCAGCGACATGGGTGGGCCCGACGGGCCTGCATTACGAAAAAACCGATCGGGTCGGCACCCTGAGCAGCCAGATGCCGCCGCTGCTTGATCCGGGAATGCCGAGGAAAGTTCGTTTTGTCTTCGAGATACTGCCGGATCAAGTGAATGGGGCAACGTTCACGCTTTCCAACCGGATGGCGCCACGGCTCGATTCCGAGGCACGCATCGCCATCGATGATTTCAGAAAGTTTAACGACGGCCAACCGCTGATAGCGGACAGCTATGATCTTGCAAAACCCGTGCCTGTTTCAGGGAACTGATCGCATGACCCTCGCGCTTGACCCGACGCCGGATCTTTCGGAACGCCGCTGGCGCCGGCGCAGCCTGTGGGCGCTGGCGCTGCTCATTCCTCTTGCGCTGTTCGTCGTGTCGTACAGCGATGTCAAGGAAATGGGAAAGAGCAACAATGTCGTGCCGATTGACGTCGCGGCTGGCCAGAGTGCCCGCTACGGCGGCAGCGACTGGCAGTTTATCGAGCTGCGCACGGTCACCGAGGGCTTGAAACCGGGGGCATTGCCGAAAAATGCCGTTCCGGTCATTGCGCGTTTCATGGTCGAAATCGGCGATCCGGACCTGAAAAATCTCTGGCTGATGTGTTCGATCAGGCTTGTGGACGCAACCGGGCGATCCTGGTCGCCGGCATCGGTACCCGGCCTGCCGCGTCCCGCCGAGGGTATAGAAACCTGCACCTCCACCATCTTTGCCGGGATCAGCCAGGGCATGCGGCGGGTGGTCGAGGAGACCTATCTTGTCCCCGCCAATGCCGTTGGGGAGCTGAGACCGACCATCGGCATGCGCAGCGAGCGGCCCTATTATCTGCGCTTTGCCCGTCCGCAATAGCTGGGCTAGCTGCTGGCAGCAACCGGTTCCGCCTCTGCTGGCTGCGGATTGCGCCGCATCGAGAATGCCGTTTCCATAATTGCGGCAAGAAAGCAGATGCGCAGCGGTTCGATCAGTATCCCGGTCGAGGAGTCCTGCAATGGGCTGCCAAACAGGAAGCTGACGCCATTGGAAAGGGCTTGCCAGACGTCCAGCGCATGCGGGCCGATCAGCCGTGCGGTGCCCAGCCACATCCAGGTGGCGGCCCACTCAATGAAACGATATCCGAGAATCAGCGTGAGGATGAGGAGCAGTCCGGCGTTGAGGGTCAGCTTGACGCCGTTGGCGATGGGCAGGTAGCGCGAGCGGTAGCCGCCAATGAAATGTTCCACGAAGTCGCGCAGGAATTTCGGGATCGATTTGTAGCGCTCGCCGAACTGTTCGACGCGGCGGTGCAGATGCAGAAGTTCTTTTTCGTCGCGCACATCGTAGCCATAGACCAGGGCCACCATCACAAGCCAGATCACCGGTAACAGCGCATGGAAGAACAGGCCGATCGCGACGGTGCCGAACGCTTCGGGAACCTGCTCGACGGGTATGAGTGCTGCGGCATGGGCCGATGCAACCGGCTCCGGCAGACCGGCAAGCAGGGATTTGGCGTAGGTCCAGAGATTGCCTTCGCTCAGGGCTTTCATCCAGCTGTCCTTCCAGCGGTTGATGATGTAGAGGCCGATGAAAACCCAGTTGGTCTCGCACACCACCATGATGATCTGCCAGATGGAACGGCCAGTCTCTTCCTTCATGGTTTTTGCCAGCTTGCGGATGACCCAGGAGATGGCAACGGACAGAAGCAGCCATTTCGAATCCAGCACATCAAGCACATTGCCGCCGCCTTCGCCGAAGGGCATCTGGTCGAGCGCGGCGCGTGAATACTGCCGCACCGTATTGCCCAGAAAGCCCCAGGCGGCGTAATAGGCAAAGAACGGGATGAGCGCGACAGAGACCATGGCGGGCAGTCTCGAAAATCCACGGCGCGTGTTATCGTCGGGGTCCGCAGCCGCGACGTTTTCTTGTGCCGCGTTCAATGCCGGCAGGCCGGGCCGGACAATCTGGATCATGGAAACGGTTGTCACAAGCTGCGCAAGGGCCACCAGTGTCAGTACGGCCAGTCCCGCATAGTGATTGATGTAGGCAGCGTCGACGGCCAGTTGCATCAGCACATGCGATGCAATGACCCCAAGCAGCAGGACGGCAAAAAGCTGTGGCCAGAACCTCAGCCACAGCCGGAATGTCAGCTTCAGGGGCAACATAACGTCGGCCAGCATGATCAATTCCCTGCGAATCTCATGCGGACTGTATCAAAATCGCGGGGCGTGTCACCCCGCGGGGAAAGGCTCTAGCACGTAGCAAGAACCTGCGTTGCAGCGCGCCGGTCGAGCGCCTGGCTCCAGAGTGTCAGCCCAAGGGCGCCGACCACGAGAATGGCGCCGACCCATGGTGTCGCGCCAAGACCGAGGGGCGACGCCACGATGATGCCGCCGAGGAAGGCACCTCCGGCAATGCCGAGGTTGAACGCGGCGATGTTCAGCGCTGAGGCAACGTCGACCGTCTCCGGCGTGTGGATCTTCGCCAGCTGCACCACATAAAGCTGCAGGCCGGGGACATTGGAGAAGGACAGTGCACCGAGGGCGGCCAGCGTGACCAGCGACCAGACCGGCGAGACAGCCGTGAAAGTGAAGATGGCCAGCACAAGCGCCTGCAGAGCAAACATCACGACCAGCGCGCCAACCGGGTTGCCGTCGGCCACACGTCCGCCAACCATGTTGCCCACGGCAATCGACAGGCCGTACAGCACGAGGATGAGACTGACAGTCGAGCCTGCATAGCCGGTGATTTCCTGCAGCACCGGGGCAAGGAATGTGAACATAACGAAGGTCCCGCCATAGCCGAGCGCGGTCATGGCAAAGGCGAGCAGCAGGCGTCCGCTGCCCAGCACGCGAACCTGGTCGATCAGGCGTGCAGGAGCGGCCTTGGCGATGGTAGCAGGCAGAAGCACGGCAATGGCGATGAAGGCGATGGCACCAAGGCCGGCAACCGCCCAGAATGTTGCACGCCAGCCCAGCTGCTGGCCGATGAAGGTGCCGAGCGGAACGCCGGTGACGATGGCGACGGTCAAGCCGAGGAACATCATGGCGATGGCCGATGCGCGCTTGTTGGGTGCAACCAGATCGGCGGCGATGGTGGCACCAACCGAGAAGAACACGCCATGCGCGAAGGCGCTCAGCACGCGGGCGACGAGCAGCAGTTCATAGGTTGGCGAAAGCGCCGCAGCGGTATTGCCGACGATGAAAAGCGCCATCAGGCCGAGCAGGAGCGGCTTGCGCTCGATCTTGCCGGTGAGGGCGGTCAGAACCGGTGCGCCGAAGGTGACACCCAGCGCATAGACGCTGACGATGAGACCGGCGAGCGGCAGGGTGATGCCGAGATCGCCGGCAACGGTGGGCAGGAGGCCAACGATCACGAATTCTGTCGTGCCGATGGCATAGGCGCTGATTGTCAACGCCAGAAGTGCGAGAGGCATTGTCTTGTCCTTTGAATGGCAGGCGGGAATTTAATCCGGCCCGCGAATGGAATGATGACGGATGGCAATCCGGTTGCGCTGAATATGGTCGAAGCGCATTCCATTGATAATCGTGTGATATCGCGGGATAATCGTGAATTGAATTCATGGATCAGGGCAATGCACGCGCAAGGCTTGTTATCGGCACCGGTTTCATGAAGACTTGTGTCAACCGAGGTCCCCATGACTCTTGCTCTGCCAGTCCTGTATTCTTTTCGCCGCTGTCCCTATGCCATGCGGGCCCGGCTCGCCATTCAGGCCGCGCACCAGGCCTGTGAGCTCCGGGAAATCGTATTGAGAGACAAGGCGCCGGAGTTTCTCGGTGTTTCGCCATCGGGAACGGTGCCGATGCTGCTGCTGCCCGACGGGACAGTGATTGATGAAAGCCTCGACATCATGCGCTGGGCCTTGAGCCAGCATGACCCGGAACATTGGCTTGAGGTGGATGATGGCGGCTGGGTTGCCCGCAATGACGGACCGTTCAAGCGCAGCCTTGACCGCTACAAATACCCAACCCGCTTTGATAAAACCGATCCGTTGGCAGAACGCGAAAAAGCATTGGCAATACTGGATGAATACGAGGAACGGCTGGCCTGGTCACGCTGTCTCTTCCGGGCGACGCCGTCGCTTGCCGACATGGCGATCCTGCCGTTTGTCCGGCAGTTTGCCAGCGTGGATGCGGACTGGTGGAGCGGGCTTGCCCGGCCGCACGTGAAGCGGTGGCTGGATGAGTTCGTGTCATCCGGCCGGTTCGACGCGGTGATGCTGAAATATCCGAAATGGCAGGCCGGCGATGCCCCGACCCTTTTCGGCAAGGCCTGAGCATCGATTGCAACGGCTTCGAGCGGATGAAACGTTTCAATCCGCTTGAATGGCCTTTGCCGGCACGCTCTTGTTTTTCAGGTTCAGAAGGTTGCCCGAAAGGATGAGGGCTGCGCCGAGCGCCGTGTAGATATCGATCCGTTCCGCATAGATGAGCCAGCCCAGCACGGCCATGAGCGGCACGCGCAGAAAGTCCATCGGGATCACCACGGTGGCATCCGCATAGAGCAGGGCCTTCGCCATGCAGAAATGCGAGAATGTGCCGGTGAAGGCGATGATCACCACCCAGGGCCAGGCATGCAGGGTCGGCCACTGCCAGACATGCAGCGCCGGCAGCAATCCGATGGCTGACTGGATCACCAGCATCCAGAAGATGATTTTCACCACGCTTTCCGTGCGGGTCAGGGATTTGACCATGGTGAAGGAAATGCCGAACGTGAACGCCGCGCCGAGCACGATCAACTGGCCCATTTCAATCGTTCCGATGCCGGGGCGCACAATGATGACGACACCGATGATGCCGAGAAGGATCGTCAGCGTGCGCCAGAGATTGAACCGCTCGCCGAGAAAGGCGACGGCCATGACGGCCGTCCAGGCCGGTGTGGTGAATTCAATGGCGATCACCTGCGCCAGCGGGATCATGGACAGCGCCTGCAGCCAGGCGAACTGGCCGGCATAATGGGCGGTATTGCGTCCGACGTGCTGCCAGATGCGGCCGGTCCGCATGGCGCGCACGCCGCCGGAAGACCGGATCAACGGATAGAGCATGGCCAGCCCGATCAGCGACCGCATTTCCATGATCTGGAACACGTTGAGTTCCTTTGAGGCTTCCCGGCCGGAGATCGCCATCATGAGAATGGCGGCCAGCGACCCGGACATCCAGAACGCCGCCTTCAGGTTTGATGGCTTGAATTCCATGGCGGCCGCTACTTCGCGTAGACGCTGGCGAAATCCGCAAAGCCCTTCACTTCGATCGGGTTGCCCGAGGGATCACGGAAAAACATGGTCCATTGCTCGCCCGGTTCGCCCTTGAACCGCACCACGGGAGGCATGACGAAGTCGACCTTTGCGCGTTTGAGCCGGTCGGCAAGGGCATTCCAGTCTTCCAGCGGAAGAATGACGCCGAGATGCGGCATGGGCACCATGTGATCGCCCACCTTGCCGGTGTTGGTCGTTTCGAACGGCTTGCCGAGATGCAGCGAGATCTGATGACCGAAGAAATCGAAATCCACCCAGCTATCGGTGCTTCGCCCCTCGGCACAGCCAAGGATATCGCCATAGAAGCCGCGCGCCTTGTCGAGATCATGGACGTGGTAGGCAAGATGAAACAGCGAGCGCATGGGAAGAATCCTGAGAAACGGGGATGATGGCGAAGCTATCAGCAACTGAACCGGCAATGCAATGCACGGTGGTTCGAAATTGCGCGAAGCATCCGGTGCCGGCAGCACGTCCGGATATTGCAGCGTGTGGACTGCTGTTTGCATGGAACAAAAATAGCCAGCAAAGAGTTTTGCCACGCTACGATCGTTCTGATCCCGAAAACAGGAAATTTGCAATGTCCATTCTTATCAGCCTTTTGATCACCGTTCTGGTGATCTTTCTTGTGCTCTATCTCGTCCAGATGCTGCCGCTCGATGGCCGCGCCAAGCAGATCGTCCAGGTGATCGTTGTGGTGATCGGGATTATCTCGCTGCTGCGCTATCTCGCAGTGTTCTAGCCACTCGTTCCGCTGGTTAGACTAGAAAAATTGGTGATCGCAAGTTTGGTCTTGCGATCAAGATTTCTTAGATTTATGGTGTGCAGGTTGTTGCTGCTATTAATAATTTATGAATTTTTCATTTAATTTTAATCGCTTTTTTAGGGCAGGTCATTTCGAGGCTATCTCAACGCTTTCTGAACTACATAAGCTGCGCCAAGTTTTCGGACCACACCAGTTAGGAGCAGGCAAAGCCGTATTGGGGTATCAAAAAGCCCGTGCTGAGGAATGCTGTCCAAATAACAAGGTCAGAGTTAGAAAATGGATAGCTTTGCTGCGTTCGTCGAAGAATGCGACCGTGCTCCGCGACTCAATCAACTAGCAGGTTTTTTTGCAAGTACTGCCGCGGGAAAAACGGGTCAACCAATTCATAAACCAAGAGTTGATCGGAGGCTATTTGAAAGCAATAGTCTTCTAGAAAAATTCATAGAATTACATTCGCAAAGATGCGGTCCATTTGATCTTCACTACCATAGCAGCATTCCTTATCGACTGGAGGAAGAATGCCGTCTAGGTGCCGCTATCCTTTCTTATGGACTTGAGCGAATTCCAAAAAATACTTCGCTTAAAGTCTATACCTTGGGTACCGCTGAAGGGACCATGGCGCGGATAATTTCGGAATTGGCAGACGGTGCGATTGAGACGCTATCATGCAGTCCAAATAGGGAAAATTTCGACAGTTTTTGTGCGTATGGAATGCCTTCGCACGCGCTATTCTTTCTTGGCTCATTTCATCGATTGACGAAAGAAACATTGAGGGCGGATCGTGATCTGGTTCGTTTTGAAGCCGGGTTTGATATTATTCTGGAAGATACCACCTTCCAGATGTATTCGGCCAATCGTGTGGGTCAGATTGAATTTGTAAGTCAGCATTTGAAGCCGGATGGTCTGTTCCTTTTCGTAGAAAAATTTCATCATGATTGTGCTGATGAATATGCCCAACGTGAGCGTCAAAAGGATTATGGCTTTAAAGCTAGATTCTTCCAACGTAATGAAATCGAAAATAAAGCGCGCGACGTCTTGACGGTAATGAGCAGGAATCAATGTACGCTCAGTGAAATGGCTGCCGCAATCTCCAGACGTTTTACGAATTGTTGCATCACTTGGAATAGTGGTAATTTTTACACATTGGTTGCGGGCAACAACATCAAAAATATCGAGCGGTTAATTCTATTGATGGGGCCTCCAGCCATTCCCAATGAGTATGTCTATGTTGATACCCCTTCGGCGCTAGCTAAGTTCGACGAAGACAAGGGAATTCAATGACACTTTCCGTTTGGTTATCCTTTCTTCTGGTAGCAGGAATACAAACCGCGAGTCCTGGGCCAGCCGTGTCATTATTGGTGACGACGAGCCTTGCGCATGGGCCCAGGAGAGCGATTTACCTTGTGCCCGGAATTTTGATGGGTGATATCACATTGATATCGGCTGCTTTTGCCATCACAACAGCCGCGTTGTCTACTTCCGCACTCATGCTTGATATTATTAGGACCGGCGGCGGTGTTTATCTAATCTTTCTTGGAATGAGGATGTTCATATCGAATAGAGAGATCAATGCCACCGCAATGCCTGGACGTCGGGGATGGCAACAATTTGCAACTGGTTTCTTGACAACTGCTCTCAATCCGAAAGGCATGCTTTTTTTTATTACACTGCTGCCGCAGTTCATATCACCTGGAAAGTCATTTGAAGTGCAATTTGCGATTCTAGGGACATCCTTCTTGGTTCTAGGTCTTTTGACAGACTGTGCTTATATCTTTGCGGCAGCTTACGGGAGCAAGTTCTTAACGCCGCGCGTTCGTCTTAGATTGGTCGGGGTGGCGGGTTTAAGTTTAGTCGTCATCGGGCTATTTGTGCTCTTTCAGCAAGCAGTTCAAATTTGGTAGAACTTGTTTGGGACATTCCTCGCTCAGGGATGTTAATTGGGTGGGTACCTACACCTTTGCCTCGCCGAGCTGTCCCAGCATCCAGTCGCGGAACGCGCGGATTTTCGGGACATTCCGCCGGGCTTCCGGATAAACCAGCCAGTAGGCGTGCTCTGACGATCCCACAATATCGAAGGGTTGGATAAGCTGTCCTTGTTGCAGCTCGGGCTGGAAGAAGAACGGTGTCAGTATTCCAACGCCCTGTCCGGCCAGCACCGCGCGCCCTTCCAGATGCTGATCGCCCAGCCGATTGCGCAGGTCGCCGCGCAGGGCCGGCTTTTCGATACCCACCAGGCTGAACCAGATGTTCCACCAGGGGTCGCCGGGGTCGAGAATGGGCAGTTTGAGCAGGTCGGTCGGTGTCTTGACACCGCCGACCGAGGCGGCGAGTGCCGGTGATAGCATGGGCGTGAAATAGGCCTGGAAAAGCTTGTGACAGACCAGGCCGGGCCACTCCTTTGTGCCGCTGCGAATGCCGACATCCGCCTCCTGACGCACGAAATCCGTCATTTCGCGGCCGGATTTCAGCCGGACGGCCAGTGCCGGGTTCTCCATTTGAAACGAACCCAGCCGCGGAACCAGCCACGTGGCGGCAAAGGTCGGAATCGTCGCGATGGTCAGGATGCCGTCGGCGCTTTCGCGTGTCGTTGCAAAGGCGGCACGCAGGATTTCGAATGCCTCGGTCGTTGCCGGGGCCAGCCGCGCCCCGATTTCCGTCAGGACAACCTGACGCGGCAGCCGCAGAAACAGCGGCGATCCCACCCGCTCTTCCAGCAGTTTGATCTGATAGCTGACGGCGGCTTGCGTCATGCCGAGCTCCTCCGCCGCCTTGGTGAAATTGCCATGGCGGGCAGCGGCCTCGAAAACACGGATAGCGGCAAGGGGTGGAAGATTCATCGGCATGATCCATAAGCTGTACTTATGGAAGATACTCGTCGTTTTGTTGGAAAACAAGCGCGAACAGGCGCATTGAATGCATACCCAAGACATGAACGTCGCATACAAACCGGAGTTGAGGTCATGAACCCCTCACCATCGCACTGCACATCCATAGACAACCCCGGATCCCGCTGGGGTTGGTTCGCGACCCTCAGGCGGGCGCTGGTGAGGCCCACCGTGCCGATCACCGTCAATGCCGGGGATTTTTCCGATCACATGCTGCGCGACATCGGCATGAGGGACGGCCGTCCCGGGCGGGGAGACCTGTTCACATCGCACCCCGATCTGAAGAAGGATATTTTCAAAGGGTCCGTCTAAGCGTGCCGTTCAGGAATCAAAGTCGACTTCCAGCTGCTTCTCGAGGGCGACAAGGTCCGCGGGAAGCGGCATGCCCATGGCTTTTAGTTCGTTGAGATGCTCACGCAGAGTCTCGTGAATTTCATGGGCGTCAGCCGGCCGTTGCACCATCTCTTCAAGCAGGAGTGCGATCTGTGCCTTGATGTCTTCGAACGCCATGATTTTTCCTTTCAACGCAACCGCAAAGCCGGGTTTTTACACCTGCACACATGCTAGCAGATTATTGTGCGCCGGAATATTGCGTATCGGAAACCTTTTCCATCCACTCGACGGCATTGCCGTCCAATGCCTCCTGCATGGCGATGTGCGACATGGAATTTGCCGGACCCGCACCATGCCAGTGTTTTTCGCCGGGCGGAATCCACACGACATCACCAGTCCTGATCTCGCGGATTTGCTCGCCCCAGACCTGCGCGAGGCCCGCACCGGAAACCACATAAAGGGTCTGTCCAAGCGGATGGGTGTGCCATGCGGTTCGGGCGCCCGGCTCGAAATGCACGACCACGGCGATCAGCCGCGCCGGGGAAGGGGTCTGGATGATCGGGTCCTGCCAGACTGTGCCGGTGAACCATTCTTCCGGCGCGCGGCGCGTCGGTATGGAGCCGCTTGATTTTATGTCCATTCGGTTTCTCCCGGGGTTTCGGCCGGATCGGCCGGCGGCTGGCTTTCAGGCAACGGCATCGTGCTTGCCGAGGCGATGACGGAGTCGAGAAAGCCGGGGAAGCGATTGTCGAGATCGGCACGGCGCAAGGTCAGAAACCGTTTCGTTCCATCGGGCCGCACATTGATCACGCCTGCCTCCCGCAGCTTGGCGACATGATAGCTCAGGGCTGTTTTGGAACCAAGCTGGGTAAATTGCCCGCATGTCATGGCGCGTTCGCCGTTGCGCGCGAGAATGGCGATGATGTTCAAACGCGTCTCGTCGCCAAGCGCTGTGAAGATGGCGGGAAGTGAAATCTCTTCAGCATCCGGATGAAACAGGGGATGGGTCATGCCCTCCTACGTAGCAAGTACGCGGGAAAAGTTCAATGTTCAATAATCGTTGAACTTTGTTCTTGACTTCACATGCTGGTGAGCTCAATAGTTCAAGGATCATTGAACAAAGGATATCTCCCATGGACATTCGCCTTGTCGGTCTGGCGTTGGGTACATTCGCCATTGGCATTGAGGGTTTTGTTGTCGCCAGCCTTCTGCCGCAGATTGCCGCGGATACCGGCGTGACGCTGGTTCAGGCCGGCTATCTCGTGGTCATGTTCGCGCTTGCCTATGCGCTGGGCGCGCCGGTTCTTGCGGCTCTTACCGGGTCTGCAGACCGCCGCGTTATCCTGGCAGGCAGTGCCACCACCTTCGTCATCGGGGCAATTCTGGCGGCATTTGCTCCGTCCTATGCGTTTCTCACGGCCGCCCGGCTGCTGATCGGCATGTCGGCGGGCCTATACGCGGCCACGGCGCAGGCAACGGCCGTCGCCATTTCTGAATCGCACCACCGGGCGCGGGCGATTTCCGTCATCGTCGGCGGGACCACGCTGGCGGTGGCCTTCGGTGCGCCGCTTGGCGCGCTGATCGCATCGTTTGCCGGCTGGCGCGGCACCTACATCTTCATTGCCCTGATCGGGGCGGCCGCGACAACCTTCGTCTGGTTTCTCCTGCCGCGCGGATTGCGCGCCGACCGCTTGACCCTGCGGCAGCGGCTCGGCGTGATCCGCCACCCCGGGCTCTTGCCCGCGCTTGTCACCATGCTGCTCTACATGGCCGGCGGCTTCATCGTCTTCACCTATATCGCCGCCATCGCGGTGCAGGGCACCGGCCTTTCCCGCGCGATGGTGCCGCTGGTGCTGCTGGCCTTTGGTCTTGGTGCTGCCCTTGGCAATGTTGTCGGCGGACAATTGTCGGATCGCTTCGGCCCGACGCGCACGGTGATCGCCGCCTCCTTCCTCAATGCCGCATCGCTGATGGCGATCAGCTGGATCATGCAATGGCCGCATGAAATCGCCGGTCCTGCGCTGATGACGATCATGGTTCTCTGGGGAATTGCCGCCTGGATGTTCCCGCCCGCGCAGGCCAGCCGGGTTCTGGCGATCGCCCCGGAAAGTGCGCCGCTCGCGCTGTCGCTCAATGGCTCGGCGCTCTATCTCGGCATTGCTTCGGGGTCGTTCATCGGCGGGCTGATCATCGCCAATCTGGGCCTTGAATATCTGGGCTGGATCGGCGGCGCCTTCCCGCTGCTCGGGCTCGTCGTGATGCGGCTTGCCAGCGTCAACGCGCGCAAGACCGAACTTTCCGTCGCCTGATCCCCGGCGACCGAACAAAGGCTGGCCGAAACGAAACCCGTTCCGGCCAGCCTGGTGTTTATGAAGAAGATTTCAGGAGCGAAGCAATCTGCTGCGTGCTGGGCACCTGGCCGTTCGGCGTGAGCTGGTCGACCACGCCCGGCAAGATCTTCGACAGCTGCGCGAGAAGGTCTTGTTCACTCATCCCGGTTTGCTGGGCAATCTCGCTGATGGTTTTCTGGCCGAGCGCGCTGCCCAGATCGCCGGGTGCGATGGGCTTGTTTTCACCCGGCTGAAGCCAGGAATTTGCCGTCTCGCCATGGCCCGCATTGGTCAGGCTGTTCAGGAGACCGCCGAGCCCGCCGAGAAGCCCGCCGCCGGCTGCTGTATTGCCGTTGTCGGCCGTCTGCGGATTGTCGGGAGCCTGCGCGGGCTGGCTCGAGCCGCCGCTCAGCATTTTACCGACCAGAAGTGCGCCAAGCGCAATGATCAGCGGCTTCGATATATTTCCGCCTGGTACCGCATTATCGAAAATTCCCATCTCGATCTCCCTTCTATATTGCTCGGTTTCAGCTCAAATCCGTCGTTCTCCCCCGCAAAGATATTTGTTCATTCCGGGAGAAAGCACAACCATCTTGCTTTTATTCAATCTATGCGAAAACATGACGACATTAAGCCAATGGATAGGAAGGAATGTTCGCATGTCTGTTATCGGTTGGATTGTACTTGGACTTGTTGCTGGATTTATTGGCAGCAAGATCGTCAACAAGAGCGGTCAGGGCTTAATCCTTGACATCGTTCTGGGCATTGTCGGCGCTGTCGCCGGCGGCTTCATTTTCAGCTTGCTCGGTGCCACCGGCGTCACCGGCTTCAACATCTACAGTCTGATCGTCGCTGTTATCGGTTCCGTCGTCGTGCTCTGGCTCTATCACGCGATCACCGGCAACAGATCTGCATGACCTGAAACCGCTTGCTTTTTGGAATGAACAGCGTGGCATCCGTGCCGCGCTGTGACTGTTATTGCAGGGCAAGGAAAACAAAACACCCACATGGTGCGGCGTCCATTCCCGCCTCAGTAGGACGCGATGATCAAGGCCGGGTCTGGCGCCGGTTATCAGCGCCTGTCATCCAACTTGCGGGCTTGCCACTCATTTCTTGGAACGATCCCGCCAATCCTGAAGGTGAATGAGACCACCCGCGTTGCGCCGGCATCGACCGAACATTTGAAATCCAGATTGTACCAGTTTGATCCGAGGCGAAACGCGGCGCCTGCACCGTTGAACGACGTCTTGGACGTGATCCCTCCCGCAGGGCCATTGGGAAGGATCGCATCCCGCGATGCAGTGCTGGGTTTTGAACTCAGCATCGCCAATGCCTCCGATGTACAGAGGCTTGCAAGGCGCTCTTCTGGCGAAAGCCTTGCGACGATCTGCGCTGTCCGTGGGTCAAGCCCCGAGTTCGGCAGGAATTTCTGGCTCATATTTGAGAATGGATTGGAGCTGGGTGCGGTTTTGGAACCGTTCGGTTTGGATGCCTGATCTGACTTCTTTGGCGTAGGCTCTGATTTCTGTTGCGGAGTGGGCATATTGTTGACCGCGTTGGTCGGAGCCGGCGACTGTTGCGTTGCCTGCCCCGCCGTTTCGCTGGGCATGGGCGCCGACTGCACATCAGGTCTCGGGGTTTCTGGCGCAGCCGGTTTGCTCTCCAGCGGCAGCGCGGCTGGAGCAGCGTCCATTTTCGCTTGTGCTGCGGGTGAGTCTTGCGGGGTTGATGCCGCGTCTTGAGTTGTACCGTCGGCGGGTGGCGCCGCTTCGGAATCGGCAGCATCTCTTTCTGATCTCGGGAGAAGCTTGAGAAGACGTTGCGAAGAAGCGGCCGCTGCGGCGGGGGCCGGGGCGGGCTGCGGTTTTGGCGCCTCTGCCTTGTCTTCCTTCTTTTCCGGTTCCGGCTTTGGCTGCGGTTCGGGTTCTGGCGGCGGAACGACCTTCACCTCCACGCTTTCCGGCTCCGGCGGTGTGGTTTTCCATTGGGGAAGCTGGAGAAATAGCAATGCCGCCACCAAAAGATGCAGGGCGAGGGACGTCAGGACGCCCCCTCCAACTTCGTCCCGCAGCTTTTTGGCGAACACTAGCATTGCTTAAATGATTATCGACCGCATGCCTGAAACCTAGGAGCTTGACTGGCCCGCAACAAGGGGGAAGGACGCAGGCCGGTTCCCTCTATTTCAACAGTGCGGCAATGGCCGGCTTGTCGGCCGCCAGTTCCAGCGCTGTCTTGCCACCTGCAGTCCTGGCTGATTTATCCGCTCCGTGTTCGAGCAGAGCCTGAACCACGGCAGGATCATCGCTGTAACTTGCCGCCATGTGCAGCGGCGTCATCTTGTCGTAGTCACCGACGAAGTTGACCTTCGCGCCCTTGGAAATCAGCAGATCGATGACGCTTGCCGGGCCGTAATAGGCTGCAGTGTGCAGGGGTGCCCAGCCCTCCTGGGTCTTCAGGTTCACATCGGCACCGCAGGCCAGCATCTTGGCGACAAGATCGGCTTTCTTGTCGCGGATCGCGATGCTGAAATGTGTGTCGCCGCCCATATCCCGCCCGTTCGGATCGAGTTTTTTGCACTGCGCGGCCGTGGGCGCCGCGCCGGCGCCGGAAACCGGAACAACCGCACTGACCGCCGTCAGAGCCAACCCGAACAGGGCCACATTTGAAAACAATCTCCGCACGCTGTCGTCCTCACCAATTTGGATTGCGTCCGTCATCCGCGACGGATCGATCCCTGCTTTCTACAGGGCTTCGCGTCCGCTGGGCAAGGGAGGAGCAGTGCATTCGGCAAAAGGCCCAAGCACATCCCGCGGCTCATGTCGCGGGATGTGCTGGCGTTCAAGCGGGTCTACCGATTGCGCCGGATTCCGGCCGCACCACCGACCGCTGCGGCGAGGGCGCCGATCAGCATGGCGACGAAGGCTGCAAAACTGCCGCTTGCGGCAATCTTTGCCGACTTGTCGGCGGCCTGCTTGGCCTGAGCCTTCAGTTCTTCAACCTTGGCCGTGGCTTTGGCCTTGACGTCGTCGATCTTGGCAATAGCCGCATCGTATCGCTTGTTGGCTTCATCGGGCGAGATGCCTAGCTGTGCTGCAATGATGGCCGTCACGCGCTGTTTGGTTTCCTGCGATGTCTCTTCACCCAGCGCATGGCTGGTCAACGCCGATACGACTTCCTTGCGGGCCTGTTCCGGCGTCAGGGATGTGGTCCCCGAGGGATCGCGGTTGAGCACACCGTCTGCCAGACGGTCGACCTCCGCGCCGGCCTGTTCCTTTGTAATGCCTGTCTCTTATACACATCTCCGAGCCCACGAGACCGAGGCTGATCTCGTATGCCGTCTTCTGCTTGAAAAAAAAAAAAACACGAACACATGCGACCCATGCTTATCTGACAGTTGATAAACATTCTCAGATAGAGAATTAAAGAGGTCGAGATATCATGACGAAACTAGCAAAGGGAGACTAGCTGAGTGTCGACGGTGGT
>OIER01000282.1_pt1 | contig 44882 bp, 47 predicted proteins | sample 1581801 | NCBI WGS metagenome assembly OIER01 (sample SAMN03281006, study PRJEB24777) | human gut metagenome | isolation source: fecal sample PR165 from 1 month old male Malay infant, vaginally delivered... | reverse complement strand
GGTGGAAAAAATAGCCTAAATAGGCTGATTCGATGTGTTTGCGGGAAAAAAATCGGCCCAGATCCGCGAAATTTTAATCAGCGAGTCAGCTTGGGAAGAAATGACCTGCTTATTCGCACCTTCCCTAGCTTTTAATTCCATAAGAACTCCTTTTTAAGGAAAATTAATGCTTATGACATCTGAATAGTGTGTTGGCCAACATTATTTTCTTGCCGTAATTTTCTGTTTTTGACAATGTCAAATTTTCTCTTAACAAACCTTTAAATTAAAATTAATCAATTATATCAACCACATATGATATTGAATTGTTTTATTTTTTAACAAAAGGTTACACTGAATTCACATTTAATCCATTTTTAGTTAAAAATATTGCCTTCTATATCCAGATCCTTCATCTCTCTTCAGAAAGAATTTTATATACCGTAGATCGTGCAACACTTACTTGGCGTGAAATTTCTGTCGCTCCCATACCTTCACTGTAGAGTTCCAAGACTTTCCTCCTGTCTACAACTCGTTTGCGACCGAATCTGATGCCCTTCAGTTTTGCTTCCTGCCTGCCTTCATTCGTGCGCTCAAGTATCCTCTGTCGTTCGGCCTGCGACACCGCAGACAGAATAGTGACCACCATTTTTCCCATTTCGCCATCGGTGCTGATCCCATCATCCATGAATCGGATAGCAACACCCTGGGCATCAAATTCTTTTATCAGTTGGATCATATCGGCAGTGTCGCGGCCAAGGCGGTCGAGTTTCTTCACCAGAATGACATCTCCTTCCTCTACCTTCATCCGCAACAAATCCAGCCCTTCCCGATCTGTTGAACTGCCGGATGCCTTGTCGGTAAAGATGCGGTTAGCTTTTACCCCTGCATCTTTGAGCGCCCTGATCTGAATATCAAGGGACTGCTGACTGGTTGAAACTCGTGCGTAACCAAAAAGTCGCATAAAAATGTACCTTAAATCGAATATCGGACAACTACTGTCTATTATTGCAAATTTTCGATTTAATAGACATATATATGTAGCCGTTTTACGATGTCCGATAATTTATAACATTTCGGACGGTTGCAAAGTTGTTAATTTATAACCATCAGGCAGGGAGGCTGGTATGCCCGTCGATTTTCTGACCACCGAGCAGGAACTGAATTATGGTCGCTACGTTGCGGAACCCAATGACGTGCAGCTGGCGCGCTATTTTCATCTTGATGAACGGGATCTTGCTTTCATTAACCAGCGGCGGGGAAGGCATAACCGGCTGGGAATAGCGCTTCAGCTTACCAGCGCCCGTTTTCTGGGCACCTTTCTGACAGATTTAACCCGGGTTCTGCCGGGTGTTCAGCAATTTGTTGCGGTGCAGCTTAATATCCTCCGTCCGGAAGTCCTCACCCGCTACGCTGAACGGGATACCACACTCAGAGAGCATACTGCGCTGATTAAGGAATATTACGGTTACCATGAATTTGGCGATTTTCCCTGGTCTTTCCGCCTGAAGCGCCTGCTGTACACCCGGGCATGGCTCAGTAATGAGCGACCCGGCCTGATGTTTGATTTTGCCACCGCGTGGCTGCTTCAGAATAAGGTCCTGCTGCCCGGAGCAACCACACTTGTTCGTCTCGTCAGTGAAATACGCGAACGGGCAAATCAGCGGCTGTGGAAGAAACTGGCCGCGTTGCCGGACAGCTGGCAGACCGCCCGCGTGACGGAACTGCTGGACATTCCTGAGGGGCAGAGAATTTCACCGCTGGAACAACTGAAAAAGGGACCAGTCACCGTCAGCGGACCGGCATTTACCGAAGCGCTGGAGCGGTATGTCCGGCTGCGAAACCTTGAGTTTTCCCGGCTGAATTTTACCGGCCTGCCCGCTATACAGCTGCGTAATCTGGCGCGTTACGCAGGTACGGCATCGGTAAAATATATCGCACGCATGCCAGAGCAAAGAAAACTGGCCGTACTCACAGCATTTGTTAAAGCTCAGGAAATAACAGCGCTGGATGAGGCCGTTGATGTGCTCGATATGCTGATACTGGACATCACCCGCGAGGCGAAGAAAACGGGGCAGAAAAAGCGGCTCAGGACGCTTAAAGATCTTGACCGTGCTGCGCTACTGCTGGCGCGAGCATGTTCATTGTTGCTGGATAAGCAGGCTGACGATGCTGAACTGAGGGAGACCATCTTCAGCTGCGTACCGAAAAGCAGGCTGGCAGAATCCGTCAGCAAGGTTAATGAACTTGCCCGCCCTCAGAACAATAACTTCCATGATGAAATGGTGGAGCAGTACGGCCGGGTTAAGCGTTTTCTTCCTGCGGTATTGCGGGATCTGCATTTCCGCGCTGCGCCTGCAGGAGAACATACGCTGGCCGCGATTCATTATCTGACCGAACTGAACGGCTCGAAAAAGCGCATCCTCGATGATGCTCCTGAACATATCATCACCGGCCCCTGGAAACGCCTCGTGTACGATGCGGAAGGCCGGATACAACGCGCCGGTTACTCACTGTGTCTGCTCGAACGCCTTCAGGATGCACTGCGCCGCCGGGACATCTGGCTCGAAAACAGCGATCGCTGGGGAGATCCCCGTGAGAAGCTGTTGCAGGGTGAAGAGTGGCAAGCTCAGCGTATCCCCGTCTGTCGTGCGCTGGGACATCCCACCGATGGGCATAAAGGCGTGCAGCAACTGGCCGTTCAGCTGGATGAGACCTGGAAAGCCGTCGCATCCCGATTTGAAGGGAATGCGGAAGTCCATGTTTGCAATGACGGTAAATATCCTTCCCTGACCATTAGTAGCCTGGAGAAACTGGAGGAGCCACAGTCATTGCTTTGTCTCAACAGTCGGGTCAGACAGTTGCTTCCTCCGGTTGATTTGACGGAATTACTGCTTGAAATAGACGCCAGAACAGGATTTACACGGGAATTTATGCATGTCAGTGAGTCCGGAGCACGGGCGCAGGATCTGCACGTCAGCCTGTGTGCGGTCCTGATGGCTGAAGCCTGCAATATCGGACTGGAACCGCTGATAAAGCACAATATACCGGCACTGACCCGCCACCGTCTCAGTTGGGTGAAACAGAATTACCTCCGGGCAGAAACACTGGTCAGCGCCAATGCCTGTCTGGTTGATTTTCAGTCTACGCTGGAGCTTGCCGGGCGCTGGGGCGGTGGCGAAGTGGCGTCAGCCGACGGCATGCGCTTTGTCACGCCGGTGAAAACCGTCAATTCTGGGCCTAACAGAAAATATTTTGGTTCCGGGCGTGGCATCACCTGGTACAACTTCGTCTCTGATCAGTACTCTGGATTCCACGGCATCGTTGTCCCCGGCACATTACGTGATTCCATTTTTGTGCTGGAAGGCCTTCTGGAGCAGCAGACTGGGCTAAATCCGGTTGAGATCATGACAGACACAGCTGGTACCAGCGATATTATTTTTGGCCTGTTCTGGCTGCTGGGATATCAGTTTTCACCCCGGCTTGCCGATGCTGGCGAAGCGATATTCTGGCGAGTGGATAAATCTGCAAACTACGGTGCACTGGATGCGCTGGCGCGAGGATGTGCAGATTTGTCGAAGGCAGAGAACCAGTGGGATGAGATGATGCGAACCGCCGGTTCGCTGAAGCTGGGTACCATTCATGCTTCAGAACTCATTCGCTCTTTGCTCAAAAGCTCGCGCCCATCAGGATTGGCGCAGGCGATTATGGAAGTGGGGCGCGTCAACAAAACGCTGTACCTTCTCAATTATATTGATGATGAAGATTATCGTCGGCGGATCCTGACACAGCTCAACCGGGGAGAAGGCCGCCATGCTGTGGCGCGAGCGATTTGCTACGGGCAACGCGGTGAGATCAGAAAACGCTATCGTGAAGGGCAGGAAGATCAACTGGGCGCACTGGGCCTGGTCACTAACGCAGTGGTACTGTGGAACACGCTTTATATGCAGGAAGCACTGAGTTGGATGCGCAGTCATGGAGAAGAAACCGGGGATGAAGATATCGTCCGGATATCCCCACTGATGCACGGGCATATCAATATGCTGGGGCATTATACGTTCACGCTACCGGAGGATATTCTGAAGGGAGAAATGAGGACATTAAATTTCAATTTAAACAATGAATTATCTCCTTAACGTACGTTTTCGTTCCATTGGCCCTCAAACCCCTCTGATAGGTGATCAGCCCCAGCTCCGCCAAAAACTTCAGCGCCCGTGTGGCGCGGGTGATGGACAGATTGCCGCTCCTGGACTCGGTGGCCAGGCAACACTCGATGGCCATATTCGTAATCGAGCGCTGCACGCGATTGGCCAGCGGATCGTAATGGAAACACATTGCCTGCAGGAGAGCGTCAATTGCGCGCCGGCGTAACAGTGGTGGCATCCGGTGACGCTTACCCAGGGAACGCATAAACGCCACATGGATGGAAAAATCAAAGCGGGACGTGAAGCCTTCGGCTTTCGCCATCAGCTTACGGCAGAACGACAGCGTCTTTTTCCCTTCCCGCGGTGTAAATTCAGGGTTGGGGTTTTTGACCTGACGGTAATGGGTATGTCGTTGTGACGTCTGTTCAGTCATCCCTGCCTGCGCTTATGTTGCGCGGAAGGAGTGAGCACAGAAGGTGTTGAACTTTTCTGAGCATAAATCTATACTCCCTGCATAGAGCAACAAACTCTATACAGTTTAAGTAGGCCCCGGTAATCTTCTACTCCGCCAAGAATGGAAAGATTATCGGGGTTTTTGCTTTTCTGGTTCCGGGTAAACACCTCATCAGAACCAGCTCCCTGCCACCTTGCGGCGTGGCCAGCCAGCAATCTCTAAACGATCAGTAATCTAGCACTCAAACCCGCATGGATCAAGAATGTGAATTTTTACCCCTCATTCTCTCGGCGTTCTGCTTCAAGTTTAATCAGTTTTTCAATCATCTGCGCCTGTGTTATCCCATCTTCTTCAGCGAACTGGGCCAGTTTTTCTTTTAATGGGATCTGAATAAGCGCATGAATGGATTTGTGGGTATCACTGCGCCGGGCCAAAGATGCTTTCTGGCGTTCGTTCGCTGACACCGGATTTCCCTTCCGGTAAGGACGTTTTGGTTTTTGTGAGGAAGTAATTACATTTACGACCTGTGACATCTCTGCCTCCTCAGGTATCTGACTGAATACCTGGTCAAAGATACTACAGGAACGGCGTATCGGCGAAGGCTAAATTACAAAATGAAAGATAGCGCTGTTGGCGCAACGCTACCTGTCAGGAAGGGAGTTTCAATCGTTTCTGCAAATTCAGTAGGTACTATTCCAGTCTTTGCCCATCTCCCACCGGGACTGCCAGTGCTGCAGATAGGTGCTGGCCAGTACCGGATAATCCCGGATAACCAGGGCATTCTCGGAGTTACTCTGTGCCCCTGCCCGGGTGTAGTTAAACGAACCGGTCTCCACATTCCGGTCATCCGTGATGATGACTTTGTCATGCATGATTTTAAACTGGCTCACCGTGCGAACGGGGATGCCGGCATTGACCAGCAGATCCATCGCGGCCGCCCCTGCACTCCCCTTCTCCTTGTTGGCTTTCCAGTCCAGCACCACCCTGACATCCACCCCGCGTTGCTTCGCCTGTACGAGCGCACGCGAAACCTCCGGCGACGTGAAGCTGTACCCCATCAGCCGGATGCGCTGTTGAGCGGAATTAATGGTGTCCAGCACCAGCTGCAGCGCCGACCCTTCCGGCGAAAAGCCCGCCTGTACGGTTGGCTGGGCAGCAGCACCAACGGAAACAAATAAACAGACGCCCATGAGCGCTGACAGGATTGAATGTTTCATCATTTATTCCCCTGCGCAGTCTTGATGGCCTGCTGAATATTCTCTGCCTCAGTCATACCGGCAAAGACCGTGGTGTTATTTACCGTTGCGCCATTAACCGGCATCACAATAATACCCGGCGTACCGCTTAATCCTGCCGTGGTGGCAATATCGTTAATTTTTGTAAGCGTCACATTAATACTGTCTATCGTTTTCTGGCTGAACTGAACATTATCCGAGACTTTTTCGATAACCTCTTTCGTCAGCCTGCCTTCATTCATTCCGGTGCCGTAAATACCATTATGATATTTCAGATACGCATCAGCCCCCTTTTCCTTCCAGACCTGAAGACCGGTCTTCGCTGCCAGCAGCGAGGATGGCCAGCGACTGCCAAATACCGGCCATTCCATAAAGTAGTAGCGCACGTTCGCGTTAGCTTTCATGACCTTCTCCAGCTCCGGAGCCAGCCTGCTGCACCAGATGCACTGGTAGTCAAAAAACTCGACCACCATAACCGGACTGTCAGCGGGTCCCCAGGCGGGGATAGTGTTGTCCTTCACGATCCTGGCCTGCTGGGCCAGGGCAGCCGATTTCAGTTCGCGAGCCTGTTTTTCCTGCTGCTCCTGCTGCAGCGTCTCACTCATCTGAATAAGCAGGTCCGGATGCTCACGCATATACTCCGCTGCAATTTCACCGATACGGGCCTCCTGTTCGGGGGTAAATACCGGCGTGGTTGCTCCGGCCTGTGAATAAGCCATATTAAATGTCAGCACAGGAATAGCCGACGCGATTAAAGCCGTTTTAAGCTTCATAAATATCCTTTTTAAATACAGTGTGGTCGAAACGAATATTATCACCCCGCCAGCGTATTTAATGACGCCGGCAGGTATGAGAGGGATATACAGATAAAATTAAATTAAAAAGACGGGATTAAGCGATATCGTTCTGAATTCGGGCCTGCTGCCGGCGCTGTTTTTCCATCCGCAGCTGCGCATACTGCTCCTCATCAGGGGTTACTTTACTCACCGGATGGCCGGTTAAGTCAAACCGATCGGCACCGGCAACCATCGACGACAGATAGATATCTGAGCGCGTGATACGTTTCAGGCATTTAATAACCTGCTTATGGGACAACGGTATCCCGCGTTCGGCCATATCGGCAAACATGGCCTCCCGCACGGCGAGGGCCAGCAGGCGGGGAGTCTCGCCGTCAAAGAGCGCTGGCCACCAGGTCTTCAGCGTGTCGACCGCCTCCTGCAGTGCCGGCAGCCGGAGATAACGCACCGCCCGTTCGGCTTTCTCCCGTTTCTGGGGGGAAACGTTTTTTTCCGGACTTGCCTGAACGACTCTGGCCGGGGTCTCCTGTTCCGTTTTTCTGGCCAGCTTTTCCTTCTTCACTTTCCACGCCGGCGGTGTGGTCACATTCACCACCTGCTTCCGGCGGACAACACGGGGCACATCGGTACCCGGCCCGGTTGTATTTTCCGCCGGTTTGCGCTTCAGGCTGAGCGTGGGGCGTTTATCTTCCGTCATAGGTTGAGGTATTCCTGCAGTTAACACAGAGGGGGTAAGATACGACAGGTTCACTGCCGGGTCATCCTCCCCGCGTCTGTCCGTCGTATTTCTGTCCCGTCAGCCCGCCAGTATGCCGAGCACCGCGAGGTGAACGACGTAAAACAGGACAAAGAAATCCGCCGGCCAGAAGCGTTTAACCTGCGTTCCCGTATCCGCACAGACGGCCACCACCAGAACCGCAATCGCCAGTCCGGCCACTGACTGCACGGCATCAGACGGGTTCATCAGCAGCACCATCACTGCCCACAGTACAGCATAGCCCGTTCTTTCCACCGGCTCAGTGGCGCGGCATAACCGGTAGCTGTTGATCAGCATAAACACCCCGGCGAGGCCATAGCTGTCCGTGGACAGTGGCAGCCAGGCCACCACAATAGCGATGGCCAGCAGAATGTCGTTGCGGGTCCGCAGGCTGAACCAGCGCATCGCCTGCCCCGTCACGGCAAACGTGAACAGAATATTCCCCATGTACCAGGGATACCCGATCAGGATGAACGATCCCTGTGCCAGCAGGGCCCAGCACCAGAGCGGGTTCAGCTGTGACTGTCGGATGTCACGGTGTCTGGCCAGTTTCATCCCCCAGACCAGCCCGAACAGCGGAAAACAACCGCGCCCCAGCAGACGCATCACCTCATTATTCCCGGCCAGTAGCAGGCCGGTGTGGTCCGTCACCATCAGCACCAGGGCGACCGTTTTAATGATATCCGTCTGTCCGGGTGTCCAGGTCAGGAGGCGCTGCAGCCAGCTGTCCGTCATGGTGAGAAAGGTGTCCTGTGATCTCATATTATCGTCCTTTTCAGCGCTCCGGCAGGTGGTCCGATTTTAATCGGAGCGCATGCCGGAGCAGACAAGCCGCAGGCGCGTCAGTCGCCCCCGAGCGTTTTTTCCCGGGTCAAATCCCGGACCATATCCCGTTCAATTTGCTGCAGACGCTCCTGCTGCTGATTGTCGGCAACCACTTTCTGGACAGCCTCATTTCTGAGACGGTTTTCCGGTTCATCAGGCAACGGAAGCCGTTCACCCTGGCCTTTTTGTTGTGCCAGATCGCGAACCACATCCGTGATAATGTCCCGGATCTGTTCTCCTGCTTCCCCCTGTTTACGCTGTTCACCGGTCAGTTCGCGGGCCGTTTCCTGTGCCCGTTTCTCCATTTCACGGCGCTGCAGTTCTTCCGCCGCTTTCCGGGCGAGCAGGTCCGGAGGTAAGGTAATATCCGCACCGGAACTCACCGGCTCCACCGCAATGCTATCACCCCAGACCCTGCCACCGGTGATGGCACCCGGGTTCCAGGGACGGTCATCGCCGGCAAGTCGGACAACCACGCCGCTGTCAGGATTATCCCGGGCAATCCGGACACCGTCCCCCATGCTGCCTGCAAGGAGGCTTTCCCCGTTCCGGCTCTCCTGCAGGGCAACAAAGCGCGCCTCTTCATTTCCCATAATGCGCCCTTCACCCCCGATGGCCTGCAGCTGGCCGTCCTTATCCGTCAGGGGGCTGAGCCATATCCCGGCGGCTTTCCCGTTGCGGTCAAACGCCGGCAGGGCCACGTGCGGTAACGGATACTTTTTCCCCGGGGAGATGAATTTCCCGGGCGAATGCCCGCGTGCAATCCCGGACTGCTGCAGCGCTGCCCGCCCGGCCGGGATTTCCGTAAGCGCCGCGGCCCGGCCAAACAGCAGCGCCGCGTTTTTGACCGCACGGTCATCGCGGGGCTCCAGCACATCGTGGGCGCTGGCTTTTTCCTGAGAACGGCTCACCGCGTTCGTCCACCCTTTCCGGTCGTCGGTATAAACCTGCGTGTGCTGTTTCATACGGGAGAGTGCCACATACGCCGATTCGAAACTGACCATCCGCTGCCGGGCGCCGGTGATACCTTCCAGCTCAATGGAAAAGGATTCACTGGCCCCCTGCGCGCCGTGCGTGGTGATGGCATAGGCCAGATCGATATGGGATTCCGCTTTATCGGCTGACGGGGTGACAACACGGGTATTTTTGCCGTCGGTTAGCGTGACACTGTCACCCGCAATGCTGTCCACATGCCAGACGCTGTTCGCCACATAGCCGCGCTCCGCATCACTTTTACTGAAACGCATCCTGTCTCCTGGCGAAACGGTGATGCGTTCCTGCCGGTATAACGTCACGCCTTCCGCTGACGCTTCGCGCGGCGAGATGAGCCGTTCGTCCCCGGCCTCCGATCGCAGGGTGATCAGCTGGTTGTCCCTGTTGACCTCCACAATCTGGTGATACTGCCGATCCACCAGGGCAACAGCCCCCTTATGCTCTTCCCACGTCCCCATCCTTCGCAGCTCTCCGTCCCGGATATTACTGGTGACCAGCACCGGCAGGGTCACGCTCTCTTCACCCAGTTCACCGGCCCGCATCTTCTCATCATGGATCATGCTGTTCAGGACACGACGGTCTTCATTCAGGTGGGTGATGATAAGCGTCTGAGCCTGAGCGTCCGGCGTGCGGCCGGTGTAATCCTTCACAATGGCCTCGTAGAGACTGGCCGGCGAGATACCCGGCAGGACGTCTCCTTTTTCAATGGCCTCCTGAATGGCTTTCTCCTGCTTTGGTGTGAATTCCATCACCGAACTGTCCGGCACCCATGCGTTGTCCTTACGGGGCACCTGCCCGGGTTCGACTTTTTCAATGGTGGCCAGCGCGCTGTGGATATCCCGGTCAATGAGGCTGTAGACCGCCGGGCGCAGCGCCGGAACCTGACGAACGATTTCCTGCATGATGGCCACATCCGCCGCACTGCGCTGCTGCATCAGACGGAAGGGTTGTCCGGGAGCAATGGACTGCAGCTGATCGGTGTCGCCGCTGGAGACGGCCCGGCCGCCGCCGGCCACAATCAGGCTCATCGCCTTCGCGGTATCTGACAACCCCAGCATCGAGCTTTCATCCAGCAGGAACAGCGTGTTACTGAAGTCCGGCGTCTGGCCAGCGCGCGTCAGTAACTGCGTGTCATGGAGGAAAGACGCTGTCGTCTGCGCATCCACCCCGGCAGCCTGCATTTCCCCCACCGCGCGGTGCGTGGGGCCGAGGCCAATCACCTTCGGGCGGGTCGCCTCCGGCAGGATATTCACGGCTGCCATCACCGCCCGGAACTGGGTGGTTTTCCCCACCCCGGCATAGCCCTGCACCAGGGTGAAACGATCGCGGGTTTCCAGGATCAACCGGGTGGCGGCCCGCTGGCCTGCCGTCAGCCCGTCCATCAGTTCAGTGGGCACTTTCTCCATCAGGGGCGGCACGGCTTCCTTCCCCTGCAGCACCATCGTCAGCAGGCTTTTTTCTGCATCCCAGGTCTGGCGTGAAATCAGCACGTCATTGCCGTATCCCCGGGCGACAGGTACATGCAGCAGATCGCCCGCCTGTATCTGTTCCCCGATAGTCTTCTCAATGTCGGCAAGCGGTATCTTTCCGTCAGAAAACTCATGCGCGGTAACCAGCAGCTGCGGGCGGGTGAAGGTGAGTTTGTCGCTCTCCAGCACCGGAAGCGCCAGGTGGATCGCCTGCTGCTCCGGGGTATGCAGCTGACGTTTCTGGTGCGCAATGGCCGTATTAATCTCCTGTTCCCCGGAGCGGCTCCTGATCTGTTCGGTCACCACGCTGAACGCAGGATGGCGCCCGAGTTTCTCAACGGTTTTTTGCTCACTCTGCGCGGAATAGAGGCGCACCTGCGTGCCGCTCTGGGCCAGCGCGTTAAGGGTGGCATTATCCAGCTCCCGCTGCGCCAGCGAGGCAAATACAGTGGCCGTCTCGCTGACTGAACGGCCCGGATTTTCCACCCACCCGTGACCGACCTTGACACCTGTAAACGGCGTATTGCCAGCGGTCAGCTTCTGGGTGGTCTTCTGTCCGGGATGCTGTACAGTCAGGACACCATTCCCGGCTTTCAGGACCTGAACAGTATCCCCTCCCTTCAGGCGAGTTTCCGGAATTTTCCCCAGAATGGACAGCCGATCTCCTGCAGCCACAGGCAGCTGCTGAGGACGAAACAGGGACCAGGTGTTGTCCACGGCGGCCAGTTTAAGATTCAGGGTGTCCCCTTTCTCATCCTTCAGGGTCAGGGAATTGCTCACAGCCGTCACGCGATCGATAACGAAGCGGTCATGCACCCGCTTTTCCGGGTCCCACCGCTCCATCACCATGCCTTCCCGGTAATTGTCGCGAATGCCCCGGGTCTTGCTGTCCAGCCAGACGGGCGTCAGCGCGGTGATGGTTTCCTCGTGGTTGCCTAGCAGACCTTCATTCCGGAGGCTCTCACGGATCATCCCTGTCAGCATCCCCTGTTCACGCGGCCCCCGGATTTGGGCCACGCTTTCATGTCCCTCCCGGACACTGGCCACGAAGTCACTGGCCATCCTGGCGTAACGCTGGTTTCTCTCCGGCTCACTGATAACCGATACAGCAGTCTGTTTCCCGCCCTGCCATTTGTACGCCGTCACCCCGCTCTCCTTCATGACAGCCAGCGCGCTCCCGGTCCCGGTGCGTTTTCCACTGTCAGACATAAGCACCTGAACATTATTGCGCATGGCGCCGTCGAGCATCGTGAGGGTTTCTTTCAGGCTGAGTTTCTCTGCCTGGTCGATAATCAGCGTGCCGCCAGGCACAAAAGCAGTTCCCTCCAGCAGGGCGTTTTTCCCGGTAATGGTTTCGCCGGCCAGTCTTTCCTCCTTCAGCAGGAACTCACGCGAGCGGGTATCGGCGGCAATAATATGCACATCCCGGCCCTGCTCTCGCGCCATCATGGCCAGTTCGGCCACGCGCTCGCGCTGTCCGGCTGCGCCGCCCTGTCCCGAGACAATCGCCATTGCCGGTTTGTCCTGAGCCAGGACCGTGACCGCATCACTGAACGGGGACTGGCGTTCGACACCTTTCCCCGGATCCACCCCCACATGGTTCTGCCGCAGGATTTCCTGACTGAGAGCCCTGACTGAGAGTTCATCCAGAACATGAATACCGGAGGTGAAAATCCCTTTTTCCCGGTCGAGCGGGATCAGCTGTTCCCGCTCAATGGCAGTGTCAATCCCGGCTCTTGCGGTTTGGATAACGCCGGGCCGGGCTTCGAGCTGACTGACGGTTCTGGCCAGCAGTTCCGTGTAGGTAAACTGCACCTTCCGGTCACTCAGGGCGGCAATGGCCCGGGTGACCACGTCATCGATATCCGGGCTTGTCGGTTTTGACGGCGGACTGACGTCCCGGTTCTCCCGGTCCCGGTTGACCACCTTATCGCTACCCGGACCTGCCGGTTTTGACGGCGGACTGACGTCCCGGTTCTCCCGTTCCCTGTTGACCACCTCATCGATATCCGGGCCTGTCGGTTTTGACGGCGGGCGAACATCCCGGTTTTCACGCGCCCGACTGTCGGCCTCTTCGCGATAGCCCTTCAGGTCGAAACCGGTTTCTTTGAGGGTCTGGAGCCACTCCGTCATTTTCTGCGCCGGATCGACCGTCTCTTTCGCCTTACGGGTATCGAGTGTGGCCACATCCCGCGACTTCAGTGAGGCATCAGGACCGGCCGCCTCACTGATTTCCTGCGTGCGGGTGGAAAAAGGGGCCACAGGGACCCCTTTCATCTCCCACATACCATGTTTACCCACCACTTCCGTTTCGTAACCGAGAGCCTCAACCATCGGTTTGAACATTTCGCGGTAAATTTTTCCGAAAGCAATCTGGTTGGCGTACACGTTCTCGATAAAACCGGTCTTGCCGATCGTATCGGTCCCCAGCGTCTGCCATTTGTCATCCTTCTGCGTGGCGTTAATGACTACCGCGTGGGTATGAATCTGGGGCTCCTGATTACGGTTGGTATCATGGTTGAATGTCGCGACAATCAGGTTACCGGTCAGCACGGTTTCCGATTTTCCGTCCGTCATCACGCGGGTGGACGCCAGGGTTTCCACCTGCCGAATGGCTTCCGAGACCGCCCTGTTGTGTGCATCGATAAGGCGCTTGTCGCCGCCCAGCATTGCCATGACTGACACACTTTTGGGCGCAGAGAAGGTCAGGTCATAGCCCGGCCGGTGCTTGTTAACCCCATCCTGAAACCGTGACAGGTCGCTGCCGTCCGGGAGCTTCCCGTTCAGCATGGCGGTGAACAATGCCTTATCCACCGCCTTTCCTTCCAGCCCCAGGGCCTCAGCCCCCTTCCCCTGCCAGCGCTCATCCATGCTGCCGATGACGTAGTAATTATCCTCTTTGGTGTAATACCCACCGGCCTTATCCGCGGATTTCACTGAGCCAATCGACATCATCAGAAATTACCTCCCACTTCGACATCACGTTCACTGTGACTATGGTTGATGTTCACCTCTTCACGACGGTGCATATCCCGCTGGACATCAGAGCTGGTCTGCCACTCCTCCCAGGCCGCCATATCATCAATTTCACCATACTCATTCACGCCAGGCGGCAGGACGTCTTCCGCCTGAGACTGTTCCTGCAGTTCCTTTTCAACCCCGCCTGCAGGTGCAGCGGCACCACCGGATGCCGTTGCGGATGCCGTAGCCGCCTTCTGCGGCCGCGCGGGCACAGCAGGCGCGGCGGGTACCCCGGCCACTGTTGCCGGTCTGACCTCCACAGCAGGAACGACAGACTCAGGAGCAGCAGCCGGTGCGTCTTCAGCGGCGGCTACCGGCGCATCAGGCTCAAACAGCATCCGGGCACTCTGTCCTTCGGACTCACGGGCCGCGAGGACGGCCGCCAGTCTGTCATCAGCCACCTGAGAGAGCTGCCGCGGGATAAAGCCTTCGGCAATTTTGGGACGGGGTTTGTATTTCAGGGCCAGTTTCACTGCCGGGTACGGGCCAGGGAGCGTGACGTAGCAGGACAGGTCGGGCAGCGCCTGAATATCGGAGTAACTGACAAGGGATTCCCGCTTCAGCTCCTTGCCGGTGGAGACCCCGTCACGTACCGGGTCCGCGCCATAGGAATAGTTTTCGCTCGCTTTCTTGTGTTCTTTCTCACCGATTTCTCCGGCGGCGAACTCCGCAATCCCCTTACTTGGTGAACGGAAGAATGCCCGGGTGTTCATGACGTCAAACAGCGTGGCGGCGGGTTTCACGCCGTAAATATCTTCCAGCTGGGCATAGGACTGGATACCGAACACATAGCAGCCACCAAATTTACGGGCCTCCGGGAGGATCTCCACCAGGTCCGGCAGCTTGTGCAGCGTCGGAAGTTCATCGGCAAAAATCCAGACGCGGCGGCTGCGGTTTTCCCCCATGGCCAGCAGGCCACGTATGGCAATACTGAGCCACATCGAAATCACCGGTTTCAGTGACGCGTGTGTGTCTGCATTCGAGGAAATATACAACCAGCCATTCGGCTGGTCTTCGCGAACGCCCCGCATCCAGTCACGGATAGTGAACGGTTCGCCGTTCTTTTCTATCCCCCGCAGATAGCGAATGGCTTTCACATAGTTGGTTAATACCGCACGGATGGAGATCGCCGTTTTCTCGATTTTTTCTTCGACCAGGTTCGCAGCCGGCGTGCTTTTAAGGTACTCACGAAGCTTGTCGATTTTGATCGACAGCATAGTATCGACCAGCTTCTCGTAGCTGCGGTCCTTGTCGTCCCGCATCAGGTAGGCCCCCTCCGCGAAGATGGTCCGGCCTGACCCCTGCCAGAACGGGTCCTCTTTGTTTCCCATCGGGATAAGCGTGTTGGACACGTTGTCAAAATCAGGCAGGGTGAGACATTCCTTCCACAAATCCCATGCCGCACAGCGTGAATCGAGCGGGTTGAGGATTTTATCGATGGCGGGATCGTAATAACTTTTCACAAACTCACAGGAACGGTCGTAAATGATGGCCATATCCCCGCGAGCCCGGACGTAATTCAGGAGACGGCGGATAACTTCTGATTTACCTGACCCGACGGTACCGTGCAGACAGAAGTTCTGGATTTCAGAGTCGCGCAGGATGGGCAGGTCACCGATTTTGATATCGGAGGCCACACCATCCCGCTTCATCTGCCGGGCCACCTCTTTCGGCTTATCTGAGAGCTTACGCCCGCCGGTAATTTCATCCTCACTCTGCTGCTTGCCCTGGTGTCCCAGCACCCAGCTGGCCACAAAGAAGGCCACAATACAAATGACCAGGGAAACCACCGCAGCAAAGACGAAGCCTGTCCATAGCTGTTCGCCACACCAGACCGTATATTTATCTTTCAGGATTTGCTCAGAGGTATACTGCAGCTGATGACCATAGTAATTGATGAAATATACAGGCTGAGAGCGGATTAAATCCCGCATCGGCCCCAGCGTTGTACACCACCAGTATACCGAGCCGTTCACAAAGGTTTGCCAGGTGAGCCGGTACATTAATATCAGCCCGCACAGCACCCAGAATAAAAGAAACAGCACATAAAATATAATATTGGCAATCTGGCCAAACATGCGAAAGCGCATGCTGGCTATCTGACCGCCCTGCGTCATGTCTTTGGCGTTAAAACTCATGGCAATAATCCGTCAGTAAACCATTGAGGGGAATAAAATGAATTCACAGAATTGAACAATATGGAGACGTTCGGCTTATCGAATATTCATAGCGCCCTGGCAGTGGGGGCACGTCGAGTGTGATAAATGATCCCCTGCCGTCTCCGGGTGAATAATCTATGTTGCACACAGACCCGAACAGGGAATACAACGCGGTACGAACCGCGCCGGTATCAAGTCCGGCTGACGTATTGAAATTCACATAGTCGCACGTCTCAGCCGGGTAAAATTGGCAGGGCAATGTGGTATCACCCTGTTCAACTTCGGATATCGTGACCGTAATTTGTTCCATCGCCATATTCTCGTTTCATTGTTTCCGCTGAACGCGGCAACGCCTCACAGGCACACAAAGAATTTGCGTACCTGCTCACCGTTTTTTATAACTGAAGTGCGGATTTATCCGGGCAAACTGCAGGCCGGTATTACGCCGGGAAAAGCCCGGACAGTTCCGGGCCGGATTTTATTACAGGATATTAGAGATTGATTTTGCGAGCTGGTCTTCAAGTACCGGCTGTGCTTCCGGGAACTTAAGGTTAACTTTATTGGCATTCGACACTACGCGGGTCTGGTATTTATGCTGGTTTCCCGTTTCTGAACTGGTCTGAACCTTCGCGCCTGATGTGCCCTGACGGAGTACAGCAACATTATCAGTCTGGACTTTGGCTGTGGTTCTCTCTGAAATCTGGACATCCGTGACCATGGTATAATTGATGTCTTCCACCATCGCATCGGCGGCCATGCCCACCAGACCAGCGGCCAGGCCAACGCCCAGCGTTGCTCCGGCTGAATTCGAGTTGTAGGCCGTAATCCCGGCGCCCAAGGCGGCGGCAGTCGCAGCCCCCTCATATCCCTGACTCAGCCAGCCCTGCGATTCCCTGAGGTCCATTTTGTCGGCCTTCAGGACGTTAGCCTGGATCCAGTAACCTGCCGTATCGGGATTCGTGACGACCTGGTAGCCTTTGGCTGTCACGGCGCTGGCAATTTTAGCCTGCAGACCACTCATATCCTTATCGGAGGTATTTTTAATCTGAAGGTATACCGTGCGATTATTCGATGGTTCCAGCCAGATGGTTTCACTCATTTGAGTTTTGACATCCAGATTGCGTTTTTTGATAGCCGTTCCCATTGCACCGCATCCGGAAAGAACCAGCACTGAACTCATGACGGCAACAGCCATGACGCTATTAAGCTTCATACAGAATCCTTGTATTCATCAATAAAGGTGGGGAGCGCTCTGTAAAATGAGCGCTCCATTACTATAAGTAAATGGACTTAAATAACAACACAGATGTGTAAAGGCTATTAATTTCCTACCAATATTAACAGGCTTAAGAGTGTGTTATTTTTCAGTAGATGGTTTAATTGATTCGAGCAATGATGTTAAGGCAGTGAGCTGATATCGATTCAAATCCACATTCATGAAGATCATGAACCCAAAGGATGACAGCACAAACAACACTGCAGAATATATTGCACCGTTCATTAAGAATGAACAAAAGACGATCAACAACGCATAACTAACCATATAAGTTAGCCCATAAGCTTTTGCTTTAGTAACAATAAATTTACATAGCGCTGATTTTTCACGAAATGATTTAGGGATTGAAAGATAGATAGCTCTGACGTTCGCTATGTATATCATAGTGAACAAACCTGCAATTAATCCAAAAAGCACTGATGCAGCAACACCCAATCTAGCCGCATCAGTCAGATCGAGAAATACGAACTTATATCCATACAACACTAATGGCCAGAGAACTAGCCATGACATAGCGGCCATACCAGGTAAGAAGCACTTAAACATTGATGGGATCTCAGTCTCACCATTTTTAAACAAAGTTTTCAAGTGTTCTACTTCGTCTGTAATCTGTTTATTGGTTATCATTCACATGGTCCATTATTGCTAATTAGTCGTCCATTTTCTTCGTTGCATCTTCCGCTTTCTGTTTAAATCTTTCAGTTACATGACTTAATGGATTATTAACTTGACTATCCGTTTCTTTATTATATCGCTCTGTAAATTTATTTGCTTCTGTTTTATGCGTGTTTTCCAGATCGGCATGCTGCTTCTTGACGTCGTCTCCCTGGTGGGTAATTTCCTGTTGCGCATTCTGATGTGCAGCCCTGTTTTCTGACACCAGATTCCCGACGCTGCTATTAACGCCCTGTTTTATACCCGCACCGGCAGTCATGCTATCAATACTCCCGGCATGCTGTTCGTAGTCAGAAGCAACATTATCACGGTCACCGCCTGTGGAAACGCTGCCCATATCCTGCCCAATCGAGCCCTTGGCATCTTGGAATGCTCCGTCTACTTTCGGTTCCACCTGGCTCTTCACAAATTCTCTCGCAAGCGTCTCACGCTGCGCTGCTATTTCCGGAGAACTGGTGTCGGTCAGAATAGCTTCAGCATTCTGCGGTGCCTGTTGCTGGACGAAGTTTGCGAACTGCTGCGTCAGGTTTTCACTCATTTGCCCGTTCATGCTTTCAGTGCGTGATGCCATCTCGCTGTATTCATGGCTACGGGTTTTGCTGGACGTATACTGGTCATAGCTGTTTTTCGCGCTGGACAGTGAGGCAGCAAACTGATCAACACGCGAAGACGCGTTATTATCCGTAACATTCCCGGATGTCGTTGTTTTATGACTGGTGAAGTAATCGGAGGCTTCCCTGAAATCTTTCGCTGCCTGACTGCTGGTATCATGACGATTATCCACACCGTGGCGTCCGGACTGACTGACCGAATCTGTAGAGCCGGTACTACCTGTACCGCTCGCTGAAACTTTTAGCCCCGCATCCGCACTGGCACCGGTGAACCATTTACCGACTTTCCCGGCAAGCTGATCCCCTGTACTCCATTTCACGCCGCCATAAGCTTCGCCAGTCATTGACCCCCTTGTCGATTCATCCATGAGGTTCTGGAATGACTCTTCATTGCTGATGTTATTGGCTTTTGCATTAGAGACAACCGCATTCCACATTTTGCTTCTGGCCATCGTGTCCTGGGATGATTCCGTGCTGTCAGCCCCCGTCGTCATCGAGGAGCTGGTGCCCATATTGGTTCCAAACTGTTTCAGCGTGTTCCAGGCGCTGGTCACGCTGTTGTTATACCCGTGCATGGCGCTGTCAGCCTGCACCTCCGACTCTCTGGCCATCTGCTGCTGCGCACTGGCAATCTGGCGACCAACGTTGATATCGACCGGGAGTTTCGACATGGCGCCACTCGTATCCCAGACCATAGAGCCATCCCGGGTCTGGGTTCCCATCCCGCCGTTTGCCAGCTGTCGGGTCATCTGACCAAATGCGGTTGTGCTATTCGTATTCCAGCTGTTACCACTGACGTTGTCCGTCTGCATGTTGGCGTAAGAGTAGTTTCCGTCAACAACACCGGACGCCGCCTGCGAGGTTGAACTGAGGCCGGACGATGCAAAATGGCTGTAAATATTGGAGAAGCCTGCCCCCACGCTTTTAATCATCATCCAGGCCAGTCCCGGGATCATCAGAGAGATATACCCCGCCGTGGTCCCAATATCAGAATTACGCAGCTGGACCTGGGACATCTCGGACAGCACAACCGGTGTGGCATTTTTGGTGGCGTAAAACACCATGGCACTGTTCAGAATGGCGTAAAGGATCGGCCAGCACTGCAGCCACATCAGGGCCACAACATACCCTTTCAGCACCTGCATAGTCAGCATGTTAAACATGGCGGAGATGATGATGATCGGGAACATCCCTATCATCATGCCGAGAATGACGGTCTGCATCATCGGCAGCGTTCTCAGCGCCTGCTGCCCCATGGATGCCTGCGCGAGACGCTGCTTCTCCAGCGAGGATGTCGTGGCAATGTTGATCAGGCTCGCGGTGTCATCACTGCGGGAGGCATAGCTCTGTATTCCGCTTCTCAGCGCGTTCAGGGTGATGTTCTGGCGGATGATCTGGCTTGCTGACTGGCTGTTGTTATAGAACGTCTGATAACTGTCACCCAGCAAGGTAGACATCAGCACATCCGGGTTTGGTCGCCCGCCGAATATCTGGCGGGTGTAATAGCTCCAGGTTTTGCCTCCCGTCTGCGTATCCAGCGCCAGCGCGGCTTTCAGTGTCACCGACGTCTCCAGACAGGTTTTAAACTGGTTATTCTTGTCGAACACGCCCCTCAGCGGGCTCGGGTTGGAGAAAATCAGCGTGTACGGGTCGGTGGAATGCATCAGGTCTTCAAAGGAATATTTCTGATTGAGCAGCATATCCCCAATCACACAGTTCTGAACGTAGTCCGAGAAGACCGACACAATTTCCGGGTTCTGCGACATAAAGTCGGTACTTTTCGCCACGAGATTGCTGCCAAAGAGCATCCCTGTTTTGCTGTACACGGCGCTGTCCGGCAGCGTCATGACCATTTCAAAGCTCTGTACCAGTGCATTCCCTATCCGCGTGGTCAGCGAAGCCGGGATAGCGAGGCCAATCGGCACATTATCCACCTCGTAAACCGCTGACGGCTCGGAATAATCGATAATCTGGACCGATGTTTTTATCACTATCAGCATGGATACCAGGGTCAGCGAGAATACCCAGCCCAGCAGGTCCATGACGCTGTGTTTTTTAATCCAGCTGCCCGCGACAATCAGTACGGAGAATGCGACACACATCCTCTCGATGATTCTCCAGTTATCCGTCTGCATAAACGCAGCAACCGCGTTAAGGACGTGCCGGTACCAGTCACCTCCGGCAACAACATAAACTTCCAGCATCACATACCTCCTGCAAAATGGTAGTTATTCTGATAGCGGGTCATCATCCTTGCGGACACCTGCTGGCGCATGTAGCTCATCTGGCGGTCAACCACCAGTAATGCGTCCTGCTGGACCTGTACGCGCGCCTGGAACGTAGCGATTTGTCGGGTGGCCTGGTCAAGATTCTGCAGGATCATGTCCATGGTGGCCTGCGGATAGTTACCCGTGGCCATCATCGCCCGCGCCTGCTGGATAAGCTCCTGGATGTACTGCAGCAAAATGTCGTAGCCGATGTAATCCGTCAGCTGGTAAAGCAGTGAGTTAGAAACCCCGAGCATCTGCGGATCAACCAGGTATTTAAAGACAGGGATTGTGGTGCTGGAGATAAACCCCTTTTCCTGATCCGTCAGTGCCTGGTCGGCCACTGCCTTGTTCTGGATACTGTTTAACAATTTCGCAATCTGGTTCTTGAGACCCTTATCAGCGGTGATGGTAACGGTCGCATCCGCCACGACCTTGAGGCACTTATCCGCATCGTTGCAGTGATAGATTTTGGCGCTGCCCCCTTCCATCATCGCTTTGATCAAATCCTGATCGGTGGTACGTGCCGGCAGCGGCGTAATCTCGCCATTTTCACCAAAAATGAGCGTCCCGGTCAGGGTCATAATGAACTCTTTCAGCTCCTTATTGCCGTCAAACAACCTGTTCTTTGAAAGCCCGTTCCACATGATGTTGATGTTTTTCATCACGCGCTCTTTATCCTTATCGCTGGCTTTATCCTGCACGCTGTCCAGCTGGCCCCCCACGGTGCACCCTTGCCTGGAGGCCGCCCAGTCAGAGAAAATGTTGCTTTCACCGGCAATATCCTGACAGACCTTTTGCTGAGCCACCTGTGTCCGCGGGAACAGGCCACCAACAATTCCCTGCGCAGCCTGACACGAGCTGAGGTTGGTGCTGTTAATATCGCTGGCCATCTTTTGCAGGAAGTCTTTGGCCGTTTTGATTTCCGGTACCGTCGTCTGCAGCGCAAGGTCGAAAAAGTATCCTGAGGCGTTACTCATGATTTGCTTGGCAAAGCGCTGCAGCTGATCGCTGTTGATGAAACTGAACGAGCCGAGGTAGGCGTCAATCCCTCCGCAACCGGCATTAATGTCCGGCAGGGTCATGCTGATCAGCTGAATGGTTTTGACCTGGGTTCTCGCGTAGAGCGAGCCGCCGGAAGCATACCCGGCCGCCTGCCCCTGCCAGACCTGTGGCTGAGATGTGTTTGAGGCAAACCCGAGCTTATCGAAGAAGTTATTCATATCCCCGTTCACATCGGCGGCGGCAGCAAACGACAGCCCCAGAAAGAGGCTGCACAACACGGATAAAGGTTTACGGACGCGCATGGGTCTCTCCTTTATCAGCACATTCAGGTACCACCGCAATTAACTGCGTCTGGGTGAATTCTCTGGTCATAGTGCTCATGCTGACGCTCCTTCCTGATACTGTTCAAACCAGAACACAACTGGCCGTTCGACGACTTCAACCAGCCCGAAACGCTCTGCTGTGCGGAAATTCATGCTGCTCTTACGGGCCCGCTCAACCTGCAATGAAACCTGCTTCCTGAACATTTCGAGTGAGTAAGTTGTTTTGAGGAGATTGCACGGCGCACATGCCGGAAAGAGGTTCTCCAGGCAGTCAGCTTCGGGCCTGAATACTTCACCTGTCGCTTTAAGCCTGAACATGCCTTTTGCTGCCGCCTTCATGCACTGCTCTGATTTACGAAGAACCGCCTCGACGTGATCTGCATGCCATCCTTTTTCCGGCAACGGATTACCACAGTAAGCACAGCGACCGCCAAACTTCATGCGCAGCTCTGCGCGCTGCTTTCTGGTAATGGAAGTCATGTGCTAGTCCCTCCAGTCCCTTAATTCTTCCTCAAGACGATCATCAGCCTCAGCCTGATCCTGAATGTCACCGTCCACTTCAATGCTGGCGCCCGCCCAGTCACGGGCACATGCTTTTCGATGCCTGCGGTTACCCATTTCCCATGCCGGATTTTTCAGCTCTTTGTTCCATGCGCGAACCATATATTTCATTGGCGACTTTGACATTTCACTCTCCTTTCCCTGCAGTGGCGCGCGATTTGTTAAACTGACGGCGCAAAAGCATCAGTTCGCCCCGGTAAAGCACTTCGATCATGACAGCGCTAGTAAGCCACACCACGAAGCAACCGGCAGAGAGTGCGAAAAAGATGAAGGGCACGAAATACATCAGAACATTCCACAGATTCACCACATTCTTAGCCCGTCCGGCCAGGTCTTCTGGCCCCATGGTATCCATCATCAGATCAAACCAGTGGTGGGTTCCCCACCACATAAACACACCGGATACGGCACAAATAAAAAACCAGTAAAAGCAGAAATCGAATTTTTCCTGTTCGCGGTGTTTCCGGGAGTGCAGGTGTGCTTTCGCGGCGGCATAATCCTCCGGGCAGGGTTTGCTGTAACTATTCATGTTGAGGTTTCTCCATCATCTGAAACAACGTATCCAGCCGGGCCATGAAGCCCTGTGCGTCAGTGGCCCCCTGCAGGATCGGGAAGGCATCGAGCGTGTTCACATTCACTAAAAACGTGGTGGGTGTGGCCACCGGGATGTTCGGGAAAAAAGTCTTCATGACATCCGGCGGTGCGGGAAGGGCCTCCGGGAAAGCCGGGTCACCCTGCCCGTCAATGGTGTATGAAAAGACAGAAAAGCCGTGCTGCGCGGACAGTTCCTTCAGGATCGGGTCAAACTGATGGCAGTACGGACAGTGCCCCTGCATGAACAACACCACCTTCCAGTCCGCCAGATTGACCTGTCTGCCGTTGCTGAGACGAAACCAGACCGGTGCTGCAGCATGAGTGGCGGGTGCGGGGACGGTTGCCGGCGTCTGCCCGGCGGTTTCTTCCGTCAGACCTTTCGGGTTATACAGCGATTTCACCTCATCCAGGGTACTGGCGTGGGCGGCTGAACACAGCAGCGCGGCAAGCGAAAATGACGTAAAGTGCCTGCGCCATGCCTTATTCAGGGTGGTTTTCACGGTCTTTCTCCTCTTTTTCGGCTTCCTCGATTAAAACGTTAATGATCCGATAGCCACCAAATATCATCATGGCGATACCAAATACCTCCCCCAGCTGAACGGCCATCTCAGGTTGTCTGCGCACCAGGCGCGCGATGAGATGGAAAAACACGCCGACAGCCACCACCCACGTCCCCGTGATATCCAGATCCGGTATGCGAAATTTACGCATCGTGCGCTCCTCAGAAATTGGGTTTAAAGTCGCTGGAAACATAAAGAAACTGCTTCGCCAGGTCGTCCTGGCTGATAAAGCCGTAGCTGAGGGGTCTGACCTGACCGCTTTTCGGGTCGACCAGCATCATGGCCGGGAAGTATTTCACCCCGAGCTGTTCCGCCTGGCCCTGGTCAACACGGGAATCCGGCAGTAACGGGTTCACCACTCCGTCAACCGAGACGGGGATTACGCTCAGCCGGTAGGTATCACGGAAATTACTCAGGACCTGAACCAGTTGCCCGTCAATCGGGTCGCGACCCCGGTAAAAGAACATCACCCCGAAATGCCGGGCGATCTCAGAAATTGCCTTACGCTGCTCGGCATAGTCCGCCGCGAGCTGGTTTTTTACCGTGCCGTTGTAATGACTGAACTGCAGGTTGTAATCGAGTTCAGGATGCTCAAGGAAGGCTTTCTTCGCACTCATCGAAAATAACCCGGCCTGTTGTGTCCAGTAATTCTGCAGGCGGAAATACTTCACAAACGCCGGTACTGAGGGATACATAATAGCTTCGGCTAATGCCTTTTTGGTTTCCTGCTGCAGGGCCGCCTGCTTCTGTAAAATATCCATTTCCCGGGGCGGTGGCGGTGAAGTATCCGGGTCGGGATCCGGTGTTTGTACCGGATCGTTATACCATTGCCACCCGGCATCTTTTCCCTGGGCTGACATGACGGCGCAACACAGCACAACGGGCAGCAGTACCAGCCGTTTCATTTTCATGAGACACCTTTATTTCTGAGGTTTATTTCCCGAAAGAAACTGGTAGACGGCGTCTTTATCCAGCCGGATTTTCTCACCTGTTTCTGATTGCTTACCTGAGAAGCCGGTTCCGTCGCAGAACACGGCATATTGTCTGAATATCAAATCTTCACGGACATCGTTTTTTATTATCCAGGCCTTACCGGAGGCGTTTTCACAATGCACGCCATAGAACGCGTTGGTGGCGTTAAAATGCGATTCCTGCTTATCCCTCACTAACCCGAAACACATCATACCCGTCATAAACAGGATGAAAACTGCGACCAGCGCGACAGCCAGCCATTTGGAATTTTCCTCTCTCATTTATTTTCCTCGTTTTCTTTTCTGCTGTTTTCATTATCCGGACTCAGCACTTCACTGAGAGAAGAAAAGAAAAAATAAGAGAAGACCCAGAGTGCACAAAAAACAAGGATGTAAAATGAAGCAGCAATAATATCACTGCCGGACGTTTCTTTAACCGTATCCCATGTCCAGATTATTACCGGGGCGGCAACAATAAGCGTGATACATAATCTGATCACAAAATCCGCAACACGGTTTGAAGAAAATTGTGGTTTCATACTTGCCTCTTATTTATTTCGACGTCTGACGACTCATAATTTCTTTAATACGATCTTTCGTCTGGTTAGTGAGCACATCATTACCCGGGATTTTTTGATTCTTCATCAGGTCATCCATGAAGTTGGTAAAATCGAGGGCGCGAAAATTAATTTGCTGAAGTTCATTAACGGTGATCCCGCGACAATCCGGGCTGCTGGCGTCACCAAAACTGATATGCAGCTGTCCGTTTCGCCCCTGCTGCTGAACAATCTGTGCCAGTTTTGAGTCAAACTGGCAGTAGCCACGTTTCTTCTCAAGACACACACCCAGCACCGATTTGGAGCAGAACTCCCCGACGCTGACCGTCAGTTTGTCCGCTTTCGCTTTGGCCAGCGCTTTTTCATCGCTGCTGCAGCTCGCCAGTCCCGCATCCTGACCCCAGCCGCTGTCTTTACAGCAGTTGCTGAAACCGGCGGCGAACTTCTTACAGAACTTCGCTTTCCCGGTAAACGCTCTCACATCCACGCCATTAAGGGCTGCCACGTCCTTGCCGGCTGCGGCGAGAGCCGCCAGCGCGGCCACTGACTGGCCAAAATCATTGTTCTTCCCGCTGGCGGCTTTATCACATTCCCCGTCGAGGCAGAAAACATCCCCGCCGCAGATCATCTGTTTGCCGGTTGTCCGGGTTTCACAGGAGTAAGTGGCATATTCATGAAGACAGGTTCCGTCACCGGCGGTAAAGGCACACTGGCGGGAAGCAAGCGTGCAGCTGTGGTTATCCATCAGCGCCTGACAGGAACCGTAATCGGAAGGCTGTGTGATATAGGTGTCGCGAAACTTCCAGCAGGCCTGGTAGACCTGATAGGCGTTACCGTCCTGATTAACCGTTCTGTTTCCGCCAGGCTCGATGCATTCCGTGGTCGTCTGCCTGCCTTCGGCCTTGCTGAACGGACAGTATTCAACCCAGTTCACATCCGGCACCCATTTTCTGGATGGTACCTGCACTGTCACTGTAATCGTAAACCGGTATCTCATATTCTGCTGATACCAGGTAGAAGCTGCAGCAGGATTATTGCGTCTTGTTCTTATTGAAAAACTCAGTATCTGACCTGCACTTATTTGCATGCCGGTCCCCAGTGATACACTCCCTTCACTGTTGTCCATTGAAATAAGGCCAAATGGCGTTGTCACACGCATAAACCAGTTAGGGTTACTAAACGCCAGTCTCTTGTTCCATGAATATGTCGCACTGGTGGTTATAACCGTCCCTCCCAGCGCTGAATTAAACGTCCCCGTAAAGCTATTATTCCCCGCCGCAAATTTGATGGATGATGAGTCAATCACCATCTGTTTTATTTCGGTCGTATCTTCGTAATGACCCGATATTGTTGCAGTTCGCGTGCAGTACTGCTCAACCTGCAGGTCGCGCTCACAGGTCGCGTTGCTAAACTGGCTCCGGTTAACGATTTGAGCCTGACATGCCGGTCCCGTATTGCCGATAATGGTGTCCGCTTTTGATTCAATATCCTTTGCGCTCTGGATAAACGGGGTATCCTGGGAGATGCTGTCGGGTGGCCGGTTGCTGAACGATTCAGTAATACTCTGCCCCGCGTCACTGCTGGCCCACTGAGAGGACGCATCATTTTTCAGCGCGTTGTCTCCGCTGGCTGTCACGCCGCCGTAATATTTTTTCTGGTCCGGATTGCTGGTATACCCCGGCAGGTTTTGCGCCCCGTTAAAGTTTTTCAGGGCATCAATTCCCCCGCCCTGGACCTGTTTCGCAAAGTCCGAACCGGCCCTGTAATCGGTGTTGCTGTCCGCGCGGGCGGGTCCGGTAAACCAGATAAAGGCGCCCAGCACAACGCCATGGATAAACAGAATGACGGGCAGTCTCCTCACTTCACACCTCCCAGCAGATGGCGGGCGATCTCCGCGCAGTCCCCTTTCTCTGCCACCTTCTCCAGCGCCTGTTTCAGACGAATATTGCCATGTACCACGTCAAAGCCAGCCCTGCAGCGCACCACCAGAGCCGGCACGCTGCGGATGTTGTACTGTGTATAGACCGTCGGGTCGATCTGCACTCCCTGTGTTGCACCGTCTTTGACCAGCGACATCACCGCATCCGTTGTCGCTTTCATATCGTTATTAACCAGCCCCCGCAGCGTGGAGGGAATACCGTACTGGCCGGTTTCATGCAGCATCCGCTTCAGCCCTTCCTCCGGTATGGAGAAGGACACGAAGTACAGCGCGCCTTCCGCTGGCTTATCCTGGTTAGCCGCTTTTTGCTGGCTGGCCAGATTATCGATGTACTGACGGTCAGTACCGGCCAGAGGGTTACGGCTAATCTGATCGTTCAGTTCCTGCTGCAGCTGTCTGTCAGGGTGCTGACGCAGCTGTTCGCTGAAGTTTTCCTGCTGCTTCAGCCATACCTGGTCAGTGGTTACCGGACTCCCCGGCGTGCCTGCAGAGGCGTTACCGGTCAGTAAGGTTGCGAGGATAAATGCATTCAGTCGTGTCACAGGAGACTCCCTTCAGAGGTATACACAGTTACGTTTGCGCCACATGAGATAGCCATAGTTTTTGCGGGTATTAGGTGGGTTGCGCCCCGTTTCCCAGCGCATCACGCTCCGTCCGAGGGGATGACACCGCCCGCTGTCCGGGTACATGTTCACCATCTGATAGCGCCAGCGTTGCTTTGGAATAATGGGGGACGGGTACTCGTAACACACTGCAGTATCCGCTCCGACCGTTTCCATGATCTGCCCCTGACGGTGCAGTTTGTAGGCCATGCGCTCACTCAGCAGTAATGAGGACTGCAGGGGGCTGGACTCATTACTTACCCATCCGCTGAAGGGGTACATTGACCCCTGCGAACCGGCACACCAGAACAGTGGGTCAAGTGGCAAGTGGAAGGCGCTGGCAATCGCATCCGCCGCACAGGCGCCCTGCGCTAACGGGTTAGCAAATAACACCGCCTCCGGGTTCAGGATCGTTGTCAGACTGCTGTCCACCCAGGTCGGGTCAATTTCCGACAGATAGGCGATATCCATATCGCCGCCTTCCAGACAGCCGGATGAGGTGATGATATTTAGCCAGTATGTCAGCGGGTATTTGTACCAGTGGACGTGATAGAACGCGCCATTGACCTGCTTGTCATCCTTTTTGGCCGTTCCCATACCGGTCTTGCCGAGATTGACGCTGAAGCCCCCCAGATTGACCATGCAGCCCGGGGAACGGCTGACGTCCGTCAGGGCCATTGGCTCCCAGTAGCCCATCGCCAGGCCGATACGCACAAATACAGGCGGCGGGGCCGGGCAATACTGGATGGCACTCGCAGGATTCGGCGTATCCGGCTGGTCACCCTGCCCCACCTGCACGCTGCCGAGGGATAGCGGGAAAATACAGCTCCAGCAGACATCACTGATCGGGTTAACAAACCGGCCCTCACAGGAAGGATCTGCAGCTGCGCTGCCACTGAACGTCGAGAACACGATGCAGATAATAAAAATCATTGCTTTCATTCGTTAGTTTTCTCCCTGAGAACAAGACGGAGCGCATCGTTTATTTTGCGGACCGTTTACCTCTTTCGAATAAAACGCAGCGCCAGGTTATGGCTGCGGAACAGGAGGGAAGGTTTCAATATTCAGCCGTTCCCCTGAGGGAGCCGGGGTGATCCGTGCCGGTACTCTGGTCAGCCCAAACCGCTGACTCAGCACACCGTGCTGGTCAAAGTAAATCCGGCTGTCCAGCGCGGCAGAGGTCTCCGGTACGCTTCCTTTCACGAGGATTATCTTGCTGATTAACGTCTGCGGAACCTGACGCTTCATCCAGGCCAGCTGGTCCGGGTCATCTCCGTCAATGAAGTACAGCGTCTGCATGAAAGGGACCGTCTTCAGGGGGTTGATGACCTGCCCCTTGCGGGCGAACAGGACACCATTCTGGTCTTTCAGGTCATCGCTCAGCCTGATACTGGGGTCAAACCAGCGTTGCTCATACCGGTCGGCTCTCACTATCCCTTCTACCGGAGCAGGACGCTGGCTGTTGGTAATCACGCGAGCCTTAAAGGCCTCCATCTCCTGTCCCCAGCGGCCCGATTTCTCCAGTGCATCGAGACGACTGGTGATAAGGGACAACATATCCTGTTCCTGTATGGGCCAGAGGTCGCCCCAGGTTCCAAGGTCCCCGGCGTAGGCCAGCGGAGAGAGAAGGCATACCGCAAGGCATGCCCCCGGGATAATGTTCATTTCGCGTCTCCCTGCATCCGCCTCGCAATATCCCGCTGAATGCTGAGCGTGATATCCGGCGCCCCGTTGACGACGGCCGGAGCAACCAGGATCAGAACGTGATTCCGGCGCTGCCAGTCATCCAGGCTTTTTTCCAGCGCGTCGTTAAAGCGGTCTGACAGCGCTTTCGACTGGCTTTCTGTCAGCTGTTTGCGGCTGACACTGTCCATAAAGCTATCGAGCGTCTTCTTCATATCAAACGCCACCACCCGGGGCACGCTGTGCGCCATCATGACCCGGGTGATGATGACGTTCGCCATCAGAATAGCGATGACCAGACCGCCGGTGATCAGCACCCGGCGGGAAAACAGCGCGGTGATTTTGCTCTTGTCCATCAGATGTCACTCCTTTCGTTGTCTCTGGCCACCCGGGCCTCCAGTTCCGCCATTTCCTGCGGGAAGTTACGGCAGGCCAGCTCATAAACCGCATCATGGATACTCACGCCGGCGCGTTTTCGCTGAGTGATATATTCAAAGTCAGCACCGCTGGAGGAGTACATTGCGCGGCTGAGGGGATCGACAAACAGACGATGCCAGGATGAATGAGCCTCCACGGACAGCATGAATGAGGAGAACCACTGGTCCTTAGCCGAGCCAAAGCGGTTTATCATGTCGCGCTGAAGCGGTGTGAACTGGTCAGGATAAAGCTGGTTGTACTTGGCAAATTCTTTCGCCGATTGTTTAAGAATGATTTTGTACGAGGAGTTCCCCCAGGCGGCACGCGCGGCGCTGGATGCCGTATCGGAATCAAAATCGACGATGTTCTGGGTAATGGTGATATACGATCCCAGATGGCGGCGGGCAGTACGGTAGCCCTTCTCAATAAACGTACCGACCTTCTCATTTTTGAAGTCCAGCAGGCGCCAGCCTTCATCAATCACGTTGAGTTTTTTGAGGTTACGCGGCGTCTGGTACATCCGGTTTTCAATGTAGATAATCAGCGAGAACATCACCGCAACCAGCAGTGACGGCCGGGACTCCAGCCCGCCCAGCTCCAGCACCACCATACGGGCATTGTCATTGAGCGACGGCTCATCAGAGTTAAAGTAGCTGCCGTAAATCCCGTTAACGGTGTACTGATCGAGCAGGATGATCATTTCATCCAGACGGCTGCGGATCGTGGGTGAATCCGCATACGCTGCGCTGTCTTTCGACTGCAGAAGGAAATCCACCACATCGTCAATGCGGGCCTTATTATGCTTGGACAACCAGGCGGCCTTGACCGCCTGCAGCAGCAGGCCTTCATGGACTTCATCCAGATTACCGTTCGGGCTGGCCATCACGGACAGCTGATCGCGGATACGCTCGGCGGAGGCGTCGAAGTTCGACGCATCCAGCACGTTAGCAAACGGGTTGAATTTGAGCGTGTCGCCATCGAGATAGACGCCGCCCATGTTTTCACACAGCGATTTATACCCGTCCCCCATATCAAAGACCCAGGAGTACCCACCGGCATCAATAACGCTGCGTATCAGTGGCTGAATGAGCCCGGTTTTACCGGCACCGGAGGTTCCGCATACCGCCATATTGAAGTTGGTGTTATTCATGCCGGTATAAAACAGGTCGATAAAGGCCAGCTGGTTACGGTATGTGGGGGCCAGTAAACCAGACGGGGCAAGCGGACTGTCTGCCACAACCGGCATCAGGTTGGCCACATTAAAGCTTTCCGCACGACGCACCGCCCCGGCTGCCCTCAGCTGGCTGAACACCCCATCCCCGGGCTTAAAGGGCAGAATGGCCAGGAAATTACGCAGGTGCTGATAGCGCGCAGCAATAAGCTCGAAGCCCCCCTTACGGAAACTGTTCAGTACCTGCTGCTCCGTGGCCAGCGCTGATTCCGCATCGTCCGGAGAATAAACCGTAACGTTTAAAAAATAGGAAACGAGAGACGAGCTATTGGATGACAGACGCTTGCGAATGTCCCCCCATTCCCTGACCTCTTTCTCAACTGACGGAAAGTATTTCGCGTAGGACGTCTTACTCTTCTTCTCAAGGTCGAGGAATTTCAGGTTGGCTTCGTTCTGAGACTTGACCTGGTCTTCAACCATCATGGTGAGGGTCAGCACAAACGGGCAGGAAATGGACAACTCCGGGTTAAGAAGATTGGCGTAGTTATCTGCACTGGTCCACAGAAAGGCGATTTCCGGATCCCGTGCCAGATGATAATTGGTCACCCGCGTATGCTGCTCCACACCGTTTTTATCCAGCAGACCAATCCTGAGATAGTTCGCCGTCACCTTCATATCGAAACTGTCTTCAACGCACTGATAGTTCAGGTCCTGGTAAGGGTCCAGCTTCTTCGGCGCTTTGTACATTTCTCCGGGGTTAGGGTTGACCAGCTCACTGACCAGCTCCACCAGGCCGGATTCGTCCAGGGTTTTCGTCGGGATCTGCGCCCCCTGCAGAGAGGCACGAATGATTTTGACCTGGTTCTGCACCTCGATGATTTGCGCGTTTGAATTTTTCCTGCGTGGAATACTGCAGGAGATAAACACACGGTAGTTCCGGAGCGTTAACGGTAAATCCATTGATGGCGGCAGGGCAAAATGCGATTCAGCGGCGGCAAGATAATAGGCCCGGGTGATGGCGTTGAATTTCTTCTCCTGCGGGCCGCTCCAGCTGAATTCGCGCAGACCGTATTCAATGTCGCCGCCGACCAGCTTGCTGGCGACGAGATTAATCGTCACCGGCACGTTGCGGGGAAACTTGGTCCGCAGAAGGTTCTCAAGCGAACCGACAATATGTTCATTCGCGCCCGGAAGCGGCCGGGCCTCAAGAAGAAAGCCGACCGATTTCTGATTGATAAACAACCCTGTGTCGCTGTCATAATCTTTATAAGGCAGAACGCGGCTGAACTGAGGGAAGTTCATGCTGGCCAGAATGTTATTCGCTTCAGCAGATTCATCCGGCAGCTTCAGCGCGGTGACTAAGCTGTTTACCGCCTTTGTTACAGACTCAAGGGGATTTGGACTCACAGGTAAACTCCCTGGAAAGGAAAATAGAGTGGTTTCATGGTGATTAGAACCGGATATGTGAAAACTTAATTAATCTGCGTCGTAATCATTCATGTTCTTTTTTCTTATTACCGGAAAGACTTTAATAAATACGCTACCGCCCATCCCTTTCAACGCAGAGGGCACTCGTTCTGAAACCGGTAATACTTAATCAGCGCCTGCTACGGCGCTGCGCACTAATTAATACGGGGTTGTCCCCATGCCGATGGCGTTACGACAAAAAGCACAGTGGAAGGCTGGTGATAGACATCATCGGAATCCACATAGGGTGCAATCCAGAGTGAGGTGATCTGCTCCCCACTCCTTAAGGGGCGGGGGTATTGCCCCGGTACGGTTGAGGGTGACGTATACACAGGGGCGCTCACCGGGCGAATAACCGGCGTAACTAATGGTTGCGAATATCCCCGTGCCTTCGGCATCGCCGTATTATTCAGGATTAATGACGGGTCCCTCTTTACGGGTGCAACCGGCGTCGTTCTGACCTGCGACAAATTAGGCTGTGATGGCAGCGGGTAAGAATTAACTGGCGTCGTTCTGAAATTACCGTCAGCCAGTCGTGGCAACCCGGCCGCAACCGGCTTTGCTTCACTGTTTTCCTCTTTCGCTTTCGCTTTTTCATTTGCCTGCTCCATCGTCATACAGGTATCCGATGTTGTGGCATTACATTCAAACTCAGACTCTGTGCCTGCGCATCCGGTTAAAAGCAAAGCGCTGCCCAGAGGAATTAACAGAATTAATTCCTTCATAATACTCTCCGCGTTTTATCAGTTCTTTTTCAGGTTCATCCTGAATACGGTATTGGCCTTAACTGACTGGATTAATTTCTCTCTTTCCTCCGGACTGCTCGCGTCATATATTTTTTCAATCTGACTGACATCTGATTTTGCAAATATAAGATTCGACATATATGTGGTTTTCCCGGCACCTGTCTCTCCGACTGGAACAGTATGACCAGACGTCTCCGGGAACGGATTATTTTTCTCCATTTTCTCCCTCGCTGTTTTTTCCCGACGTCGGGTGAAATGACATTCCGGTTCCTGGTTTACTGAAGAAGACGGTATGGCCGGTATTACTCAGGCGATGAGTTCTGTGCCACGGCGTGCGACCGAACAGTACCGACATCCCCATAAATACCAGCGCCATGACTATCCACAGGTTCACTAATTCCTCGAAGTACGATTTATCCACATATGCTGCATACCCGGCAGCATCGGTTTTAGTACGGGTGCAGTTCTGGTTCAGCACCGGGAAGGGATTATCATCAGAACCGGTTTTCGGGGCCGGAATGCAGACGTTAATGACATATCCCTCTCTCTGTACCGTTTCAATCTGGCTCACCAGCATCTCCCCCGGCGTCATCCCGCCCTTCCAGAACGTCATGACATATAACAAGGCCATCAAGGCCATCGGAAAGACCACCGCGTGCAGGATAAGCCACCCGGACACGTTCAGCGACGTTTGCACAAAACTCACAGGACGCTTATTCATTGTTGTTACCCTCATTTGCTGCACCAGGAGAGAACTGATGCGGATCTAATTTACCGAGCTGTTTCAGCATCTGGTCAGTATTAAAACCATTCAGGCTTGCCCCCGCTTGCGGCTGCTGCGGCTGAGGCTGCTGCGGCTGATTTTGCGCCTGCTGTTTACCGTTTTTCTCGGCTTCCAGTTCTTCAATCGTTTTCAGCTGAAAACCGTCCTGGAATACGACCGTCACTTCATTACCCGCACCAATCGGGATCACCGGGTGATACTGCTCTGCACGTTTGATGTAGTAATCACCCAGCGTCTGCGCGGCTTTTGATGACCCACCGCCAATACCCATCTTCAGCACATCACCGGCACCGACGGATGCCGTTGCACCAATGCCTACAGACGGTTGCGAGGCGCGCTCCATGCCCTGGCCAATGCCGTCAATAAACCCAGCCCCCCACGCCCAGCCGAGGATTTTGCCGTTCCGCATCACCACCTCACCTTTAACCCCGTTTTTCCCCATAAAGGAAACGTGGCCGTTAATCGGCTGATCGATGGTTTTATCACCTTTGATACAGCTGATATTGCGGGTCCGGACAATGGCGCGCTCGCTGGAAACATCGCCATAGGCTTCAAGTCCCACAAAACACCCTGTCAGGTCGTAGGTTTTGCTGTTTGGCATTTCCACGCGCCCGGTGATACGCAGCTGCATCGGTACGGTTGATTCATTTCCGGTAACAGACGCGTTGGCATCCGCCCCCTCGATGAGCGTACTTTTTGCAAAGCTCCCCGACGGAATGTACGGCAATGACTTCGCTTTCTTCCCTTTGTCATAACTGAATGTGTGCCGCTGGATCTGGTTTGGTACCGGAACAGACTGGTAGCTCACCTGCGGGGGTGGCGTAGTGCCGTTCCCCGGGTAAAAAGAAGTCGGTGGAGGAACTGAACCGGCAGGCTGCGGCGGGAAGTTAACCGGCTGAGGTTCACCTTCCGGTCCCGGCGCCGGAACTGGCGGTGCGGGTACCGGTTCGCCGCTGCGGGTGGTCGGTTTTACGCCCAGTTTGCTTAACTGGTCCTGCATGGCCTGATTATCTGTCGTCAGTTTTTCAATCCGCTGCTGATCTTCACCACGGCCTTTGTTCAGAAGCGCCAGTTCGCTCTGCATTGCGTCAAAGCGTTTGTTGAGATCGGCTGCCGTCGCCTGCATTTCCGTTGTGGCGTGCTGCTGAACCTTTGCATCAAAGCGGCTGTCAACAACCCCCGTCATATCCGGCGCAGGTTCGCTTGCGGTCTTCGCAGTATCATCTGAATTCATATCCAGATCGGACAGGTACAGGCCGCCACCTATTGCGCCAGCTGCCGCCACGATAATGACACCCAGCCACAAATACTGTTTGTTTCTGACCAGCTTGTTAATGTTGGCCATTATCGTTCTCCCTCTGCTGTGGTCACCCAGACCTGCAGTCGTCCGCCGCCCACTAAAGGACCGGCAGAGCCGCTGATCATGATGGCCCGGGTGCCCTGCTGCCAGAAGTCACTTTCCCTGACCACACGCGGGGAGAAAGTCATATTTTCCACTGCGTAGCGAACCACTTTCAGGTGATGCCCTGTCCAGACCTTGTCTGCTTTAGCGCTAAGGCCTGCCGGCACAGGTAACGTCTCTGAGGTGACAGGAACAGGCTCATATCCTTCCGGTACCCCTCCCTGACGCACCGCCCGGTTCAGGGAAACCAGAAGACTTTCATAGGGAGCAGACTCTTCCCAGGCTTTTGCCGGGCCCGGCGTTCCTGCCAGCTCCGAGACCAGCTGGATTGTGCGGCCAGCTCCGGCACGCGGAACGGCGCGGACAGAGAAATTCAGCCCGCGTTCGGTTTCCACGATGAAGGTGAATGGCTTTTTACTGACGGTGGCCAGAATGGCGCCGCCGTTATCCGTCTGTTCCTGATTCGTGAGGCCACCGTCCAGGCTGTTTATCGCGGTAATACGATCGCCGGGAACCGTGAACAGGTTAGGGTCAGTATTGCTGACGGCGATGTTAGCCTGACCGCCGTTAGTGAGCGGTACGACCGTCGGAGCCAGCGTGCTGCTGACAGTCGCAGACATTGCCGGCGATATCAGACACAGGCTCAGGCAGGCAGTAATACACAGGGGCCTAGTGTTTTTCATCTGTCACTTCTCCAAAACGTGCCAGCCAGCTGATCCCGTCAAGGCGTTTAAACTGAAGCACATAATGTTTAATGTCTGAGTCAGGTTTCGAATCGCCAATCCAGGTTTTCAGTTCCCCCCGCATCTCGACACGGTTTTCAGCCGGATATGCCCGTACAAAGGTCCAGTAAAAACTTGAGTTCACGTTGTTGTCTTTAATCCGCCTGGCATCTTCCGCCAGCTGGATCTTGAGGTTGTTCTGGGAAGCCGGATAGACGTACTTCAGCAGCTGTGCATGTTGTGCATCCACCGTTTCGGGTGTGACGTTAAGACGCAGCGATACGAAGCTCAGGGCCATCTGCTCCAGATAGGAGGCATCGGACTGGTTCTGTGATACCGCAAAAGGGGCGTTAAACAGCATCGGCGTTACCGCCACTTTCTGCTCCGTCTGCAGGCGGTAGTTATTGATGCCCTGAATAACGTTGGTGGCCAGGCTCAGTAAGGTGACGGTACCGAGACAGATAAAACCCAGACCAATGACACGGGTGGTACTGAGACGTGCACCGTGTTCCATGTTTGTTACTCCGTTCTGTTATTTAATCCACTGCCGGAAACAGGAGTCCGGGACATCATGGAAAATCCCTTTAAGAAGGGACGTAGGCAGATACCAGTAAATCAAATCGCGCAACCAGGCACTGCCCCGCCCTTTTTTCAGTTTTTTGATGCCCAGGTAAACCAGAATTGCCGCTACCAGACCGAATAAGAACTTACTGGTCCAGAAACCCCAGCCGAGGCAAATCACGGCCGGGATTAGTTCATCAAGATACAAACCGAACCAACGGGACTGGTTCGTCAATGTTTCCGGGAAACGGTACTTCTTGAGTTCGTCCCCGGTCATCATTCACGCCCTGTCAGTAGCCAGCGACAGACATACCGACGGTAACGAATACCGACAGGATGGCGAACCCGGCCAGGAACTTAACGTTTTTGGTCATCATGTACATGATGCCGCCGACGATAACTTCGGCCAGGATAACCCACTTGACGACACTCGACCCTTTACCGAAGGTTGCCTTAACAGTACCGTCACCGGAGGCCATCAGGTCATTACCGGTTGAGGTTGCCAGGGCAGCCTGCGGGAATGCAGCGGCCAGAATGGCTACAGGTAAAACAGCTTTAATTGCTTTCAGCGCATTCTTTTTAGTAAAGATGCGAGAAAATTTAGAGGTTTTCTTTTCTACAGCTACAGCGCTACCCTGCACAGCTAATACAGTATTCATGTCTATACCCAATATTTTGAATGAAATTAAATAACCGACGTAACCTGTTTAGAACAGTCCATTAAACCTGTGTAAAAGAATTAATTGTGTTTTTTCATCTCCTCTGTTGTTTCTGAATTATAGAAATCCGGGAATTGCTCCAGATGGTCCTGTAACCGGAGAAACACCTCATGAGATTTACTCCGGTTACTTTTATTCTTCGCTGCAATAAGCTTTTTATTTGTTTCGTCATCGAACCGGGCGTTGACGATGGGGCCAAAGCTTACATTCTGATATGTCACAGTTGGATAAAAGTCAGGGTATCGGGAAAGATGATCTTTGATTCTTACAACGATTTCCCCTGCTCTGCTTCGTCCACTTCGTTCCTTGGCATTAAGCAACTTCTCATGAGTGTTATCATCAACTTTAAGACTTACACTCTGCCCTAATGCTGGACGAGTATTCATTCTCCTCACATACACCCCCATTCTGCATTTCGATGAGAATAGTTTCACAAAATACGACATTGAATACAATAGACTAAAAGTAGCTATTTATTTAACAATCTCGTAACGCGCCTTGAAAGTATCTCACTGGCGACTTTAAATAATTGAGAAGCTACACCACTTGCAAAAATAAGATAATATACCTCATCCCGTGATTTAACCGGCAAATCTGCATAAATGCGATTCACTCTGCGCTTAGATGTACTTTCCTGGATACTTAGAACCTCAGAAATAACTTGATGTGAAGCACCAAGACAATATAAAGCAAAAGTTTCAAATTTTACTTCACCGAACATTCTTATTGCTTTTTTGAAGTCATTAACTTTTGAAAGTGTTTTGCTGGGGTATAGCGGCATAAAAAAAGGACCACGCTGAACATGACAGAACTTCCAGAGCGTAAATTCATTATCCATAAAAGCCATTTTTTCAATAATGAAATCCCATCTCTGACTATTAATAGTTATGTTTTCTTCAAGTAAGACAATTTCCTCATTAGAGTAAATTTCCACATCTAAAGCAGAAAGTCTTAAAGCGGAGGCAATATCAATACTATTCAACCAGTCTGCGAATTTAACAGAACAGAGAAATGTGGAAGCGAATGAAGCGTTGAAATGAGTGAACGTACCATCCCGCAGCCTGACGCATGCGGGGTGACTCGAAAGATTGACTGATAATTGCAATTCGCGAAAGAATTCCAATTGACTACTGTTAGTGTTTTCAATACGATCCATCGAACACATAGGAACCTCCAATGCAGGATTCTATGGACAGCTGGTGTGGAGGGGCCTAACCCTTCACATCAGCGATTCTCAAATTTTGTGAGACCTTGGCCTCTCAAACTATGATAAATGCAGCCCACTTCCCTGTCACTTAAAAAACGCAGATCTTTTCTCTTTTATTTATTATTTTTCAGCTCAAACCACTTTCACCATCAATCATCACCCGTCATCACCTTCATTATTTTCTTCTGATTCCGGGAAGAACAACTGAACCACTTGCTGAGTATCAGCAAGAATACTCTCTATCATATAACGCCACTCGAATTTAGGATTTCCCGCAACATGAGGGCTTTGTGACGATATACCCAGTATTTTGTTTGTAGCAAACTGCGTTTTCATCACCGACTCAAGAATAGCCCTATTGAAAGCCATCTGATTAAAACCACTTTCCTTTCGTTCCATCTGAGCTTCATAGACCCGTAAGCCCAACTCCAGAAGCATTGAAGATACACTGGAGAAACTGACATCTTTCTCCTTAGCCCCTTCTGTTTTACGCCTTTCGACAATCGACTTTATTTTTTCAGTAACCTCATCGCTGGCATATACCTGTATCTTAGCCATAGATAATCCTTGTTTGAAGTGAAAACATAGCTTTATTCCCGCCCCTTTAACTATGACGACTCACTGGCGACTTAATTCGTGATTCGAATCTAAATTCATCAGTGAAATTTGCGATTCACAACGCAAATCACATCACGAATTGAATCTGGAGTCAATTCGCCAATAAAGTCAGGTTTCAACTGCTTTGATTTATGATTGATTCATTCCGGAGTCACGACAGAATCTATATAGAGTCGCTAGCGACTCGCTTTAATATTGCAAAATGCAAGATAGTGCAATTTATCACAGGCTAACCACATGGTTTAAAAAGCAAATCTGCAAAATTTTAATTTTGCGTGGGGTGTGCTGTTTTGTGGTGAGGAGTGCACATTTGTTGAGTATATTTCTCGGATGGGTTAACGTATTTCCGGCAACTGCACCGGAGGGGAATTCATGAAAGGTTGGGTACTGGGCATCGCACTGTCAGCAATATCGTTGTCCTCCATGGCATCGGATTGTTTTGATATGGCGGGAAGAGATTACAGAATTGATCCAGATCTACTCCGTGCTATTTCCTGGCAGGAATCGCATTTTATAATTGGCGCCATTGGTCGTAATCCGGTAACAGGTTACGGCTCCGGACTTATGCAGATTGATTCGCAGCATTTCGACGAACTGTCACGATATGGAATAAAATCAGACCATCTGCTCACGGATGCCTGTCTGAATATCTACACCGGGGCGTATTATCTGGCAAAGGCTTTCAGAAAATGGGGCGTGTCATGGGATGCTGTAGGTGCGTATAACGCAGGGTTTAAAAGAACGCCGCTTCAGGCAGCCAGGCGTTATGAGTATGCGAAAAAAATTAATCGGTACTACACCGCGATAAAAGCGAGTAAACGTCTGCCAGCTAAAACGCAGCAAACCGCAATGAACTAAAAAAGCCTTCTCGTGGAGAAGGCTTCATCTTTTCAGAATTCCACACTGTCTATATCGGGGTAATGATCCGCATCGCTGTCAAAATGATAGATGAGATATCCACGTTCCTGATACATGCGGATAAGATTCCTGCGCAATAGCCTGGATACGCCACCTCTTTTAAGGGCCAGAAGATGGCGCTTAAAATCATACATCCTGATGATCACGCCATATGACGTGTCATGGATCCACTCGTTATAGCTTTCGATGGTCTGGTTATTAAAGGAAAGTATATGGAGGATCCTGACATCTTTTTCCTCCATATGTGTAATACTGACGCAGACGCCTGTGAATTCAAACATTGTAATTAACACCCTGACGCTGAACTGAAGGCCCCGGACATATCAGTCCGGGGGAATTTTGTATTATCCCTTGAATGTGCGGAACTGTTCGGCAATCAACCACAGCGCTTTATTCAGTTTGACATCACCATCAATGCCCTGTACTGGCCGGGTTGTCGTTTTTTTTCCGTTCTGTGAACGACCGGGCAAACCACCTTTAATCAAGTTTTCCTGCACACGTTGATACGTGGTCCAGATATCTTCTGATTTATCTTCAAAACGGCGGGGGTGAATAATTTGTCCTACACTAACCGGAGCTTTATTCACGTCATCATACTTATAGGTCAGAGCGGCCTGCCCAAAAAGGTGTTGCTCTTCTTTTGTCAGCGTAATGGATTTCATTACATCTACGCTCTCTGCCACTTTATCGAAAATACCCAGGACTTCATAAGCACCTTCAATTACCTGTCCGACGACATCCCCTTTATGCGGTACCCGGATCTCACCAAATGATGTTCCACATATCAGGCCATTGGTACAGACAAAACGAAACATGCCCGGGATCATTTGATAGCTCGATGAACCATCATGTGAATTAAGCAGAATGATTTCCGGAACTTCCTTTCCTTTGTTTACACCCTCCCTGCGCAAACGAACCATATGTTTTGTATGACCTCGCTTATCTTCATTTCGCACTCTTGACTGGCAGGCGAAAAAGGGCTGAAATCCTTCGTCACGTAACTTATCCAGCAGGGTAATAGTTGGGATACAGGTATAGCGTTCACTGCGTGAACTGTGCTTTTCTTCGGAAAAGACAGAAGGCACAACCTGAATTAATTCGTTATTTGTTAATGGACGTTCCTGACGAATGGACTGGGTACGGCCAAATCGGGAAGCTAAACGCATTATATTCTCCTTCATCCGTTGTTTTGCCTTTTAAAACCTTCACCCGTTGAGTTGCCGGGGTCGCGGTTTTGACGTTTTGCGGGGACCTGCTGAACCTGCCCCCTGGTTGTTACCTTCACCCGTTTGAGAGCCGTTCGCCGCAAGGGCGTAAACGAGCACGGCCCGGCGCAGATGTCCGGGGTGAGCGGGAAATTTTTTTCGGTCTAATGGAGCCTGCGGAATGGCCGGGAAAAATTTATTGCGAAAGGTTTACCGTCCCTGGACAGCCAGGCGGGTTGTGCTTGTCTCAGCCCCGGCGAATGGACTCAAATGGGTGAAACGGCACCAGAGGAAAGGAGCAGGAACCCGCCGCAACGACGGAACGCGCGGGCGCGAAACGGCGTTGCCCCTCAGAGTGCCGGCAGCTTTATCGCCGGCACGGTGAAAGCGGCGCGACCGGAACGGTCGCAGCAAGCGCTGCCCTTGACCTTGACCTTGACCTTGACCTTAGCCATCAGACCCTAGCGTCAGCCCGAAACCGCTTGCGGGTTCGGCGGAGCCCGGCGGGTGCGTCAGCAGCCGCCCTGGCGGAGTAGGGCTCGACGACTGGACAGCGCAGCTGGCCGGGAGCCGAAGGGGGCCATAATGGTGTTGCCGTTAAAAAAGAGGCATCACAGCAGGGAGAACAGCCGGAAGCCAGTAAACAGCAGGCTGAAACCGGACAGACAGGAGAGAGGAATCCGGAGAACAGAGAAATTGCGGAGGAAAGGGCCCGGCGGCGCGTCAGCGCAGCCTGCCCTTCCGGCGCCGCAGGCGCGCGTTTTTTAGCGGGCCCGATGGCAGGAGGATGCCCCCCTGCCTGCCGGACATTACGCAGCATCTGACATGCTGCGCATAAATTTATGCATGGAGATGCTGATTAACGAGCTTCCAGGCGCAACAGAGACTGTGCAAGATTAATGTTATTGCAAAGGTCCTTATGCGCGTTCTCCCACGCCTTACGCCCGATAATGCCGTATAAGCGGATGACATGATCTTTTGCCTGCAACCATGGCTGCACGACATGAAACGAAACCAGCGGATATGAACGTTCCCAGCACAGCACACCTTCCCTGTGAATGTTGTCGCTCATCAGGCTGAGAAGACGCAGGATTTCCTCAGCCTCATCGTGCTGGCTCAGCTGGAGATTGCACACGCCGCAAAGCTCAGCCAGATATGACTTTTGCTCCGCGATAACACAGGCCAGACGCGCTTTCGGGTCTGAACCCCATCTTTCGGAAGGTTCTTTGGTGGCGGTTTTGACGTTGACGTTCTGTGTGTTCATTCTGCTTTTCCTCTTGTCTGGTGGTTAATCCATCTCTCGGTGAGTTCCCTGGCGGCAAAGGGCAAAGGAGCGACGGCGGGGCGGCAGGAGAAGGGCGGAGACAAAAGTTTTTGCGACCCTTCGCAAAAAGTTTTGGCGGAGTTCATTTCACCCTTCGGATGACGACACGACGGTGCTACGACCAGCCCTCCGCCCGGGGACTTAACGGGAGATGGCTCACCAGAAGCACGGGAAGAGAATGAACACACCCGACACGACGGAACGGCGTGGCGACATTAAAGCGACGGCATCAGCCGGCGCGGTGAAAGCGGCGCGACCGGAACGGTCGCAGCAAGCGCTGCCCTTGACCTTGACCTTCGCCATCAGACCCTAGCGTCAGCCCGAAACCGCTTGCGGGTTCGGCGGAGCCCGGCGGGTGCGTCAGCAGCCGCCCTGGCGGAGTGGGGCTCGACGACTGAACAGCGCAGCTGGTCAGGAGCCGAAGGGGGCCATCGCCCTGCCCGTTTTTCGGGTTATGGCCACAGAGCTGCAGCTGAGAAAGTTAACCAGCAGAACGCCGGTTATGAACGCAGGAGAGGAGAGAAGCACTAGAGTGCCGGCAGCTTTATCGCCGGCACGGTGAAAGCGGCGTGACCGGAACGGTCGCAGCAAGCGCTGCCCTTGACCTTGATCTTGACCTCAGACATCAGACACTAGCCGTCAGGCACGAACCCGCCTGCGGGTTCGGCGGAGCCCGGCGGGTGCGAAGCAGCTGCCCTGGCGGAGTGTGGCTCGACGACTGGACAGCGCAGCTGGCCGGGAGCCGAAGGGGTCCATAGCCCTGCCCCTCAGGTTTATGGTTTTACAACCAATAACCGTTGTTCTAGTGTGAGTAAACCGGACGTAAAACACTCTGCGAGGGATACAATGGGACGGTTCTCAGGCAAGAAAATAGTGATAACGGGTGCAAGCAGCGGTATTGGTCTGGCCGGGGCAAAGCGCATTACAGCAGAAGGTGGCGAGGTCATGATAACCGGCCGCAACCTGCATAAACTGGAACAACTCCGGACACAACTCCCCCGTCACACCACACTTCTTCAGAACGATGGCGCCGAGCCTGAGGCAGCACAGGCACTGGCAGATGCTGTTGAATCGTTCGGCATGCTGGATGGCCTGTGGCTTAACGCCGGACAACTCGCCTTCTCATCCGTTGAACACTGCAGCGCGACTCAGTTCGATACGATAATGGCAAACAATGTCCGGGCCGCAGTCCTGCAGGTCGCCAGTCTCTCCCGTTTTTTGAAAGAAGGGGCCTCCGTGGTACTGACCGCCTCCACGGCAGCCTATGAAGGAACCCCCATGGCAGCACTTTACGCTGCCAGTAAAGGCGCACAACTGGCGCTGGTTCGCAGCTGGGCAACGGCCTTTGCACCACGGGGGATCAGGGTGAACGCGCTTGTGCCAGGGGCCATCGATACGCCGTTACTGGACATTATTCCCGCCCCCTTCCGTGCGCAGTATGATGCCCAGATTAGCGCTGGCGTCCCCCTGAAACGTCCCGGTACTGCAGAAGAAGCCGCTGCCGTTGCACTGTTTTTACTGTCGGACGATGCCGGATATGTAACGGGTAGCCAGTATGTGGTCGATGGGGGGTTACTGCGTTTATAGGCGATCATGAGGGAGCAGAGGGGCAGCGCCGGAGGCGCGTCCCCTTTCCCCCGTTCCCCGCAGGGGAACAGCCCTTCCCGGAAGTTCAGGCGTGCGGTCGCGTCGGGGAGGAAAAAGGGGCTACCGGTAAACCGGTAACCCCTTCATAAAGGCGCTTCAGGCATGTCAGAGCAACTCGGCTCCTGAAAAGGCGGGGTTTCCCCCGCCTTCAGGTAGCTTACTTACCGGATTCGTAGGCCATAAAAGCCGCCACCTCCCTGTTCGTGTCCCTGTAACGGATTTCGCAGAGCGATTTCCGTGTCAGGTAAGTGAATATCAGCAGTGTGAGACACACTATTAACACACACCAGAGCAGGGTACTTCGTGGCAGTTTCATAGCTGACTTCTCCTTGCCTTTCGGCAGGTAAGCGGCCATACTGTTGTTGTTGAGACATACAGGGGCCTCGGGTTGTACTGACCCCAAAAAGTTGGACAGTTAAACACGAGGCACATAGGTCTGGGTTCGATATTCAATTGGACTCAGACCTTTTAATTTCAGGCTAATTCTTCTGCTGTTGTAGTAGTCAATATATTCCG
>OIER01000281.1_pt1 | contig 45032 bp, 47 predicted proteins | sample 1581801 | NCBI WGS metagenome assembly OIER01 (sample SAMN03281006, study PRJEB24777) | human gut metagenome | isolation source: fecal sample PR165 from 1 month old male Malay infant, vaginally delivered... | reverse complement strand
TAATAAAACCACTAACATTAAATATTAAGATTTTAGTAGGAGTCTCTTTTATTCCTCTTACGTCATTTGTAATAATTAGATGCTTATCTAAGTCGAGAAATGTGGCTTCATAGCCTGAATGATACCATCGTTTATTATAATATTTAGCACCACGTTCTGAGTTCATCAGCATTTTTTCAAAGTTATCTAAAGTCTCTTTTGAAAAAGCTTCTAACTTAGATTTCTTATTAACAATCATCTTAGATCTTGAATAATTAATTTTATGCTTGCCAGTCTCATCACCGTAAATTTCAAATTCTAGAACATCTAACATGTGATTTCTAATATCATATCGACCGATTCCATCATAGCCTAAATAATAATAGTAAGGCTCATCAAGATATACGGCTAAAATACGACTAGAGACGGTTTCTTTAATTGATGTATCTACTAATTCATGGGACTCATCCAGAATAACTATATTATTAGGAGAACCATCGTGATAATAATACTGATAAATAGTGGTACTAATAATTGCTATAACAATCAGTATTAAAGAACAAATTTTTTTCATACCAAACTACCTAAGCTATATAATCAAATAGCTTCATACAAAACACCAACATCTTTTAATAATATCAAATATCATATCTAATTAATAAATATTTATTCCCCTTCTATAATTCAATTATATGTTAAACTAGCGTATACCACCAAAGAATATTTTGTTATATACGGCAAAAAAAAGCACCATCTATCTAGGGACGACTTATGTGTCGTTTAGCTCCCCAAATAGATGGTACTTTTTATAATTAAGTTAATTAAATTGTTCAAATAAACATGTCCCACTCGGTCTACAATGTAGTATAGCACTACTTTATATTCCGTCTTGCCACTAAGCTACCAGCACTGCTAGCTAGTCCAGCCCGATTGATATGTGGGTTCCCATGTTTGTACGTCTTTGGCTTGCTACTTTTATCTTCTACTTTTGATTTCTCAAATTTAGTAAATAGATTATCTAGCTCGCGCAAGAGCGCACGTTTTTGTGAGTCTTTCAACTCGAATACATCACCTTTATAGGCGATGTATTTATTTTTTAGTACAGGACTGAGATCATAGATGGGCTCGTGTTCTTCTCCATTTACATCCAACAGCTCATCCAAGGTCAATCCATAATAGCGAGACAGGGCACAGAGTGTATCTAAATCTGGTTCGCGATACCCTGTTTCGTAATTTGAAAGCGCCGCATTACTGATACCTACGGCCTTTGCTACTTCGATTTGGCTTTTGCCCATGCGCACGCGAGCACGCTTTAAGTTCTTGTAAAACTGCATGTTCATCACCTGTATCGATACATAAACAACTACAAACTATATACTTTTATAATAATGTATCACTGATTTTTTTGAAAGCTTCATCAGCAACGGCTAATGTGCGTTCTACTTCACTGCTCTTATGACAGATAGATACGAAATTACTTTCATAAGGGCTTGGCGCATAGTAAATACCATGGCTCAAGTTATGGTGGAAGAACATTTTGAATTGTTCTTCGTTGCAAGCTGCTGCATCATCAAAGTTCTTAACTGGTTTATCAGTGAAGAAGATGGTGAACATAGAGCCTACCCGCTGTACTACAACAGGTACATTGTATTGTGCTGCCAATCTTTCAAAGCCTTCGCAAAGGGCAATCGTCGTATCTTCTACTTGTTTAAACACCGTTGGATCACGTTGCAGAATGGAAAGCGTTGCCAAACCAGAGGTAACGGCAATTGGGTTACCACTCAATGTACCAGCTTGGTAGATAGGACCAGCTGGTGCAATTTGGTTCATAATCTCGCGAGAGCCACCAAACACAGCAAGTGGCATGCCACCACCAACGATTTTACCAAGGCATGTAAGGTCTGGTTTGATATTGTAACGTTTTTGAGCACCGCCACTACTAGCGCGGAAGCCACACATAACTTCGTCAAAGATCAACACTGCGCCATGAGCCTTAGTCACTTCTCGCAAGGTTTCGAGGAAACTAGGTACTGGAGGTACGCAACCCATGTTGCCAGCTACAGGTTCAACTATGATTGCCGCAATAGTATCGCCCATATCGTCGAATAATTTACGAACCGCTTCAGAATCATTGTACGGTAATGTTATGGTATTCTCTGCTACGCCTTGAGGAACGCCAGGGCTATCCGGCACGCCAAAGGTAGCAAGGCCAGAGCCAGCTTTCACCAAGAGCGCATCACTATGACCATGGTAACAGCCTACAAATTTTACGATACGATCGCGACCAGTATAGCCACGAGCTACGCGCAATGCACTCATGGTAGCCTCTGTACCAGAGTTTACGAGGCGGATAACCTCCATAGATGGCATGAAGGCTTGTATCTTTTTAGCCAATTCTGTTTCTAGTAGTGTAGGCGCACCATAGCTAGTACCACGAGGAATCGCCTCTTGCAAACTAGCAATAACTTCAGGGTTCGCATGGCCCAAAATCATAGGGCCCCAGCTCAACACATAGTCGATGTATTCGTTGTTATCGATATCATAAATACGGCTGCCGCTAGCGCTGCTGATAAACGGCGGGTTAGAGCCTACGCTGCGGTAGGAACGAACAGGACTGTTTACGCCGCCTGGCATATAACGTTTAGCCTCATCAAAGGCCTTTTTAGATTTACCGAGTTGGAACATAGTTCCTCCTTATTGTTGTAACCATTTAGCAATATCTAAGGCATGGTAGGTAATGATGATTTTAGCACCAGCACGCTTCATGGAAAGCATTGTTTCCATAACGAGGCGTTCTTCGTCGATAAGACCAGCCGCTGCGGCGGATTTAACCATCGCATACTCGCCAGATACATTGTATACCGCAACCGGCAATTCATAACGGTCACGCGCTTCACGAACGATATCCAAGTAGGATAACGCCGGTTTAATCATGATAATATCCGCACCTTCAGCGATATCGAGTTCGATTTCTCTGAAAGCTTCTAAACGATTAGCCGGGTCCATTTGATAAGATTTGCGGTCACCAAATTTTGGCGCAGAATTAACAGCTCCGCGGAACGGACCATAGTAAGCAGATGCGTATTTTGCCGCATAGCTCATGATAGATACATTGGTATAACCTGCCGCATCAAGGGCTTCACGAATAGCACCTACGCGACCGTCCATCATATCGGATGGAGCCACCATATGTGCACCAGCTTCTGCTTGGCTTACCGCAACTTTACAAAGCAATGGTAATGTTTCGTCGTTCAATATTTCATGGTCATCGATCATGCCACAGTGACCGGTAGAGGTATATTGGCACAAGCATACGTCAGAAATAACCAAGAGATTTGGCACGGCTTCGCGGATGGCTTTGATGGCTTGTTGTACTGGTTGGGACATATCCCAAGCAGAGGAACCTTGCTCATCTTTGTATGTAGGAATACCAAAGATTTCTACACCACGCACACCAAGATCATAAGCCTCTTGAGCTACTTTCACAGCCTCGTCAACAGACAAGTGATATTGACCTGGCAATGTGTCGATTTCTTTTTTAATACCTTCACCAGGCACGATAAATAATGGATAAATCAAATCAGTTACGTCGAGTGTCGTTTCGCGTACCAAATCACGCATTTCTGGATTGATACGCAAGCGGCGAGGACGGTATGTTAAATCGTACATGTAATCCTCCTAAATGTCTTTTACAATAGCATTTACTAAGCCATCTGTTGTATATACATCGCTGATGATAGCCGGTTTAAGACCTGCACTCATAGCCGTAGCAGCCGTAATTGGACCGATGCAAGCCACTTTAGTTTTGCCTAATAGTTTCAATGCATCATCGCCCAATAATTGGATTGTATTTGTTACAGTAGAAGAACTTGTAAAGGTAATATAATCTACATTGCCTTCTGTTAACGCTGTTACTAATGCCTCCTGTTGAGATGTATCTTGTGTCGTTTCATACAAACGCAAAATATCTACATCCATATTACGATGACGCAAGCAGCGTGGAATTACATCCCGTGCTACCTTTGGTTGAATCAACAGTACAGAATCCCCTGCATTGAGTTCTTCTTCAAGAGCCTCTACAGCAGATTCAGCCTTGTAGTCTACAGGAATGATATCCGGTACGATGCCATATTTTTGAAGTTCACGAGCTGTAGCACAGCCGATAGCCGCCACTTTAGAATTACCTAAAGCACGTGTATCTTTGCCTTCTTTATATAGAGCATCGAAGAAGTAGCGAACCCCTTCACCAGATGTGAATACGATGCATTGGTATTGTTTTGTATTATTAATGATACGTTTATCTTCCTCAAACAATTCCAATGGAGATGTTTTGATTGCCGCTGCTTCCACTACATTTGCGCCTTGAGCCGCTAATTTTTCGCGGAATGCACTTGCTTGGGAGCGAGCGCGTGTGACCACAACAGTTTTTCCGAATAAAGGTTTATTATCGAACCATTGTAATTTTTCACGAAGGTTGACAACATCACCTACTACGATGATAGCTGGCGCTTTCAATTGAGCCTTTGCTACATCTTCAACGACATGTTCAAGGGTAGAAACTAATACCTCTTGTACTGTTTTTGTTCCCCACCGAACAAGCGCTACTGGTGTAGAGGCTGCTCGCCCATGAGCCATCAATTTTTCCGCAATGACAGGCAAGTTACCAACACCCATTACAAAGCAAAGTGTATCTACCGCCGTAGCAAGGCCTTCCCAATGGATGCCAGATACTGCTTTTGTAGGATCCTCATGACCTGTTACCACCGCAAAGGATGTGGCCATAGCGCGTTGTGTTACAGGAATCCCTGCATAGGCAGGCGCTGCGATAGGCGATGTTACACCTGGCACGAACTCAAATGGCACACCGGCTTCGCCAAGAGCCATCGCTTCTTCACCACCACGACCAAATACGAGCGGATCACCGCCTTTTAATCGTGCTACGATTTTACCTTCTTTACCTTTTTGGACTAATAGCTCATTGATTTCCCATTGATGCATTGTGTGATCTTTACATTGCTTACCAGCGTAAATCAGTTCAGCATCTGGACGTGCCCATTCTAACAGATGGGCATCCGCTAAATAGTCATATACAATTACATCTGCTTTTTCGATGCATTCACGGCCTTTTACAGTGATGAGTTTAACATCGCCAGGGCCCGCACCAATTAGATATACCATACCTGTCATTTTATAATTCCTTCCTCTATGAGAGCATCCACAATGCGTTTGCCCCCTTCTTCGTATAAAGCTTTTGCAAGGTTTTTTCCAAGGATTTCTCCCTTTTTAGCAGGGCCAGAGATTTCCCCTTCGTACACAGTTTTTCCATCGAGGGATGCAATCATGGCTTTCAAGGTTAATTGTCCTTTATTTATGGTACCATGCACGCCCATTGGCACTTGGCAACCACCGTTTAGTTGACGCAAGAAACTGCGTTCCCCTTCAACGGCATAGCGCGTTACTTCATCGTTGATAGGAGCCAACATTTCAAGCATTTCCGTATCGTCGGCGCGACACTCAATAGCGAGTGCCCCTTGTCCAACGGCAGGAATCATTTCATCCGCCTTGAAGACTTGTGTAATTTGGTCTTCTAAACCCAATCGTTTAAGCCCTGCTTGAGCCAAGATAACACCATCTAGCTTTTCCGTTTCGATCTTGCTCAAACGAGTCTGTACATTACCGCGAATAACCTCTACCTTTAGGTCAGGGCGAACGTGTAGCAATTGAGCTTGACGGCGCAAGCTACTGGTACCAACACGAGCCCCTTGTGGCAATTTGTCTAGTGTTTTATACACAGGGCTCACCAGCGCATCATAAGGCACTTCACGAGCAGAAATAGCCCCAAGAGTGAGGCCTTCTGGCAACTCTGTAGGCATATCCTTTAAGCTATGTACGGCGATATCAATATCGCCTTTATGCATAGCCTCTTCTAGCTCAGCAGTAAATAAACCTTTACCACCAACTTGAGCCAGTGGTTTCTCTAGGATACGGTCACCCTTTGTATTAAAGTGAACTAGCTCTACCGTAATATTGGGGTACAGACGTTGTAATTCTGCACTAATATGTTCAGCCTGCCATAGGGCAAGGGCACTTTTTCGCGTGCCGATTCGAATATAATCTCTCATGGCATTAGCCTTCTTTCTCAAGATTAAACATATCTTTGAATAAGTCCCAGTACAAGCCTTCTTCCTCTGTACCAGCAATTTCGTTGAAGTGAATCATCGGTTCACGCAACATTTTGCGAATAATCATGCGACTCATCGAGTCCATAACACGGCGCTCTTTATCGGAAATATCTGGCAATTTAGCTAATGCGCGATGTAATTCACGACGGCGAATACGCTCCGCTTTTTCCGTAAGCAATGCCATCATCGGACGCACTGTTAAATAGCTCAACTTATCCAATAACTCTTCAATAGCATCATGAATAATAGGCTCCGCACGACGAGCTTCTTCTTCGCGCTGCGCCTTATTTTCTTCTACTACACTTTCAAGAGAGTCAATATTAAATAGATAAATACCGTCCAAATCTGCCACAGCAGGGTCGATATCACGAGGTACCGCAATATCAATCATAACGATTGGTTCACCCTTGCGAAGAGTCGTAATTTTCTTCGCTTCTTTTTCAGTAATAATATAATGCGGTGCCCCTGTAGATGTGATAAGAATATCCGCATCTTTAGCATAGTCTACAAAGTTATCGAGCTTAACAGCTTTACCATTAAAGCGTTCCGCTAACATTTCAGCCTTAGCAAAGGTTCTATTAGATACGAAAATCGTTTTTACACCCTTCGCTTGTAAATGAGTAGCCGTCAACTCGCTCATAGTACCTGCCCCTAAAATGAGTACCGTAGCTTCAGATAATGACTTATCTAAGCTATCCTCAGCTAGGTTAACAGCGGTGTAACTAACGGATACAGGCGTATTTGCAATGCCCGTATTGGTACGCACCTTTTTACCAACCCCAATAGCACGTTGGAATAAAATATTAAATATTGTGCCCGTACAGCCTGCGCTATAAGCCTGAATATAAGCCCCTTTTAATTGGCTCAAGATTTGACCTTCCCCCAACACAAGGGAATCAAGGCTAGCAGACACACGGAATAGATGTTCAATACAATCTCGCTCTTCGTAGAAGAAGAATGCATCTGCATCGATATGATCTGCTCCTTTTAAATCTTTTAACACTGCCAACATGTAATCCTTCGGGAATTCTACACCTTCTAAAGCAGCATAAATTTCCGTTCTATTACAGGTGGATAATATAACGCATTCTGAGATACAGTCAAATTCATAGAGGCGGTTTAGTGCGGCAACTACCTCGTCTTTATCAAACGAGAAACGTTCACGCACCTCTACAGCGGCACTTCTATGATTTAGACCTAATACCACTAATTGCATGGTTCAGTTTCTCCTCTATAATCATCCACTCTCCCTTGAGAATGGCTTCAAATGTTTCTACCGTCAGATTGTCTCGCCAAAATTTCTGTCGAGCCTCTGGAGTAGGAAGTAGTAACTTTACTTCTTCTCTAAATATTTTAAGTCTAGGCATAGCCTTTTGCAACTGACCATAACGATTCATCATATCTTGTCGTACGAGACGATTGATACGAGGTCCTACATTATTGGCACTAATAGCAATATGAAGATCGCCGAGTTCAAGGGATGACGGCACAGTAAAGCTACACGCGCTCGGATCATCACTGCGGTTGGTCCACACGCGATGTTTTTTTCCTAGCTCATACAAGGTAGCATTTAGTTCATGATTATCTGTGCAGATAAACAGCAAACTACTCGAAATAATATGCTCTTCGTCGTCCATTGTGAAAGCTCGATTACACCAAGTGATACGATTTTCTTTTGCCCATTGGCCAATCCGATCCGTTACAGCAGGAGCGATAACTATAATTTGGCAAACCTCCTCAATAAAAAGCTGCATCCGTCGTTCCGCTACTTCTCCGCCGCCTACGAATAGGATTATATCTTCAGTTGTAGGTTGAAATGTTATGGATACCATGGCTGTCCTACTATATACAAAAAAATCGGCTTGATGGTCAAGCCGATTTTCAACTGCCTACATAAATCGTTTCAGGTATACGCCGATACGCCCTTTACGAGAGGTACCTGTAATAGCTTCTACCTTCATTCGGCCACGACCACGCATGGAAATGACATCCCCTTCTTTAACCTCTTGGGATGCCCCCTTAGCTGGTTGCCAGTTTACTTGTAATAAGCCCGCATTGATAGCACTCACCAATTTAGTGCGAGATACACTAAATCCAGAGCTTGCTACCGCATCTAAACGCAAGGAAGCGACTGTAGTGCGGACTTCTTTAATTTTTTCTTCTTTTGGTGCAATATCTGATAACTCAATAGCCTCTACAGATACAGAAACCATAGCAATTTTCGTAAAGTTTTGAATTACGAAATCAGCCACGCTTTCATCCACCATAATCTGAGCGCCCCCTTGCTGGACGATAACGTCCCCAAATTTGGAGCGATCAATACCAAGGCCCATCAAGGAGCCTAGCACATCGCGGTGAGTGAGCAATCGGAACCGAGGGTCCCAATTCACCTTAAGAGCGCGAATACCCATATCCACAGTACCGTTAAAATCGCTGTCTACAAAAGCGATACGAATACGTTCCGCCCCTTCATAGCCACCGTCAGTTTTAACTGTTAACTGTGGGTAATTAGCCTTGATAGCATCTGCAATAACAAGGCCTGCAGGACTCGTAAAATCCGCCACACGGTATGGGCGACCTTTTACGACCTGCTCAGCCAAATCTAGCATGCGACGAGCTTCCTCGCCACTGCCACTGGCCTCGAAATATCGTATTAATTTACTAGTATCTGCCAAAATTATTTCCCCAACTCATTCGACCGAGCAAGACATGCTACTACGCCATCTTGGAGAGAACTGCGAAGTCCACCTTTTTCCATGGCACCAATACCCGCAATGGTGGTGCCACCAGGGCTTGTCACTTGATCTCGTAGTACCGCTGGATGATTGCCACTTTCAAGAGCCATCTTACCTGCACCGTACATCGTTTGAGCCGCTGCCTTTATAGCCAACTGACGTGGCAAACCAATGCGAACGCCCGCATCAGCCAATGCATCAAGGATGACAAACATATAGCCAGGGCCCGCACCAGATAGTGCGCCTAAGCGATCTAAATCGGCTTCGCTCACCACTGCTACCTCGCCTACAGCCTCAAATAAGGCTTGTACAGCACGACCTAAGTCAGTATTCACATCATCCCCGGCAAGTGCCGTCATGCCAGCACCGATAGAAGCCGGTGTATTTGGCATAGCTCTAAACCAGTTAGCTTGTGGAATCGCCGCATCAAGAGTATCTAAGGTTATACCTGCGGCAACGGAAATCATAACAGTCCCATAAGGTACTTCTTTTAAAGTCTCTAACACAGATGGTAACACTTGTGGTTTTACGGCCAATAGAATGGTATTGTACTCGTTTACATTAGGCAATGTAGTAAAACCTACTACACCAAGCTCCTCAGTGAGAGCCTTACATTGTTCTTCGCGACGCACTAGAATGTGTGTATCACAGGCTTTCAACACACCATGCTGTAATGCACCGCGCAATAGAGCGCCCCCCATTGAGCCAACGCCTATACATAGGGTTTTACCTAACATAGTTATCACCACCATTTATAGAGAGATTATTTGTTTTCCCAAGAATATTCGTTTTGCTCAGTTGTGTTGCTTTCATTATCATTATAATCAATGGAAATATTTACAGGTACACACATGAAAATGTCTTTACCTACTTTTTCCAATTTGCCATCCAATGCATAGGTCGCACCAGATACGAAATCTACAATACGAGCTGCTTCATGAGGGTCTGTATTTTCAAAATTAATCAATACAGGACGCATGTCGCGCAATTGATGTGTAATATTTTCAGAGTCTTCAAATACTTTTGGTTCAATTACAACTACTTTCATAGCTGTTGGACGTTGTGTCATCGTAGATTGGCCTCCTACCTTGCGTGGATGAAATTCAGATGCACCGGACACGGGAGCCGCTGTTGCTACTGGGGTAGGTTCAGCTTCGTATTCCTCTTCATCTTCGTATTCGTAATCATCATATTCATAGTCATCATCAGTTCTGCCTAAGAATAAGTTTTTTGCTTTGTCTAAATAATCTCCCAATGCCATTTGGATTTCCTCCTAATACAATTAACGCTTCCGATTATCAGGTAACCCGAACCTTAGTAATATACACGTTCCCCAAAAATTGCTGTGCCTACACGAACGATGTTAGCCCCTTCTTCCAAAGCGATCTCAAAGTCGTGAGTCATCCCCATAGATAAATATTGAATCTGCCCTTCTTCAAAGTAGCGTTTCATATCCTCAAACAAGGCATTCGCTACGCGAAAGATTGGACGAGCTTCCTGTGGATCATCGAAAAATGGCGCCATACACATCAAGCCCCTTACGCGTACATGAGGCAATGTTTTTGCATAATCTCGTATTTCTGGAAACTCTTCAACGGTCATTCCCGTTTTAGAAGCTTCGCGGGCCACATTGACTTGCAGTAATACATCTTGTATCTTGTCGTGCTTTGCAGCAACCTTTTCGATTTCATCTAATAATTTACGGCTATCTACAGAATGAATTAAATCAAACATAGGAACCGCTTGACGCACCTTATTGACCTGTAAATGACCAATCAAATGCCATGTTAATTGTGGCCCCTTATAGGTTAGCTGTTTTTCTTTGGCCTCTTGTACTCGATTTTCCCCTACATGAGTAACACCGAGCCGTGCGACCTCTTCCACAGCCGACACAGGGTGGTTTTTTGTAACCGCCACTAATAATGCTGTATCTACGCGACCAACGCGCGCCATAGCATCGGCCATGCGCTGCTGTATAGCGTGTAGGGATTCTTCAATCACGTGAATGCCCCCTTCAATCTATATATCATAATCATCAAATATATTTGTATAGACTATTCTATTATATAGTATTTAAGGTCAAATGTACATGATTTAAGGCTATCCCCTACACAAATCCAATCATGTATATACTTAAAATATCATACTTTATTATGATTCCTGTGAAAGTCAAATTTTATCGGTCTTGTAACATCGCAAATAAGGCCATACGACCGGTTCGACCTCCCTCTCGACGATAGGAATAACAATCTACTTCCGTTACACTATCGGTACCACCAATCGTGATGTTCTCTGGAGGAACGCCATTTACAACGAGATCCTCACCAATAAAGTTCCATAAATTGATATAAGCCTTGTCCAATTTATCAGCAGAATAATTGACAACATCAGATGAATCTCGGTCTGTCATATCTCTCCAGGCTAATTCAAAGCGTTTACCTAGTTCTACATCTACTTCAAAGGACTCAGGTCCAATACTAGGCCCAAGATATATATAGCAATCTTTGAACTCGGTCCCATAAGCCTCTTTCATGGCCTCAATAGTAAGTACTGGTAAGCGGCCAATGGCACCACGCCAACCTGCATGTGCCGTTGCAATCGCATGATGTTTGGCATCGTAAATGCCTACGCCAACGCAATCTGCAGTGAACAGAAATAATGGCACATGAGGTAGATTTGTAAATACTGCATCACAATCATCGATGGCCGTATCTTCTCCAAAAGCACCGGCCCCAATAAGGTCTTCTGTGATTTCTACAGCCTTTAAACCATGGACTTGATTGCCACAAGAAATACGGTTTGGTTCAACACCTAAATATTTCGCAATAATAGCTCGATTTTCTCGTACTTTCTGAGCTTCATCCCCTACATGAAAGGCTAGATTTAGGGACTCATAAGGGGCACTAGATACACCTCCATGACGATATGTATCTCCCATACTAATAGGGAATTGATCAGCCCAACTCGGGGCCTCATAAGACCACGTTCCATAGGGACCTTTCACATCTATACACTTTACCGATTGATTCATCAATTCCTCCTATTTACAAACACCGCATCGTTTACACCCTTGTGTGCATGGCGGTGTATAGGCTTCATCGATGGATCGTTTCCATTCCATTTCGAGATAACCCTCGTCCATGCCCATATCTAAATGGCTCCACGGCAAGAATTCATCAAAACTGCGTTCGCGATAGTTCATATCGTCCATATCTAGTCCAGCCGCCTTCATTTCAGACTTAAAAGATTTACTACCTCGATCGGCTGCACACGCTGCAATAACAGCACCTAAACGACGATCTCCACGAGCAAGAACCCCTTGAATATATGCCTCTTTAGGGGACTCTACAAGAACCTCAATGCGGCGATTCTTTTGCAATGCTTTCTTTATATATTGTAATTTTTTCTCCACCGTTTTTTGATTATCCATGGCCATCCATTGAAATGGTGTAAAAGGCTTAGGAATAAACGGATTAATACTGAGCGTCAAACGACCTTTACAGCCTACCTCAGCCATATGAGCCTGTGTTCTCTCCGCAAGACCTACAATAGCCTCAATATCTTCATCGGTTTCCGTAGGCAGCCCAATCATTATATATAAGCGCATATGCTGAATACCTGACTTTGCAGATAAGGTGGCTGCATTTTGTAAATGCTCTTCACTAATCCCCTTGTTAATGACCCGACGTAAACGTTCACTGCCCGTTTCTGGCGCAATGGTAATCGTCTTTTGTCCACTATCCGCTAGTCCATCCACCACGGCTTGTGTTAAAGAATCAGCGCGCAGAGATGCACAAGAATAGCGCATATCTTTAGAGCGAATATAATTAACGAGCTCGTCTACCTCAGGATAATCCGAGATAGCAGCGCCCATGAGGCCTACCTTTTTACCTAGCTTTTCTGCGCGCTCTACACCCTCTTTCAAAATGTCTAAAGGACGTACACGCGGTACGCGGAAGCAATATCCAGCCATACAAAAGCGACAGTGACGACCACAACCACGGGCTACTTCGATGATATACATAGCGCCAAATTCAGTATAATTCGTAGCCACTACCGTTTCACCACCGCTAGTGAGCATTTCAAAATGACGTTTGATCGTTTTAGGCACGCCCTCTGCAATATCATAGCCTTTAAATTCACCATCTTCACTGTAAATCGGCACATACAAGGATGGTACGTAAACACCCGATACATCCGCTAATTGACGTAAAATAGCGTGACGATCCAAGCCTTCCATTTTTCCATCTCGAATGATATCTAGGACGCGACTAACGATGCCTTCCCCTTCACCAATGATAAAAGCATCGATAAAGTCGGCAAAAGGCTCAGGGTTAAAGGTCGCACAAGGGCCCCCTGCAATAACGATAGGGTCAAATTCGGTACGGTCTTTTCCCATAATAGGTACACGGCCATGGCGCAACATCAAAGGAATATGGAAATAATCCATTTCGAAGGTGACATCAAAAGCAACTACATCAAATTGATGCATAGGCCTTTGTGTTTCAACGCTCATAAGCGGAGTCTTAGTCTTATCGTAAGCTTCTAATTCCTTTTTCTCAGGCAAGAAGATTCGTTCGCAGACGCTATCATTTCGTAAATTGATTTCCTCATAAATGATATGAAGTCCAAGATTACTCATGCCCACAAAGTATGTATTCGGATAAACGATAGCTACTTTTTGCCCTGCATGAGGATTTACTGTTACCCGACTGTCTTCATCTTTATATAATTCTTGTAATCGATCAATTAAATCTTTACGATTCACTAATTTCCTTTCTATATAAGCCCACTACGAATAGTGGGCTTAATAACACTTTACATATCATTTGTACATCTATAAAATTACATAATACTAATTTCGCCTATAATAAAAAACCAATAGATATTACAATTTAGATTTCAATTTATCCTTAGTATGAGCGGTCTTACTTTTAAGAGTGCTTACAATTTGTGGGCGATGTTTTCTTTCATAAGGATATACAACAACTTTTTCATCTTTATATTCTGCAATATATATGTCCTTAACAGAGTATCCTTGAGCTTGGATTTCTTGTTCAAGCCAATCTCTATCTTTTTCAATTACATCGAGGGTAAACTGATTAATTTGACCATCATCGATAAGGTCAAATCGAATATTATCTTCACCGAATTGAACCACGTTGAGCTGACCGTTTTGCTCCAATACGGCACGCTTAACATCCGTAACATATTGAACACCGGCAGCACGAAGTTTTAATTTAAGTTCAGCCGCTTGTATACCATAACGCATACATTCTTCTGTTAGAATATGACCTTTTTCGATTACTATAACTGGATGACCATCAAGAATTGCTTTAAAAATACGAAGATTCCCTTTTAAAAACTTAAGAGTCATTACGAGGATAGTCCATAAAATAAGAACTAACATAAACTGTAAAATGCCAATTTGATCATTGTAAATAATGGCACCGATAATACCACCAAGTACGTAGTTTTGCAATTGATCTAAGGCTGAGGTTGGGGCTAAATTTCCCTTACCCATTAAATTGATTTGTAGAATAATCGCCAAGAGACCGATGGCGAGTTTTGCAAAGACCATCCCATAGACGGCCATAGCTTCTGTCATATGTGGTCCTCCTTATTGTAATGCATCCTCTTTATCATGAATTCGATCTATAGGACTTACCTTATAAACACGTGTAATAGTATAGGTTGAAAATTCTGGATTAAATTGAACCTCATAGTAAGCATCACTTACTTTTAAAATCATACCATTACGAATCTTTAAGGAGTTAACCGCCAATTGGTCGCTCGGTACGGAACGATCTGAACTAAAAGAATGTAAAAATTGAGCCATACGAGAGGAGTCCTCAGAATAGGTTTTCATTCGATTATACTCTTGGTATTCAAGCCCTAAGAAGAACACTACGATTAAAGACAATATAATCATCAAGTCACGATAGCGACTAGTAAAACCATTTCGCAATACTTGTACTCCCAAAATGAGCAATGCTAATAGAACAGCTACAATTATAATAAAGCCCCAAGTTTGACCTATTACAGCCTGACTTTCAACATAGGCTAATGTGTAAAAATCCATGCCACACTCCTTTCAAATATTACTTTTTATTATACCATATTTGATTCCAATATTTTCGATGTAATCGTCAAGATGGCCCAAAATAATGTAAGAAAAGATAAAAAATAGCGACCCCTTACGGGGTCGCTTTTAATAAGCATATAATCTCACAAAAGATTACCTAAGTAATACTCTTATTTTAACCAGCTCATCAAGTTGCGAAGTTCTGCGCCAACTGGTTCAATTGGATGATTAGCAGCTGCTTCGCGATGTTCTTTAAGGAATTTTTGACCATTTTTGGAATCTGCTAAGAATTCATCAGCAAATTTACCAGATTGAATATCCGCCAAGATTTGTTCCATAGCTTTTTTAGTATCTGCAGTGATTACGCGAGGACCTGCATGGTAATCGCCGTATTCAGCAGTGTTGGAAATGGAGTGGCGCATTTTTTGGAAGCCACCTTCGTAGATAAGGTCTACGATCAATTTCATTTCATGCAAGCATTCAAAGTAAGCGTTTACAGGTTCATAACCAGCTTCTGTTAATACTTCGAAACCAGTTTTGATCAATTCAGTAACACCGCCGCACAATACAGCTTGTTCACCGAAGAGGTCAGTTTCAGTTTCAGATTTGAAGTTAGTTTCCAAGATACCGGAACGGCCACCACCGATACCAGAAGCCCATGCTAATGCAACTTCTTCAGTATCACCAGATGGATCTTTTTCTACAGCGTATAAGCAAGGAACGCCAGAACCTTCTTGGTATGTACGACGTACTAAATGACCAGGGCCTTTAGGAGCTACCATGAATACGTTGATGTCTTCACGAGGTACGATTTTACCAAAGTGAATGTTGAAGCCGTGAGCAAATGCCAAGTATGCACCTTGTTTTAAGTTAGGAGCGATATCTTGTGCATATACGTCTGCTTGTAATTCGTCTGGAATCAATACCATAACGATATCAGCGCCTTTAACTGCTTCTGCAGTTTCTTTAACTGTAAGGCCTGCTTCTTCAGCAGCTTTCCAGCTAGAAGAACCACCACGAAGACCAATTGTTACATCCATACCATTTTCTTTCAAGTTCAATGCATGAGCATGACCTTGGGAGCCGTAACCTAAAACTGTAATTTTTTTGCCTTCCAATTTGCTCAAATTACAATCTGCATCATAATAAACTGTAGTACCTAAAATTTTACCTGCCATATTAGACAACCTCCAAACATATTCAATAGAATATAGATTATATATACTGTACACAATCTAACAAATTTTTGCAAGATGTGGCGTACATTAATTTAGTATCAGCAAGCCAAGTTTTAAGCCTCTGATAAAAAAAATTGATAACTACCGAACCATCACCCATGGACGATCATCTTTCCATACAACTTGTACGGAAAGTCCAAAGACATCAGATAAAATATCATCAGTTAGTACCTTGTGTTTAGGACCTGCATGAATCATCTTGCCCTCTCGCAAGATAGCTACATGAGTAATAAACGGTAGTATCTCTTCAATTTGATGTGACACATAGATAATCGGTGTCTGCTGCTCAGCTACCAAAGTAGATACGATGCGTAAAAACTGCTCCCTCGCTGGTAAGTCCAAACCAGAGCAAGGCTCATCCAAAATCAATAATTCTGGATTTGCCATAATAGACCTCGCTAACAATACCCGGCGCTGTTCGCCAGCAGATAAGGTTCGAAAACGATGACCTTCCAAATAGTCTAGTCCAAATTCAGATAATAATTGCATACCTCGTTGACGCACCTCAGGTGCTACCTCTTGGTATATACCAATGCTACTAAATGCACCAGAAATAACAATATCTTCAACGACTTGTTTATCCAAGGTTGACTGAAATTGTCCAAGCACAGAGCTAACAAATCCTAGTCTAGCCTTGATTTTGGGCCACGCATATTTACCAAATTCCTTACCAAACACACGCAAAGTACCCGTTGTGGGAATTTGATAAGCAGGTATCATGCTGAGTAGCGTTGATTTACCAGCCCCATTAAGCCCTAATAAGGCCCAATGTTCACCGTCCTCTATATGCCAATTTACATTATCTAAAATAGATCTACCATCACGGCGAAAGCAGACATTTTCATAATGGAGTAATTCACGCCCCACGTTATCAACTCCTACATTTTTTCTCCGCGGCTCATAGCGGTGATACCTGTTTTAGCAATTTCAAGAATACCATAAGTTTCCATAATTTGAATGAAGCCACGTAATTTTTCTACACTACCAATGACTTCAATGATCATAGATGTAGGAGAAATATCTAACACATTACCACGATATACATCGGCAATCTGTACTATTTGTGATCTTGTGGAAGCAGATGCTTTTACCTTGATAAGCATTAACTCACGGCATACCACATCATGATCTTCAAACACTTTAACCTTAACAACATCGATAAGCTTGTAGATTTGTTTTTGCACTTGATCGAGAATTCGGTCATCGGCCTCTACAGTAATAGTAATACGTGCATAACCTGGCTGATTTGTAATGCCAGATGTCATTTTTGTAACGTTAAAGCCACGACGGTTAAAGAGTGCCAAAATACGTGTACCAATACCTGGTGCATTTTTTGCAATGATTAAGACTTGATGTTCTTTCGCCATTATAGCACCCCTTTCTTACCCATCATACCGCTTATCGTGCCGCCTGCTGGAATCATTGGTAATACATTATCCTCTCGTTCAACGCGACAATCCAAGACAATGCTTTCATCCGATGTAATGTATGATTTAAATTCTTTGTTGAAAGTTTCAACATTATCTAGACGCGCTGCTTTCAAGTCAAATGCATCTGCGAGTTTCACGAAGTTCGGACTCACTTCCAAATCTACATAGGAGTAGCGTCTATCATTGAAGATTTCTTGCCATTGACGAACCATACCAAGATAGCCGTTGTTAATAATAATAATCTTGATTGGCAAATTATATTGGCGAACCATCATGAGCTCTTCACAAGTCATTTGGAACCCACCATCACCGACAACAAGGATAACTTGCTTCTTAGGCGCCCCTACTTGAGCCCCAATAGCCGCCGGCAAACCATACCCCATGGTACCCGCACCGCCAGAGGTAACGATAGTATGAGGTTTTTTATGAGTTAAGAATTGAGCCGCCCACATTTGATGTTGACCGACGTCACTTACGATTATGGCATCTTCCTTGGCAATCTTATTAAGCTCAGATAACACATATTGTGCATGCAATACATCATTTTTAGACTCAGGGATTACCATAGGGTATTCCGCTTGCCATTCTCGGATTTGCTCAAGCCACGCTTCATGAGTTGTAGGTTCTACAAGAGCATTAAGCTCCGTTAATACCTGTTTTAAATCCCCTACGATAGGCACATTGATTGTAACATTCTTATCAATTTCAGCTGGGTCGATATCAATATGGATGATTTTAGCTTTTTTACAGAAGAAATCTGGATGGCCTGTGATGCGGTCATGGAAACGAATCCCTGCAGCAATCACGAGATCTGCCTCATCTGTACTATTATTAGCTGCAACAGAACCGTGCATACCAACCATACCAAGAGCCAATTCGTGATCTCCTGGGAAACCACCAAGACCAACTAATGTATTCGTCACCGGAATTTGAGCCTTTTCAGCTAATTCTTTAAGCTCATCCATAGCACCAGACTTTAATACGCCTGCCCCAGCAATGATAAGTGGACGCTTTGCATTTTTGATGAGAGTAGCTGCTTTTTTGATTTGACCTTGATGACCTTTATAGGTTGGATCATAGCCTTCAAGATGAATAGGTACTTCGTACAATTTGTTGTATTCCGCCATGGATATTTTCTCGGTTTGAATATCCTTCGGAATATCGATAAGTACAGGGCCTGGGCGACCTGTGCCAGCAATAAAGTACGCCTCTTTAATGATGCGAGGCAAATCATGAATATCTTGAACAAGATAGTTATGCTTGGTTATAGGCATCGTAATACCTTGGATATCCGCCTCTTGAAAAGAGTCCTTACCGATAAAGGGCCGGCCAACCTGACCTGTAATGGCCACCATAGGTACGGAATCCATGTACGCAGTCATAATACCTGTTACAAGATTCGTTGCACCAGGACCAGACGTAGCAAGACATACACCTACGCGACCAGATACGCGAGCATAACCATCTGCTGCATGTGCAGCACCTTGTTCATGACGAACAAAGTAATGTTTAATTTCAGGGAAGCTATATATTTCATCATAAATTGGAATTACCGCGCCACCTGGATAGCCGAACATATCGGTTACACCAAGGCGATGCAATGTTTCAAGGACAATGCGTGCCCCATTGATTGTTTCTGCGCTCATAGGAACCCTTTCACCCAGCTATTCAGACAATATCTCGCTGGAATTTAAACGTTTAATAATGTAGCCATTATGTTTGAAAGTATCAATAATGTGTTGGATGTGCTCTTCACCATTTGTTTCTACCGTTACTTGCAATTCCACTTCATGGAAACGGTCAAGGTTTTTGAACTGATTATGGTCAAGTTTAATAACATTTGCATCTGCATCGGCTAACATTTGAGATACAGCCACTAACTGGCCTGGTTTATCAGGAAGGTTAACGGAGAAAGTAAAGATACGACCACGTACGACAAGACCTTTATTAATCATAGAGGAAATGGTAAGTACGTCGATATTACCTCCACTGACAATGGCTACAACCTTTTTACCTGTGCAGTTCAATTTTCTAAGACCTGCCAATGGTAAAATACCGGAATTTTCTGCTACTAATTTATGTTTTTCAACAAGCAACAGGAATGCTTCCATCAATTCGTAGTCTGAAACAGTAATAATGTCATCTACATATTGCTTGATATATTCTAATGTAGTTTCCCCAATTTGGCGTACTGCCGTACCATCTGCAATCGTCGCTACTTCATCGAGTGGTACCGGATGATCAGCCTTTAATGCAGCGATTGCACTTGCGGCACCTTCAGGCTCTACACCGATAATCTTAACGCGCGGATTTTTTAACTTTGCCGCTGCCGCAATACCAGATACGATACCACCGCCCCCAACAGGAACAAGCAATACATCTGCATCAGGAAGTTCATCGAGAACCTCGAGAGCAATTGTCCCTTGCCCTTCGATGACATCTTCATCATCGAAGGGATGGACGAACACATAACCATGTTCTTGTTGGAGTTCCATCGCTTTTTGGCAAGCTTCATCATAGATTTCACCATGTAATACGACATCTGCGCCGTACTGTTTTGTTGCATTAACCTTTATAAGAGGCGTGTGTTTCGGCATAACAATAGTCGCTTTAATGCCAAGGCGTTTCGCAGCAAGGGCCACGCCTTGTGCATGATTACCAGCAGACGCAGCGATAACACCGCGCGCCTTTTCCTCTTCTGTCAGCTTTGCAATTTTATTATAAGCTCCACGAACCTTAAAAGAGCCTGTTATTTGCAAGTTTTCTGGCTTGATATATACATCATTTTCGCACTCGTCAGAAAACACATCGCTGTGAAGCAATTTCGTTTTCACCGTGATTGTGCTTAATCGCTCTCGAGCCTCCATAAAATCATATAATTTGTGCATGTACACTATCTCCTCTAGTTAGTATTAAATGAAAGTCTAGTATTAGTCTTCAAATACTTCGATAGCACCTTGTGCAGCAGAGGATACGTGAAGAGCGTATTTTTTAAGATATCCAGTTACATTGGATTTGAACGGTTTCAATGCAGCTTTACGACGAGTGATTTCATCATCAGATACAGCTAGTTCCAATTTACCGTTTGGAATATCGATGTTGATAATATCACCATTTTCAACGATAGCAATGGTACCGCCTGCAGCTGCTTCTGGAGATACATGTCCGATGGATGCACCACGAGTAGCACCGGAGAAGCGTCCATCTGTCAACAATGCTACATCTTTATCTAGACCCATACCGGCAATCATAGATGTTGGAGTCAACATTTCACGCATACCAGGACCGCCTTTAGGGCCTTCGTAACGGATAACTACAACATCACCTTTCACGATTTTACCGCCTGTAATAGCTTCAACCGCTTCTTCTTCACTGTTGAATACCTTTGCTGGACCAGAGTGAACAAGCATATCTGCATCTACGGCACCGGCTTTTACAACGGAACCATCTACAGCAAGGTTACCTTTAAGAACCGCGATACCACCAGTTTCATGTACTGGATTATCCCATGGGTGAATAACATCTTCATCCACAACATGAGCTGCCGCTGCAATTTCACCTTGTGTTTTAAGAGCAACAGTTTTGCAATCTGTATGAAGGCGACCATTTTCTGCTAAACGTTTCAACACGGCAGATACACCACCTGCAGCGTACAAGTCTTCAATGAAGTATACGCCAGATGGAGATAATTTAGATAATTGAGGTGTATTTTGAGCGATGCGATCAAAATCGTCTAAGGATAATGGTACACCTGCTTCGTGAGCAATAGCCGGTAAATGAAGCGCCGTATTAGAGGAACCGCCCAAAGCCATATCAAGAGCTACCGCATTTTCAAAGGCTTCACGAGTCATAATATCTTTAGGGCGAAGGTTTGCTTTTAATATCTCTACCGCTTGCATACCAGCTAACTTAGCTAAACGCAAACGTTCAGAATATACCGCTGGGATTGTACCATTGCCAGGAAGGCCCATACCGAGAGCTTCTGTTAAGCAGTTCATTGTATTTGCTGTATACATACCAGAGCAAGAACCACATGTAGGACATGCCGTATTTTCGATATCAGCTAACTCAGCATCATCCATTTCACCAGTTTGATGTTTGCCTACGGCTTCGAATACGTCGGACAAACCAATTTTTTTACCTTTATGTACACCAGCGAGCATGGCCCCACCAGATACGAATACAGATGGGATATTAAGGCGAGCAGCTGCAATCAACATGCCTGGCACTACCTTATCGCAATTTGGAATGAATACCATCGCATCGAATGGTGTAGCCATAGCAGTAGCTTCGATAGAATCTGCAATGATATTACGTGTAACTAAGGAGTATTTCATGCCGATATGGTTCATTGCCAAACCATCGCAAATACCGATAGTATTGAACTCGATTGGCACACCACCTGCGTTGCGAATACCGTCTTTTACGGCTTGTACAATATTTTTCAGGCCTACGTGACCAGGGATGATTTCATTGAAAGAGTTGGCAATACCGATGACTGGTCTACCCATTTCTTCATCAACAAAACCCAGAGCTTTTAATAAAGATCTGTGTGGTGCACGTGCTACGCCTGTTTTCAAATTGTCACTTCTACAACTCATGTTAATCTCCTCACTTTTGAAAGCATCCACTTGGACAGCTTTCACGACGCATAAAAAAAGACGATTCCAATGAATCGTCTTAAAAGTTTACAAATGATATTCCTTTTGTTTACAGAATTCCTATATACATAAATAATCCTATGTACCCCTTGGAAAATATACACATAAGAAACAAACCATATAGTCAAATCTTATTGATTGTATATTAAACCATTCGCGGAACTTCTAAGACAAAAACGTGTTAAGTTGTTGTTCATAATTCGAATGTCATTAATAATCACGACTAGCGCAATAATCAATAAGCTAATGACTAAACCTAACATGTTTCCTCCTAAAATATTCTGTAATATTAATCACGGAATAATAATAACACGTTATATTATCCCGCGCAAGATAATTCACAATAAATTCTATAGATTCATCATAGTTTTTTTATGAAGTTCACCATACCCAAAAACTATAGCAAACCTAATAAGGTATAAAAAATATAGATATAACAAGAAAAATCCCTCACCGTAGTGAGGGATTGAATATATTATAAAATACCAAAGAGCCACATGCCAAAGGTGCCACCCCAGAAATGAATGAGGAAGCTCACCACGGAAATGGCAAGACCTACGCGCCACCATGTACCTTGTGGCACATAGCCAGCACCGAAGAAGATCGGTGTTACACCTGAACTATAGTGAGTCAATGTACAGCCAGGACTGTTCATCAAACCAAAGAGCAATATCGTAAACGGAATAGGAGCCCCCATCGCCACTAAAATGGCCGCAAAGGCGGAGAATAAAGCCGTAATACGCGCCGTACCACTGGCAAAGAAATACTGAGAGTACACAAAGGTAGCGGAAATGATAAAAGACGCCCAGAACCAGTCAAAGCCAGCTAAATGTTGACTTACAAAGTCTGCAAACACAGCTACTACACCGAGTTTACCAAGCAGCCCAGCCATGCCCACAAGCGTACCCATCCAGATGAGGATATCCCAACCGGTGCGTTCACCCAAAATATCCTCCCAAGTAAGAGAGCCAGTCACAACACACGCCAGAACTCCCATCATCGCTACTACTGTAGGATGAAGCTTAGTCCAAATTGCTGTAGCCCAAAGCAAGATGCAAAGTACAAAGATAATAGCAACAGAAATTTCAGCCTTCGTAATAGGTCCAAGAGCCTCTAGTTCTTTTTGAGCCATTGCAGCAGCCTCTGGTGTTTCCTTGATTTCTGGTGGATAGATTTTATAGATAAACCAAGGCATCAAAATCATACAAATCACACCAGGAATGACACCTGCTTGGAACCATTCCCACCAAGATATATCATAGCCAAACAGTTTAGCACCTAAAGACGTAATAAGCAAATTACCGCTACATGCGGTCAAGAAGATCGTCACAGTAATAGTGTTAATAGTATGTGCCGTCGTCATCAAGTACGCCCCAATGCGGCGGGCCGTATTACCATAAGGTTCAGAACCAAAAGCTAAGGAAATATTTTGTACGATGGGGAATACAATACCACCGCCACGCGCCGTATTAGATGGTGTAGCTGGAGAAATAATCAAGTCCGTACAAGCCAACGCATAGGCAAGCTTTAATGAGCTTGTGCCAAAAGAGCGAATCAAGGTGTACGCAATACGCTTACCAAGACCAGAATTAATAATACCTCGTGAAAAGAATACGGCCGCTACGATAAGCCACACATTCGCCTCTGCATAGCCACCTAGTGCTTGTACCATCGTAATGGACTTTGTTACTACTGCCGCAACAATACCAAAAAGCGCCATAATGCCCGTTGGCCAAGGTCGCAAGATAAAACCCACAATAGTAGCCGTAAAGATAGCTAATAAATGCCAACCTTCAGGCTTGATTACCTCTGTATGAGGTAAAATCCAAATGACGAGGCCCACTAAAACGGTAAGGGCCGCTCGTGTAAAAGTATTCATAGAACCTCCACCAGGCTTAACAACTTTCCAAGAATTCTTTGATCTTAGGATTTGCTCGTAACATTTCCATCTCTTCAGGGGATAATAATTTTACCTTATCTCGATCTTGATTTACCAAGCAAAGAAAACCAATATAATCTCCCTTATTAGCACGGAATTGATGAATTGTTTTGCCTGGAATTTCGATAAAGTCACCAGCTTCTACATCATGGATTTCGTCACCTAATAAGACCTGCCCCTTACCGCGAAATATCATAACCATATGCGTATGATCGTGATACTCCAAAGTAGAATACCCTCCTGGCAAACATTCAAAATAGCGGAATTGACATGGAATATCATAAGCACCATCGTATAATACTTGACGTGTTACATCTTTAAAAGGACTACCATCTTGCTTATATACCAAGGTTTCGATACCATCCCACTTAAAATTTTTAGCATCAAACTTACGTATCATCGTATTACCTCTTTAAACAAAAAAGGGCTGCATCGAAACAAGGTTTCAATACAGCTCCATCGGTTCGATTATTTGAAGAGACGTTTCAAAGTGCCTAGTAATCCATGACTATGTTTTTGTACACCGTCTGCAACGCCTGCCACTTCAAAGCCAGTTCGTTCAATGGCTTTTGTAATAACTTCTACAGATGCTTTTGTTGGATCAAAAGAAACAGTAGCAGTCTTTTCTGGCAAATCTACTTCTGCACTTAATACGCCAGGCAAACCTAAAGATGCACCTTCAACTGTTTCTTTACAGTTGTTGCACATCATTCCCGGTACGGTAAATACCTTTGTTACAACGCCATTATCTTCGCCACAACCACAATCTTTGCACATAGTGTTACCTCCTATTAATCGTTAGCTTCTTTATGTTTATCGTCGTTCTTAGCCCCTGCTGTTACGTCGATAGCAGTCGCTTTCTTAACGGCTTCTTTCGTTTCATCAACAGCCTTTTTAGGCCCCGAAATAGCATCTTTAAACTCATTGATGCCTTTACCAATAGCTTTACCGACTTCAGGCAATTTACCAGGTCCGAAGATAACTAGAGCAATTACTAATATAACTATTAATTCAGGTGTTCCTATAGACCCCATATGTATCTCCTTTATTTTTACTACTACTTATACTCTTTAGTGTACATCATCATAGGCTGCCTTGTCCACATACCAGGTCATAGCTTCTTGTGAAAGCACCGCTCCAGGTAGTACACGACCAATGCGTTTTTCCCAAGGTAAATCCTCGTAATCTTCGCGTTGATACAATACCTTTGTCAATGCAGTTCGCTTACTTTCACCAGTTACGGTAAACCAAACCGCATCAGATTTTGCTAAGAACGAAAAGGTCATAGAAATACGTTCCCATACCTTTCCATCCTCAACAGCTACCACCTCTTGATCTGTGACACGTAATGCATGAGAACCTGCAAATAGGCCGGCTGTATGACCATCTTCGCCAAGATCGAGCAATGCCAAATCTAGACCACTTTTTTTACAAGCCTTGAGAACATTCTTAACCTCTTTCTCGTATTCCGCTGCCGCTTCTATTACAGTTTTAGAATCTGTATTAATTGGCAAGAAATGAGCCGCCCCTTTCGCCTTACACAACAAGTAAGGTTTCACGCGATTGAAGTAATTATCCTCATGAGATTGCGGCAAGAATCGCTCATCAGTCCATACAAAGAATATGCGTTCCCAATTAAGGCGTTCAATATATTCTGGGGAATTAAGCAATTCTAATAAACCATTAATAACAGTCCCGCCTGTAATACCAACAACACACGTTTCAGTGCGATTGATTTCCTCGTTAGTGAAAGCAATAAAATCCTCTGCTAATGCTTTAACTACATCGCTAGGGCTGTCATAACATTTAATTGTATCTTGAGCCATGTAATAATGACCTCCTAAAACTATTTCAATAGTTCTATTATATACACTTTTTCTGTGTAATGAAAGCAAAACCGATGCAACTCAATAGTTGGAGCCACATCGGTTCTAATTATATTTGTATTTTCTTATGAATTACAGGAAATTCCATTCCGTATATTCATAAATCAATATTATTGTTGACCAAATTTAGGACGGCGACGCTCTGTGAAAGCACGTACGCCTTCTTTGAAGTCCTCTGAAAGACCTAATTTACATTGGTTTTCTACTTCAAACTTCTTGTACTCTTCCCAACCCGCTAAGAAGCTATTCCACATCATTTCCTTCATAACGCGGTAAGATTGTGCAGGCCCTTTTGCCAACTTCTCAACAAGGCGTCTTGTAGCAGTCTCTAAATCTTCTAATTCACAAACCTTATACACAAAGCCAAGTTCCTTACCCTTTTCAGCAGATACGGCTTCACCGGTCATAACAATATGCATAGCACGGTTCATGCCAATGGAGCGAGTTAATAAGAATAAACCGCCTGCATCAGGAGCAAGACCTACATTTACGAAGGCTTGAATAAAGCGTACGTTATTAGCAGCTACAACAAAGTCCGCCGCCAAAGCCATATTGAAGGCAGCACCTGCCGCAGCCCCTTGAAGGCTCATGATAACAGGTTTTGGTAACTTCTTCATGGCCATAGAAATCTCAGCTACTAGCTCAACGATTTCAAATAAAGACTCAGTATCCCCTTCGTTTACAGCGCGCTCCATTTCTGTTAAATCACCACCCGCAGAGAACACCTTTCCCTCTGCATTGATGAGCAATGCACGAACACTTTCATCATTATGAGCTTTATCTAAGACCTCAAGAATCTCCTTGCACATCTCGATATTAAAACCATTCGCCACAGCTGGACGATTAAAGGTCAACGTACCAATACCGTTGTCCACTACGTACTGAATTGTATTATAAATCATATGAGTTCTCCTATATGAAAATCTATTTTCGAAAAAATTCGATTATATCTCTATTATAAAAGAATTAGATATAGATGTAAATCTAATCATTAGACAAGTCTGTCTATATAAAATTTAATAAATATATTTCTCTTTATTAATTTCATTTTATATTCATTTTTTATATAATAAATAAGAGGACATATTTTTTACATCTAAGATAAGGAGATTATTTATGTATAATTTTTTTGGGTTTTTAATGCTTATATTAATTATATTAACACTTATAAGTCTAATACTCGCTATATTTAAACCAAAACTTTTAATGAAAAAGTTTAATGAAAAATATCATTCAAGAAAATATGCTTTTGCATTTACACTTTTATTATTTTTTCTGATTATTTTGTCTGCTATAGGCTTAAATAGCGCAACACCACCAGAAATAAAAGCAAAAATACAACAACAGCAAGAAGCACAAAAATTAGAAAAAGAAAAACAAAAAGCTGAAGAAGAGAAAGCCGCTTTGATAGATGCACAAAAAAAAGAAGAAGAACAAAAAGAACTTAATGCTATAAAAGAAAAGGAAAAAGCACAGAAAGTATTTGATGATCAAAAATCATATGAAGAGTGGGTACCAAAAGAATTAGAACGTATTGCTAAAGAAACAGCTGGTGATAATTTTAAATCTATCAAAGTTAATAAAAATTATGGTAAAGAACCTGGTGCATATATTATTATAGTACAAACAGATGCAGGCACAGGATTCACTAATAACCAAGTGAAAAAATCAACATGGTTTGAAGACATGGATATCTTTAAGAAGTTATATAATTCTGGCATAAGTATTGCATCTATTAAAATTGTTACTTACTCAACACTTATTGATGCATATGGGCAAAAAAAAGATGCTCCTATAATGAAAGCAACAATGCCACAAGCCACTGCAAATAAAATCGTTTGGGATAATTTTATAATAGATAACTTTCCAAAGATAACTGAAGATTACTGGATTCATTCTGCACTTGTAAAATAATAAGTATTCCTATACTAAGTCCAAAATTTATCTTCATATAAATCCAAAGTACCAAAAACCGATAATAGGGTTATAGGACAAAAAGTGTGGGTGACTAATCCCAATAAGTTGGAAAATCTGTAGCCATATATAGCTCATTCCAAACAAGAGCATCACCCCATTGAGGGATTAAACGATCTATTTGGCAATAAACAGATACTCGTTTGTAGATAACAGCAATCGATTCATCTGTAAGCATACAATTTAATATATCTGAAACAGAAAGCGGTCTTGGTGAGTGCATATAGCACACCACCAATAGACCGCTTTTAGTCTTCTTTCAAGCGAAAAGCCTCTATGAGTTTGTAACATACTTATTAGTTGAGCATTTACTCCACCTTCAATACGATTATTTCTTGTAGGTACTGTAATATCAATACATTCTATAAAAATGTAAATAAAGTTTGTTGCCTAATCAAACTCATCAACCGTCATTTCTCGTAAAAAATCAGAATATGTCACTCGCCACGCTAAAAGCTCATTAATCCATAAAAAGGCTTGATCCATTGTTTTCACATCAAATAAAGCTTTGGCAAGATTATAAAGGTCCTTTCCTGCTAACGATTTAGGTCTACTTGTCGTATATCGCCTAACCTGGCAAAAATGTGAAATAGGCATCTTTGGTGGCTACTATGAGGCCAAACTTTCCGTAATGTTTTAGGTAAACCATTAGCACCATCAGACACAACGACTTTAGGCTCAGCAATCCGGTCCATTAAACATGGTCAAACTCTAACATGCTTATAATGGCAGATATACCATCCTAGAACATGAGTATCATTGCAACAAATCAACACTTATAAATTCCTAGATAAGTATATTCCATTAAGATATACCACATTATGTACTTCTTCCACTTTTGGTGGTAATATCCATATGAGCCAAAATTTGGCGGTTTTACGCCTGAATGTACGAACTTTGCCATGCATATCAGCTTGAATATTGGTACTGAATAACCAATTCAAGAACAGATTTAAAGCTCTACTTATATTATTAATTTTAACGGTAAATGCCACCTTACAATGTTTACAAAACTAACGCTGAGAACCAGATTATAAGACACCATGTTTAACACATTTTCCTTTACAATCAGGACATTTTATTTGTCGCATAAACTCTTCCTCCATATTTGTTTATATATAGGAAGATATAACATCATTTTAGTCAGTAATTACAAGGGTTAATTGATTTTTTACCCACACTTTCTGTCCTATAAGCCCGATAAAATTATCGGCTTTTATTATTTTCAAGATTCTTATTTTCTAAAACGCAAAAACACCTGCAGACATTGTCTGCAGGTGTAATATCCTGTATTCCAAATATTAACGTTTGGAGAATTGGCTTGCTTTGCGGGCTTTTTTAAGACCGTATTTTTTACGTTCTTTCATACGTGGGTCACGAGTCAAGAAGCCAGCTTTTTTCAAAGATTGACGAAGTTCGCCATCTACGTCCAATAACGCACGGGAAATACCGTGACGAATTGCACCAGCTTGACCGGAAGGACCACCACCAGCTACAGTTGCGATAACATCGTATTGTTCAACTGTGTTAGTCAAGTTCAAAGGTTGTTTTACGATCAATTCCAAAGTTTGGCGACCGAAATAATCATTAAGTTCACGTTTGTTAACAGTGATTTTACCTGTTCCCGGTACCAGACGAACTCTAGCAACGGAAGATTTTCTACGACCAGTGCCGTAATATTGTGCTACTGCCATTATATATTCCTCCCTCTAGATTATCGTACGGAAATTTCTAACACTTCTGGTTTTTGAGCTGCATGTGGATGCTCAGGACCAGCGTATACGTTTAATTTACGGTATTGTTGTGCACCCAATTTATTTTTTGGAAGCATACCACGAACTGCCATTTCAACAACACGTTCAGGTTGTTTTTCAAGCATCATGGACAATTTAGTGAAACGGGAACCACCTGGGTAACCAGAGTGACGGAAGTATTCCTTTTGTTCCAATTTTTTACCAGTTACGCGAATTTTTTCTGCGTTTACAACGATCACATGGTCACCAGTATCTACGTGTGGTGTGAAAGTTGGTTTATTTTTGCCCCGAAGAACTTTTGCAACTTCGGCAGCAAGGCGTCCTAAAGTTTTACCTTCAGCGTCAACAACATACCATTTCCGTTCAATTGTGTTCGGATTGGCCATATATGTAGTTTTCATGCTGCATATCCTCCTAATAACGTCATAATTCTACCAAAATCAGCTTGTCCTTTGCTTCCGGGGCTAATGGAAACACGACTAAAGCTTACTCAAAATAGTATACAGATTTTATAGGTTTGTGTCAATTAAAATTTAGCAGTTATATGCTGTCATCAAATTAATTTTTTAATACCCACAACATACAAAAACCCGCAGTGCATAGCACTGCGGGTAATGACGCCAAATTATTTGGAGTACAATTCGACGATAAGTGTTTCGTTAACTTCGATAGGAAGTTCTTCACGTTGAGGAAGACGAGTGAAAGTAGCTTTGAAGCCTTCCAAGTCTTTTTCAATGTAAGGAAGTTCGAAAGAACGAAGTTCTTGGAAATTAGTTTTGAACATTTCGTTATCACGAGATGCTTCGCGCAATTCGATTACATCGCCTGGTTTGCAGGAGAAGGAAGGAATGTCTACGCGACGACCGTTTACCAAGATGTGGCCATGGTTTACCATTTGACGAGCTTGACGAATGGAGTTACCGAAGCCGATGCGATATACAAGGTTATCAAGGCGTTGTTCCAAAAGGATCAACATGTTTTGACCTGTAACACCTTGCATTTTTTTCGCTTTATCATAATAGCGTACGAACTGGCGTTCTAGCAAGTTGTAGTAAGCTTTAACTTTTTGTTTTTCTAATAATTGTGTGCCATACTCAGACATTTTCTTCTGACGTTGGTCTTTTTTGACGCGATTCAAGGCTTTTGCGTGACCGAATACGTTCACACCAAAGCGACGACAAAGTTTGAATCGAGCCTCTCTTCTCGTTGCCATGTGATTATCACCTCATAAGATTAAAATAAACCTGTACCTATACATAATGGTACCCAAGTATAATATCATTTTCATCTAGTTATGTCAATTATCGATACTTGTGAAAGTCATTGAAATAAGTGCATAATCACAATTTTTAATTACACTTTTTTACGATAATACAACGCACTATATCGATTGTGCATGTTTCATCATATTTTATAGATTTAGATGAAAAATCAATTATAGTATGCTACAATATGAATAAGTAAGGTAATAGGTATCATTGGAGTCTTATGTCTAAGTTGGGGGAATAACATGAAAGAGTTACCTACAATGCAAGAGCTACAAAGTTTTATTACCTATAATAAAACAGGAAGCTTTACATTAGCTGCACAATCTATGAATATTACACAATCAGCTTTCAGCGCTCAAATGAAAAAATTAGAGCGTTTAGTTGGTGTGAAATTAATCTCCCGTTCTACAAGAGGTAGCCGTTTAACACCAGAAGGTGAGTTATTCCTACCAGAAGCAGAACAAGTTCTCGACACATTGGAACGAGCTATCCAATCCATTCGTTTGGCTAGCAAGGTTGAACGCCCAATTCTAAATATTGGCGTATTACGTAGTCTTGGGGATATCCGTCTAAACGGTTACGTTTCCCACTTCTTTCAAAATCATCCTGAATTCTCTGTTAGTATTTACGATATGGAAGAAGAAGAATTGATGCTCGACTTACGAGAAAACCGCATCGATATTGCATTACTCTATTTACCAAATAATAAGGATATGTCCGCGTACGAATCCACTGCGCTTAGAGAAGACGAATTTGTATACTATGCACCAAACTTAGTGAACGGTATGGAAACAGCCAGTTTAAAAGCTATCCAGCAACAACCACTGCTCATGTATCCACCTAAATACTTTATGTATCGCACATTAAAAAACTATGTTGGGAACGGTCAACAAAACCTACACATCCGCGGTAGCCGTCTATCCAATCCATATACAATGATCGACTACTGTCAAAAGAATAAATCTGGTTGCATCGTAGCACGCCAAATTTTAACGTCTTTAAACATCAATGATGGCTTTGTTCCTTTAGAAAAACCATTCAAACTACAAGTGTGCTTCGCATTTAAGAAGAATAATTCTAAAACAGAAACTATGCATACCTTTATGGACTATGTGCACAGCGAATCACCACCACGTTTATAATAACGAATAGACCCCGTATACCTTTTGGTGTACGGGGTTTTACTATAGACAACAAATGACCTAACTATACAAAACAATTGCCCTCTCTTGTCCTAAGTTGTAAAATAGAGAATAGATTTCAATTAATATAGTAAGAATACAGTGAGGTTACTATGCTCTTATCTATTCTATTCTTTATACTAGCAGGACTTGCGGAAATCGGTGGCGGTTATCTCGTATGGCTCTATATGCGTGACGACAAAGGACCTATTTACCTAATCGCAGGTGCTTTTATTTTATTTTTATACGGCATCATCCCCACCTTCCAGCCAGAAGCAAGCTTTGGTAAGGTGTACGCAGCATACGGCGGCGTATTCATTGCCCTCTCTATTCTATGGGGCTGGCTTGTGGACGGCTTACGACCAGATATGTACGATATCATCGGCGGCCTTGTATGCCTCGTAGGTGTATATATCATCATGTATGCGCCACGTTAAATATGCAATTTCCAGATGTGACTATAATAAAAGTTATATTTTTTAGATATAACAATAACTAACTATATATTTTGAAAGTACAACCATAGCAACTATATATTTTTTACATAAAACTATATAAGCATTACAGCAAAAGAAGTACAACTATAGCAGTTGTACTCCTTTATTTATCTACATGACCATATGTATTTTTATACCCATATGTACTTTTTACATACTAAAAAACGGTCATCCGAAGATAACCGTTTGCTTTGGTGGACGATGACAGGATCGAACTGCCGACATCCTGCTTGTAAGGCAGGCGCTCTCCCAGCTGAGCTAATCGTCCATATGTGGTGACCCGTCCGGGAATCGAACCCGGGATACCGCCGTGAAAGGGCGGTGTCTTAACCGCTTGACCAACGGGCCAGAAATGGTGACTCACCCGCGACTCGAACGCGGGACACCCTGATTAAAAGTCAGGTGCTCTGCCAACTGAGCTAGTGAGTCAAGTGGCTCCTCGAGTAGGACTCGAACCTACGACCGATCGGTTAACAGCCGATTGCTCTACCGACTGAGCTATCGAGGAATGTATGGAGCGGGAAACGAGATTCGAACTCGCGACCCCCGCCTTGGCAAGGCGGTGCTCTACCGCTGAGCTATTCCCGCATACAGAACCGATAATTACTATAACATAATTATCAATCTGTCGTCAAGGATGAATTAAGTCCATCCTGACTGCCATATAATAATATCAATTTACACATATAGTGTCAATGGTTTTTCCGTAAAGTTCCTTGAAAATATAGCATACAAGAACATCTTTTACCCGAGAAAGGGGGATATACAATCCCCCTTTAAACCGAATTATTTTTATCCTTTTGTCTACCTTTACCAGCCCCATCTTCAGCCACGCTAACTTCCGCTTCGATGAATGTTTTCATGTCATTTAGCATATGCATGGATGCATCGATTATGGATAGTCCCATAGTTGATCCTAAGGCTTCATCGATTAGCAGATTATAGTGCAAATAAGGCTTTACCCCTAAGAAACGACATTGTTCCTTATGTATAGGCTCATCATGTATAGGCTCATCATAGACAGCTGATGGGAACACATAGTCCTTAACTAGGGGATCAATGGTAACCGCCGCCAAAATAGCTGCACCAGTTACTACATTATCAAAGACTACAGCCATACGATGGCTAGCAGCCCCCAAGATAAAGGCCGTTAAAAATGCAATATCTAAACCACCCGCCACATGAAGCAAGTTCAATACCGCATCATGGCGCTCGCTTTCAGTCAAAGCAGACCAATCATCAACAGCAATATTAAATCGATCTACAAAAGAATGAATATGAGCAGCACGTTGCTCTACCGTAGGTCCATATTCATTATGAACGAGAATATCCTCATACGCACAACCTGTGATTGTCGCCGTCGTGACAAGAGAGTCTAAAAACGCCCTCTCCCCTACGTTACCAATCGCTACCACTTGTAATCCATCAGCATGTAATCTATCTGCATAGGTAAAGCCGAGCTCAAGAGCACGCTCTAATTCCTCACGAGAAATAGCAGGTTCTACGCCAAAGAAATGGGACCCCTTTCGAATCACCTGTTGTTCAATATTTGCTAAATCTGCAGTATCTTGTTCAAGACCTAGATTCACCACATGTACAACGGCATTTAATTTAGCTGCAGCCCCTTGTGTAGCTGTTGTTCCCTCATTAAAACGTTCTATGGCATCATAGCTTTCACTACCATGCTCAGTGTTTTGCGGCCCATCTACCAAGTGATCCGCCGCCACAACGAGCACACCATAGCGTAAATGATTTGGTTTAGGGTTTCTAAGAATCCCTGCAAAACGCTCTGCTATAGTTTCTAACGTAGCAAGGCTATAGATAGGCTTTGTCAAATTATCGATACGTAAGCGGCATGCTTCCATGGATGGTACATGCAATGGTTCTATTTTGAAAGTTCTCATGCCTTACCTCCTGTAAGCGCCAAATACATATGAACCGCAAGATCTAGCATACCCATTTGTATGGATCCACCAGAGGCCTCACCTAAACAAAGGCCTAAATCGACATAGGCTTCAAGGCCTAAATTTTCTAAGGAAGATTTAGCAGCTTTTTCAGCAGATAAATGTGAAGCCATCACATAATCCATTACTTGTGGCACCAACGTTTTAGCTACCAATGCACAGGCCGATGTATTAAATCCATCGATGATAACTAACCCATGATTTGCTGCGGCGCCTAAGATAACGCCCACAATACAAGCAAATTCAAAGCCACCTACAGAGGATAAAATCCCAATGGCATCGTCTTTAGGAATATTCTTATATTTTTCCAGTACATCATGAACAATGCGTTGCTTTAATTTAAGGCGCTCATCGGAAATATTTGTTCCTCGTCCCGTCGCCTCTTCCGCCGTAAGTCCTGCAAACTTAGCAGTCATAAGGGCACTAGCTGTCGTATTCGATATGCCCATTTCGCCTACTAAAAATACATTGAAGCCTTCATCGATTTTTTCTTTTACGAGCCGAATACCTGTTTCGATGCCTTCAATCGCTTGTTCACGCGTCATAGCCGGCTCTTCTACGAAGTTTTTCGTACCCATCCCAAGTTTATGAATACGAAGGCCTGGAACCCAACTCATATCCGCATCAATGCCCATATCGATAACTTCCATTTGAGCACCACAGTAATTCGCTAGAGAATTAGCGCCAGCCCCCTTAGGAATCAGGTAATTCTGAGTCATCCCAACGGTCGTTTCCTTTGGATACGCACTGACACCCATATCGGCCACACCGTGATCGGCAGAGGCAATTATCATGCAAGGCTTTGGTACAGCTAACGTCTCTTGATTGGTAGCTGCCCCATATTGGGCCACCATATTTACAAGACGTCCATATCGTTCCACAGGCGATGCTGTATTCCAGCTATCGATTATATGTCGTTCAATCTCTAGGCTGCGACCCGTAATAGCGCCACAAGTTTCTTGTAACAAACTCATAAAAGCTCCCTTAATCAAATAATATATTTTAGATATTCTTCCTTTTAGTTATTCTTAATTTGTCCCGTTAAATATGGCAATTTATTGCGAATCTCTCGACTTCGTTCAAGATAACTTTCTAATGCTTGTCCTTCGTCATCTTGTGAAAGTATCGCTTTAACATGTTCAATTTCTGATTCAATTTGTGTAAGGCCTTCAATAACATTATGACGATTACCGTAGATAATTTCGCGCCACATAGATGGTAGCCCACCAGCCACACGTGTGCAATCGCGGAATCCCCCTGCCGATAGTTTCATGCGCAATTCGCCCAATTCATCGCCACCCGAAACTTGTGTTAGAATAGAAGCCAATAAGTGAGGCATATGACTAACCATCGCAAGATATGCATCGTGAGCATAAATATCGACAAACTCGATACGAGACCCTAAGGCACGACCCATGTCAGCCAATTCTTGAGCCACCTCTTCACTATATACATCAGACGCCTTATCTTCTAGTACAATCCAGCCCATACCTTTGAATAAGTTTTTATGAGATACTTCATAACCACCCTTTTCGGATCCTGCCATAGGATGGACAGATACGAAAACAGTCCCCTTAGGAATTGATTCATAAACGGCTCGTACAAAGTTTTCCTTCGCACTAGATACATCAGTTACGACTTGCCCCGGTCTAAATAGATGAGCCGTTTCAGTAAAAAGCCGTGCATTTGTATCAGGAGGCAAGGAGAACACAATGATATCTGAGTTCTTAATCAATGGTTCAACTTCAGTCCACGCAGCTTTTACCACCCCATCTTGAATGGCCGCATCACAGACCTCTTGACGACGTGCATAGCCTACTACCTCATAATCTGTATATTCCTTTAGAGCCTTTGCCAAGGATCCACCTAATAAACCTAAGCCAATAATACCTACGGTCTTACTCATATAAACCTACTTTCATAAACTATCTAGGAATGTATACGCTCTCATATAATGCTACATATAATTTATCAAGCTAATCCCTTTTTCGTATGCTTTCATAAAAACCTCAACAATGAATCTCATACAGTGTTTTTATTATAACATGTTCATAACCACATGGGATAAAATTATAAGCATATAACATACAAAAAAACGTGCCACCCAGAGGTGACACGTTTCTTTAATCATCATCCTACCTAATAGGTACGATGCTAATATTATTTAAATTGATTGCAAAGACTATCAAATAATGCTTGGTCAGGTTTTACAACATCTTCAGTCAATGGACGAGGATGTGGACCACCATTTGCTGCAGCCAATGCTTTTTCAAAGGAAGGTTTAGATGTATTTTGATAGATAAGGCCTGTAACCAAACCATCAGTATCACCCAAAGTTTTAAGCGCTGTTGCACGATCTGTTGGGTCATAACCTTCAGGCAATGCTACTAAATGTTCTTTGAACCAATCGTAACTATTGCGTTTATTATATGTAACACATGGGCTGAATACATTAATGAAGGAGAAGCCTTCATGATCCATGGCTTGTTGAATCAAATCAACGAGCTCTTTACGATTCACCATATAGCTTTGTGCTACGAATGTAGCACCTGCTGCAATCGCAGTTTCACAAACGGACAATGGAGACTCAAACGCACCATGAGGAGTTGTTTTTGTAACAAAACCGATGTCAGAACGAGGGGATGCTTGACCTTTAGTCAAACCATATACATGGTTATCCATTACTACGTATGTCATGTTTACATTACGTTTGAAAGCATGAATGGTATGACCCATACCGATAGCGAACGCATCGCCATCACCGGAGAATGCAATAACTTCAAGATCTTGGTTAGCAAGTTTAACACCTTGCGCATAAGGAAGCGCACGGCCATGAGTTGTATGTGCACCATAAGCGTAGAAATAGCCACCGATACGGCTAGAACAACCGATACCGGAAATTACGGCTAATTTTTCTGGTGGAATATTTTTCGCTACTACAGCGTCAGTAATCGCCGCTTGAACCCCATAATGGCCACAGCCTGGACACCAGTTAGGACGAATATCATTTCTGTAATCTTTAGCTGTTGTCATATTATAGGACCTCCTTAATCGCATTTTTCACATAACTTTTTGTGAATGGATTACCATCGTATTTCAAGCAGCTAGAAATCTTATGTTTCTTATGCATGTTGATTTTAAATAAGTTAGCCAATTGACCAGTTTTATTGTGTTCTACAATAACTACTTTTTTCGCAGCATCAAAGAACGGTTGTAATTGCTTTGCTGGGAATGGTTTAATTAAGCGCAATTGTAAGTGATTAACTTTAACGCCTTCTTGATCGAATTCAGCAACGGCTTCTTCAATAGCACCACGGCTAGATGCCATACCTACAACGAGTACATCTGCTTCGTCGTATTTAGCATTGTTCAAGAATGGTTCATAGTTATCAGCTACAGTTTCCAATTTGCGGAACCGTTTATCAGTTTGCGCTACGTGCATTGTAGGCGCTTCTGCTGGTTTACCTTCTTCATTATGCTCTAAACCTGTGGAAAGGAAAAGACCATTTTTCATGCCTGGAATTGTACGTGGAGAAATGCCATCTTCAGTCAATTCAAAGCGTTTGAAGTAGTTAGGTTGTACCAATTCAGGAAGATCGGATTCCTTCATCATTTTACCGCGATTAATAGGTACACGATTCAAATCGAAGGAAGGAACGGATTGTTTATTCAAACCTTGTTGTAAGTCAGGCATAAAAATAACTGGACATTGATACATTTCTGCCAAGTTGAAAGCTTTTTGAATTTCATAGAAGCATTCTTCGATAGATGTTGGAGAAATTACGATACCAGAATAGTCGCCATGTGCATTGTAGCAAGCCGCATCAATATCGGATTGTTCAACTTTTGTAGCCATACCAGTGGATGGGCCAGAACGTTGAACGTCGATAACAACCATTGGCAATTCAGCCATAGAAGCCATGGACAAGGATTCTGCCATCAAGGAAAGACCTGGGCCAGAAGTACACGTGAAGCCACGAACACCTGCGTATACACCACCCATAGCCGTCATACATGCTGCGATCTCGTCTTCTGTTTGAACAACAGTTGAGCCCAACTTATCCATAGTTTTAATCATGTATTCCATAACTTCGGATGCTGGCGTAATAGGATAAGACGCCATAAAACGAGAGCCCGCAGCAATAGCACCAAGAGCACATGCTTCGTTACCTAATAAGAACATTTGATCTTTCTTACCAGGCGCTGGCAATGTATCGATTTCAACATCGCCTAATTTTTCCATTACAAGGCTATGACCATCATCGAAAGCAGCCAAGTTTTTATCAATAATCTCTTGGGATTTCTTTGCAAATTTCTCAGTAATAGCATCTTTAAACATCTTAGTATCAAAGCCAAGAAGCGCTACGGACATCCCAAGTGCTACGATATTACGCATCAACAAGGAGCCTTGTTTCATTGCTGTTTCAGAGATAGGCAAAGATAAGCAATTAATCTTTGTACCTTCAAATTTAGAAAAGTCTGGATTAACTTTGCTATCACAGATGATATATCCACCATCACGTACTTCGGAACCGTGCATATCAACTGTTTCTTGATCAAGGGAAAGCAAGAAGTCTACCCCTTCACCAATGGACATAATTTGTTCCAATGCTACGCGCAATGCGAATGTAGTATGACCACCTTTGATGCGAGATGCAAATAAACGTTGGCTATACAAAGAGTAGCCTTCTTTAGCAAGGATTGTGGCCATAATTTCGCCGCAACTCTCGATACCTTCACCTTGTTGGCCGCCCATTTTCCAGATAAAATCTTTACGTTTTTGCAAGAGATTCACCCTCCTTAGGATAAAAATTACACTGCTGACAAGAGTCTACCTTACTATGTTAATGTTTTATAGTACGAACCTGTCTTATATCGTCATTGTATCATGTATATTTTAGGTTTACAATGTATCATTTCACATAATAATAGGTATAAATTAAGGTATTATAACTAAAAATTATAAGAAAAAAAGGATACTACTTTTGAAGTAGTATCCTTTTAGTATTTATGCTCAACGTTTTATACTTTCACATCAAAAAAAGAGTCTATATAAAATTATATAGAATATTTATTCTCAAATCATCTAAAATATTTATTCCGTAATACCTCTTGTTGTCGCTCTTCAGTGAAGAATATTTCTTCTAAACATAAGCCTTGAGCAGGTGCAGTTTTCCCTATAGCACGCCGGTCTTTAGCAGCTAAATATCCTTTAATATCCTCAACCTTGCGACGACCAAGACCTATATCTACAAGTAAACCTGCAATATTGCGGACCATATGATATAAAAAACCATCACCAATCACAGAAATCGTCACCTGTGAACCTCGGGCCTCAACACGAATTCCCATAATTGTCTTTACAGGATCCGCCGGAGTTGAGTTGGTGCCCTTTAGGGTTGTAAAGTCATGCGTACCTACTAGTTCATTACCTGCAGCCTGCATACGAGCAATATTTAAGGGCTTTTTCACATGCCAATGATATCGCTGCGTCAAAGGATCTGCAATGAGCTGATTATGAATCGTATATACATACTCTTTACCGTATATATTCCATCGTGGCTTCCAATCTAGCGGAATTTCTACCGCTTCTAGAACGACTATATCTTTAGGAATATGAGCTATCATGGCGCGAGGAATATTTTCTACTGGTATAGTTCCCGACGTTTGAAATGTACAAACTTGAAATTTAGCATGCACACCCGCATCAGTACGAGAGGCACCATAAATTTGAATCGGTTCATTACAAATACGTGATAAACCATATTCCAAACAACCTTGTACAGTTAAACCCTTATCATTAGGTTGCTTTTGATAACCGGCTAAATCTGTACCATCATAAGTCACTATGATCCGTATGTTTCTCATAGACCTAACCACCACAATGCAATGAGTATAATCGTAATCAAGACAACAGCACCGACGCCGATATAATCGACATAGGTAACTTGTAATTCTTTCATACGTGTACGATTGACGCCACCTCTATAGCAACGCGCCTCCATAGCGATAGCTAATTCATCAGCCCGTCGAAACGCACTAATAAATAATGGCACTAAAAGAGGCACCATATTTTTAGCCCGTTGAATGATAGAGCCTGTCACAAAGTCTGCCCCACGAGCAGATTGTGCTTTCATAATACGATCCGTCTCATCCAATAAGGTAGGGATGAAACGCAGCGCAATAGTCATCATCATAGCCAGCTCATGAGCAGGAACACCTATGCGACGGAACGGATTGAGCAAGTGCTCGATGCCATCAGTTAAGCGAATTGGTGATGTAGTATAGGTCAACAAAGAGGAGAACAAGATTAAGAAGATTAAGCGTGCCGCCATTTGAAGGCCCATTGCTACGCCATGGTCGGTAATATTGATAATCCCCCATTGAAAAATTGGATTGCCTGGTGTCGTAAAAATATGAATCCCCATAGTAAATACGATGATAATCCAAAGCGGTTTAATAGCAGACCACATCAGACGTAACGGCAAACGTGATAACAACATTGAAAAGATGGTGAACCCACCTACAACGCCATATGCCAATGGAGAATTCGCCAAGAATATGGCTACAACGAATATGGTAGTAGCAATAATCTTGGCGCGTGGATCCATGCGATGCAAGAAAGAGTTTCCTGGGAAGTATTGACCAATAGTAATATTATTTAACATGGTTACCTCCTTCGAGAATTGCTTGTACCGCATCATCTACAGATAGTACGCGATTAGACACATCAAGACCTTGTTCGCGCAAATATTCCATGGTAACAGACACTGGCGGTACATCTACACCGACAGCCTGTAATTCATCACGATGATTATTAAAGATGTCCATCGGTTCACCATCGAGAACGATACGCCCTTTATCGAGTACTACAAGACGAGAAGCCATGCGAGAAATATCTTCCATATTGTGAGATACAAGAATTACAGTGATACCCTTTTCTTTATGAAGTCGAATGATTTCTTCAAAGATTTCTTCCCGTCCAAATGGATCAAGACCAGCAGATGGTTCATCGAGCACGAGAAAATCTGGATCCATAGCCACTACGCCAGCAATAGCCACGCGGCGCATTTGACCACCAGATAAATGGAATGGAGAACGTTCTGCATATGTGTCATAATCGAGCCCTACGAACTTCATCGCATCTCGCACACGCTCGTCTACGTCATCAGCACTAAGCCCTAAATTTTTAGGACCAAAGGCGATATCTTGAGCGATGGTTTCTTCAAACAATTGATGCTCTGGATACTGGAATACCATCCCCACCTTATGACGCATTTTTTTTGCTTCCTCTGTAGAAGCACTAATATCTACACCATTGACAGTAACTGTACCAGTTGTAGGATGTAATAGCCCATTTAGATGTTGTACAAAGGTAGATTTACCGGAACCAGTATGACCGATAACACCTAGAAACTCCCCATTTTCAATAGTAAGTGATACACCACGAAGCGCAGTCTTTTCAAAAGGGGTACCCATGCCGTAAATATATGTAATATTATCTAACACAATCGCCATTAATGGGTTCCCTCCTCTCTTGGAGCATCTGTTGAGTGTATAGCGGATAATTGCTTGCCTAACTTTGAGCCTTTAAGCCCCTTTGCTAACTCTTCATTATTAATGATACTCTTACCCACTTCATAACCTTTAGCATTCAATTTGAAAGCAATCTCAGAGGCTACCGGTACATCGAGGCCCAGCCCTTTTAAAGTATCTACATGGCTAAAAATTTCACGAGGCGTACCATCATGTAATTTCACACCATTTTTCATAACCACAACTCGGTCTGCCATAACAGCTTCCTCCATGAAGTGCGTAATATATACAATCGTAATGCCCTCTTCCTTATTTAGCTTGTGAACCGTTTCAAGCACTTCGCGGCGACCTTTTGGATCGAGCATCGCTGTTGGTTCATCAAGAACGATGCAATCAGGCTTCATCGCTAATACACCTGCGATAGCAATACGTTGTTTTTGTCCACCCGATAATAGATGGGGACCATGTTCTCTATATTCAGTCATATTAACAGCGGCTAAAGCTGCATCGACACGTTGTCTAATTTCTGCACTAGGAATACCTAAGTTTTCTGGACCAAAAGCAACGTCCTCCTCTACAACGGCCGCTACGATTTGGTTATCAGGATTTTGGAATACCATTCCTACATGTTGGCGAATATTCCAAATATGCGCTTCATCCCGCGTATCAAAGCCACATACATTGATATGACCTTCACTAGGTTGTAATAACACATTAAAATGCTTGGCAAGCGTACTTTTACCACTGCCATTAGTGCCAATGATACAAACAAATTCACCACGCTTAATGGATAGATTCACATCATCCAAGGCACGTACATCATTGCCGTTTTCATCAGTATAAATATGACTCATATGATTGACCTCAATCATAATGTCTTGTTCATTCATGGATAGCCTCATATCTTTCTAGTCAATTTCGTTTCTATGAAAGTAGAACCATTTGCATCATCTATCATACTCATGTGGTGCATAATCCCCATATTTCAATTTATCCTAATTAATAGAACTTGAATTTAATAATGTCTTAGATATTATGCAAAAGGTTGACAATACATATTCATCCTTTACGATAACTGCTAACATATTACGATATTATACTAGTCGATTGTACCATAAAATTGACAATAAAAAAACGGTGCTGCAACATAAGTTACAACACCGTATGAGTTTGATTAAACTAACTCAATAATAGCCAAAGGTGCAGCGTCACCTTTGCGAAGACCAGTTTTGATTACACGAGTGTAACCACCTTGACGGTCTGCATATTTTGGAGCAATTGTATCAAACAATTTTTTTACTACACTTTCATCCATGAGGTATGCAAGAACTTGGCGACGTGCATGAAGATCACCACGTTTAGCCAAAGTTACCATTTGATCAGCTAAAGAACGAAGTTCTTTCGCTTTAGCTTCAGTCGTTTCAATACGCTCATATTGGAAGAAAGATGTTAACATGCTACGGAACAACGCTTTACGAGCGGAGCTGTCGCGGCCTAATTTTCTGTACATTCGTCTTCCTCCTTATTCGCCTTTTTGTTTAAGTTGAAAACCACCTGGATGATTATTGAGTTTTTCCTCAATTTCATCGATAGATTTTTTACCTAAGTTGCGAACTTTTCCTAAGTCATCAATGGTTTTGTCTAGCAAGTCTGCAATTGTATTAATGCCAGCACGTTTCAAGCAGTTATACGCACGAACAGAGAGTTCCAACTCGTCGATGGAAATCTTTGCTGGGCCGTCATCTACAGCTGGTTCTTCATTATCGGAACCTACTGGATCTATAACGATACCGCCTTCACCAGTGTTTACATCTACAACATCTGCAGAATGCGCTAATTTAGTGAAGTTCCCTAAATAACCAATCATAATGGCAGCAGATTTTGCCACTGCATCAGCAGCAGTAATGGAGCCATCAGTCCAAACTTCTAATGTAAGTTTGTCGAAGTCCATTTCATTGCCTACACGAACATCACTCACTTCGTATTTAGCACGAAGAATTGGAGAGAAGATGGAATCGATTGGAATACAACCAATAACATCAGTATCTTTTTTATTCTTCGTTGAAGGAACATAGCCTTTACCTCGTTCGATTACTACGTCCATTACGAGATGAGCTGTCTCATCCATTGTCGCAATCACGAGTTCAGGATTCAATACTTCTACCTCTGGTGGGAATTGTTCAGCCAAATCAGCAGCTGTCAATATTCCATCCTTTTGGAAGTCAAAATGAACTTCCAAAGGTAATTGTGCTTCTTCTTCAACTTTGATGCACAATTGCTTTAAGTTAAGGATGATATCCGTAACGTCTTCGCGAATACCAGGAATAGTAGAGAATTCATGAAGAACTCCATCAATTTTGATAGAGGTGATAGCTGCCCCATCCAAGGATGAAAGCAAAATTCTGCGTAAGCTATTACCGAGAGTGATCCCATAACCACGATCTAATGGTTCACATACGAACTTACCATAACGACCGCCATCGGCGATGTCCACTTTCTCGATTTTAAGTTTCTTTTCTTCGCTCATCAGGAACATCCTCCTATATAACACACGTTCATAGTTAATTATAGCACCGTATCATATCGGTCGCTATAAATTATACACGACGGCGTTTTGGAGGGCGACAACCATTGTGAGGAATTGGAGTTACGTCTTTAATGGAAGTAACTTCAAGACCTGCAGCTTGTAAAGCACGGATTGCAGCTTCACGGCCGGATCCAGG
>OIER01000277.1_pt1 | contig 45260 bp, 65 predicted proteins | sample 1581801 | NCBI WGS metagenome assembly OIER01 (sample SAMN03281006, study PRJEB24777) | human gut metagenome | isolation source: fecal sample PR165 from 1 month old male Malay infant, vaginally delivered... | reverse complement strand
GGTGGCGCTGGGGGTAGTGTGCGGGGCTGGCTACGTCTGTGTTCCCCCGGCGCGGGTTAATTTGTGGCGGTGGTCTGGATCATGGCCGGAGTTGGTTTTCCCTGACACGGAGGTGACCACACCGCTCGTACGCGCCCCGCCGTTAACCTGCAGGTCGATCGCGTACCTGATGGTGTAACCGACCAGATCCCCGTCATTTTCCTGCTTATAGAGCGAGGGCCATTTAATGCGCAGCCGCACAGCTGAAAGCTGTGTATTTGTCAGGGTGCGGGTCCACGGCATGGCACTGGAAACAGCCACACCACCGAGGCTGATTTCGTTTTCAGAGCCGGGCACCCCCTGAATGTATGTTTGTGCCTGCGTACCGGCACGGAACTCCCAGGTCACACCGCTGAAATTCGACGAACCATCTGCATTCAGCAAAGGGGTTCCATCAAGAAAAATACTTTGCCCGGTCAGCCCGCCCGCGAATTCCCCTTCGCCCAGCGCCAGCAGAATTTTTGCCTTCGCAACAGACTGGAGATCATCAGGCTGTTCGGTAGGCGTGCGGGATTTAGAGCCGCCTCCCTTGCGGCCCCTGATAGCGGTTGCGTTTGCCATATTGCGCCCATAAAAAAAGCCACCCGGAGGTGGCCTGAATGAAAGGTGTTTTTTACTGCTGATCTTCGACGTAAATTCCGGCAGAGATAATGGCTCCGCCTATTCTGCGCTTACCGTAGAGCAATGGCACGGGGTAGCCCTGGGCTGTGGTGTTTGTCACACCGCCGAATGCATATGAAGCCTTGTTATCAGCATCTTGTCTACTGGCTAAGCCCTGAGGCTGAGGGGAAAGTAACTGGATTACGCCACCGACAACCAAAGAGGCCCCTGTAGCTGCTGCGAAACCAGTTAAGCCACCAGCCGTAAACGCGGCGCCAACGCCACCAGAAACAAAGACAGCAGCAGTAATCAAAACTGCTCCCAGAATTGTTTGCAACAGACCTGCGCGTTTACTGCCGATAATTACAGGCATGATCCTTACTACGTCGCCTTCTGAGGGAAAACCCATCTCATCAAAAGCTATATTCCTTTTCCCTTTAAAAACCGCGAAAGTTAATCCGCGACGCTTGCTGCTGATCATGAAACTTTCGAAACCGGGTAATGTTTTACTTAGAGCAATAGCTGCTTCACCAGTTCGCGCTATCAGTCGTTGATGGGTTCTACCGAAAGTCTTTCCTAGGACTCCGCCGAGCAGAATTGTTGTCATTATTTCTTTCATACTCTCACCATAAAAAAACCCGCCTAAGCGGGTTATGCGAATCGTTTGTAGTCGATGGACTGCCTGAGAAGCACCTTGGCCATCACGTAGAAAGCGTCTTCATCCTCAGGTTCGACGTACCATTTTTCGTATATAGGGTTGTCGGAGATTACTGCCAGGCGGTCGCGTTGCATCTGCAGGCGCTTAACGTGCAGTGTCTTCCCGAAGACAAAGACGTATACCCCATCTCCATCAAAATGTGTAACGCCGGTATCAACGAAGATCTGATCGCCTGGGGAAATAGTGCCGTCCATGCTGTCGCCATTTACTGTGATCACTTTGACATGCGTAGCTGGTCGGTTGCCGAATAAGGCTCGAGCCTGCTCAGTCGTATATTCGATGGCTCGGATAGTTTCAATGAAATCGCTGGTAACAATGCTTCCCGGTCCAGCGCTGGCTTTAACGTCGAGTACATCCACGCGATAAATCCCATTCAGTGACTGCTTAACCTGGTATAGCGCAGCCGGTTCTCTTGTGCCACTGGAAGCCATTTCACCCTCACCAGTAGACAGCCACTCCGGACGCACACCAAGAACGGAGGCAATCTCCACGGTCTTACGTGAGCCGTTTGCATCCTTCAGTAGCTTATTGACGCTGGACTGAGCCATGCCGACATCTTTGGCTAATCGGCCCTGTGTATATCCAGCATTTTTCATTGCCTGCGCCAAGCGCTCTGAGAATCCCATATCCACCTCTGTAAATGACTCCCTTAACTCTATCGCCCAAGCGATTAATTAGCAAAAAATCGCCTATGCGATTGACATTCGCTAAAGTGATAACCATAATCGCTTTAAACTGATAGCTGAGGTGATTATGAAGACCCCAACAGTAGAGAAAAACTCCGCAGTCGAAAAAGCGATCGCCATCGCTGGCAGCCAGAAAGAACTAGCCAAACGTTGCGGCAAAGCCCAGTCAACAATCTGTGACTGGCTGAATGGCAAGAAACGCATTTCCCCGGTTCACGTTCCTGAACTGGTGAAAGCGGTTGGTGGCGAGATAAAGGCATATGAATTCCGCCCGGATCTGCCATCCATCTTTCCACATCCAGATAACCATGCCGCCTGACCGGCGGCCATAACCAATTACATGAGAGGAAGTATCGCAAATGGAGACCTTAACGACACGCAACAAAGCGGAGGCACGACGAATTGAGAGCTGGGTGCAGCGGCAAATCGCAGATCTTGGGACAACCAGGATCGCCGAAGTAGCTGGCGTGAATAAATCAACCGTAAGCCGGTGGCGGGAGAACCTTGTCCCGAACATGTCGCTGCTGCTGGCCATCCTGATTTCTAACCGGGATGGAGCGAAGGGAGATTTTGAAGCATGAACGCAGAAAGGGCGAAAGCCGCGGTGCGCTAACACCAACGGCTTTCAGGTGCAATAAACGTCAGTCAATTGCGAGGCAATTATGCCAAGTAAATCGAAGAGAGTAAACAAACCGGAGGTAGCACGTGAGCATGTCACTTATGGCGAAAGCAATGGGGGTCAAAGTGGGAAACTCACTGCGTAAGCTCGTCCTGATTAAGTTGGCTGATAACGCCAACGACAAAGGCGAATGCTGGCCTTCGTATCAACACATCGCCGACCAATGCGAGTGCAGCCGAACGGCTGTTCGTAACCATATTGATGCGCTTGAAGAAATGGGGCTTATCAAGCGTGAGAATCGCGTTGGCGTCAACAACGGAAAAGGTAATACGTCAAATGTGTATTACCTCAAATTAGATGCCACCCCTATGCCATTAAATGGCACAGGGGTATGCCACGACGAAGCACACCCTATGCCACCAGATGGCACACCCCCTGTGCCACCAGATGGCACCAGAACCAGTCACTCTTTTGAACCAGTCACTGAACCTAACTCTCTCTCTGGGCGCGAAGGTTTTATGAGCGAAGCCGCAAAACGGCGGTTCGGGATTTCACCAAACGGGGAGATTCCATTCCCACCCCTGTTTAAGCCATCAGCAGATCACATTGCCATGGCTGCCGAGAAGGGGGTGAGCATTGAAACTGAGCTGCTGAACTTCCGGGACTATCACCTTTCCCGCGGCACGCTGCTGATCGACTGGAATTCGGCTTTCAGGGTCTGGATTCGAAACGCCAGGGTTAACCCGCTGGCTAAACGTGGACGTGCTGAGCAGGAAACGCCTCACTGGAACAGCCGCGAGGGATGGGAGGACTTCCTGTGAATAATCAGATTATGCAAGCCGTTAACGGCCGTGATGGCGCGCTACTTTCCAGAATGGCGAACGGAAGTACCGACCAGCAGAAGGTTATCAACCCTGAGGCTGAGGGGCTTGTTGACTCTCTCTTTCGGCAGCTGAAGCAGATTTTCCCTGCGTCTACGCAAACAAACCTGAAAACTGATGCAGACGAGAAAACGGCAAAACGCCAGTGGATCGCCGCGTTTTCAGAGAATGGGATCCGCACCCGCGAACAACTTTCCGCTGGTGTACGTCATGCCCGCGCCAGTGAATCACCGTTCTGGCCGTCGCCAGGGCAATTCATCAAATGGTGCAAGGACAGCGGCACCGTGCTTGGCATTGGCCTGGCTGATGTGATGAATGAGTTTCATCGGTATAGCCGCGAAAAAGGTCTGCATACCGGCGGAGCAGAAGCTTTCCCGTGGTCTCATGACGTCATGTACTGGATTGTGACCGATACTCGCAGAGCGATGTACCAGCGCCAGCTGAGCGAGGCGGAAACTGAAAAATACGCGTCAAAAAAACTTGAGGAATGGGCGCTGAAGGTTGCTGGTGGGGAAAAAATACCGTCTCCCGTCCTGGCGCTCGAGAATTCTGATGAAGTGATCCCGACGAATCACGTGAGCCGTCAGGCCGGTTATCACCCAGAAGGAAAAAGCTTCGGGTGCATGCCAAACGCAGCGACTCTCGGAGCTCTAACCCCGGCTCAATGGCTCTGGGAAGAGTATCAGCGCGGGAAAGATAGAGGGCTTATCCAATGACCATAACAATCCGTGAGCAGGTGCTGGCAGCCCTGCGCAATAACCCAGGATTGAACAACGCCAAACTGGCAGGGCTTATCGGCATGGACACCAAAAAGATATCAGGGACGGTGAGTACGCTGCTGGCTGATGGCCTGATTAGCTGCGAAGGCAAATATGGCCAGCGGCTTTACAGCCTGACCAGCTACGGCATGCGCTTCGCCCCTGACACGATACCGGGCATAAAGCAGGGTAAGTCGAAGTTAATTCAGCGGACGGACACAAACGTGATCTGCCAGGAGTGCCGCAACAGCGCGGCGATGAAGCGAATTTTGATGGTTTGGGGGAGGGAAGGGGTATGAAACTGAAAATGCATACGCCGGACGGATCGGTGATTGTCGAAAGTAATTTGGTAACGCAGTTCTACCCTGATTTCGAAAGCGGCGGCGAGATGACCACCATCGAAACGGTATCGGCAACAGGAGAAACCTTCTCGGTTAAAGTAAAGCACTCGCTTATGCAGGTGACTGGCGCGCTGGCTACAGCCTGGAGCGTTGACGAAAAGAAAGCAGAAGGAGCCGCCCAATGACCAACATCGACAAATTGAAAGCAGCCGCGGCTAAAGCGGTCGATAACTTCGACCCGAATATGTTCGTGGAAACTCGCGACGTGCTGGCGCTGCTGGATGAGCTGGAAGCCAAAGACAAGAGGATTGCTGAGCTGGAGGCACGGGAAGTGAAATTGCCTAATCCTCATGCTCACCTCATCTGGATTCAGGCAGGCCATGCCCCTGATGACTATTGGGATGATGTTGCCGTTTCTCATAGCGAAAAGGATAAGTGCTGCGACGGTTCAGATCGCTATCCGGTTTATACTCTCTGGGAAATCAAAGAGGCACTATCTGCTATTGGCATCAACATCGCCGCAGCCGGTAAAGGAGAGGACTCATGAGCACTATTGCCCGAGAATTCACCAAAGAGCAGTTACAGCAAATTATCGAAACTGACCACGTTCAATGCGGTGAGGATTCGGCGCTGGCGCGTATCGCGCTGGCATCGCTCGAAGCGGAGCCTGTGTGCGTTATCGACCAGTCCAATCTTGATTATCTCAATGCTGGCTCTGATGCAGACGTATGGCCTGTATCCAGAACAGAAATGGGTGATGTGCTTCTGTATCGCACCGCCCCTCCAGCGCCGGTATCTGTGCCTGATGAAGACCTTCTTCACATGGCAGCGTCTGCGATTGACGACCTGCTCAGCAACAAAGACAGGTCTGGTGCCGGGGTGTGGGCAGACATTCCTGCCAAATTGCGCCGCGCCGCCATGCTTCAGGGTTCTGATGGTACCCTCACCAATGAAGGTACCATACCAGTCACGCAATTTAAGCCGGTAGCAGACCTGTACGGCTTAACCTCACCAACTGGTGGTGAAACATCATTCACTTTCGACGCTGTTGAAGCTCGTGATTTCATTGATGGCGGTTGGTCATGCCAGGAGTACGTGGAGCTTGAACGCTTTCAGGAAGCGATAACCAACCATACCGAGGATAAGCTCGCTATGGTTGACCATTCCGGTGACTCCAACAATATGGTTGAACCTGTAACGACGGATTACAAGTTGCCAGATGATTTCGACTTCGACCGCTTTAACGATGTCGTGTGGCTGGAGGCTGTGGCAAGCAATCCACACATGCATTCACTGACTACATCGACCATCGCTATGGTGGCGCTTGAGCTCAATAAGCGACTGGAGGCTGGCAACTCTCCGGTGATTCCGGATGGTTGGGTTGCGGTGCCGGTTGAACCTACGATAGCCATTCTAGACGAATTCGACTCGATTATTGATTACGGCGCTGAGGATTCTAAGGATGCGTGGAGTCGTCTTCTGGCAGCCGCTTGGATTAAATCGCTGCCAGCAGCGCCGCAGCAGGAGGTGGAAAGCCAAATCAGGAAGGGTAAGACTGTGGCCAGGGAAGAGTGGGAACTGGGGGCGAGGTTAACTAAGCATAGATTCAAACCATAGCTACCATACAAGCGATATGGGAATCCCCATATCGACAGCCAGAGCCTGATGGAATGGGATGGCAATCGTAGCTGCAACATCAAGCAACTTTGATAACTCATTCTCAAAACTAGTGGTATAATTAAGTCGCCGTCGGAGTTGAACGCCCGACGGTAAGACTTCTGCGCATTTGATGGGGACATTAAATGCGACCACAACTTGAACGTATCACCTTGTCACAGATGCAGAAATGCACCTGCGATTTCCTGTATTCTGCGTTTGATCTCTTCGGAGGTGGCGCATGAAGCAGCACTACTGCATCGTTAACGACACAGTTAAAGACAACCTCATAGCATTCATCCGCACACTCCCTGTAAACCCTCGCGCGCCGATGGTAGTCGAGGCTCGGGAAGAGACCCGCACAGACAAGCAAAACCGTCTGATGTGGCCCCTGCTGAAAGACCTGTCCGACCAAGTTGTCTGGCACGGCGAAAAGCTTACCCGCGAAGAGTGGAAGGACCTCATCACCGTTCTGGTGAATCAGACTCAGGACCAGGAGCAGAAATCCGCGCCGGGCATCAACGGCGGCCGCGTTTATTTCGGCGTCCGCACATCCAAATCCAGCAAGCGCTACATGGTCGACGTTATCGAGGCGATTTACTGGTTCGGTACCGAACGCGGCGTGAAGTTCTCCGAGGCATCCAGTAAGCGCATCGCCTGGGCGCAAGAGTGGAGGGCCTCCCGTGGGTAGTCCTCTCGCACGCGTCATCACCAATGAAATCTTCCGCGTTCCGGCGCGCCGCCAGCGTAAGCCCGCGATTAAGCCGTCCGATATCCCGACACTGAAGGGCTACACCGCCCGCCTGGTTGATCAGAAATGGCTGCGTCTCGCGGCGAGGAGAGCGCATGGCTAAGTTACCGCGCTGCAAGTGCGCCCATAAAGCCTGTCGCCAGTGGTTCCACCCGGTACGCGACGGGCAGGTAGTTTGCTCATTCGAGTGCGCCAGCGCGATCGGCAAAGAACAGACCGCAAAAGCCCGTGAAGCCGCTAAGCAGAAGGCGGCGCAGCGCCAGCGCACCGAAGAGAAGGCAGGACGCCAGCGCCGTAAGGCGCGATTGGCAGAGCTCAGACCTAACGGTTACTACAAGGCGCAGGCTCAGCAGGCTTTCAACGCCTTCATCCGTGCGCGCGATGCTGGTTTGCCATGCATCAGCTGCGGCGAGACCAATCCGCCTGATCTACATGGCGGCCAGTGGGACTGCGGTCACTTCAAAACGGTCGGCGCTAACCCTGAACTGCGCTTTGAAGAGCGCAACGCCCATAAGCAGTGCAAATCGTGTAATGCCGGGGCTGGGAAGTACACCGCTAAAGAGGCGGCCGTCGCGCAGCAATACGAAGCTGGCCTTGTCGCTCGTTACGGTCAGGAATACGTCGACTGGCTCAACGGTCCACACGAAATGACCAACTACCGCCGGGAAGACTTCATCCGGATCCGCGACGAGTACCGCGCCAAGCTCAAAGCACTGAAACAGCGGGAGGCAGCGTGAAGACATTCACTCCAGTTGAAGCGAGAAAGTTCGTTGCCAGCACCTGGTATGAAACGGCACAGCTTTCGAAAAGAGAAAGGCTGTATGCGAAAGCTCGCGAACTGATAAGCGGCGATCGAGCGGAAATTATCTGTCAGACAGAAAACCCTGAATACAGAAAGTCAGCACGGGAGTGGTGGAATCATGACCAGAGCTGATTTCGAAAAGTACCAGGCAGAAAGCGTTAAGCGCGCCAACATGCCACCAGTAGCAAAGCACAGCCAGACCAAAACCAACCAGCCACAGAAGGAAGCCGCATAATGAAACTGGAATTAACCAACGACCAGCATCAATGGGTAGACCAGTGGCTCCAGTTGTGGGGCGCATGGTGCCAGACCGGCAAGATTGATAAAGCGATGATCAACATGATTGCCAGATTCATGGCTACCGTCGAGCCCCAGCAAGCATCACGGCCGGTATGTAGTGATGATGACGGGATGCTCATTGATGCTGTCATTCGCCACTACCTGAAGAATGTGGATGAAAATGCCTGGCGGGTTATCTTCGCCTACTACGTATGCAACTCCAGCGAGATCCGAATTGCATCATGGCAGCATGCAGTAAGTAAGCCTCGCCTTATGAAGACGCGTGGCGGCAATCAGTACAAACACCCAAGCATCTCGACAATCCGTAGAGAGGTGAAGCAAATCATCAATGCTTCATTGTTCTGTTTATACCAACCGATTCAAAATGCGTTTAACGATCGCGAAAATGTGAGGAAAATTGCAAAAAATCCTCATAACGCGCTTGCTTTTCAATGAACAAATGAGCAGAATAAATCGTATATGTTGCCGTTGTTGTGTGTGACATGAATGAATGCCAAGCCTCGCCATCGTGCGGGGCTTTTTTATTTGCGGTACGCCGCACACAGAACCAACTACCTGGGACCATTCGGCCAACGAGCCTACATTGCCTTACCCCCATATTGCCCGCCTGTCGCGGGCTTTTTTATTTCAGGCTCCGGGAACCATCCTCGACATGCCTTCTTGTTAAATCGTCCCGAGGGCCTGCCCCCTTTCAAACACACAGCCCCCGCTTTTAAGCCGGAGGTTAGAGACTATGAAAATGCATAACGATCCCCACTCCTGGACGGAGTTTATCGAACTACTCCACAGTTGGTGGCGTGGCGAAACGCCGATGGGTGCCGTATTGCTATCGGTTGTCATGGCCGCCATGCGAATCGCTTACGGCGGTGGCGGCTGGAAGAAAATGCTCCTTGAGGGGGCAATCTGCGGAGCTCTTACCCTTACCGCTGTGTCAGCTCTTGATTACTTTAACCTTCCACAGTCTCTGTCGATAGCTATCGGCGGCGCGCTAGGGTTTGTTGGCGTAGAGCAGGTTAAGGTTATGGCTTCCCGGGTGTTTAATTCTCGCTTTGGAGGCGGTGATGCAAACCAGTGATAAAGGCATTGCCCTGATCAAGCAATTCGAAGGCTGCAAACTCACCGCGTACCAGGACAGCGTCGGAGTGTGGACGATCGGCTATGGCTGGACCAAGCCTGTCGACGGCAAACCGATCCGAGCCGGGATGACGATTAAGCAGGAAACTGCAGAACGCCTGCTGAAGACCGGGCTGGTCAGCTATGAAAACGACGTGTCCCGCCTGGTCAAAGTTGACCTGACTCAGGGGCAATTCGATGCTCTGGTGTCGTTCACTTACAACCTCGGCGCCCGGTCACTGTCGACATCGACCCTTCTGCGAAAACTCAACGCCGGTGATTACGCTGGTGCATCCGATGAGTTCCTGCGCTGGAATAAAGCTGGTGGGAAGGTGCTGAATGGCCTGACACGTCGCCGTGAGGCAGAGCGCGCTCTGTTCCTGTCGTGATTGGTGCACTGGTTAAGCGTTACTGGTTGCAGCTTCTGGTGGTGGCGTTAATCGGCGTGCTGGCGTTCTTCGTAAACCGCTACCGCGACAACGCCATCACTTATAAAGACCAGCGCGACAAGGCGACGGTCCGGGCAAACACATCGGAGGCGATCACCAACAACGTGATCACCACGATGAACCTCATCCGTGACATCTCACAGGCTACCCAGAATGCAAAGAACGAACTGGCTCAAAAGGGCGAGACGCGCATTGTCTACATCAGGCAGGCGCTTGAAGGCGATCCGTGCGCTAACCAGCCTGTTCCTTCTGCCGCTGCTGACAGCCTGCGGGAATACGCAGACAGTTTACGTGCCAGCCCCGGTAGTGCCGATAAGCGCTGACCTGACCGCAGACACACCGATCCCCGGAATGGTGGTTCCGTTCACATGGCAGGCAAGTCTCGAGTTAAACGCTCAGCTCTACACGGCGCTGGGGCAGTGCAATCTGGATAAGGCAGCAATCAGGAAAATCGAATCATCAAGAGCCTCGCAATAGCGGGGCTTTTTTATGCCTGAAGTAAACACGCGCATTCTCGTGCGCATATCAACCAAGAGCCTTTCGGGGTAGAGCTTGAGATAGGGCAGTGGTAACGCTGACCGCTCTTGGGCTGCCCGTATCTACGAGAACAGGCTCAACCACCAAAAGGTATCAGCGAAATGAAATCATTAACCCTCTTCAATCAACCAATCCGTGTCGGAGAAGACGGCATGATCTGCCTCACCGATATGTGGAAAGCCAGTGGCAAAAGTGATGCTGAATCGCCTTACCATTATCTGCGAAACAAGCAGACCAAAGAGTTCCTGGCCGAGCTGGAGAAAAACCACGAATCTGTGGTTTTCACTGCCCGCGGCGTACACGGCGGAACCTATGGCGGGAAGTTTGTTGCATACGATTATGCGGCATGGCTAAACCCCGGGTTCAAGTACGCAGCCTATAAGGTCCTCGATGACTACTTCACCGGAGAGCTTCATTATCGCAACAGCTTAAGTGCGCAGCTCAACATGAAATGTCATGAGTTTGACCAGAAGAAAGACATGGCTAGTTTTTGCGGGCAAGGACTTGCGGCATGGCGCTATACGAAGCCCGTGTTGGTCGCTGAGATTAACACCCTTGCTAACCAACTGCAGATCACGATCCCAGGGCTGCCGGGATGAGTAATCGCGTCATCGAATGCGCCTCCAGAGCGGGGCGCGACTTCTCAGAGTTCATGAAAGGCGAGAAGGGCATGATGGAAGCGCTGGCCTCGGTGGATCAGTTTGGCGAGCAACTTCGCCTCAACGGTTGCGTCAATCATCACTTTGTCAGCTACATGATGCGGAACTCGATCATGCAGGCATTCATGGACATGGCGAACGCCGAGAAGAAAGAAGAGCGCCGCCGTAAAAGAGCGGAAGCAAAAAAGAAGTAGCCATTACAGAAGCTCTTCACTGAGGGGCTTCGATAATGGAGCACTGGAATTATTCATGAACAGACCACACCCACCAGCGCATTTTACGATGCCACCTGACCCGAAGCCGTACATCAGCATAATGCCCGCCAGTGACGTTGGCGAGTGGCTGAATCAGCACATCCTGAGCGATGAGGGTGACCTATACAACCCTGACCACCAGCATTTGCTTGAAGCGGATCTGTGCTTTCTCTGGGCATCTAACGCTTTCGAGAAGAAAGGGCGTTCCGTACTGGGGCAGGCGGAAGAAGTGGCAATGCGGGCTGGAGGCTGGCAGAAAGCGCGGATGGAGCAGCAGATGTATGAATGGTTCGGCAGGGTGCCGCAGTTCATCATCACGCTGGCCGCCGATTACTGTTCGCAATGTTCCGATCTGGAATTCTGCGCGCTGATAGAGCACGAGCTTTATCACATCTGCCAGGCGACAGATGAATTTGGCGCGCCGAAGTTCACGCAGGAAGGGCAGCCAAAGCTGAAGCTGCGAGGCCATGACGTGGAAGAGTTTGTGGGCGTGGTTCGCCGTTACGGTGCGAGCCTGGACGTGCAGGAAATGATTGATGCGGCGAATCAGCCAGCGGAGGTTGCTCATCTCGATATTGCCAGAGCGTGCGGGACGTGCATGCTGCGACTGGCTTAAATACTGGACTGTATAAGACGAATGGTGATTTATGGCTGCATTAAAACCTGATGTGAAAGCCTTCATCATTCAGTCGCTTGCGTGCTATGACACGCCATCGCAGGTGGTCGAGGCTGTCCAAAAAGAATTCGGGATCAAGATCACCCGCCAGCAGGCTGAATCTCACGACCCCACGAAGGCCAGCGGTAAGACGCTCGCCAAAAAGTGGATCGAGATGTTCCACGCGACGCGCGAACGATTCCTGACCGAAACAAGCGACATTCCGATCGCGAACAAATCCTATCGCCTCCGCGTGCTTGACCGCATGGCAACCAAAACCGAGGGGATGAAAAACTTCTCCCTGACGGCGCAGCTTATCGAACAGGCCGCGAAAGAGGTTGGCGACGCTTACACCAATAAGCTGAAGGTTGAGAGCACTGGCAAGGATGGCGGCCCGATCAAGACCGAGACGACCAACCTCACCGCAGATCAGGCCGCAGAGCTTTACCGCAAGATGATGGGGTGATTATGCCTCTCCCGTTTGAATTCGATTTCAGAAACCCTGATTACCAGATGGTTTTTGAATGGCGGATGGAGCGCTTACAGCGCATTCGCCAGAACCCCGAAATGCTGCCAGCGCTAAAGCAGTTTTACCGCACCAACCCAGCACAGTTCATCATCGACTGGGGGATGACTACTGACCCGCGTAACATCGATTATGGCCTGCCGGTCACCATCCCTTTTCTGCTGTTCCCGAAACAGGAAGAGTGGATTCACTGGATCATGGAGCGGCGCGAACGGCTGGAGAACGGCATCACCGAAAAGAGCCGCGAAATGGGGCTCAGTTGGACGGCGATCGGGCTGGCTTGCTCGCTCTGCCTCTTCAACAAAGAAATGGTCATCGGCTTCGGCTCCCGTAAAGAGGAATACGTCGACAGCACCGGTGACCCGAAGGCGTTGTTCTGGAAGGCGCGCAAGTTCGTCGAAACTCTGCCCGTCGAGTTTCGCGGTTCGTGGGACGAAAAGAAGCACGCACCGTACATGCGTGTTGAGTTTCCCGATACTGGCGCGGTCATCAAAGGCGAGGCTGGCGACAATATCGGACGTGGTGACCGTACCACGCTCTACCTGGTGGATGAGGCTGCATTCCTCCAGCGCCCCCTGCTGATTGATGCGGCGCTGTCGCAAACCACCCGCTGCCGTATCGACCTGAGTTCGGTTAACGGCATGGCGAACCCGTTCGCGCAGAAGCGTCACGGCGGGAAGATACCGGTATTCACATTCCACTGGCGAAACGACCCGCGCAAGGATGAAGAGTGGTATCGCAGGGAATGCGAGAAAATCGACAATCCGGTGGTGGTGGCGCAGGAACTTGACCTGAACTACAGCGCATCAGCAGAAGGCGTCCTGATCCCGTCCGACTGGGTACAGGCTGCCGTCGACGCGCATATCAAGCTGGGCATCCAGCCAACAGGCAAGCGACTGGGCGCGATGGACGTGGCCGACGAAGGCCGGGACAAAAACGCCTTTTCGACCCGTCACGGCTTCCTCCTGGAGAACGTGCGGGAATGGTCCGGCGTGGGCAGCGACATTTACCAGTCCGTTGAGAAGGTCTTCGGCTTTTGCGAACAGGACAACCTCGAAGAGTTTCGCTTCGACGAGGACGGTCTGGGCGCTGGCGTTCGCGGCGATGCGCGCGCCATCAACGAACTGCGTAACGCTGCGCGCCGACCGTCAATACTCGCCACACCGTTTCGCGGTAGCGGCGCGGTGTTTGATCCGGACGACGAAGCGGTGCGCGGCGACAACGGACAGGCCGCCCGCCTGAACAAGGACTTCTTCGCTAACGCCAAGGCCCAGAGCTGGTGGCGGTTACGCAAGCTTTTCCAGAACACCTATCGCGCCGTAGTTGAGGGAATGGCCTACAACCCGGACGAAATCATCTCAATCAGCAGCGCCATGGCGAGCAAAGACAAACTCATCATCGAGCTGTCGCAGCCGACCTACTCCATTAACGGCGTGGGGAAAATCGTTGTTGATAAACAGCCTGACGGCACCAAGTCGCCGAACCTCGCCGACTCGGTGATGATCAGCTACGCGCCAATGAATTCAGCCCTGAACATCTGGGAGCTGCTAGGGAGACAGGCCTGATGGCACGAAACAAACAAGCCACGCGGCGAACGGCGCAGGCCACCGCTGATGGCTATGAGAACTTTGTCGCCCGCGTGGGGATGCAGACGCCTAACCAGCATTCAGCATCGACCTACCGGGCGAACTTCACCAGCCGCAACCGCATGCTGGTGGAATGGTCCTATCGTTCGTCCTGGATCATCGGCGAAGCGGTCGACGCTATCCCGGACGATATGACCCGGAAAGGCATTCGCATCACTTCGGAGATTGACGCCAAAGACCGTGGCACCCTCGAAGCGCAGCTGGATGAGTTGCAGATCTGGGATGCGCTGAACGACGTGCTGAAATGGTCGCGTCTTTACGGCGGCGCGGTTGGCTTCATCATGATCGAGGGGCAGGCACCAATGACCCCTCTGCGGCTCGAAACCATTGGAGAAGGCAAGTTTAAGGGCGTTCTCCCGCTCGACCGCTGGATGATTAACCCGGTGCTGACCCGCCGCATTAAAGAGATGGGGCCGGACCTCGGCAAGCCTGAGTTTTACGACGTGGTGACCACTGCAACGGGTATCCCGGCCTGGCGCATCCATCACAGCCGCCTGATTCGCTTCGACGGGGTGACGCTGCCATTCCAGCAGAAGATGACTGAGAACGAATGGGGAATGTCGGTTGTAGAGCGTATCTGGGATCGGCTTACTGCGTTCGATAGCGCCACTGTAGGCGCGGCGCAACTGGTCTACAAAGCGCATCTGCGTACCTACAAAGTGAAAAAACTCCGTGAGCTTATTGCGCTGGGTGGCCCGGCGTTCGAAGCGCTGCTGAAGAACATCGATCTGATCCGCCAGTTCCAGAGCAATGAAGGCATGACGCTGATGGATTCCGAAGACACTTTCGAAACCCATCAGTACAGCTTCAGTGGTCTGGATGACATTCTTTCGCAGTTCGCTGAGCAGATCAGCGGTGCCGTTGGTATCCCGCTGGTGCGTCTGTTCGGTCAGTCCCCGAAAGGCTTCTCTACTGGTGACGCAGACCTCGCCAACTATTACGACCGGGTGAGCTCATTGCAGGAGCGCCGCTTACGGCTGCCGATGCGCCGGATACTGGACATTATGCACCGCTCGGAACTCGGTAAGCCGCTGCCGGACGATTTCACGTTTGAGTTTAACCCGCTATGGCAAATGTCTGACGTTGACCGCTCAACGGTGGCCGTAAACACCACCAACGCGATCAGCACCGCGCTGGGCGACGGATTGATGACGCGTAAGGCGGCGATGACCGACCTGCGAGAAAACTCTGACGTCACCGGCATCGGGGCATCCATTACCGACGAGGACATAGAGAATGCCGAAGACGAAGCGCCGCCAGGCATCGGCGAACTTGGCGACAAGCCGCCAGAGTCGCCAGGCGGAGATCCGATATCGAACGAGCCTACGGCAGATAGCGCGAGCGGTCGGGGATATCGTAAATGGGCGCTACGATGGTTCAAACGATAGCGTCACCGAAATAATGGATGCGCTGGAGCGCTACAGCGAAATCATCACCCCCTGGGCGACGAAGGTTGCTGAGAACTTCACCGCAGACATAGCGCGCCAGAATGAAAAGCAGTGGCGTCAGCACAGCCGGAACATCAGCGCAGAGCTGCGCAACATAGTTGACCGCGCCCCAGTAGGCCAGGTGATGAGATCCATCGTTGCCGAGCAAATTAAGTACATCAAATCGCTGCCTCTTGAGGCCGCAGATCGGGTGTATGACATTCAGAACAAGGCCATCGAGGCCGTTGTGACTGGTGGACGCGCTGAGCCATTCGCGAAAGAGATAGCTGCGTCCGGTGACGTGTCACGCTCACGAGCGAACCTTATTGCCCGTACCGAGCTTGGACGCGCAACCGGAGCGCTGGATCAGGCGCGTGCGCTGTCAATCGGCTCTAATGGTTATATCTGGCGTACAGCCGAAGATGGCGACGTCCGGCATTCTCATCGGGAGATGGAAGGTAAGTTTGTCGAATGGGGCCGACCTCCAACGCTTGACGGCATGACCGGTCACGCTGGAGAGCTCCCGAACTGTCGCTGTTATAAAGAGATCGTCTTCCCCAACCCTCATTCTTATCTCGCCTGAATCGCAGGTAAACCATGAAATATTTTTTCAATACCCGGCTGGGGGAAACCCGCTATCAGCTGGCTGACGGCTCTCTGTTGTGCAAAGACGTGCCGATAGGTCGAACGGGTAAACAGCTCTACGGCGCTGCCGATCTGCCAAACCTCAAACCCGACAAGCTCGGTGAGATAGTCGTAACGCGCTCTCCTGAGCAGGTATTCCATCCGGCCACTCTCGCCTCATTCGAAGGGATGAGCATCACGATCCTGCATCCTGAAGATGAAAACGGGAATGTGCGGCTGGTGAATCCCGAGAACTGGAAAGAGCTTGCGGTCGGGCATCTCCAGAACGTGCGGCGCGGGACTGGTGACCAGTCTGATTTGATGCTGGCTGACCTTATCGTTAAAGACGAAAGCGCGATTCAGCTAATCGAAGATGGTCTGCGCGAAGTGTCGTGCGGCTATGACGCGGAGTATGAGCAGACAGAACCCGGAAAAGCCGAGCAGGTCGATATTACCGGAAACCATGTGGCTCTTGTCCCTAAAGGCAGAGCCGGAAATCGTTGTGCAATTGGAGACAGAGACACAATGGCAAATCAAAAGAAAAGCTGGTGGACCCGCATGCGCACGGCCATCAAAACGGGTGACGCTGACACCATGAACGAACTGCTGGACTCTGCGCCAGCGGCGGTAACGGGTGATGAAGGGGATCTGCCGAGCGGCGTTAACCTCAACATTAACCTTTCACCACAGCAACCATTGCCGGACAAAAAGCCGGAAATGGGTGGAGAGCCAACCGGCGACGGCGAGGACGATATCAAAACCTTGCTCAAAGCCCTGCTGGCTAAGCTGGAAGGAAATGCGACGGGCGATAACGACAATAAGCCTGACGAAAAAGACAAAAAAGATCCGACCGGCGACGGCGAGGACGACGAAGAGGAAACCACGATTACCGGTGACTCTGCCTATCGTGCCGAGGTTATCGTCCCGGGTATCGATCTGAGCCGTAAGGTGAAACCGACCGCGTTCAAACGTGATGTGCTGGCTGCCGCTGACAAAACACTGGTTCGCCAGGTTGTCGGTGATGCGGATATCCGCAAATTGCCCAAGCAATCGGTCGATATGGCGTTTAACGCCGTGTCTGAGATTGCCAAAGGGCGAAACACCCGCAGCACCACGGGCGATGCACAACGCCAAAATATGGGCATGACCAGCATCGCTTCCCTGAACAAACAAAACGCCGACTTCTGGTCTAACCGCAAAGGATAATCCAATGACTGCATATCTGTACCGGATGCCTGTTGGCATTGCCGGGGCTATCTCTCGCCCGCAGGACTTAACCGTCGAACCGGTGATCCTTAAATCCGCTAACGCCTTCGCTGCCTATGGTCTGGCTGGCAAATACGACGCTGACGGCTTTTTCGTGCCGCTGGCGGACGGTGACACCGCCGACAAGGTGAAGGGGATCTACGTTCGTCCGTATCCGACCACATCGCAGCCAGACATGGTTCGCCAGGTGGGCACGGATAAGAACTTCCCGGGCGACGCCATGAAGCGTGGCTACATGACCGTTAACCTCGGATCTGGCTTCGATGCCAGCACCATCAAAAAAGGCGCGCCTGTCTACGTGGTTGTTTCGCTCGACTCAACCATTGACGTGCCGCTGGGCGGCTTCATGTCCACGTCAGTCAGTGGCAAAAACGTGGCGCTGACCAACGCCGAATTCACAGGGGCCGGTGACGCTAACGGCAATGCAGAAATCTCCTGGAAGATTTAAGGAACAGACGAATGATTACTTTTGATCAGGCAACCGTTGATAGCTCTGGTGCCTTTCTCATCGGGGAGCTGGAGCGACTCGACCAGACGCTGAACCTGCCGCTGGTGGGTTATACCTGGACCCGCGATATTCAGCTGCGTGAAGATGTTTCTATCGCAGATGACATTTCCAGCTGGACTAACACCAGCTTTGGCGCTGCGGGTACTGGCGCAAATCCGAACGGTAAAAACTGGGTAGGTAAAGACTCCACCGCTATTGCTGGCGTGAACGTTGATATCGGCAAAGACGGCAATCCGCTGAACCTCTGGGGCATGGAACTGGGCTGGACCGTTGTAGAGCTGGCAGCAGCTCAGCAGGTAGGCCGCCCGATTGATACCCAGAAGTACGACGGGATGCAGCTCAAATGGCAGATGGACAACGACGAGCAGGTTTACATCGGCGATGACGCGCTCGGCCTGAAAGGGCTGGCAAACCTTGTCGGTGTGACGCTGAACAATGCGCCGAAGACCTGGGCGAGCTCCACCAACGACGAGATCCTCGATAGCGTGAACAGCATTCTGTCGAATGCCTGGGCTGCTTCCGGCTACTCCGTCGTGCCTTCAGATCTGCGCATTCCGCCAGAGCAGTATTCACTACTGGCAAGCCGTAAGGTTTCCGAAGCGGGTAACCAGTCACTGCTGACCTATCTGGCCGTGAACACTATCGCTTTCCACCAGAACGGCGTTCCGCTGGAAATCAAAGCGGTCAAATGGCTGAAAGGGCGCGGGGTTGGCAGTAAAGACCGTATGGTCGCCTACACCAACGACAAGAAATACGTGCGCTATCCGCTGGTGCCGTTGCAGAGCGTTCCTATCCAGTATCGCGGTCTGTACCAGATTGCGACCTACTACGGCAAGCTCGGTGCGGTTGAGCCAGTGTACAAAGAAACCCTGTCCTACGTGGACGGTATCTGATAACCAGAACGGCCCCGAAAGGGGCCAGAAGGAAACTGAAAATGGCGAAAGAAAAGCTGGTTACCATCCATGTTCACACCCCGTTTACGCTGACGCTCGGCGATCAGTCAAAACAGGAGTTTGGCCGGGGACGGCATAACGTACCGGAAGAGGTCGCGTCGCACTGGTTCACCCAGGCGCACTCTGAGCTTTCTGAAAGCGTGATTAGCGACACCGATGATCTGCAACCCATTATCGACGGCCTGCAAGCGCAGATTGCCGACAAAGATAAGCTGATTGCCGATCTGAAAGAAGCGCTGCTCAAGCTGCAAGAGCAGAATGACAGCCTGCAAGCGCAGATTGCTGCCGCCCAGACTGGCGGTAATGGGGCGAAAGATGCCAAAGAATCAAAGCCTGCCAACAGTAAGTGATTTTCGGCGCGACTTCCCGCAGTTTGCTGACCCGGCAAAATATCCCGATCCCCAAATCGAATTTTGCCTGAATCTGGCCGATGAGCTGCTGAGTGAAAACGTCACCGGCAAAAAGTTGTTTCCGTACTTTGCCGAGTTGTTCGTGGCGCACTACATGACGCTCTGGGCGGCAGATAGCCGGGCGATGCTGGTTGGTGGCCCGGGTGGTTCAACCAATGGCGTGCAGTCCTCCAAGTCTGTTGACAAGGTTAGCGTCAGCTATGACACCAGCATGACACTCAATCCAGACGCGGGCTTCTGGAATAACACCCGATATGGCGCTGAATTTTATCAGCTGATCACGATGTTCGGTGCGGGCGGTCGCCAGCTATGAGTTTCAAAAGCGGTGTAACAACGAGGGTGGATAACGCTCAGGCCATTCTGGATGCGATCAGGTCGCTAACCAAAAAGGATGTGCTGGTCGGTATCCCTTCGGAAGACAGTGAGCGTGATGATGTTCCGTTTGGCAATGCCGGGATCGGTTACGTCAACGAATACGGCTCACCAGCGCAAAACATCCCCCCACGCCCGCACTTGGTCCCCGGCGTTAAATCAGTAGAGGAACAGACAGTGCCGCAGCTTAAAGCAGCGGCGCAGGCTGCGCTTGATGGTAATGCGGCGGGTGCGGAAAGAGCGCTCAACCGCGCCGGAACGCTGGCCGCTAATGGCGTCAGGCGGTACATGACCATTACCGGCTTTACACCGCTTGCTGATAGCACCGTTGAAGCTCGCGCGCGTCGAGGGCGTAAAGGGGCGAAAGCGGAGCTTGCCCGACGCGCTGCTGGCGAGTCTCCCGGAACCGAACTGGTGAAACCGCTAATCGACACCGGGCAATATCGCAGAGCCATTACCCATGTTGTGAGGGATAAAGATGCCGACTCTTGATGTAACAGACGTGCTTTTTGACCCCGATTTTTGCGACTTTAACCTGTGGGTAACACGTCGCGCGCAAACGGTGGACGAGGACGGGATCGGCAGCGACAGCGAAGTTAAAACGCAGTTTGCAGGGGTTGTTACCGTTGACCGCTCCCTTGAAAACCGCCGCATGCAGGCCGGGCAGGTTATCAGCGGGGCGATTTTAATCGTGACGACTGAGCGACTCACGCAGGGGCAGACTGGCCGTGATGCCGATATCGTGACGTATCAGAACCGGGATTATCGTGTGACGTTCGTCGACCCGTATACCGCTTACGGTGCTGGCTTCGTCCAGGCACATTGCGAACTGTTGCCGTTTGATGGGGGTACTCCCGTTGAGCAATAACACCAGCACAGAGCGCGGCTGGCTGACACCCACCAGCGGCGATCCGGATTATGACGAAGCACTCGACAGGCTGTTAAGCCAGTGGATGCGCAACGTTTCCGGCTTGCCTGCTGGGATGGTTCGCCCGCGCTGGCAGAAAGATCAGCCGCCACTGCTGCCAGTTGAAACGAACTGGTGCGCGTTTGGCATCATCGAATGGCCCATTGATAACAGCCCCGCATTCACTCAACAGACCGATACCGGAACACAGCTCTGGCGGCATGAGGATTTTGTCGCTATGGCGTCGTTCTACGGCCCGGGGGGGATGCAAATTGCTTCGCGATTCCGTGACGGAATATCGGTTGAGCAAAACAACGCCGAGCTGAACCAGTCGGATCTCTCGCTCGTTGACTATGGCGATATTGTCCCTTTCCCCGAGCTTATTAACCAACAGTGGGTGCGCCGTTACGACATGAAAGTGCGGCTGCGCCGGAAAGTGGTTCGAGAGTACAACATCCTGGCGCTGCAAGATGCGCCCGTTTCATTCTTCGGAGAGTAAATTATGCCGCAGGGATTACCTGTATCTAACGTCGTTAATGTCGACGTGATCATTGGGCCGCGTGCGGCTACTGGTCGAAACTTTGGTTCGCTGCTCATTCTCGGGAGCTCAACGGTTATCCCGGTTTCTGAGCGCATTCGCCTCTACTCATCCCCGGAAGATATCGGCACAGATTTCGGCGTGGATAGCCCGGAATATGAAGCCGCTACGGTGTATTTCTCACAGTCACCGAAACCTCAGCAGGTGTATGTCGGTCGCTGGGCTAAAACGCTGGTATCGGCTGAAAGCGGTTCGACGGAAACGCTGCTGCAGGCGGTGAACGCCGTTCTGAATTACACGAACTGGTACGGTCTAGCCGTGGCTGACGATGAAGATATCGACGATGCCGACTGGCTGAGCGTGGCCGCTGCGATCGAGGCCTCCAGTCTCAGCCGAATTCTGGCGATTACCACTGCAGAGCCTGAGACGGTAAACGCGACCTCCACTACCGACCTGGCTTATAAGCTGAAGGCGGCAAAATACGCTCGCACGTTTGTGCAATATTCCACCAGCAGCAAGTACGCCGCACTGTCTGCATTTGGTCGCGCGTTCACGGTGAATTTCAACGGCAGCAACACCACCATTACCCTGAAATTCGAGCAGGAGCCGGGGATCACCTATGAAACCCTGACCACCAATCAGGCGGCGGCGCTGGATGCCAAAAACTGCAACGTATTTGTGTACTACCAGAACGATACGGCCATCCTGCAGCAGGGCGTCATGTCCAGCGGTGATTTCTTCGACGAACGCCACGGGCTCGACTGGCTGCAGAACTACGTTCAGACCAACCTGTACAACCTGCTCTATACCAGCACAACCAAAGTCCCACAGACCGATGCTGGCGTTACGCGTTTGCTTTCCAATGTTGAGCAGTCGATGGATCAGTCCGTCACGAACGGGCTGGTGGCTGCTGGCGTATGGAACGGTGGCCCGATTGGGCAGCTGGATTCCGGCGACACGCTGACAAAAGGCTATTACGTCTACGCGCAGCCGATTTCCGAGCAGGCGCAGGCAGACCGTGAAGCACGTAAGGCACCGGTTATTCAGGTGGCCTGTAAGCTGGCGGGTGCGGTTCATTTCGCTGATGTGCAGATCAACGTCGTTCGCTAAGGAGAACATGAATGGCTACTTATTCTTTTATGGACGTCACGGCGTCCCTCTCCGGCCCGACCGGCGAGATTGATCTGGGCTACGGTTCCGCCAGTTCAGAGGAGGGGATCACCGTTGCAATGGGCGGCCCCAAAAATACCATGACCATCGGCGCTGATGGCGAAGTGATGCACAGCCTGCACGCGGATAAAAGCGGCACGGTAACTGTCAACCTGCTGAAGACCTCACCGACAAACAAAAAGCTGTCGCTGGCGTACAACGCGCAGAGTCAGTCCTCAGGTACCTGGGGAAACAACGTCATTGTGATCCGAAACAAGGTGAGTGGAGACATCATCACGGCGCGCAGCGTGGCGTTCCAGAAACAGCCGGATAACGCCAACGCTAAAGCCGGTAATACGATGCCCTGGGTGTTTGACTGCGGCAAAATCGACCAGGTTCTCGGAGAGTTTTAACAGATGGAATGCTCAATCAAAGGCCACGATTACCGCGTGGCAAAACTCAGCGTTTTTGATCAGCTGAAAGTGACCCGCAAACTGCTGCCGGTGCTGGCGGGCATGATGTCAGATTTCGGGAGCATTCGCTCCCTTCTGCCTGCTGATGGCAAAATCGACACCGTGAAATTCGATCAGCTGAAACCGGTGTTTGAAACCCTGCTCCCGCGTATCGCTGAGGAACTGTCTTCCCTGACCGAAGAAGACACCAACGCGATTATTCATCCGTGCCTGGCCGTTGTATCACGCAAGCACATGGACGGATGGACGCCGGTATTCAACAGCGGTCAGCTGATGTTCGATGATATCGACCTGCTGACCATGCTGCAGCTGGTGGCGCGGGTGGTCGCCGATTCACTGGGAAATTTTTTGCCCGTGAGCCCTACCAGCGCGACGCCGGGCCAGCCTCAGGGTTAACCCTCAACAGCCTGCCTGACGGGCTGTCTTATCTCCTTGACCCGGTTGACGCCGGGTTAATCCCTTATTACGCGCTGAAGGATGGATCAGTTGATCTGTGCGATATCGCGCTGATGAATGACCACCTGGCCGTTAAGGCAGACAACCAGCGCCGTATTGAGAAATGGAGAGAGGATAATGAACGCTGAGACTATTAAAGACTTCCTCGTCTCGCTGGGCTTCGATATCGACGAAGCGGGCGCGTCAAAGTTCGACTCTGTTCTCGCCGGTACGACCGCAAACGCCATCAAAATGGGGTTGGCCGTCGAGGGTGCAGCGCTTACCGTGGTGGCCTTCACGGCTAAGATCGCCTCTGGTCTGGATAATCTCTACTGGGCGTCACAGCGCACCGGCGCGACGGTTCAGGGGATTCAGTCTATTGGCTATGCGGTTTCGCAGGTGGGCGGCAGCGTCGACGCGGCGCGCTCCTCTCTGGAAAGCCTCGCCCGGTTTATGCGGCATAACCCCGGAGCGGAAGGTTTCCTGAACCGTCTGGGCGTACAGACCCGTGACGCCAGCGGTAACATGCGCGACATGGCCGCTATCTTTACGGGCGTCGGCCAGAAGCTCAGCAGCATGCCGTATTACAGGGCTAACCAGTATGCGCAGATGCTGGGTATTGACGAAAATACCCTCATGGCGATGCGCCGGGGTGTGGGCGGTTTCACTGGGCAGTACAGCGCAATGGCGAAAGCTATCGGCTTTAATGCTGATGAGGCGGCCAGAAGCTCCAACAAATTCATGACCTCCCTGCGCGAGTTCGGCGCGATGGCAGGCATGGCCCGTGACAAAATCGGCTCTAATCTTGCTGGTGGTCTGGCTGGTTCGCTGGACACGCTGCACCGCCACATTCTGGATAACTTCCCGCGCATCGAGCAGACCCTGACGAAAGCCATAAAAGGCATTCTGGCGCTCGGGGACATTATCGGACGGCTATTCTTCCGGCTTATTGAGGGGACATCCAGCCTTATCAACTGGTGGCAATCGCTGGATAAGCAAACGCGGGAGCTGATCTCGTTGTTCGGCGCGCTGACGATTGCGCTGCGCATTCTGAACAGTACGTTCTGGATGTCGCCGATTGGCCTCATTACCGCGCTGGCGGCGGGGATTGCCCTTCTGTGGGAGGACTATCAGACCTGGAAGGAAGGCGGGGACAGCCTGATTGACTGGGGCAAGTGGAAGCCGGAAGTCGACGCCGCGCTGAAGATGGTTCGTGACCTTAAAACGACCGTTAACGAACTGGCGAAAGCGCTGGCGAAACTGCTCAATATTGACCCCAAATCATGGTCCCTGAAGTGGGATTTCAGCAACTTCATCGACCAGATGGGCGAGTTCAGCAAAATGCTGAATATGATCGCCGACCTGCTTAACGCTATTAAAGATGGCCGCTGGGCTGATGCCGCCAGCATCGGCAAACAGATGCTTAAGCAGGGCAGCGAAAATCCGTCAGCGATGCCGATGGTAACAGACAGCGCTAACAGTGTGGCGGAATGGATAAAAGATAAAACCGGTTGGGATCCACGAAGTGTAGGACAGACCATAAGGAGCATTGGAGAGGATGAGCCAGATCAGATAGGACAGGCTGCAAAGCGAGGCGAACGGAACAATAATCCCGGAAACCTTAATTTTGCTGGTCAGGCGGGGGCTGAGCTTGAGCGCCCCGGCGGCAGGTTTGCCCGATTCGAAACCGCCTTTGATGGCTTGCGCGCTCTTTCGCGCCAGCTCGTGTTGTATGCCGGGAGAGGGATAAACAGCGTGGAGAAAATTATCTCCACCTGGGCGCCCGCTTCCGACAATAACAACACAGCAGCCTATATACAGGCGGTTTCCCAACGTCTGGGAGTAAATCCGCAGGCCGCTTTAAATATTAACGACCCACAAACGATGTCGGCATTAATGAGTAGCATTATTCACCATGAGAATGGGCGAAACATCTATTCGAAGGAGTTAATCGGGAAGGCTGCCGTCGCGGGAATTGGCGGGGCGAACGTGAATCAGCAAAACACCTACCACATTTACGGTGGTGGTGATCCGCGTTCTGTCGGTACCGAGGTCGAGCGTCGGCAGCAGTCGGCAAACGCCCAGGTCATGCGCGGTAATCAAACGAAGGTGGGCTAATGGATATTCTCTCTACTCTCTTTCAGCAGCAGTCCAGGAGAATTGGGGTGATTATCCCCGACGTTGTTGTTTCTGAGAAGCATACCGACACGCTGGAGATAACAGAGCACCCTGTCGAGGTCGGGGCCGCCATCGCCGACCATGCCTACAAAAAACCGTCTGAAGTGGTGATGGAGGTCGGTTTCGCTGGTGGCGGATCGTTGCTGGATTTTGCCAGTAACCTGACGGCTACCAGCCTGCTCGGGCTGAGTCCCCAGCAGACGTATCAGGAGATACTCGACCTGCAGGCTAGCCGTATTCCTTTCGATGTGGTGACCGGAAAACGGCTGTACAGCAACATGCTGATCCGCGCGCTGGAAGTGACGACAGACAAGACAACCGAAAACGTCCTGTCTGCCGTCCTCACCCTGAGAGAGGTTCTTATCTCGCAGACGCAACAGATCACCGTCGCGGATAAAACCAACATGAAGGACGGGGCCAGCACGTCGGCGGTACTTAACACCGGCAACAAAACCACAAAGCCGCCAAATACCTCGTTGTTGAAAAGCATTACGGGTAACGGGGCATCACTACTGGGGCTCGGCTAATGGCAATTCAGGAAATCCCGCTGACAGCGGATAACCAGCAATTCAGCATCATCCTGGCGGGGACCACCTGGCGGATTAGCATCATATGGCGCGATCTGTACTGGATTATGGACCTGCAGAACGACAGAGGGGAGCCGGTAATCTCCGGTATTCCTCTCGTCACCGGCGCTGACCTGCTGGCGCAGTACGCCTATATGGGGCTCGGCTTTAAGCTGGTGGTGGTCTGTGACGACAGCACACAGGATTATCCGACGAAAACCGACCTGGGCGGCCGCAGTCATTTACTGGTATCAACGGAATAAACATGTCACAGAACTGGATGAGACATTTCGAGCTGCAGCTCGTGGACGAGAATGGGCAGGGTATTGAGCTCAGCGATTTTAAAGTTACCTTTACGATCGACTGGTTCAACATCAGTAGCGCGTCGCGGGTGGGTACGTTCAAAATCTACAATCTGTCAGCTGATACTTCCAACAGGATTACTGGTAAAGAGTTTTCGAAAGTGCGGCTGATTGCCGGTTACGACGGTATCGCGCCGGAGGTGTCGGCAAGCGACGTCGGGACCGTGCGCGAAGTCGACGCGGCGGACGTGGGCCAGAGCGATGGCCGTAACTACGGGCTGATTTTCAGCGGCGATATTCGCTACTCGGTCACCGGTAAAGACAGCCCTATTGATTCCTATGTCCTGATTCAGGCAGCCGATACGGATCTGGCGTTTGCCACCAGCATAACCTCGCAGACGCTGGCAGCAGGTTACACGGTTGCAGACGTGAACCGCGCGCTGATGAAAGACTTCGAGGCCAAAGGCGCGACCGAAGGCCTGACGCCTGAAATGCCTGCTACCGTATTCCCCCGGGGCCGGGTGCTGTTCGGCATGACACGGCATCTTATGGATAACGTGGCCGGGCAATGTGGCGCAACATGGCAGTTCGTGGACGGCCAGCGGCAGATGGTGGCGAATAACGAGTATGTTCACGACGCGATTGTGCTCAACAGCGCCACCGGGCTTATCGGCATGCCGCAGCAGACCATCGGCAACGGAGTAAACGTCCGCGCGCTGATTAACCCGAACATCCGGGTTAACGGGCTTATTCAGTTGGTTCAGGCTTCCGTGTATCGCACCGCGCTGTCGAATAACGATATCGCTATGGCTGGTGGGCAGATCACCGACCAGAACACGGACGGAAATATTACGCTCAGCGGCACCACGGCGCAGCCTGCCAGCATCGCAACGGATGGCGTTTATATTGTGCGCGGGATTATGTACACTGGCGACACAAGGGGCCAGGCGTGGTACATGGATATGATGTGCGAAGCGCGTGGCGCGGCGGATCTTCGTTCGGCGTCGTCTTTACAGCGGGAAGGATAAGAATGAAAAAGCTGATTGTTATTGGGCTCTGTTTCCTGCCTGGGTTAGCCTTTGCTGCAAATCCCGGCGGCATCACATTGCAATGTGGTGGTTACAAATTGGAGTTAGTTCCTGACTCGTTGTTCAGGATAAATGGTGAGACTGTTACCTCCCAGAAAATTAAAACTCTCGGTAACGGAAACGGTATGAAGGCAGATTTGGGGCTAATGCCTGCCAAAGATGGCAACAACTACGGCTTTGAATACATTCGTCGTCCGGGTACCGAAAAGCGTTTTCTGAACGTCCAGCTGCTGCAGAACAGCATGGACGCGCCGAAAATCATCGGATCTTTCCCGTGTAAGAAGGTTGCTGGTTAACCAAAAGTTACATTTCTGCATAGTGTTGAGTTTGTTCACATTCACTAAATAATGATTTTTTATCGCTTGCTAGGTGGTTACATGATCACTAAACTTTGCGAACTTTTAGCGCTCAGCTAACTTTGAATAAGTGGTGTATAGTCGTTTAAAACGACAGAGGGATTGGGTATGGCGATTAGCTACGCATTTGCGCTGGCAACAATTACACAACAAATGAATCAGGTTCAGGAAGCTGTTAACGGTGCTTTCAAACCCCTGATCTCTAATGCTTGTGAACTGCCACAACGATTAGATGCTGAAGAGGCATTTCGTCGTTGTACCGCGATTGCTGCACGCGCTCAAGAAATCGAAAATACCGCGAAGGAAGGCATGTCTCATCTCGAAGCTTTTCGAAATGGAAGAATCATTGTTGATGAGCTTCCGGAAGGGTTTTTATCCCACCTCGAAGGTCTTGCTAAGGCATGCCGAAATGCTAAAGGTCATTTAGTGGATATGTTCTCTGAAGCGGAAAGGTCTCCTATGTGGCAAGGCCATCTGCAAATGTTGCGCCCATTAAAACGCAAATATGTTCGTGCATTGACCGCCGTCGAGAACACTGCAACTCAGTTGGCCGCTGAAGTTAGGCAATCGCAGCCTTTCCAGGCTGAACTCTTGTCAGAGAATGTTACCCGTGAAGAGGCGATTGAACTGATCTCAACATCGCATAAGATGCTGGGAGCCGACGCCCCTAAATGGATGTGACATGGCAAAAGTCAGTATCACGGGAGAATTGCGTCATTTAGCTGCAGCACATAAGTATGCTCAAATGCTTGCCGATTATATTTCAAAGGGTTCCCAGTTCTGGTGTTTTGGTTCGTTAGGCGGTTTTGAACGTAACTATGATGCGATGGCTGCCAACATCAGGAAAATTCACTTAAAGCTACCTGGTGATAAACCCTGGCCTCCAGAAGCATCTCTAAGTGAACGGACATGTAATAATTTTTTGGTATTTGCTCAGCATCTTTATATCGATGAACACTATCAGATATTGGCAATCATCAGCCCAAACGCTCATCAGCAAGCTGATTCGATGCTTCCCAGGCTGATAAAATTAGCCGAGGAAACCTTCATAGAACTTCCTCCTGATGAACTCGAAAAATTGAAAACCTACGATTCATAAACCCGCCACCTGGCGGGTTTTTTGCTTTCTGGAGCCTAACAAATGGCAGTATCTGACCAGACCCGCAGCGGCGACCTTGCCGAAACATTCAAATCCGAGCGGGAAACCACAAAGAACCAGATCCGAGTCGCTTTGCCTGGCATCGTCCAGTCATTCGATCCTGATGCGGTGACGGCGGTTGTGCAGCCTGCTATCCGATCGGTTGAAACTGATAACGACGGGAACCGCATTACCAAAAATTACCCGCTGCTGGTGGATGTGCCGGTGGTATTTCCGCGCGGCGGCGGCTGCACGTTAACTTTTCCGGTTAAAGCCGGCGATGAATGCCTGGTGATTTTCGCCGATCGCTGTATCGATTTCTGGTGGCAGAACGGAGGAGTACAGGAACCTGTCGACGACCGGGTGCATGATTTATCGGATGCGTTCTGTATCGTCGGGCCACAGTCACAGGCGCAGAAAATCAGCGGCATCAGCACCAGCGCCGCACAGCTGCGTACTGATGATGGTTCTGCGTTTGTAGAAGTGGCCGCAGGTCATAACGTTACGGTTAAAACTCCTGGCACGCTGACAGCGACAGCAGAAGGAGGAACCACGATCACATCACCCACCATCACGCTAAACGGCAACGTGACAATAAACGGGAACCTCTCTCAGGGGATGGGCGAAAGCGGCGGCACCGCGACGATGCTTGGCCCTGTCACGGTGACTAACGATGTAAAAGCTGGTGGTAAGAGCCTGATGACGCACACGCACGGCGGAGTACAGACCGGTGGCGGTAACACAGGAGCGCCTAACTGATGCGATACAGACGTGAAGACGCCGACGGTGATTACACCTTTGGCAGCGGCGATGATACCTGGCTGATTAACTCACCTGAGGCCGTGGCGCAGGCCGTGAAAACGCGATTCGAATTATGGTACGGGCAATGGTTCCTCGACACCACCGAGGGGACACCGTGGATTCAGTCCGTACTCGGTAAGCAGAAGCCGGAAACCTACAACCTGGCGATCCGTAAGCGCATCCTCGAAACGCGGGGCGTTAAATCCATTCTCTCTTTCAACACGACAGTGAACACGACGACGCGCCGCGTCCAGTTCTTCGCTGAAATCGACACCATCTACGGAACAACGACAGTAACCAGCGAGGCATAAATGGCCCTCAATTTGGACACACTCGGCTTATCGGCAACGGTAACCGCTGAGGGGATCAGTGCGCCTGATTACCAGACGATACTCGATACCCTGACGAGCTATTTTCAGCAGATTTATGGCAGCGACGCTTATCTGGAGCCAGACAGTAAAGACGGCCAGATGGTGGCGCTGGTGGCGCTGGCTATTCACGATGCCAACAACACAGCCATCTCCGTTTATAACTGCTTCTCGCCTGCTACGGGTTACGGTGCGGCGCTGACGAGTAACGTAAAAATTAACGGTATCGCGCGCCGGGGGGCGACGAACTCTACCGTGGATCTGGTTCTGACCGGTACCGCCGGGACATCCATCACAAACGGCACCGTAAAAGACACGAATAACGTGATCTGGCGGCTTCCTGCCTCGGTGACGATCGGTGTCGGCGGTACCGTGACGGTAACTGCAACCTGTTCAAACAGCGGAGCGGTTGCGGCGCTGGCCGGGACGATTACCACTATCAACACGCCGACCCGTGGCTGGGCATCGGTAACCAACCCGGCGGCGGCCACCGTAGGCGCACCGGCTGAAACCGACGCAGAGCTGCGCATCAGGCAGGGGCAAAGCGTAGCGCTACCATCCCTCACACCGTTTGAAGGTGTCGACGGTGCGATCGCCAACGTTGCAGGCGTGACACGTCATAAACTCTACGAGAATGATACTGGTTCCACCGACAGCAACGGGCTACCGCCTCATTCCATTTCCGCCATCGTTGATGGAGGTGATGTTACCGAGATAGCCCAGACAATCCGGGGAAACAAAGGGCAGGGAACAGCCACCTACGGGACAACATCTGTCACGGTGCCGGACACCTACGGTAACCCACACGTGATCAGCTTTTCTAGGTCTACTGATGTGCCAATTTATGGACATATCACCCTGAAGGCATTCACCGGCTACACGTCGCAAATTGGCGTACAGATTCAGCAGGCCGTCGCGGATTACATCAACGGGCTGACCATCGGTGACGATGTGCTGCTGAGCAGGATTTATTCACCGGCGAACCTCGGCGTAGTGAGTGGCGGCAATGCGCGCTACTACGACATACAGGAGCTGCTGATTGGCAAATCAGCCGGTAGCGTAGCGGCGGCAAACATCATTATCGCCTACAACGAATCCGCGTCGTGTAAACCCGAAAACATTGTTCTAACGGTGACGTCATGAGCAAGTACACGGATTTAATCACCAACTATCACGCCACTAAGCCGAAATTTTTTGATCACATCGACCTGAGCACGCGGCCACTGATTGATATCACCGGCGCCACCAGGGGGCTGGTAAGCGCTTTCGATATTGATACCGCTGTCGGCGTCCAGCTCGATACGCTCGGCCTCTGGATTGGTCGCAGTCGCATCGTCAGTCAGCCGATAAGCGGGGTGTATTTTAGCTGGGACACTGACGGACTCGGATATGACCAGGGCGTATGGCAAGGCCCGTATGATCCAGATGCAGGCTATACAACGCTGAGCGATACAACCTATCGCATCGTTCTTAAGGCAAAAATCGCCATCAACAACTGGGACGGCCGCAATGATTCGCTGCCTCCCATCCTTGACGCTGCAACTGCAGGCTCTGGCCTGAAGATGCAAATCGTTGACAACCAGGACATGACGATCTCGGTCTGGGTATTTCCCGAGACTGATATTTCAAATGTGTCTCTCGAACTGATCGCCGCTATCAAACAGGGCTATCTCACCGTTAAAGCAGCTGGCGTATGGGCCGGTGACGTGGAAACGCCTTCGGTAGAAACACCGTCAGAAGGCTCAAAATTCTTTGGTTTCGACATGGAAAACGAATATATCGCCGGATTTGATGATGGCGCATGGGGGAAATTACTGTAATGGCTAAAAATGACTTTAAACCATTCGCGACGGCAGCGAATGCTAACGTGATGTCCCAGGCTGACTGGGAGGCACTACCGGCGATTTTGTCCGGCTTTATTAGTGGGCCAGCAAAATCAGCGCAGGTGAACAAAGCTATTCGACAGTCCAGTTTTATCGCGGCAGCGCTGGCGCAGTATACCGCCAACAAAAGTGGGCTGGATGTGCTTGATGATGGTGATTTAAACGGGTTCATTACCAAAATGGCTACCGCGTTCGGTAAGGATTTCCAGGCGCTTGATGCCACGCTGACGGCGTTGGCTGGGCTCGAAACCGGTGCAAATAAACTCCCGTATTTCACAGGAATTGATACAGCAGCACAAACTGATTTAACTTCAGTTGGCCGTGATATTATTGGAAAAAAGACTATTGCCGAAATTCTCTCATACCTCAGTTTGAAAACAGCGGCGCAGCGTGATGTTGGCACAGGCACCAACCAAATCCCAGACATGAACTCATTTACCTCGGGTACTAATTGGATGAAATTTCCATCTGGTAAAATTATTCAGTGGGGATATCAGACATCCAGTAGTAGCGGTTCAGTTGTTGTTAACTTCCCTATCCCTTTCCCGACACAATGCTTCGGAGTAACAGGAGCTGGAACAGATGCCAGTGCAGCAAATATTGCAGGTTGTCAGTTAATCGATAAGTCGGGGTTTTATCTTTCAGCGTGGCTCGTGGCTGCCGGCTCTGTATTTAACAGAACTACGACAAATATTTCATGGATAGCAGTGGGGATTTAATAATGAAATATGTATATAGCGCAACCAGTAATGCTTTCTATCCTGTGGCTCTGAAAAGCTCTTATGAGGCAACAGGTGACTGGCCAGCTGATGGAGTAGATATTGACGAAGAAACTTACGAAGCGTTTCAAAACCCTCCCGCCGGGAAAGTGAGAGCTCCTGATAGTGACGGCAATCCATCTTGGGTAGATATTCCGCCCATTCCTAATGAAGATTTACGAAAAGCAGCCCTTTCTACGCTAAGCAATACCTATCAGGATGATATAGAAAAACTCAACAGGGCGTGGCTGGCAGCTGCCGTTAATGATGGTGTAAATGAAACGACAAAAAAAGATGCAGTTTTGGCGCAGATTAACGCCAGGAAATCGCAGTATGCAACTGACAGGGCGGCAATTATTGCCCAATACCCTTAACGGAGTGGAGAAAATATGTCAGACACTAACGCTTCACAGTCTACTGAAGTACAGCCATCAGCAGAATCAACCGTCGTTGGATTTTGCCCTATCTGCGGAACGCAAATGTATCAGGGGATGCGATACGGATTTCTATGCTGGATTTGCCCGGAATGTGACTTTGACGAACCGGTTTGATTAGATGATAAAAGCCCACTTATGTGGGCTTATTGTTTTGTTTAACCTGATTTATGTCAATTTGCAGGTATCTCATGAGGCCCAGTTGTGCTGCTTGTTCAGCATTTGCGTCATTTGCTTTTAAATAAAATGAGCGTGAAACCGGATAGGGAGCCTGCTCGGATGGCAAAACAGTAAACTCAAAAGATTTATCATTGCCTGAAGCAGTACACATAACTTGCCATTGCCTTTCCTGGGTGAGCTTGCTGGAGCAATCTGTAGGCCCATAATAATTCCCAAGATATGAACTGAGTCGTGTTTCAGCATCCTGTACATAAGCCGGATTGCTTTGTGCATAACTGACAAATCCCACTGTAAGCGCAACAGCTAGCATTGCTGATACTGCTGCTATATTTCTATTCCGTTTCATATGAAAAGTCCTGAAGTGTTGGTGTGTAGTAACCATGTAAATTCATCCGCAAAGAAGCGGTTTCAATGCCTGCAATCATAGGCTTCAAGCTCCATTAAATTGAAATTGGTTTTACAGATTAATCCCATGACAACGATTGATAAAAACGATCATGGGCATGGAATTCACAGCCAATGAAAACCCACCTCCAGGTAGGATTTTTGATTATTGCATCTTGATCACAGCCACTGATTGATACTACTGTATGCACATACAGCAACAATCAGAGGTGCATCATGGGATTCCCGAGTCCAGCGCAAGAATATGTAGAGCAACGCATATCACTCGACAAGCGCATCATCACAAGACCGGCAGCAACGTATTTCATGCGAGCCGGTGCGACACACTACCGGGATGGCATCCTCAGTGGTGCGCTTCTCGTTGTCGACGCCTCACTAATCCCCTGTGATGGTTCACTTCTGGTTTGCACTGACGAAGGTGAGTTCAGGATTAAGCGGTATCGCACACACCCGCAGCCACACCTGGAAAACCTGGAGAACGGTAAACGGGAGAGGTTGCCAGATAAGGATGAGGTATCCGATACTTCGCGTCCCATATTTGGGGTGATCACGTATATCATTAACGACGCGCGCTCAGGCGAGTTCGACGACTGCCCGGTGATGTGATGGGGCATGGATGGGACACAAAACAGCACTCGCTCTAAGGTGAACTTAGACGACTGATGTTTTCGACGACTCTAACCATCTGTTATTTGGTGCGCTCTTGGACGATATTTGTCGATTATGAAAAATGTATGCTCATATCATGGGGATGCAGGTCTAAGACCTGTCGATCTTCGCTGGCAGCCGCAGCGCTTTAATGCCACAATATTTTTTTCTTCGAATGCAGGAAAGATGATGAAAAAAATAGCAATTGCTGGCGCGCTGCTGGCACTGACCGGGTGCGTTCAGGTCGATAATTATAAAGAGGTGATCAAGCATCCTGTCCCGGCGCATCTGGCGGGATACTGGCAGTCAAAAGGGCCGCAGAGCAAAATGGTCAGCCCTGAAGCGATTGCCACGCTGGTGGTGACGGAAGAGGGCGATACGCTGGACTGCCGTCAGTGGCAGCGCGTGATTGCCGTGCCGGGTAAAATCATGCTGCGTTCAGACAGTTATTACAACGTGACGCGCAAGCTGGATATTTATCCGCTGGAGCGCGATGGCTCGACGCTTGAGTACGACGGGCTGGAGCTGCAGAAGGTCGATCGCCCAACGGTTGAGTGTGCCGATTACCTGAGCAAGCATCCGCTGGAGAGTAAACTACCGTAGCCGTTTGTTGCCGGGTGGCGCTGACGCTTACCCGGCCTACAAAAGTGCCTTCCCGTAGGCCGGGTAAGGCGAAGCCGCCACCCGGCATTGTTTCTACAGCGCATCCTCAATTACCCACACGCTCACGCTTCCGCCTTTGCAGGTAAACGTCCCTTCGCCATCTGCCGCCGTGGTGACCGTTTCTTCGCGATTGCCGAGAAAATCACGCCACGTTTTGTTGCCGTAGTTTTCCCCCAGGCAAATTACCTTCTCGCCGTCGTCCCCGTTCGACATCACCACCACGCAGCCGGGATCGTCTTCCGTGCCGCTGCGGCTGAAGGCGATGCAGTTAGGATGGTCAAAAAAGAGCGTCTGCACGCCGTGGGCAAAACGCTGGCGCGCGAGGATCAGCTCGTGGAGCTGCTCAATGACCGGCATATCAATATGGTACGTCTCTCCATCTCCACCCGTATCGTCATAGCTGGCGCCAAAGAGGTCAGGGTAAAAGACGCTCGGCACGCCATTTTCCCGCAGCAGGATCAGCGCATACGCCAGCGGTTTAAACCAGGCTTCGACCGGGGCTTCCAGCGCCTGCAAAGGCTGGGTGTCATGGTTTGCGACGAGGGTGACCGCATGAAACGGATCGGCTTCCACCAGCGTGCCGGTAAAGATTTGGCTCATGTCGTAATCCCGGCCCTGACGTGACGCCTCGTGGAATTTCATCTGCAGGGGGGCATCAAACAGCATGGTTTTGCCTTCGACCTGGTCGATATAGGCCTGAAGTTTATCCACCTCATGGGACCAGTATTCCGCCACGATAAACAGCGGCTGGTCGGCGACCTCCTGGACGTGCTCAATCCACTCTTTGTAAAACCAGGCGGGAATATGCTTGACGGCGTCCAGACGAAAACCGTCGCAGCGCGTCTGTTCCATGACCCAGCGGGCCCAGTATTTGATCTCCTCGGTGACGGCGTGATTGCGAAAGTCGATATTTTCGCCCATCAGATAATCGAAGTTACCCATCTCATCATCAACCTGATCGTTCCAGCCTTCGCCGGTGTAGTCGTTGACGATTTTAAAAATGCCGTCTTCATCGGGGTTTTCAATGTGGTCGACGCCGCTGAAGCATTTGTAGTCCCAGATAAACTGCGAATATTGCCCGGCGCGGGCAGGGAAGGTATAGCGGGTCCAGGCTTCACACTCGATGACCTCATCGTCGATCTGCGTGCGATTCTGCTCGTTCACGCGCTGAACGCGGACGGGCTCTTTTTCATCGGCACCCATTTTGTGGTTGACCACCACGTCCAGCAGCACGGCAATGTCGTTGCGCTTAAGGGCGTTGATGGCCTCCAGCAGCTGCGCTTTGTCACCGTATTTCGTGGCGATACTGCCTTTCTGGTCAAACTCGCCCAGATCGAACAGGTCGTAGGAATCATAGCCGACAGAATACCCGCCTGACGCCCCTTTATAGGCGGGCGGGAGCCAGATCATGTTAATGCCGATTTCGTTAAGATTCGGGGCTAACGCCGTGACCTCTCGCCACAATTCACCGCCAGCAGGGTAGTACCAGTGAAAACATTGTAACAGGGTGGGGTTTTTCATCGTCCGTGCTCCAGAAGCCGTTAAGCTGACTTCTGGAGTATGGGAGAAATTTGTGAAAACGATCAAAAAAATTATTGTGAGGCGGTGGGCGCATCTGGTACCAGCACCACACCAGAGAGGTTTCCGTAAGCTGATGACAGGGAGTTCTGCTGAACACCGTTTTTAATCAATTTTTTAAGCTCCTCCATGCGGATATTGAGCAGGCGTTTAACCTCGTTTTCGTTTTCAATAACAATTCTCAGGACTTCCCGAATCTGAGGCGCGCAGGCGTCATCGGCAGTAAACTGCTCTTGTGATAAACTTTCCACAAGTTGTACATATTCAATTTCTCCTTCAACCAATTCATCCCATTTATTCTCGGTTGCCAACTTTAACATTTTCTGACTCACTGAACGAAGCAGTAACCATTTTTGCAAGGATGAATAGGACGCGCTCATTAATATTTTTCCTGGTTCGCTTTAGATGAATGTGGGGCAACCTCTTTCCACGCTTCGGAAATATTACTGAGGAGTGCATGCACTTCAGCTATCGCAGTCTGATCATTGTGTAGATTTGCATGTAGTAAGCGACGAATCATATACGCATACAAGCTATCAAGGTTCTCACAAAGCTCACGGTTTACATTAAAATCGAGGCCGGACTGCAAGCCGTTCGATATAATATTAATAGCTTTGGATAATGCCTGACCTTTCCCTGAGATATCACCCTGTTCTATCAGGATTTGAGCTCTCTTTAACGCGCTCAGTGCGCCATCAAAAAGCATATTCACAAGCTGATAAGGGGAGGCGCTTAACACTGCGCTCTCCACTTCTATGTTTGCATAAGCATTGATGCCCGTACGGCTATACATGCAAATTCCTTATTACGAATTCATGGCGGTAAACTGCTGCGACAGGTAATTTCCTGTATTGGTCAGTTTATTTACCAATGAGTTAAGCGAAGTGAACTGCTTCTTATAGCGTTCAATCGTATTGTTGATGCTGAGTGTGGTGCTGTCGATTCGCACTTTAAGCTTTTTCAGCGAGCTATTAATGCCATCGGTTGCACTCTGAACGACTCCGTCATCTGCCAGGAATTTTTTCAGCAGGTCATTGGTCTGTACGCCAAACCCGGTTTTCTCGCCATCACCGCCGAAGAATTGGGTCACGCTACCCGGTTTTTCGTTCAGGGCTTTGTCCAGCTTGGTGCTGTCAACGGTAAGTTTACCGTTCACATCCTGCGTAATGCCCATTGATGACAGCGTTGCGTAGTCTGTCGGTTGGCTGCTGATCACCATTGAACGCAGACGCGTCTGAATATTTCGCAGCGTACCGTCTCCCATCAGATCACCGTTGCTACTGTCTTGCGAAGTGCTGCCCTGATCAACCGCAGTATATTTCGTCTGTGAAGAAATCGTCGTTTGCAATGAGTTGTAAGCATCGACAAATGTCTGAATCGCTGTCTTCATTGCCGTATTATCACGCGCTACCGTTAATTGTTCAGGTTTATTTTCTTCGGTCTGTTTTGTCAGGGTTAACGTTAATCCATCCTGCGCATCTGAAATCGTATTACTGCTTCGCGTGATCGTAATGTCATTGATCTTTACCACCGCGTCAGCAGCCTTAACCGTTTGGGTCAGGCCATTTCCGGTCGTGGCAGCCGGATCGTACGCCAGATTTTGCTTAAGCTTATCATCGCCGGAGACTGTGACCGTCATGGCATTTGTTAACCCTGTATCCTTTGAGGTAAGAGACAGGTAATACGAATCATCGTCCGCTTTAATAATACTGGCCGTTACGCTGCCGTTTTGCTTGTTAATAGCGTCGCGAATGCCCGATAAGGATGTTTGATCATCCGTTAACGTGACGGTCATCGGTGTTTTTTGTCCGGGTTGCGTAATGGTAATCGTGCGGGAGTTACCCGCTGTAGTACCACCGATACTGTCTGTTTTATTGGTAAATTCTTTCGATGTCAGCGTTTGAGACTGAGCGAGACCGATCACCTCAATAGAATAATTGCCCGCAGGTACCCCCGCATCAACGGTGGCCGTAAACGCTGTGTTTTTACTGGTCACAGACGTCGTGGCAATTTTATCCGCTTTAGCAAGTGCTTCGGCTGCCGTTTGCACTTTTTGTAGCGAACTCTTGACCAGACCCCACGCAGTAAGCTGGGCTTTGTACGACGTCTGCTGAGTCGTTAACGGGGTTAAGCGCTGCTGCTCACTAGTTGAGAGTTGGTCCAACAGGGCACTCAGGCCCAGGTTTGAACCTGCATCAAGAGAACTAACACTTGCCATTACATTTTCCTTTTGAATGAGAACCAATGGAATGGGTATCGGCACATTGCCCAGGAAGTTTAGCGAAAAAGAAAAGTTATCAATTGCACAATAAAAAGACTTTTTAGGAAGCTATTCCACCGCTCAGTCAGGCCGTGGACCTTAGACAAGAAAAAAAGGAAAAGGAGCAGGGGGAATATTCAGAAAGAAAATAAAAAATACAGGGGATGTGAAAAAAATACCTAAAGGTTCGTTTTGGGCTGTCGATAACCTGGTTAACGGCGCGAAAGCCGTAGGCCAGCGGCCTGAAACTTAACACTTTATGAAGGATACTCAATTATGGCAGTAATCAATACTAACAGCCTGTCGCTGATGACGCAGACTAACCTGAACAAATCTCAGTCTTCTCTGGGTACAGCTATTGAGCGTTTGTCTTCTGGTCTTCGTATTAACAGTGCAAAAGATGACGCTGCTGGCCAGGCGATCGCCAACCGCTTCACCTCTAACATCAACGGCCTCACCGTTGCTGCGCGTAACGCTAACGACGGTATCTCTCTGTCCCAGACCGCTGAAGGCGCGCTGAGCGAAATCAACAACAACCTGCAACGTGTTCGTGACCTGACCGTTCAGGCGCAGAACAGCTCTAACTCTGCATCTGATATCGATTCCATCCAGTCTGAAGTTAACCAGCGTATGGAAGAGATCAACCGCGTTACTAAGCAGACTGATTTTAACGGCATCAAAATTCTTGATAACCGTACTGCTGGTAAAACCAACTACGATTTCCAGGTTGGTTCTAAAGACAATGAGCAGATCAGCATTGCAATTGGTTCAAGTGCAGGCTGGAACCTGGCTACTGCTGGTACTGGCGGTACTTCTGGTGAAGCAATTAACACCTACAAATTTACCACTACCGATGCACTGAAAACTGCGAAAGATGATCTCGCTACTAAGAAAACGGATCTTGAAACCGCCCAGACAGCTCTTGCAGCAAACCCAACAGATACTACCCTTCAGGGGAATGTGACAACTGCTCAGACTGCGCTTACTACTTCACAAACCGCATTCGATACTGCGCTGAAAGCCTCTACCACAGCTGGCGAAGCCGTAAATGGCAATGCTCGTACCGTTGCTGCTGAAGGCTTTGATGTACTGAAAGGTAAAGTCGCTGCGAATGGCACTGCTACAGGTACTACCCCGCTGGCAGATATCGATGCTGCTCTGAAAGCAGTGGATTCTCAGCGCAGCCTGCTGGGGGCTTCCCAGAACCGTTTCGAATCAACCATTACTAACCTGAACAACACTGTGAACAACCTGACCGATGCTCGTAGCCGTATTCAGGATTCTGACTACGCGACCGAAGTGTCCAACATGTCCCGCGCGCAGATCCTGCAGCAGGCTGGTTCTTCTGTTCTGGCTCAGGCCAACCAGGTTCCGCAAACCATGCTGTCCCTGCTGCGTTAATTCGCAATTTGCCGACAAACCCCGCTTCGGCGGGGTTTTTTCTGTCCGCATACACACGTAACCCCCCAAATAACCCCCCATTTCACCCACTATTCTCCCGATTAAAACCCCTCCAGAATCGGATAATCATGCCGATAACTCAACTAACGCAGGGCTGTTTATCGTGAATTCACTCTATACCGCTGAAGGTGTAATGGATAAACACTCGCTGTGGCAGCGTTATGTCCCGCTGGTGCGTCACGAAGCATTGCGCCTCCAGGTGCGCTTGCCGGCGAGCGTGGAACTCGACGATCTGCTACAGGCGGGCGGTATCGGGTTATTGAATGCAGTTGACCGATACGACGCTCTGCAAGGAACGGCATTTACGACTTACGCAGTTCAGCGTATTCGTGGTGCGATGCTGGACGAGCTGCGCAGCCGTGACTGGGTACCGCGCAGTGTTCGCCGCAACGCACGCGAAGTGGCGCATGCGATGGGGCAGCTGGAACAGGAACTGGGACGCAACGCAACGGAAACCGAAGTGGCGGATCGTCTTGGCATTGCTGTTGAAGAGTATCGTCAGATGTTGCTCGATACCAATAATAGCCAACTCTTCTCTTATGACGAGTGGCGAGAAGAGCATGGCGATAGCATCGAGCTGGTGACGGATGAGCACCAGCAAGAAAACCCGTTACACCATTTAATGGAAGGGAATTTACGCCAGCGCGTCATGGAAGCTATTGAAGCTCTGCCTGAACGCGAACAGCTGGTATTGACCCTTTATTACCAGGAAGAGCTTAACCTCAAAGAGATTGGCGCTGTTCTGGAGGTGGGAGAGTCGCGGGTGAGCCAGCTGCACAGCCAGGCCATTAAACGCTTACGAACCAAGCTGGGTAAGTTATAGGTGATTGATTCACCTTAAAAATGCCGCACAACGTATTGACAACCAGGAGTTATCATGACGGTGCAGCAATCTAAAAGACGGCCTTTAAGCCGCTACCTGAAAGACTTTAAACACAGCCAGACGCATTGCGCCCACTGTAACAAGTTACTCGATCGTATCACGCTGGTTCGCCGCGGCGAAATCGTCAATAAGATCGCGATTTCTCGCCTCGACACGTTGATGGACGAAGCAGCATGGCTCGAAGAGCAAAAAGAGTGGGTGGCGCTTTGCCGTTTCTGTGGCGATCTCCACTGCAAAGAGCAAAGCGACTTCTTCGACATTATCGGCTTCAAGCAGTTCCTGTTTGAACAAACGGAGATGAGCCACGGCACCGTTCGCGAATACGTGGTTCGCCTGCGCCGCCTCGGGCAGCATCTGACCGTGAACAACATTTCCCGCGATCTGCTCAAAACCGGTTATCTCGACGAGAACCTGGAGCCGTGGCTGCCTGCGACCAGCACCAACAACTACCGGATTGCGCTGCGCAAGTACGCACAATATAAGGTACAAATGCCGGGTGCCATAAAGCAGAAAGCCCACGCCGGAACAACTTCTGATATATATTAAAAAAGAATAAGATGTAGCGCAGTCGCCTTTGACGTTGCAGGCGATTTCTCTACACTACGTAAAAATTCCACTATATCGGGGTATTTATGAAATTTGCACTTCTGGGTCGTCAGGCGCTGATGGGTGTTATGGCCGTTGCGCTGGTTGCGGGCATGAGCGTGAAAACGTTCGCCGCAGAAAACCTGCTGAATAAAGTAAAAGAGCGCGGTACGCTGCTGGTCGGGCTGGAAGGAACCTATCCTCCGTTCAGCTTCCAGGGCGATGACGGCAAGCTGACCGGTTTTGAAGTGGAGTTTGCTGAAGAGCTGGCGAAACACCTCGGCGTGAAAGCGTCCCTGAAACCGACCAAATGGGACGGTATGCTGGCGTCGCTGGATTCGAAACGCATTGACGTGGTCATCAACCAGGTCACCATCTCTGACGAGCGTAAGAAGAAGTATGACTTCTCCACCCCGTATACCGTGTCCGGTATTCAGGCGCTGGTGAAGAAAGGCAACGAAGGCACCATCAAAACGGCTGCGGACCTGAAAGGGAAGAAAGTCGGTGTCGGTCTGGGAACCAACTACGAAGAGTGGCTGCGCCAGAACGTTCAGGGCGTGGATATCCGCACCTATGATGATGACCCGACGAAATACCAGGATCTGCGCGTGGGCCGTACCGACGCCATTCTGGTTGATCGCCTGGCAGCACTGGATCTGGTGAAGAAAACCAACAACACCCTGGAGGTAGCGGGTGATGCGTTCTCTCGTCAGGAATCCGGTGTGGCCGTTCGTAAAGGTAACGAAGACCTGGTGAAAGCGATTGATTCCGCGATTGCTGACATGCAAAAAGACGGTAGCCTGAAGGCGCTTTCCGAGAAGTGGTTCGGGGCAGACGTCACGAAATAAGTTTCTGACGTAAAAAAAGGCGCTTTTAAAAGCGCCTTTTTTATTTCTTACGCGTCTGCGTGCATAATGAAAAATATCACATTTTGTCTGAGTTACCGGAGCATCCATGTCACTACAGAATTTAACGCGCTTTCCCCGCCTGGAGTTCATCGGCGCGCCGACGCCGCTGGAGTATCTCCCGCGATTTTCTGATTATTTAGGGCGCGATATTTTTATTAAGCGTGATGACGTGACGCCCATGGCGATGGGGGGCAACAAGCTGCGCAAGCTGGAGTTTCTGGCGGCGGACGCCCTGCGCGAAGGTGCGGATACGCTCATCACTGCCGGGGCCATCCAGTCCAACCACGTTCGCCAGACGGCGGCCGTGGCGGCGAAGCTTGGGCTCCACTGCGTGGCGTTGCTGGAAAACCCGATTGGCACGCGGGCTGAAAACTATCTCACCAACGGTAACCGCCTGCTGTTAGACCTGTTTAACGTGCAGGTTGAGATGGTTGACGCGCTGACCGACCCGACCGCCCAGCTCGATGAGCTGGCGACGCGTCTGGAAGCGCAGGGTTTTCGCCCCTACGTTATTCCCGTCGGCGGTTCGAATGCGCTGGGCGCGCTGGGGTACGTGGAAAGTGCGCTGGAAATCGCGCAGCAGTGCGAGGGTGCGGTGAGTCTCTCCTCCGTCGTGGTCGCGTCCGGCAGTGCGGGCACCCATGCCGGGCTGGCGGTGGGGCTGGAGCAACTGCTTCCGGAGGTCGAACTGATTGGCGTGACGGTGTCCCGCAGCGTGGCGGATCAGAAGCCGAAAGTGGTTACGCTACAGCAGGCGGTCGCAGAGCAGCTGGAGCTGAAGGCCACGGCCGATATTCTGCTCTGGGATGACTATTTTGCGCCGGGTTACGGCACGCCGAACGAAGAGGGAATGGAAGCGGTGAAACTGCTGGCGCGCCTCGAGGGCATACTGCTCGATCCGGTCTATACCGGCAAAGCGATGGCCGGACTGATCGACGGCATTGCGCAAAAACGCTTTAAGGATGAAGGGCCGATTTTATTTGTCCATACCGGCGGAGCGCCTGCGCTGTTTGCCTATCATCCTCATGTCTAAAAATCAGGTCGAAAAATAATAATGCAAGAAAGTATTCAACTGGTTATTGATTCTCTGCCGTACCTGCTGAAAGGTGCGGTATTTACGTTGCAGCTCAGTATCGGCGGGATGTTCTTTGGGCTGGTACTGGGATTTATACTGGCCTTAATGCGCTTGTCGCCTGTCCTGCCGGTGCGCTGGCTGGCGCGCTTTTATATCTCCGTGTTTCGCGGCACGCCGCTTATCGCCCAGCTCTTTATGATCTACTACGGCTTACCGCAGTTCGGAATCGAGCTGGATCCGATTCCGGCGGCGATGATTGGCCTGTCGCTCAATACCGCGGCGTACACCTCCGAAACCCTGCGTGCGGCCATCTCCTCCATTGACAAAGGGCAGTGGGAAGCGGCGGCCAGTATCGGGATGACGCCCTGGCAGACGCTGCGCCGGGCCATCCTGCCGCAGGCGGCACGCGTGGCGCTTCCGCCGCTCAGCAACAGCTTTATCAGCCTGGTGAAAGATACCTCCCTGGCGGCAACGATTCAGGTTCCGGAGCTTTTCCGTCAGGCACAGCTCATTACCTCCCGTACGCTTGAGGTCTTTACCATGTATCTGGCCGCCTCGCTGATTTACTGGGTGATGGCGACGGTGCTGTCTGCTCTGCAAAACTACTTCGAAAACCAGCTTAACCGCCAGGAGCGTGATCCAAAATGAGTGCAATTGACGTCAAAAACCTGGTGAAGAAATTCCACGGTCAAACGGTGCTCCACGGGATCGATCTGGAAGTCGAGCAGGGCGAAGTGGTGGCGATTATTGGACCGAGCGGTTCGGGTAAGACGACGCTGCTGCGCAGCATTAACCTGCTTGAACAGCCGGAAGGCGGTACCATCCGGGTCGGGGAGATCACGATTGATACCGGGAAATCCATCAGCCAACAGAAAGGCTTGATTCGCCGCCTGCGCCAGCATGTCGGCTTTGTTTTCCAGAACTTCAACCTTTTCCCGCATCGTACGGTGCTGGAGAACATCATCGAAGGGCCGGTGATCGTCAAAGGTGAGCCTAAAGAGGAAGCGACCGCGCGGGCTCGCGAACTGCTCGCCAAAGTCGGGCTGGCGGGGAAAGAGACCAGCTATCCGCGTCGCCTGTCGGGCGGGCAGCAGCAGCGCGTGGCGATTGCGCGCGCGCTGGCGATGCGCCCGGACGTGATCCTGTTTGATGAACCGACCTCTGCGCTCGATCCGGAACTGGTGGGAGAGGTGCTGAACACCATTCGCCAGCTGGCACAGGAGAAACGTACGATGGTGATCGTGACCCATGAAATGAGCTTTGCGCGCGATGTCGCTGACAGAGCCATCTTTATGGATCAGGGACGGATTGTGGAGCAGGGGCCAGCGAAAAGCCTGTTCGCTAACCCTCAACAGCCTCGAACCCGTCAATTCCTTGAAAAATTCCTTATGCAGTAGCATTTTTGCACGCATTTGCTCCAGAAATTGACTCTGGAGCAAATTATTCTCCCTCTGCGCGAGGGCTTCTGTTTTTTTATTCCATCCAGATCGGATAAACCTTATCGATAGTAAAGTTAATTGTGCTATTGCCGATATTTTGTGGCTAGAAAAAAGTTTTATGTGTTAGGGAAGGTGCGAATAAGCAGGTCATTTCTTCCCAAGCTGACTCGCTGATTAAAATTTCGCGGATCTGGGCCGATTTTTTTCCCGCAAACACATCGAATCAGCCTATTTAGGCTATTTTTTCCACC
>OIER01000276.1_pt1 | contig 45316 bp, 42 predicted proteins | sample 1581801 | NCBI WGS metagenome assembly OIER01 (sample SAMN03281006, study PRJEB24777) | human gut metagenome | isolation source: fecal sample PR165 from 1 month old male Malay infant, vaginally delivered... | reverse complement strand
CGTGGACGCCGTCGAGCTCGGCACCCGGAATGCCCGCAGGGCGCGGCGTTTCGGCGCCGCCGCAATAGAGCACCGCATCATAGGTATCGAGCAGTTCCTGCACCGGCTTGTCGATGCCGACATTGACGCCGTAGAAGAAGGTGACACCCTCGCCTTCCATCTGCGCCACGCGGCGGTCGATGAAGTGCTTTTCCATCTTGAAATCGGGAATGCCATAGCGCAGCAGGCCGCCTGCACGGCTTTCGCGCTCGTAGACATGCACTTCATGGCCCGCGCGGGCAAGCTGCTGGGCAGCCGCCAAGCCTGCCGGGCCGGAGCCGATGACGGCCACTTTCCTGCCGGTCTTCGACGCAGCGGGCTGCGGGATGATAAAGCCCTTTTCATAGGCCTTGTCGGCAATCGCCTGCTCCACCGTCTTGATGGACACCGGCACGTCTTCCAGGTTCAGCGTGCAGGCTTCCTCGCACGGGGCCGGGCAGATGCGGCCGGTGAATTCCGGGAAATTGTTGGTGGAATGCAGGTTGCGGATCGCCTCATCCCAGTTGTCGTTGTAGACGAGATCGTTCCAATCTGGAATCTGGTTGTGAATCGGGCAGCCGGTCGGCCCGTGGCAGAACGGGATACCGCAATCCATGCAGCGGGCCGCCTGCTTCTTCACTTCGCCATCGGTCATGGGAATGGTGAATTCCCGGAAATGGCGAATGCGGTCAGACGCGGGCTGATACTTTCCGACCTGCCGGTCGATCTCGAGAAAACCTGTAACCTTACCCATAAAACTGCTCCCCTCACCCTTGGAGGACCACCCGTTCCCGTGTTGGGTCTGGGCAGCATTGGACCCCATGCCGAGCATCATTGTGATGACGCTCGAAGCAGGAGTGCGTTGATTTTATTCCGCTGCGACACCCATCCGCATGCGCTCCATGTCTTCGAGCGCCCGGCGGTATTCGACCGGCATGACTTTCACGAATTTCGGCCGGAAGGCTTCCCAATTGTCGAGAATTTCCTTCGCCCGGCCCGAGCCCGTGTAATGCATGTGGTTCGAGATGAGCTGCACGAGGCGTTCCTCGTCATGCCTGGTCATATTGGCCGAGACATCGACGCGGCCCTTATGGGCCAGATCGCCGCCGTGATGGTGCAGTTTTTCGAGGATATCGTCCTCTTCCGGCACCGGCTCCAGCTCGACCATCGCCATGTTGCAGCGCTGGGCAAAATCACCGGCTTCATCGAGCACATAAGCCACGCCCCCGGACATACCGGCCGCGAAGTTGCGTCCCGTCTGGCCGATGACCACGACGACACCGCCGGTCATGTATTCGCAGCCATGATCGCCCGTGCCTTCGACCACCGCGATGGCGCCGGAGTTGCGGACGGCAAAGCGTTCGCCCGCGACGCCGCGGAAATAGGCTTCGCCTTCGATGGCCCCGTACAGCACGGTATTGCCGACGATGATGGAATTCTCCGGCACGATTTTCGTGTTGTCCGGCGGGCGAATAACGATGCGTCCGCCGCACAGGCCCTTGCCGACATAGTCATTGCCGTCGCCGATCAGCTCGAACGAAATGCCGCGTGCGAGGAATGCCGCGAAGGACTGCCCGGCCGTCCCGGTGAACGTGACCGAGATCGTGTCTTCCTTCAGACCCTTGTGCCGGTAGCGCTTGGCTACCTCACCCGACAGCATCGCCCCTGCAGAACGATCAACATTCTTGATCGGCATTTCGATCCTGACCGGAAGCTTGCTTTCGAGCGCAGGCATTGCCTGTTCGATCAGCTTGCGATCCAGGATATCGACGATCGGATGGTTCTGCCGTTCGGTCCAGCGCGTCTTTTCCTCCGGCGCTTCCGGCTTGTGGAAGATGCGGGTGAAATCGAGACCCTTGGCTTTCCAGTGATCGATCATCTCTCGCTTTTCGAGCAGTTCGGCCTTGCCGACGATCTCTTCCAGCCGGGTATAACCCATGTCGGCCAGGAACTGCCGCACTTCTTCTGCCATGAAGAAGAAGAAGTTGATGACGTGTTCCGGCGTGCCCTTGAAGCGCTTGCGCAGGACCGGATCCTGCGTTGCCACGCCGACCGGGCAGGTGTTGAGATGGCACTTGCGCATCATGATGCAGCCGGCGGAAATCAGCGGCGCCGTGGAGAAGCCGAATTCGTCGGCGCCCAGCAGGGCTCCGATGATCACGTCGCGGCCGGTGCGCAGACCGCCATCGACCTGCAGGGCGATACGCGAGCGCAGGCCGTTGAGCACCAGCGTCTGCTGGGTCTCGGCAAGGCCCATTTCCCACGGGGAACCGGCATGCTTGAGCGATGTGAGCGGCGATGCACCCGTGCCGCCGTCATAGCCCGATATGGTGATATGGTCAGCGCGCGCCTTGGCAACGCCGGCCGCAACCGTACCGACACCGACTTCCGACACCAGCTTGACCGAAACATCGGCTTCAGGGTTGACGTTCTTCAGATCGTAGATGAGCTGCGCCAGATCCTCGATGGAATAGATGTCATGGTGCGGCGGCGGCGAAATCAGCCCGACACCCGGCGTGGAGTGGCGGGTCTTGGCAACCGTCGCATCGACCTTGTGGCCGGGCAGTTGGCCGCCCTCGCCGGGCTTGGCACCCTGCGCCACCTTGATCTGCATCATGTCGGAGTTGACGAGATATTCGGTCGTCACGCCAAAGCGTCCCGATGCGACCTGCTTGATGGCCGAGCGTTCGGGGTTCGGCTTGCCGTCCGGCAGCGGATAGAAACGATCCGGCTCCTCACCGCCCTCACCCGTGTTCGACTTACCGCCGATCCGGTTCATGGCAATGGCAAGGGTGGTGTGCGCCTCGCGGCTGATCGAGCCGAACGACATGGCGCCGGTCGAGAACCGCTTGACGATTTCCTTGGCGGGCTCGACATCGTCGATGGAGACAGGCTTGCGTCCGGCATCTCCAGCCATCCTGATCTTGAAGAGACCGCGGATTGTCTGGGCGCGGGCCGACTCGCTGTTCACGAGGTCGGAATATTCCTTGAACGTCGAGGCAGAGTCCGTGCGCACCGCGTGCTGCAGTTTGGCTACCGCATCCGGCGACCAGAGATGTGCCTCGCCGCGCATGCGGTAGGCATATTCACCGCCGACATCCAGCGTGCTGAGCAGGACCGGATCATTGCCGAATGCATCGCGGTGGCGGCGCACCGTCTCCTCAGCCACTTCCTCCAGGCCAACACCTTCGATCGTCGTTGCCGTTCCGAAGAAGAAGCGGTCGACGAATTCCGACTTGAGGCCGACCGCATCGAAAATCTGCGCGCCGCAATAGGACTGGTAGGTGGAGATGCCCATCTTGGACATGACCTTGAGAATGCCCTTGCCGATGGACTTGATGTAGCGCGATACGACTTCCTTGGAGTCCACCTCCGGCGGGAACTCGCCGCGCTTGTGCATGTCAAGCAGCGTATCGAAGGCGAGATAAGGATTGATCGCTTCCGCACCATAACCGGCGAGGCAGCAGAAATGATGCACTTCGCGCGGCTCGCCCGATTCCACGACGAGGCCGACCGATGTGCGCTGGCCCTTGCGGATGAGGTGATGGTGAACCGCCGCCGTTGCCAGCAGTGCCGGGATCGGAATCCGGTCCGGCCCGACCTGACGGTCGGAGAGGATGATGATGTTGTAACCGCCATGCACGGCCGCCTCGGCGCGTTCGCACAGACGCTCCAGCGCACCGGCCATGCCAGCCGCGCCTTCCTCGACATTATAGGCGATATCCAGTGTCTTCGTATCGAAGCGGTCTTCCGTGTGGCCGATGGAGCGGATCTTTTCCAGATCACCATTGGTCAGGATCGGCTGGCGCACTTCCAGACGCTTGCGGCGGGACGTGCCGACCAGATCGAAAATGTTCGGACGCGGACCGATGAACGAAACAAGGCTCATCACCAGTTCCTCGCGGATCGGATCGATCGGCGGGTTGGTGACCTGCGCAAAGTTCTGCTTGAAATAGGTGTAGAGCATCTTCGACTTGTCGGACATGGCCGAGATCGGCGTGTCCGTACCCATCGAGCCGATGGCTTCCTGCCCTGTCGTCGCCATCGGCGACATCAGCAGCTTGGTATCTTCCTGCGTATAACCGAAGGACTGCTGGCGGTCGAGCAGGCTGACATCCTTGCGCAGCGCGCGCGGCTCGACCGGGCTCAGCTCTTCAAGAATGAGCTGGGTGTTCTTCAGCCATGTCTTGTAGGGATGCCGGTTGGCGATCTCGGACTTGATCGTGTCGTCGGAGACGATTTCGCCCTTTTCCATGTCGATCAGCAGCATGCGGCCGGGCTGAAGCCGCCACTTCTTGACGATCTTTTCTTCCGGAACCGGCAGCACGCCAGCTTCCGACGCCATGATGACGAAATCATCGTCGGTGACGATATAGCGGGCCGGACGCAGACCGTTGCGGTCGAGCGTCGCGCCGATCTGGCGGCCATCGGTGAAGGCAACCGCCGCCGGGCCATCCCATGGTTCCATCAGGGCGGCATGATATTCGTAGAACGCCTTGCGGTCGTCCGACATCAGCTTGTTGCCCGACCATGCCTCGGGAATGAGCATCATCATCGAATGGGCGAGCGAGTAGCCGCCCTGGAACAGGAATTCCAGTGCGTTGTCGAAACAGGCCGTATCGGACTGGCCTTCATAGGAGATCGGCCAGAGCTTCGAGATGTCGTTGCCGAAGAATTCGCTGTCGACCGACGCCTGACGCGCCGCCATCCAGTTGACGTTGCCGCGCAGGGTGTTGATTTCACCATTATGCGCAACCATGCGGTAGGGATGCGCCAGCTTCCATGACGGGAAGGTGTTGGTCGAGAACCGCTGATGCACCAGCGCCACCGCGCTGACGAAACGCGGATCCTTCAGGTCCTTGTAATAGGCGCCGACCTGATAGGCGAGGAACATGCCCTTGTAGACGATGGTGCGCGCCGACATGGACACGACATAGAAGTCGCTCTCCTTGCCGCCATTCTCCTGATAGATGCGGTTGGAAATCACCTTGCGCAGGATAAACAGCCGGCCTTCGAAATCCTCATTGGATTCGATGTTCGGGTTGCGCCCGATGAACACCTGGCGGTGGAACGGTTCCGTCGCCGCGATATGCGGCGCCTTGGACAGGGACGAATTGTCGACGGGAACATCGCGGAAGCCGATCAGCGTCTGGCCTTCCGAGGCGATCACTTCCGTGATGACGGTTTCGATATGGGCGCGCTCTTCGGCATCCTGCGGCATGAACAGATAACCGACGGCGTAATGATTGACCGGCGGCAGCTCGACACCCTTTTCGGCCCATTCCGCGCGGAAAAACGCATCGGGAATCTGCACGAGCATGCCTGCGCCATCGCCCATCAGCGGGTCGGCGCCGACGGCACCGCGATGCGTCAGGTTTTCGAGCATGAACAGCCCGTCTTCAATGATCTTGTGCGACTTGACGCCCTTCATATGCGCGACGAAGCCGACGCCGCAGGCGTCATGTTCATTGCGCGGGTCGTACAAGCCTTGTCGGGTGGGAATGCCGGACGATTTATTGGTTTTGACCGCACGGTTCTGTACGGCCTGAGCAAGTTCAGTCGTTACAGATGGCGTCAAATCCGACATCGTCAATCCCTCCAAATGGGCCCCTTGGGGCGGTCAATTCCTCGCGGGACGGAATAGCATATATTCCTGCCCCTTCTGGTGCGGCATATCTTCCGGTTGCAAACTGCGGTCACCATTTTGAGGACGGAAGCACCCTTGCTTGCCATCCCGCGCTTGGATCGCGCAAATTAGGACAGCATTGCTGTCATATCCTCGTATGCCAGAATAATTCCAAACAAACAAGATGGAAAAGCAAAAAATAACAGCATTGGACGAAATATCATTGCGCAAACATCGGGTGATTTATGCATTTCATTTCGAGGCAGGCGTTTTCCCCTAAATAAGCAAGGAAAAACAGATGGTTCCGCCACGCACCCCGAAAATCCCTCGCGGGAAAGACATCATCTTCTGCTTTCCAGCCCGCGGGGAAAAGCGTAAGCGTGGCGGCGTCAGTTTCACATCCGAGGTTGTTTCATGCTTTTCGCATCCGATAATTGGGCCGGAGCCCATCCGAAAATTGCCGAAAATCTGACCAGACATGCCAGCGGTTTCGCCGCGGCCTATGGCACGGGCGATCTCGACCGCGCCGTCCAGCAGACATTCAGCGCAATTTTCGAGCGCGACGTCGCCGTCTTCTTTGTCGGGACCGGAACAGCGGCCAATTCCCTGGCACAGGCCAGCATCGCCCGCCCGGGCGGCATCACCTTTGCCCACCGCGAAGCGCACATGATTGCGGATGAGGCCGGCGCACCGGGATTTTTCGCGAGCGGAGCACGGGTCCAGGCCATCGACGGGCCGACAGGCCGCATCGATATTGCCAATCTGCAAGCGGCGATGAACGGCTTTCCCGAAGGCCACGTTCATGCAGGCCAGCCGATGAGCGTTTCGATCACGCAGTCGACCGAGAGCGGCACAATTTATGAACTGGCCGAGATCGCCGCCATCTCAGCCATCTGCAAGGAAAATGGCCTGCCGCTGCACATGGATGGCGCGCGTTTTGCCAATGCGCTTGTCTCGCTTGGCTGTTCCCCCGCGGAAATGACCTGGAAGCAGGGCGTCGATATCCTGTCTTTCGGCGGCACCAAGAACGGCTGCTGGTGTGCCGAAGCACTGGTTTTCATGAACCCCGAACAGGCAAGGCAGATGCCTTATATCCGCATGCGGTCGGCGCAGAATTTTTCAAAATCCCGCTTCATCGCGGCGCAGTTCGAGGCTTATTTTGCCGACGGGCTGTGGCTGGAGACCGCAGCCCATGCCAATGCCAAGGCGGCGGAACTGGCAAAGCTGATCAGCAATTCGAACGATCTGCGTCTCGCCTGGCAGCCGCGCGCCAATGAAGTGTTCGCGATCATGAAAAAGCAGACATCGGCAAAACTGCAGGCGGCAGGCGCCGTTTTCTATGACTGGCACACGCCCCATGCCGAAAAGGGCCATGTTGCCGAAGACGAGACGATCACCCGTTTTGTCACGAGCTTTGCCACGACCTCCGAGGACATCAGCCGCTTCGGCGACCTGATCGCATAAAAAAAGCGGCGCAAACGCGCCGCTTCTTTCACTCCGGCTTTCAGAGCTTAGTGCGCAGTCTTGGCTTCGATCTGCTTGGCTGTCTTTTCCGACAGGGCAGTGACAGCGATCTTGCGCGGCTTCATTTCCTCGGGAATTTCGCGCTTGAGATCAATGTGCAGCAAGCCGTTTTTCAGGCTGGCACCACTGACTTCAACGAAATCGGCAAGGTGGAAGCGGCGTTCGAACGCGCGGGAAGCAATGCCGCGATACAGGGTTTCGGCATTATCGTCCGATGTTTCGGCAGCCTTCTCGCCGGTCACCTTGAGCTGGTTGCGATGGGCTTCGATCTGGATTTCGTCTTCCGAGAAGCCGGCAACGGCCATTGTGATGCGGTAGGTGTTCTCGCCTGTCCGCTCGATATTGTAGGGCGGATAGGACTGGGCACCGTCTGGCTGAGCCAGCGAGTCGAGGATGGTGAAAAGCCGGTCAAAACCGACAGTCGAACGATAGAGTGGGGAAAAATCCACGTGACGCATAGTAAGCCCTCCTTTAGAGCGACAATGTTGCGTGTTCTGGCTCGTCAAGTGACTCCCTCAATCGGCAAGTCCCGCTGAACCAGTGACCCCGTTATGGCGGTCACAACAGGTATTTGGGAAACGGCCAAAGCCATTTCAAGCCCCCTTTTGCTGCCGAATGTTCCGGTTTTTACACATTCGAACGCGTCCCGCAGCGATGAACGCCAGATGAACGCGCCCTTCGGGATACGTTCACACGCCCTCCCCTATAAACACATCCAACGCCGGGATTTGACCGGCAAGAGACGAGGACAAGATGATGAAAAAGACTGTTCTGGCACTGACCGCCACCGCCCTGCTGGTCACAGGCTTTTCTGCCTCGGCCATGGCCGACGACTTCACCTATCGCGGTGACCGGGCAATCTACATGGATGACCGCGGTGACATGGATGGCCTGCTCGTTCAGGACCGCCGCTTCTATGGTGATCGGCGTGGAGAATGGCGCCGCGATGAGCGCTTCCGCGACCAGATCGGTCCGCGCGAAGTAACCCGCATGCTGGAGCGCCGCGGCTACCGTGTCCGCGATGTGAACTTCGAACGCGGCCGTTATTTTGTCCAGGCATGGCGCCGCGGCACGCCGGTTCTGGTCACCGTGTCCCGCGATGGCGACATTCTCGATACCCGTGTGATGGGCGATCGGCGCGGCTACCGCGACCGCCGTAGCGACAACGGGTTCAGCATCGAGATCCGCCCGGCGAACGGCTACTGATTTCCTGAGATCGTTCCAGGTGTAACGTCCCTTCCGCCTGGAATGTACTGACCGGAAGCCCTCCCAAGGGTTTCCGGTCATTTTTTTGTTTTTACGAGAACCCGGTTTGACCTTTATTGCCATGCATTTTATCAAAAGATGCAAATGCACCCGTGTGATCCCCTCATGGGCGGGACGAGGACTGACCGGTATTCATGACCCATCCGCTTGTCGAAACAGCCGCCAACCCGACACCGCAGGATGCCCGCGTTGCCGCATTGCCGCTCAAGGGCGGCAGGCAGTTGCGCTACGCGATTTTCCCCGCCACCACCCATCCCGTCCAGGGCACCGTGATCATCCTGCAGGGCCGCAACGAATGCATTGAAAAATACTTCGAGACCATCCGTGACATTGCCAAGCGGGGTTTTGCCGTGGCCACCTTCGACTGGCGCGGCCAGGGCGGATCGAGCCGCCTGCTGAAGGACCCGCTGCGCGGCCATGTCCGGAGTTTCGACCATTATGCGGCCGACTTCGAGCTGCTGTTCGAAAGCGTGCTCCTGCCCGACTGCCGCGGACCGTTTTACGTGCTGGCCCATTCCACCGGCGCGCTGGCAGCGCTTCTCGCAGCGCCTGCCCTGGCAAACCGCATCCGCCGCATGGTGCTGATGGTGCCGCTACTCGACGTCAACGGCAGCCGGATCGGCAAGATTCTGCTCAGCGCCGTCGCCAATAGCCTGCGGCTGACCGGTCTCGGCGGGATGTATATCCGCGGCGGCAAGCCGATGATCAAACCCTTCGCCCTCAACGAGGTTACATCGGACGCCGCGCGCTACCTGCGCAACAGCGAAATACTGAAAACCGCGCCGGAGCTCGCCATTGGCGGCCCGACGGCCGGATGGATCGCCTCGGCGGCCAAGGCGATCAAACGCGTGACGAACCCCGATTATATCGAGGCGATCCGCATCCCCAGCCTTGTCGTCGCCGCCGGGGCGGACAGCGTTGTGTCCACCCCGGCAATCGAACGGTTCGCCCTGCAATTGCGCAATGCGACACTGATCACCATCGACGGCGCCAAGCATGAAATCCTGCAGGAAAAGGATTTTTACCGCGAACAGTTTTTCGCGGCATTCGATGCCTTCATTCCCGGAACCGGCGGCGACATGGCCGGAATCGAGAACGAACAGGCCACGTAGATGTGAGCTTTCAGCGGTTGAGAAGCTCCAGCGCCTGCGCGTGCAGTTCCTTTGAGCCCGCCGCCACGATATCGCCGGCCTTTTCCGCCGGGCCGCCATCCCAATTGGTGATGACACCGCCCGCCTTTTCGATGATCGGCACCAGCGCAACGATATCGTAGGGATGCAAGGCGGTCTCCACCACCAGATCGACGAAACCGGCGGCAATCATGGCATAGCCATAGCAGTCGGCGCCGTAACGCGGCATGCGCACGCTGCGCTCCACACGGTCATAGGCCTCGCGCTTCTTGTCCTTGAACAGCGCTGGTGTCGTGGTGAACAGCGTGGCCTGGGCGATATCCGGATTCTGCCGGGTTTTCAGCTGGCGCGCGCCACCCGGTCCCTCGTAATAGGATGCCGTGCCGTCGCACATGAACAGCTCACCGGTGAAGGGCTGCGCCATGACGCCGGCCACCGCATCGCCATCGATGGTCAAGCCCGCAAGCGTGCCCCACACCGGCAGGCCTGAAATGAAGGCGCGCGTGCCGTCGATGGGATCGATCACCCAGACATGCGAGGCGTCGAGATTTTCCGAACCGAACTCCTCGCCCATGATGCCGTGAGCGGGAAAGGTGCTGTTGATCAGCGCGCGAATCGCCCGTTCGGCCTCCCTGTCGGCCTCGGTGACCGGGTCGAATCCCACCTGATATTTGTTGTCGATGGACGAAACGGTGCGAAAGCGGGGCAATGTCTGCGCTGCCGCAACCTCGGCAATCCGCCGCAAAAACGAAAGTTCAATGGCCAAAATGGTTCCTCGCGATCAAAATTTTCTCATTTACCTGCATTGTCGGCTAAATTATTGCATTTTTTTTAGGCACATAATTATCGTGCTTAAAAAAACGCACAAATCACTTGACATTTGTGCGATGCAGCATAGATTGGTTAACAGACGGGGTGACCTGTCTATGCCCTCCTTGGGCGTTTCCTCCCTAGACTTGGACCGCGCACTTGCGCGGTCTTTTTTTGTTTGCAGACGGGCAACAGCAACAAGACCCTATTCCGCCGCGAGCGGCACATCGAGGAAGTGGAAGTCCGGCAGCGAAACGAGATCGGCCAGGAACTGGCTGATATCGCGCTGCAGCTGCCCGAAGCCCGATTTGCGCTCGTAATTGTGCTCATTGAGATAAAGGCCGCGATTGACCTCGATCTGCAATGCGTGGAAACGCTTGAGCGGACGCCCGTAATGTTCGGTGATGTAACCGCCCGCATAGGGCTTGTTGTGCGCCACCGCATAGCCCATCTCGCGCAGGAGGTGGATGGCGGTGTGCGTCAATTCCGGCGAACAGCTGGTGCCGAACCGGTCCCCGATGATGAAATCCGGGCGCAGGCCGCTTTCCGGAAACCGGATGCCGGTGGGCATGGAATGGCAATCGACGAGAACGCCATAGCCAAAACGGCTGCGCGTTTCCACCAGCATCCCGGCAAGCAGCGCATGATAGGGCTTGTAGATTGTGGTGATGCGGCCGAGCGCTTCCTCGACAGGCAGTTTCTGCGCGTAGATTTCCTGCCCTTCGCCGACAAGGCGCGGAACGGTGCCAAGACCGCCGGCAACCCGGGCCGAATTTGCATTGGCATAGGAGGGAAGCGAATCGCTGAACATCTTCGCGTCGAGTTCATAGGGCTCGCGGTTGACGTCGAGATAGGCGCGGGGGAAATGCGCCACCAGCATCGGCGCACCGAGCATGACGCTGGCAGCAAAGAGCTGGTCGACAAAACAGTCTTCCGAGCGGCGAATCGTTTGCGCATCGAGCTGCGACTGCTGCAGGAAGGCCGGCGGATAGACCTGACCGCTGTGCGGCGAATTGAACACAAACGGAATACGCTGGTCAGCCGGCCGGCGCAGTTCATAGGGCAGCTTGTCAGGGAAATCGCGCTCGAGGGTCATCATTCACTTCGACGGTTTGCTTGAATATGCCGTTACTTTAGAGCAACTTCGCCCCGGAGGGAATTGATCAGCCGCCAAAGGCAGCGGAACTTTTCCGGGCTGACCGGACCAAGCGCATTCTTCAGCCGCCCGGCTGCGATCTTGCTCGACTTTTCCGGGGTTCCCCCTTATTTTCAGCAAATCATTCACGCGATCTTTACCAAAAAAGCGTCTTGTTAAGCATGATGGGGCGCCTGTCTGGGGATGATCAGGCGACAGACAATTCGGACGGACTGATGAAGAGAATCCTGCTAGCAGAAGATGACAATGACATGCGGCGCTTCCTGGTGAAGGCGCTGGAGAAGGCAGGATATCACGTCACGCCTTTCGACAATGGCGCAAGCGCCTACGACCGGTTGCGCGAAGAGCCGTTTTCACTGCTGCTCACCGACATTGTCATGCCGGAGATGGACGGCATCGAGCTGGCACGCCGTGCGTCGGAAATCGACCCGGATCTGAAAATCATGTTCATCACCGGCTTTGCCGCCGTGGCGCTGAATTCCGATTCGAAAGCGCCGAAGGATGCGAAAGTGCTTTCCAAGCCTTTCCACCTGCGCGATCTCGTCAATGAGATCGAAAAAATGCTGGTAGCGGCCTGATCAAAGGCCCTATCTGCCTGCTCCGGTGAAGAAAGCCTGATAACTTCTTCCAACCCTATTGACGGACCGGAATCAATATGGTGTATGCGCCCCTGTCGGATGGGCGTGTAGCTCAGCGGGAGAGCACTACGTTGACATCGTAGGGGTCACAGGTTCAATCCCTGTCACGCCCACCATCCGAACTTCCCTGAACCATATTCTGTTTTGCATCTGCGGTTCGTGGCAGCTTTGCCGCGTGAAGGCGAAACCGGCCAAAGGCAACCCGGGCTGTCAGAGACAGCCGAGGTCAGCCAGTGTCTGCCGTACTGCCTCGTCGATCGGTGTCCTTGGCTCGGCTCCGAGCGTACCCACCAGCCGCGTGTTCGTCATGCGCAGCGGTTGCTTCCACAGATACCGCATCTCCTTCAACTCATGCATGAACGCATTGAAGGGTGCCATGATCGGCACGATCCACCACGGAAACGATCTGACCTTCACCGGGCGGCCAACCACACGCCTGATGGCGGCTGCCATCTGCATGCCATCCGCATCCCAGAAGCCTTCCATGTGATAGACCGCAAAACGGGGAAGGGTTTCCGCCCGGTCGACCAGTTGAGCCATTGTTTCAGCGACATCGGGAAGAAACGCCCATTGATGCCCGATTCCGCGCCTTGAAGGGTTGCTGACGAGCGATACCGGCTTTCCCGGCGTGACAAGCCCTTGCGAGAACCAGTTGTTTGCGGCCTTCGGACCAAAGAAATCACCAGCGCGCACGATCAGGACATCGAGACCGGATGCGGAAGCATCCTTCAGACGCTGCTCCATCATGACACGCAGCCTGCCTTTTCGCGTGACGGGATGTTGCGGACTGTCCTCGCCCAGAACCGGAAAGGCATCGGGTCCGAAATTATAGACAGTGCCGGGCAGAAGCACGCGGGCGCCCACCTGTTTTGCCGCAGCGATGGTATTGTCGAGCATGGGCACAACAAGCTTCTCCCAGTCCCGGTATCCGGGCGGGTTGACGGCATGGACGATCAGGGACACGCCCTCTGCTGCCTTGCTGACATCCACCGGATTGAGGGCGTCACCCGCAATCCATTCAAAATCACCCGCGGCTTTCCCGGCCTTGCCGATGTCGCGCGTCAGGGCCTTGATATGCCAGCCTCGCTTCAGGAGGTTGCGTGCTACCGCACCGCCGATGCCACCTGTTGCACCCAATACAAGCGCCATCTTCTGTTCTGTTGATTGCATGCGCGTTTTCTCCGTTGTCTCGGCGACAGTGCACCAGCAATAAGATAAACAAAATTGACAAAATTCCTTGACTAGCTATACATAAATAATGCAACAGATGCCGAACTGGGATCTTTACTGGACTTTTCTTCATGTCATCCGGCAAGGCTCACTGTCGGCAGCGGCGCGCGAGCTCGGTTTGACACAGCCTACCGTGGGACGGCATATCGATACGCTGGAGGACCTTATTGGCGCCCAGCTCTTCACCCGCTCGCCGAACGGCCTGCTTGCAACCGATGCCGCGCTGGAATTGCAACCCTACGCTGCCGCCATGGCTGCCAATGCCGCGGCACTTGTCCGTCTGGCAACAGCACAGCGTGACGCGGTGGAAGGCACGGTACGCATTGGCGCAAGCGAGGTTATCGGCACCGAAGTTCTCCCACAGATACTTGCGCCACTGCTTGAGACATATCCCGCCTTGCACATCGAATTATCCGCCTCCGATACGGTCGAAAATCTCTTGAACCGCGAGGTTGATATTGCTGTCAGAATGGCAGAGCCCACGCAGGAGGCGCTGCTTGTGCGCAATGTCGGGGGCATTTCGCTCGGGCTCTACGCGCACCGTGCCTATCTTGCCAGATACGGCGCGCCCCGCACGCTGGCAGAATTGAAAAATCACCGGCTCATCGGGTTCGACAGACAGACCGCCTTCATACGCAGCATCGAGAAACGTTTTCCGATGTCGCATGAGCTTGAGTTCAGCTATCGCACGGACAACAATCTGGCCCAACTCGCCGCTATCCGATCAGGAATTGGCATCGGCATATGCCAGGACAGTCTCGGCCAGGCAAATCCCGACCTCGTGTGCCTGCTGCCCGACGCGTTTTCGATCGTACTTCCGACCTGGATCGCCATGCACGAAAACCTGCGGTCTTCACACCGCTTTCGGCTGATCTTCGATACGCTGATCAGAGGCATGCTTGCCCATATTGAACTGGCGTCAAGCAAGACGGCAGCGCGCAAGGGATGACATTTGGCTCATAAAAGTCTATCGACAGCCCCATCGATGATCTGATCCAATTTTCGGAAAGCCTTGGAACCATGAAGAACGCTATCACGCTCAAGCAGTTGAAGGCCGGTGTCGGCACAGAAATCGGCTGTTCGGAATGGCGCGTGGTCAGCCAGGACATGATCGACAAGTTTGCCGATGCAACCGATGATCACCAATTCATCCATACCGATCCGGAGCGCGCGGCCAAGGAAACGCCGTTCGGCGGCACCATCGCCCATGGCTTCCTGACCATCTCGCTGCTGTCGACGCTCGCCTATGAGGCATTGCCGATGATCGAAGGCGCGACGATGGGCATCAATTACGGTTTCGACAAGGTACGCTTCATGGCACCGGTCAAATCCGGCAAGCAGGTGCGTGCCCGCTTCAAGCTGGTGGATGCGGATATCCGCCCGTCCGGCCGCGTGCTCAACAACTACGAAGTCACCCTGGAAATCGAAGGCTCGATCAAACCGGCACTCGTTGCCAACTGGCTGACGATTGCCGTGCTCGAGCATCCGCCGGAAATGGACTGATCAGGCGCGGACCGCCTCGACAAGCCGCCCGGCATCGTCCAGCGGCGGCGCACTGTCGCGCACGGCCAGATCCTGGAAGGCAAACGGCCCCTGCACGAACATGCCCATATCGTAGGCATTGCGGATTTGTGCGCCCTTCAGAAACAGAAGGTGCATCTTGAAAAAATTCTTCTTGGCACGCGCATAGCGCTTGGCGCTGTGAATATGCTTGAACCGGATACGCCGGATCAGCGGTTCGGTGCGCGGGATTATCCCCAGCGCCGCCGCCGGGTTCGACCGGTAGAAATGCACGATATCCGCAATGGTCTGATACTCCGCCCACAGAACCGGCGTATCCTGCAGGACAACCCGCACGTCTTCCCGCAAATCCGTTGCACGCGGATGAAAGGCGATCATCAACAGGCACGAGCCGGTCGCTACCAGCGAAACCGGCTGTTGCCTGATGAGCTGCGGCGCACTGCGCCAGACATCGGCAATGGCCTCGACAGCCGGCACCGTGCCAAGGCTGTGCCCGATGATGACCACCTCGTCCGCGCCGCTCTCCCGCAGCTTCTCGGTCAGGTGGTCGGCAAAAGCCTTGCGCCGTTCCAGCAAAGCCGGACTGCGGCGGTAAATCCGGTCTGACGCCGCCGCCCAGTCATCCAAGAGGTAGGAAAGGAACACCTTTTCCCCCGGCCAGCGGATCAGGAGGCGGGCGATGGCGAGCGCAAGGGGAATGGTCCAAAACATGTGGTAGGCGCTGAAACCGCCAAACAATGGTCCAAGCCCGATCAGCAGCGCGACCAGCGAAATGAAACAGGTCAGCGCAAACGGCCACATGAAGAAGATGCAGAACCGCCAGCTTGTGCGCAGATACCGCCAGAAGGTGCCGGTGATGAGAATATCGAGAAACGCCATCAGGCCGGTGGCAAAGCGCGTTACGACATTGCGCGCGGAATAGGCATCGAAGATATCAGCCGTGCCGTACTGGCAGAACTCGGTTTCGACCGTCCAGTTCGCCCCGGTTGTATCAAGCTGCATCGAGGCGATGTTCGGCCCCTCCGGCTGCATGGGCCCCGCTTTGGTTTTCGTGTGCCAGAGCGTGTTGAAATCGGCCGAGGCATTGAGATAGCGCCCGCGCACGGCATCGGGATGCAAGCCTTCATAGCCTGTAAAATTGATAACAAGGCGCTTTTTGACAGCCATAAACCACTCTCGCGACGCGACCGCGCGAATCGGCAGCCATCGGCATTCTCATTATGGCAAAGCACGGCGCAATTGTGATCGATAACTTCACCGGCGATCAATCTGCACACTATTATTACGCGGGGCTGTCAAATACTCGCGCATTCGGCAAAAAGATCATCGTTGCTTCCGGTCCAACCGTCAGACTGCAACATCCCGCGCGGATTCCTGCAGAAAGCTGTAGGCATAGCCGGAGAAGGAGCGCCAGCATTCAACCCGGAACGTGTCCTCGGCCGTCCGCCACAGCACGATCTCGATCTTGCCGAGCACCGTGCGTGAGGCCGCGCCGACCGGAAAGGCGCCGAGCGACAGGTCCTGCGGGCAACCGCCATTGACAACAGCGTCGGCACCCTTGCCGGAGACAATGATCCCGACATTGCGATGGGAGACGTCGACGGCGGAATGCAGCACCTTCACCTTGGCAAGATCGGCCACCAGCGAACTGCCGTCCACGTCGAGAAGAAGCCATTCATCCGGACCGATCCACAGGGCCGCACGGTTGCCCTGACTGGTCGTTGTCTTCGGCTTCAGCGGCAGGGACAGGCCAAGCGCCTTGGACAGCGCCGCCACCGCATCGGGCCGTGCCCGCAGCGAAACGCGGGTGGCGTTATCAGCAAGGGTTACCGATACGGACCCGACCCCGGCATGGCCGGTCTGCAATGGATGCGCACGCTGCGCTGCTTGAGCAAGGTCAGCCATTCAACCGTTCTCCCTTTTCGTCGAAGAACACCGTTCCGGTCACTTCCACTTCGATCACACCATCGGGCATCGGCACATAGAGCGTTTCACCGAGCCGCTTTGTTCCGTCGATCACCAGGGCCATGGCAATCGACCGGCCGCAATTCTGCGACCAGTAGGAGGACGTCACATGGCCGATCATCGTCATCGGCACGGGCTGGTTCGGATTGGCGACGATCTGCGCGCCCTCCTCCAGCACCACATGGGCATCTTTGGTCTTCAGGCCAACCAGCTGCTTGCGGCCATCCGCCACCAGGTCGCGGCGCAACAGGCCGCGAATGCCGACATAGTCCGTCTTGTTCTTGCCGATGGCCCAGGTCAGGCCCGCATCCTGCGGCGTCACCGTGCCGTCCGTGTCCTGGCCGACGATGATATAGCCCTTCTCGGCGCGCAGCACGTGCATGGCCTCGGTGCCGTAGGGCGTCAGGCCCAGCGGCTTGCCGCGCTCGTAGACGGCTTCCCAGACGGCCCGGCCATAGTCGGCAGGCACGTTGATTTCATAGCCCGCTTCACCGGTGAAGGACATGCGGAACAGGCGTGTCGGCACACCGCATATCCTGCCTTCGCGCACGCTCATATGTGGCATGGCTTCATTGGAAAGGTCGATGCCTTCCACCAGCGGCGCGATGATCTCGCGGGCTTTCGGCCCCTGCACCGCAATGACGGCCCATTGCTCGGTCGTCGAGGTCAGCCAGACGTTGAGATGCGGGAATTCCGTCTGCAGATAGTCTTCCATGTGGTTCATGACGCGCGGCGCACCGCCGGTCGTCGTCGTCACGTGGAAGCGATCCTCGGCCAATCGGCCAACGACGCCGTCATCATAGATGAAACCGTCTTCGCGCAGCATGATGCCATAGCGCAGGCGGCCGACACCGAGTTTTTCCCATGGATTGGTGTAGAGCAGCTCGAGGAATTTTGCCGCATCGGGGCCGACCACTTCGATCTTGCCGAGTGTCGAGGCGTCGAAGATACCGGCCTGGTTGCGCACGGCGACGCATTCGCGGTTCACCGCCGCATGCATGTCTTCGCCTGCCTGCGGATAGTACCAGGCGCGCTTCCACTGCCCGACATCCTCGAAGGCCGCGCCCTGTGCCGCATGCCACGCATGCATCGGCGTGCGGCGGGTGGGATCGAACAGGTCATGGCGGGCATGGTTGACGATTGCACCGAAGGTCACCGGCGTGAACGGCGCACGGAAGGTTGTCAGGCCGACGGCCGGGATCGGCCGGTTGAGCGCTTCAGCGGCAATGGCCAGCCCGTGCAGGTTGGATGTCTTTCCCTGATCGGTGGCCATGCCGTTGGTGGTGAAACGCTTGACATGCTCGATGGAATGCATGCCTTCGCGCACCGCAAGGCGCACGTCCTTGGCGGTCACGTCGTTCTGGAAATCGACGAAAGCCTTGACCGTCGTATCGGCACCGGCACCCGGCGCCGAGCCGATCATGCCGAGAACCCAGTCGGTTCCGCCCGTTGCCTTGAGTGCTACGGTCTTGCCCTTGAAACCGGCCTCACCGGCGAGCTTGCCGCCGGCGGCAACGGCTTCGTCCAGCGCCTGCTGCAGCCCGTCGCTGCCATTGCAGGCACCGACCGAGACGCAATCCTGCGCATAGGTGCCGGGCAGGAACCGCTCATTGGCAGCATCCCACGCCACCTTGCCGCGCGACTGCGAAAACAGATGCACGGAGGGCGTCCAGCCGGCGGACATGATCAGCGCGTCGACAACGACCTTGCGCTCATTGCCGCCCTTGTTCGGGCGGATGCTGATGGAGGAGACGCGGCGCTTGCCGCCGGCGCTGAACACCGCATGCCCGGTCACGACATCGATGCCGAGTGAACGGGCTTCTTCGATAACCGGCGAAGACGGATTGTCGCGCGTATCGACAATGACGGGGACATCGACGCCGGCACGCTTCAGGTCAATGGCCGCCGCATAGGCGGAATCATTGGCGGTATAGACCCCGACCTTGCGGCCGACCGCGACACCATACTGGTTGAGATAGGCGCGCGCTGCCGAAGCCAGCAGAATGCCGGGACGGTCATTGTTGGCGAAAACCATGTGCCGTTCGATGGCACCGGTTGCCAGAACAACCTTCTTGGCGCGCACCTGCCACAGGCGTTCCCTCGGCATGTCGGAACCCGGATTGCTCAGATGATCGCTGATCCGCTCGACAAGGCCGACAAAATTCTGGGCGTAGTAACCGAACGCCGTGGTGCGGGTGAGAACCGTGACATTCTCCAGAGCACGCAGGGATGCCAGCGTTTCCGTCGCCCAGTCATAGCCCGGCTTGCCGTCGATGGTCACGTCGGTCTCGTAGCGCAGGGCACCGCCCGCTTCCGCCTGCTCATCGCAGATGATGACCTTGGCACCCGTCTGCGCGGCACTCAGCGCAGCGGCCAGACCAGCGGCACCGCCGCCGACCACCAGCACATCGCAATGGGCGAAACGGTTCGAATAGCGGTCCGTATCGGCTTCACCGGGAACAACGCCAAGACCGGCCGCAGCGCGGATCTTTGGCTCGTAGATGGTTTTCCATGCGAACTTCGGCCACATGAACGTCTTGTAATAGAAGCCTGCGGGCAGCATGGGCGAGAATACGTCATTGATCGCACCAACGTCGAAGGTCAGCGACGGCCAGCGGTTCTGCGACTTGACCTGCAGCCCGTCATAGATCTCCTGCACGGTCGCCCGCACGTTCGGCTGCTTGCGGGATTTGTCCCGCTCGATATCAACAAGCGCATTCGGCTCTTCGCTGCCTGCGGAGAGGATGCCGCGCGGACGGTGATATTTGAACGAACGGCCGACCAGATGAATGCCGTTGGCCAGCAGCGCCGAGGCCAGCGTGTCGCCTTCAAGACCCGTCAGGCTCTGCCCGTCAAAGGTGAAGCGGACGGTCTTCGCCGGGACCAGGCGGCCGGCACCGGCAATACGGTTGCTTCCGGAGTGGGATGGAATGCTCATGGCTTACAGCTCCCCTTTCTTGGCGCGGGGGGCGCGTTTCTTTGCAGGTTCAGCATCGGAAACGGTTTCCGGATTGAGAAGCGTTTCGACATCCGGGCGCGGCTCGCCCGCCTTGTAGACGGTCAGGAACTTGTCGGAGACGGAATCGCGCACGGCATTGAAGAAACGTCCGCAGCCATGGATATGCCGCCAGCGCTCGAACTGCAGCCCCTTGGGGTTCTGGCGGAAATACAGGAAGGCGGCAAAGTCTTCGTCCGATTGTTCCGATATGGCCGGGGAGCGCACGAGATGCGCTTCACCCGCGTTGCGGAATTCCAGTTCCGGGCGCTCTTCTTCGCAATAGGGGCATTTGATGAGAAGCATTGTCGTCGTCTCGTTTCTTGAATCTGTCAGTGCGCCACGGCGGCGGCAGCGGCTTCGTCGATCAGGCGCCCGGTGGTGAAGCGCTCGAGCGTGAACGGCGCATTGATCCGGTGCGGCTCGTCCCGGGCGATCGTGTGGGCGAACACATTGCCGGAGCCGGGCGTTGCCTTGAACCCGCCGGTACCCCAGCCGCAATTCACGTAGAGGCCGGGGACAGGTGTCTTGGCGAGAATCGGCGAACGGTCCGGCGTCACGTCGACGATGCCGCCCCAGGACCGCAGCATTTTCAGCCGTGTCAGCACCGGGAACATTTCGCAGATCGCATCCAACGTGTGATTGATGATGTGCAGGCCGCCGGTCTGGGAATAGGACGTATACTGGTCCGTCCCCGCGCCGATGACCATTTCGCCCTTGTCGGACTGCGAGATATAGGCGTGCACGGTGTTCGACATGATCACGCAGGGGATCAGCGGCTTGACCGGCTCGGATACCAGCGCCTGCAGCGGATAGCTTTCCAGCGGCATGCGCACGCCGGCCATGTTCATGATCACCGAGGTATGACCGGCGGCCACCACACCGACCTTCTTGGCATTGATCGGGCCACGATTGGTATCGACACCGACAACCGCGCCATTGGGCGCGCGGCGAATGCCGGTCACTTCGCAGTTCTGGATGATATGCACGCCGCGATCGGCAGCCGCGCGGGCATAGCCCCAGGCGACTGCATCATGGCGGGCGGTGCCGCCGCGCCGCTGCAGGGCCGCGCCGATGATGGGATAGCGCGCATCGGCGGAGAGGTTGATCGGCGGGCAGAATTCCTTGACCTGTTCCGGCGTCAGCCATTCATTGTCGATGCCGTTCAGCCGGTTGGCGTGGATATGGCGCTTGAACACCTGGACGTCGTGGATATTGTGCGCCAGCATCATCACGCCGCGCGCCGAATACATGACGTTGTAGTTGAGGTCCTGGCTCAGGCCCTCCCACAATTTCACCGCATGTTCGTAAATGCCGGCCGATTCGTCATAGAGATAGTTGGACCGGATGATCGTGGTGTTGCGGCCGGTGTTGCCGCCGCCCAGCCAGCCCTTTTCCAGAACTGCGACATTGGTGATGCCATGTTCCTTCGCCAGGTAGTAGGCGGTGGCAAGACCATGTCCGCCAGCGCCAACAATGATGACGTCATATTCCGACTTGGGTTCGGGCGACGTCCATTGCTGCTCCCACCCCTTGTGGGCACGCAATGCCTCGCGGGCCAAAGCAAACACTGAATATTTCCGCATCATTCAATCCTTTGCAGAGCTTTCGGCCATACCGGTGACCTTGGCAGAGCGTTTTGTTCCACGATTTGCGAGAGCAGTATCCTGTCCTGAAATCGACATCGATTTTCAAGCGCAGGATCGCACTTTTATGCATCAGTAACGCATCCGCTCAAAGGTCTTTTGCCATTTTGCGACGGAGATTGGCGTTCCGTGCCGGTTATTCTAAAATTGCACGGGCGCGTGAACCGGCGGCGGGGAAGAATATCCGCCATTTTAAACAGCTTCACCATGGACATTCCATTGCCATTCTGATAATGGCCTCGTCAGTTTGCGATGGATGACCGTCGCGAAGTTTGGATTGCTGACCCACTGACCAAGGATATGGGTTCGGATTCAAGCTCAACGAAATTCTAAGAGATACAGGATAAAACGTGCAGGTACTCGTACGCGAAAACAATGTTGATCAGGCTCTCCGCGTTCTCAAGAAGAAGATGCAGCGCGAAGGCATGTTCCGCGAAATGAAGATGCATGATCATTACGAGAAGCCCTCGATCAAGCGCGCCCGCCAGAAGGCAGAAGCCATCAGCCGCGCCCGCAAGCTTGCCCGCAAGCAGGCACAGCGCGAAGGTCTTCTGCCAATGCCAGCACGCAAGGCACCGGTCCGCGCTTCTGCGGCTCGTTGATCAGCATTTATTAACGCCTTGACACAATAACGGGGTGGAGTGGCTTGCGTCACACCGCCCTTTTTGCGTTTTCGATTGAACGGGATACCAAGAGTATGACACATTCACTTGAAATGGTTTCGTATCGCGACCCGCAATCGGTATTCAAGGCGTTGCGCACCACCGGACTGGTGATCGCTTCGGTTCTCACCCTGGCGGTTGCCGGGTGCCAGACCTCGACCAGTGACATGACCGGGATCGACAAGGCGCAAGGGTCTTCCGAGAACATCAGTTCGCTCGACAGCGTCATCCGCAGCAATCCCCGTGATCCCGAAGCCTACAATGTGCGCGGCTCCGCTTTTGGCCGGGCCGGCCGCAACAGCGATGCGATCAAGGATTTCAACACGGCGTTGCAGTTGAACCCGAATTTCTACCAGGCCTATGCGAACCGCGCGCTGGTCTACCGCAACATGGGCAACACGGCCCAGGCGGCAGCGGACTACAGCAAGTCCATCCAGATCAATCCGCAATATGACGCCGCCTATATCGGCCGTGGCAATCTCTACCGCCTGTCGGGGCAGCTCGACCGCGCCTTCAGCGATTTCCAGCAGGCCATCCAGCTCAACACCACCGATCCCCGCGCCTATCACAATCGCGGCCTGATCTATCAGGCGCGCGGCCAGCACAAGCAGGCGATCGAAGATTTCTCCACGGCGATCTCGCTGCAGCCCGATGCCGCCGAGCCCTATAACGGCCGCGGCATTTCCTATGTGGCCATGGGCGATGACGACAACGCCTTTGACGATTTCAACAATGCGATCAAGCTGGACGGCACGATTGCCGAGGGTTGGGCCAATCAGGCGCTGATCTATGAGCATCGCGGCGACAAGGCCCGCGCGGCGAAATCCTACGCCAAGGCGGCACAGCTCGATCCCAAGTACAAGCCTGCCCTTGATGGCCTGGCGCGCACGCGCTCCTGATCCCATCCCATGAAGCGGTTCGTCGTTGTTTCCGCTCACCCCCTGAAAGACAGCCTGTGCGGGCACCTGACCGCGTTGGTGGCGGAACAGATTGCCGCGTCACCGCATGAACTGCAGCTGTTCGATCTTTATCGGCGTGGTTTTGATCCCAGGCTTTCGCCCGAGGAAAGGCAAAGCTACTACACCACGCAATACGATGCCTCCGGCGTCACGGACGACGACGACGCCTTGCAGAATGCGGATGTGCTCATCCTGATTTTTCCCACCTGGTGGTTCGGACTGCCTGCCATCCTGAAGGGCTGGATCGACCGGGTCTTCGTGCCAGGCACTGCCTACGATCATGCGCCGGACTTCGGCCGGATGATCCCCCGTCTCAACGCCATGACCGCGTGCATCGCCATCACCACGCTCGGATCGCCCTGGTGGATCGACCGGCTGATCATGTTCCGTCCGGTGCGCCGTATCCTGGGCACGGCCATCATCGGCACCTGCGCACCCAAGGCGCGCTTCTCTATGCTGTCGCTCTACAACTGCGAGAAACTCGACCCTGCCCGGCTGGCCGCATTTGAGCAAAAGATTCAGCGGACAATCCAACAGACCTTGAAATGAAAAAGCCCGCCGATGCGGCGGGCTTTCAGTTGATATGTCGGAGGCAACCGGATCAGTGATCCAGCGCCTTGACGATGTTTTCGACCATCTTCTTGGCGTCGGCAAACAGCATCATCGTGTTGTCGCGGAAGAACAGTTCGTTCTCGACGCCGGCATAACCGGAGCCCATGCCGCGCTTGATGAACAGAACCGTGCCAGCCTTGTCCACATCGAGGATCGGCATGCCGAAGATCGGTGATTTCGGGTCGGTCTTCGCCGCCGGGTTGGTGACGTCATTGGCACCGATGACGAAAGCCACGTCGGCCTGCGCAAACTCGGAGTTGATGTCTTCCAGCTCGAATACTTCGTCATAGGGAACATTGGCTTCGGCCAGAAGCACGTTCATATGACCGGGCATACGGCCCGCGACCGGATGGATGGCATATTTGACTTCCACACCCTCAGCCTTCAGCTTGTCGGCCATTTCACGCAGGGCGTGCTGGGCCTGCGCCACCGCCATGCCGTAACCCGGCACGATGATGACCTTGGAGGCGTTCTTCATGATGAAGGCGGCATCGTCGGCCGAGCCCTGCTTGACCGGGCGCTGTTCGACTTCACCGGCCGCAGCACCACCGGTCTCGCCGCCGAAGCCGCCGAGAATGACCGAGATGAACGAGCGGTTCATGCCCTTGCACATGATATAGGACAGAATGGCACCGGAAGAGCCCACCAGCGCGCCGGTGATGATCAGCGCCAGGTTGCCAAGAGTGAAGCCGATACCGGCCGCCGCCCAACCCGAATAGGAGTTGAGCATCGACACCACGACGGGCATGTCGGCGCCGCCGATCGGCACGATGATCAGTACACCCAGAACCAGCGAGAGCAGGACGATCAGCCAGAAGACGAAATGGCTTTCGCTCATCACCAGCGCCACGACCAGCACGACGATTGCAATCGCCAGGCCCGCATTGAGCACATGGCGGCCCGGCAGCATGATCGGTTTGCCGGACATGCGGCCGTCGAGCTTGAGGAAGGCGATGATGGAGCCGGTAAAGGTGATCGCGCCGATGGCGACACCCAGCGACATTTCCACCAGCGCCTGCCCGTGAATGGAGCCGACTTCGCCGATCCCGAAGGAGTTGGGCGAGTAGATGGCGGCCGCAGCCACCATGACGGCGGCCAGACCGACCAGCGAGTGGAAGGCGGCAACCAGCTGCGGCATGGCCGTCATGGCGATGCGCTTGGCCGTATAGGCACCGACGCCGCCGCCGATGGCAAGACCGATGACGATGAGGCCAAGACCTCTGAAGCTCGGCTCGGCAAGGGTGAGTGTGGTGAGGATCGATATGCCCATGCCGATCATGCCGTAGAAATTACCCTGACGGCTTGTGGTGGGATGCGACAGGCCGCGCAGCGCCAGAATGAACAGGACGCCGGAGACAAGATAAAGAAAAGCTGCGAGATTTACGCTCATTGCCCAGGTCTCACTTTTCTTTTTTCTTGTACATGGCGAGCATGCGATGGGTCACAAGGAAGCCGCCAAAGATATTGACGCTGGCAAGCACCAGGGCGATGAAGCCGAAGCCGGTGGCAAAACCGCTGGCCGACAGGCCAACCGCAAGCAGCGCACCGACGACGATAACCGACGAGATGGCGTTGGTGACGGCCATGAGCGGCGTGTGCAGGGCCGGTGTTACCGACCAGACCACGTAATAGCCGACAAAGATCGCCAGCACGAAGATCGCGAGGCGGAAGACGAAGGGATCGACGGCACCGCCGGTCACCGCATGGGCCGCAGCGCCGGCTGCTTCCGGCATGTTTTCAGCCACCTGGCGAACCGTTTCGGCCGCCTGATTGAGACTATCAAGCGCTTTTTCGAGTGCGGTATCAGCCATCACGCCTCTCCTTCAGTCGTTTTGGGGGCCGCCGTTTTGGGCGCGGTTTTCTTGGGTGCGGCTGCTTTTTTCGGCGCTGCCTTGGCCGCAGCTTTCTTGGGCTCTGCCTTTGCCTCCGCCGGTGCGGCTGGCGCTGCCTTGGCCGCAGCCTTTTTGGCTGCGGGTTTCGCCGCAGGTGCGGCAGCCATTGTTGCCGCTGCGGCAAAGTTCGGATGGACCACCTTGCCGTCATGGGTCAGCACGGTTGCCTTGACCAGCTCGTCATCAAAATTGATCTTGATAACCTTGGCATCCTTGTCGACCAGCGTCTCGACGAAAGCCAAGAGGTTCTTGGCGTAGAGCTGCGAGGCGGTCGCTGCGATACGGCCGGCGACATTGAGATGACCGACGATCTTCACACCGTCGACATCGACGGTCTTGCCCGCCACAGCCCCTTCGACATTGCCGCCGCGCTCGACAGCGAGATCGACGATGACCGAGCCAGGACGCATGCGCGCATACATTTCCCGGGTGACGAGCCGCGGTGCGGGCCGTCCGGGAATGAGCGCTGTGGTGATGATGATATCCTGCTTGGCAATATGGTCGGCAACCAGCGCCGCCTGCTTTGCCTGATATTCCTTCGACATTTCCTTGGCGTAGCCGCCGGCGGTTTCAGCCGCCTTGAACTCGTCGTCCTCGACGGCGAGGAATTTCGCACCGAGCGAAGCGACCTGTTCCTTCACGGCGGGGCGCACGTCCGTCGCGGTGACGACGGCGCCCATGCGGCGCGCCGTGGCAATCGCCTGCAGACCGGCAACGCCGACGCCCATGATGAAGATCTTGGCCGCAGGAACGGTACCGGCCGCCGTCATCATCATCGGCAGGGCCCGGTCATATTCCCCGGCAGCATCGACCACCGCCTGATAGCCGGCAAGGTTGGCCTGGCTCGACAGCACGTCCATGACCTGCGCCCGCGTGATGCGCGGCATGAATTCCATGGTGAAGGCGGTGACACCCGCATCGGCCAGTTCCTTGACGGCAGCATCGTTGCCGTAAGGGTCGAGCATGGCGATGACAACAGCGCCCTTTTTATAGGATTTGAGCTCAGCCGTGGATGGACGCCGGACTTTCAGAACGACATCGGCATTGCGGATGTCGGCGGTTTTGCCGATGGTCGCGCCCGCCGCTTCGAATTCGCGGTCCGGAATGCGGGACAGGACACCCGCGCCGCCTTCCACAATGACTGAAAAACCAAGACCGATCAGTTTCTTGACCGTTTCCGCCGAACCGCCAACCCGCGGTTCATTTACGTCGGTCTCTTTCGGTATGAACAGTGTCTGAGCCAAGCCCTCACCCCCAAGCATGTTGCCACTATACAGGCAGTGGCCCGAAGACCAGCGCGCCTGCCCCGCTATGACGATTGGCAATCCTGGTGATGGGCCCGCTCATGCAAGCGGATGTCAACAGGATTATCCGCCCGGCTCATGAACAACGCTGATGGAGCGTGTTTACAGAACGAACCAGGCAGCAACGCAAATAAGAATAAACAGAATAGTTGCGGAGAAGAACCCGCCAGCGAAAAAGCCGAACGCCATCGCAGCTACCAAAGCGATGCAGACAACCGCACCCCATTTTGAAAGAGCAATGAACAGATCATACGTCTTTTCATGCTCGTTGTAGTCCATGGGTGCACCCAGTTCTGCGGGCGCCGTGTCGTGATGTTCAGCCATCTTCAAACCTCATAAAGTCTTAGTCCTATTGGCAATAGCGAAAAGCCTGCAGCAGCGCAATGCGCAGATGGTCGCTGAAAAGCCTCTCAATCGATAAAAATGGCAACTGCGCTGATTTTACCGGCCGGGCCTTTCTTCCCGCTGCACTCAGCTGAGCAGATGCGGGAAAAGTCCGGTCACGCCGATGATGATGAGATAGAGCGCAACCACGTAATTGAGCAGGCGCGGCGCGATCAGGATGATGATCCCGGCGATCAGCGCGACGAGCGGCGCAATGGCAATTTGTGCAATCATGACAGCGATACTTTCCTGTTGAGTCTGGCTTTGTCAGCGGGGGGAGTTTTCGACAAGATCGGGAGCAGGTCAAGCACAAGCACGCAGAACATGGCGCGGCAGTTGCCGCTGCCGCCGGTCAGCTGGCCGCAGCGATCTCGCTGTTTCGCGGCTTCACCGGCAACTGCACCATCTCGATATCGAAGTTCTTGGCGATATTCTCCGCCGTGGTGGCCGCGCCATAGAGAAACCCCTGCACATATTCGGCGCCGATCCAGCGGTTGATCAAGGCAAACTGTTCCCGCGTCTCAAGACCCTCGATTGTCACGGACAGGCCCAGCTCATGCGTCATCTGGACGATGCCGCGCAGAAGCTTCAGGGAACGGCCTTCCTCTGTGATATCGGTGATGAAGGAGCGGTCGATCTTCACCTTGGTGACCGGCAGATCCTTCAGATAGCTCAGGCTGGAATAGCCGGTGCCGAAGTCGTCGATGGCAACCTGCAGCCCCATGGCCTTGAGGCTCTGGAGAACGCCTCCCGTCGCCTCGCGGTCCGTAATGATCGCCCCTTCCGTCACCTCGACTTCAATCAGTTCCGGCTCCACATTGTGGCGATGCAGGGCAGAGCGGATGATGTCGGCCATGTCCATGTTCTGCAGGTCGTGCGACGACAGATTGATGGAGACCGCAATCCGCGACCCCCAAAGGCTGCAATCCTTGATCGCCTGCTCCACAACGTTTTGGGTCAAATCCGAGATCAGCCCCATCTCTTCCGCCATGGGAATGAACTCCGCCGGGGAAATCTGCCCGTATTCCGGGTGGTTCCAGCGCGAAAGCGCTTCGCACCCGACCATGCGCAGGGTACGGACATTGATGATGGGCTGATAGGCGACCGACAGGGTGCCCTCGGCAATGGCCTTGCGCAAATCCGACTTGAGCCGTTGTTTGCTGCGGAAGGAATGGTCCATCGTCTCGACGAAAACCATCCACTGTTTCTGGCTGTCCTTCTTGGCGACATCGAGCGCCAGATCGGCATTCATGTGCATGACCGCAAGATCAAACTCCGCCGCGCAGACGATCACCACACCGGCATGCGCGCCGGTCAGGATTTCATGACCGGAGATCGTGTACTGCCCCGATATGGCCGCCATGATGCGCTCCACACTCTGCAGCACGTCATCGCGCGTGCCGGCGGAAAACAGCAGCACGAATTCATCGCTGCCGAAGCGCGAAATGACCGGATGCGTCACGTCGATCGAGGCAAGCCGGTCAGCAAAGGCGCGCAGCAATTCATCGCCAATGCGATGGCCGAACGTGTCATTGGTCCGCTTCAGACCGTCGACATCGACAACCATCAGCGCGATCTGCGTGCCCGGCTCGATGCCATCGGTATAGGTCCTGGCAATCTCGGCGAACTGGCTGCGATTGGGCAGGCCCGTCAGGCTGTCATAGCGCGCCATGCGGCTGATCTGCGCCTCCGCTTCCGCCCGCCGGGTCACATCCTGGAAAATGAGTACCGTGCCGTGCTGCGGGTCCGGCGTTGCCGTGAATTCATAATGGCGCTTGGCGGGAGACATGAACATGTCGCGCTCCTTGCGCCCGCTGAGCAGGTCCTGCATCTTGCCGGACAACGAAGCCTGCGTCTCCTCGGGAAAATAGGCTTTGACCCGGGCAAGCCGCAGCAGGCTCTGCAGGGAATGGCCGTGAACCTGCTCCGGCTCGTCAAAGCCCATCATTTTCGCCGCCTTCATATTGGCGACGGTGATTGTCTGGTTGCGGTCGAACATCAGCAACCCTTGCGGCATGCCGTTCAGCGCGGCGTCGAAGTGGCTGACAACGACGCTCAATTGCTGTTTGCCCAGCAGTGCATCCCAGAGCGATTGCCGCAGCTTGGATGCGATCCGGATATTGCTCCAGAAATAGGGAAGGATCAGCAGCGCCAGCAGCCAGTTGTAAATGCCGCCCAGAAGCACGAATGTCAGGAACAGCGGCGCCAGAATGCCAATGGACATGCCGATGACGACCGTCGGTGAAACGTAGTTGCGCGTCACCAGCGCCACCATCGACGCGACAACGATTGCGACACTGGTGATAGCAGCCGAGGGGTCCGCGAGAACATAGATACTGACCAGACAAAGCAGGCCGAGAAGGATGCACGTGCTGATGGCCCCGAGGAGATAGCGCCACTCCCAGGTCCGCAGGTCCGCCATGGTGGCGGATGAAAGATCTTTTCGTTCGAATGCGCTGGCGTTTGCAGTACGCCCAAGGACAATCAAGAAGAATGCGAGGGCAAAGGCCGCATAAATGGGATGATCGGTTTTGACATAAATAACCAATGTCGCAAGAATCTGGATGACCGAGGTCCACCAGACAGCCTTCTTGTTCGCATAAAGCGTGCGAAGGAACAAAATTTCGAGAAAAATACTCTCGTTGCGTTCAATTTTCATCAAAATGTCCGTGAATAACTGTACCCATAATTGGATACGTTAACGAATACTTTCGAACAAACGCCAACGATACTCAGATTATGTATGAGGCATGCATTTAGAATATTTATTTGCCCCCCATGTCAAACTGATATTTATCAAATGGGAAACACAATTACCAATTCCTAAAGCGACTGCGTGGGCGTCATGAAACCGCCATCCCGTGTATGGATGCCCCCTGGCACCAAGGATCACGCCGGACAGGCAACAGCATCGCTGTCGGGCTTGTCCTTGTCCGGGTTGGGATCGTAGAACGGACCGATGACCAGCGGCCTGTTGGGCAGCACCGATTCATCCGTGTCCGATATCATCGTCCGGTCGATTGTCTGCAGCAGCTTGCCTCCGGCATCCCTAAGGCGGATCGTCACCTTGTAGCCACGATCGGCCTTCACGCACTTGACCGGCGGACTGTCGACCGAAATCTTTTCGGCTGCGGGCCAGACATTCTGCCGGACAATGAAAGGCTCTCCTCCGGCCGGGTTTTCAAAGGTGGTCTCGAGCATGGCATCATCCGGCACCTTGCGGACCTTTGTCAGCGTCAGATGATAGGTTGCCTGGGCAATCCGGTAGTTGAAGACAAACAGCTTTCCGGCAACGGCGAGGTAATCCCCCTCGCCCGAATCGCGGCAGGCTCCCAAGGCCAATGCGCCCGCCAGTACGGGCAACAGGACAAGGCGGCGCCAGTGATTCATGCTCCTATCCATGGCCGGATTCCGATGGTTCGCGATTGCGGCGATAGTGTCTTTGCGCCTTGGCCCGGTTTCCACATACGGTCATGTCACACCAGCGGCGGCTACGGTTGCGGCTTTCATCCAGATAAAGCCAATGGCAGTTCGGGCAGATCTTGATCCGCTCCAGCCGCGCCGGCTCCAGAAGGCGCATGGCGGACAGGAAAGCGGCGGTGCCGAGCGACAGGTCGCGTTCGCCTTTGCCTGCGCCCGGCAACGCCAGATCCTGCCTGCCCGGTTCATCGCACACCAGCGCCGAGCCAAGCTGCAGAAATGCCGCCATGTTCGCAGGCGGGAGCCCTCCACCCCGCACGGCCGTGCGAAAGAGCTTATTGATGGCTTCACGCACATCGATAAGCCGGTTGATCTGCGCTGGCTGCACCGGCGGGTGGAAGCGGGCATCGCCCCACTCCGCCTGCCGGAATTGCGCCGCCGCTTCGGCAAATCCCCGCAGTTCCGAACGGTCTGAAAACCGGTCCAGCGCGCGGTCGCGCGCGTCACGAAAAACCACCGTATTGGCCAGGTCAAGAGCCAGCACGCCGCCACTGAATCGATGTGCATTCCAGTCAAAGGTCATGGCGAAATTCTAACTGGTAAAATCGATTTTGCAAGTTAGTATATAGGAGAATCTGCGGGTGACCGATGACCTATTTCCTTCAATTGCTGATCAATGGCATCCACAACGCCGCGCTTTATGCGCTGCTGGCCTATGGCTATGTCCTGATCCACGGGCTGACCCATCGAACGGATTTGTCGCTCGGCGCCCTGTTTGCCTTTTCAGGCCAGACATTCATCCTGGCCACGGCGTTCGGCTGGACGGTCCTGTGGATGACCTTGCCGCTGGCGCTCGGGTTCGGGCTGGCCGTTGCCGCGGTGTATGTCGGGCTCGGCGGCTATGCCATCGCCAGACTGATCTACACGCCGCTCGAGGCAGGGAACAGGAACACGATTCTGGTGGCGACGCTCGGCCTCAGCATTTTCCTGATGGAACTGTCGCGCCTGGCCGCCGATACCAGGGATTACTGGCTTCCGCCCATGCTGGCCGAGCCGGTGCATGTGCTGGGCACGGCCGTCGATATCAGCCTGACACAGATTCAACTCGTCAACATCGGCGTGGCCCTGATCGTCATCGCCTTCGGTGAAGTGATCATGCAACGCACATCCGCAGGGCGGATATGGCGTGCGGTGAGCGACGAGCCGTTTGCGTCATCCATGTGCGGGATTGATCCGCGCCGCGTGCGGACACGGGCAATCCTTGCCGCCTGTGCGGTCTGCGCCCTCGCCGGCTTTCTCGCAGCGCTGTACTACGGCAATGTCAGCTTCAATACCGGAATGATCTTCGGTCTGAAGATCCTGTTCATCACCGCCGCCGGAGGCCTGTCGAGACCGCTCCACGCGGCATTGGGCGCGGCGGCTGTCGGTGTCATCGAATCCCTGTGGGGCGGATATTTTCCGGTCCTGTGGCGCGATGCCGCCGTCTTCGCGCTGCTGGTCTTTGTTCTTGCGGTGCGCACCAACAACAACGAAGCGGAGCGAATTTAACCCTGCAGGCTGTGGCCGCCATCGATGGTGATGACGGTGCCGGTGATGTAGCTGCTGGCATCGGAGGCGAGCAGCAGAACGGTGCCATCGATATCCTCAGGCTCGCCGAGGCGGCGCATCGGGTTCTTGCCCTTGAGGAATCCGTGCGCCGGGCCGCTCATGATGGATTCGTTGAGGCGCGTCGGAAACCATCCTGGCGCAATGGCATTCACCCGAATCGCATGCGACGCCCATTCCAGCGCCAGGGAGCGGGTCATCTGGCTGATCGCCGCCTTCGACATGGCATAGCCCGCCGACCCCTTGACCGGCGCATCGGCAAGGATGCTGGAGGAATTGATGATCGATCCGCCGACCCCGGCGGCAATCATCCGTTTGGCCGCTTCCTGCGCGATGAAAAACGCGCCCTCGACATTCACTTCAAAAATATGCCGCAGCTGTTCGCGCGTCGTGGTGAGCGCCCGTTCCATCGTGGCGACACCGGCATTGTTGAAAACCACCGTGACCGTTCCAAGCTTCTGCTCGGCCTCGTCGAACGCGCGCTCGATATCGTCGGCAACCGTCACATCGGCAATAATATTGAGAATATTTGGGCTGTGCTCATTGTCCGGCGCGGGTGTGCGCGAAATGGAGACAACATTCGCGCCATGCGCGGCAAGCACATGAACCATCCTGAGCCCCAGACCTGAGGACCCGCCTGTTACCGCAATGGTCTTTCCTGCAACGGAAAGAGAAGAGGCACTTGTCATTACAATAAATACCAACCCCGGATTGTTTTATCCACTGTTAGACTGCCCATGCAGCGATGACAACCACCGAACCGCCGCCGTATGAAAACAAAGGCCGGGCTGCAACATCCCGGGTTGCTGCACCGGTATGAGGCTGGTAACAGTTCAGATGGAATATCGGGAGGGACAGCCGAAACGAAGGCATTGCCGCCGTTTTGACGAGCGGCCAAGGGCTGTCCGGGCGCTTTTCCCGGCAACGGAGGGTTGCCGGACTGAGGGGGAGGAACTGCATGTCGGCTTTGCTTGCCGTATCGAGAGCCATTGACCGCTTCAACGAATTTATTGGCCGCAACGTCGCCTGGCTGATTTTCCTGGCCGTGGTGGTGAGCGCCGGCAACGCCATCGTGCGCAAGGTGTTCAACCAGTCATCCAATGCCTGGCTGGAATTGCAGTGGTTCCTGTTTGGCGGCGCGTTCATGCTGGCCGCGGCCTATACGCTGCAGCAGAACGAGCATATCCGCATCGACATCGTCTACGGCGCCTTTTCGCGCCGGGTGCAGCACTGGATCGATCTGCTCGGGCATCTGTTTTTCCTGATGCCCTTCGTCCTGCTCATGTGCTTTTACTTCGTCCCCTATGTCAGCCTGTCCTATCGCAGCGGCGAAGGCTCGCCCAGCGCCGGCGGGCTGGTGCAATGGCCCGGCAAGCTGATCCTGCTGGTCGGCTTCCTGCTTCTGGCCATTCAGGGCATTTCGGAAATCATCAAGAAGATTGCGGTGATGCGCGGCGATATCCCCGATCCCAATCCGCCTCTCAGCCTCGAAGAGATTGCGGAGCAGGAAGTCGCCATGGCGGAGGCGCGCAATGATTGAATTTATTGCGCAGAACATGGCGCCGATCATGTTCGTTTCGCTGATCGTCTTCATGCTGATCGGCTACCCCGTCGCCTTTGCCCTTGCTGCAAACGGGCTGCTGTTTTTCTTCATTGGCGTCGAGCTTGCCCCCTATTCCAACGGCACGATCACCCTCGACTGGCCGTTTCTTTACGCCCTGCCCGAACGGTTCTGGGGGGTGATGTCGAACGACACCCTGCTTGCCATTCCGTTCTTCACCTTCATGGGCATCATCCTCGAGCGCTCCGGCATGGCCGAGGACCTGCTCGATACGATCGGCCAGCTGTTCGGTCCGATTCGCGGCGGCCTCGCCTATGCCGTCATCTTCGTCGGCGCCCTGCTCGCGGCCACCACCGGCGTCGTCGCGGCATCGGTCATCTCCATGGGCCTGATCTCGCTGCCGATCATGCTGCGCTACGGCTATGACCGCCGTGTGGCATCCGGCGTGATCGCCGCATCCGGCACGCTTGCACAGATCATTCCGCCATCCCTCGTCCTGATCGTTCTCGCCGACCAGCTCGGACGTTCCGTCGGCGACATGTATCATGGCGCGCTGATCCCGGGCCTCGTGCTGACGGGTCTCTACATGGCCTATGTCCTGACCCTGTCCATCTTCAAACCGAAATCCATGCCGGCTCTTCCTGTCGAGGCGCGCACATTGGGATCGGGCGTCACATCGCTCATCGTTGCTCTGGCCGTTGCCGGTGCGATCGCCTACACCGCGATTGTCTGGCTGAAACCCGTGGCGGGAACCAACGCGGATATCTGGGGCGCGACCATCGGCACCATCGCCGTCTACGCATTCGCGCTGGCAGACCGCTCATTCCACCTCAATCTGATGTCACGGCTGGCGCAGCAGGTGATCATCGTTCTCATTCCGCCGCTCGCCCTGATCTTCCTCGTGCCCGGCACGATCTTCCTCGGCATCGCCACGCCGACGGAAGGCGGCGCCATGGGGGCCGTCGGTGCCCTGCTCATGGCCGCCTCGAAGGGTCGCCTCAGTTTCAGCGTGATCAATCAGGCGCTGGCGTCAACGACGAAACTGTCATCCTTCGTGCTCTTCATCCTGCTCGGAGCCCGTGTGTTCTCGCTCACCTTCTACGGCGTCAACGGCCAGGTCTGGGTCGAGCACCTGCTGGTATCCCTGCCGGGCGGACAGGTCGGATTCCTGATCGTCGTCAACATCCTCGTGTTTTTCCTGGCGTTCTTTCTCGATTTCTTCGAGCTGGCCTTCATCATCGTGCCGCTGCTTGCGCCTGTCGCGGACAAGCTCGGCATCGACCTGATCTGGTTCGGCGTGCTGCTCGGCATCAACATGCAGACCAGCTTCATGCATCCGCCCTTCGGTTTTGCCCTGTTCTATCTGCGTTCCGTGGCGGCCAAGGTGCCCTATATGGACAAGATCACGGGCAGGAAAATCCAGCCGATCACCACCGGGCAGATCTATTGGGGCGCCGTGCCCTTCGTCGGCATCCAGATCGTCATGGTGGCCCTGACGATCATGTTCCCGCAAATGGTCATGCACTACACCGGCCCTGCCAGCACGATCAATCCGGCGACGATCCAGATTCCCAATTCCGATCTCGGCGGCGGGCTTGGCGGCGGTTTGGGTGGTGGCCTTGGCGGCGGACTGGGCACCGACCTCAGTGCACCGCCGCTTGGCGGTCCCGCGCCCAATCCGGCGCCGCCCGCGCAACCGGCGGCACCGGATTTGAGCCAGCCGCCGAAAATGTGACGGCAGGACACGAAAAAGCCCGGCATCGCTGCCGGGCTTTTGTTTGCTCAAAACGAAACGGCTGGCTTAGAGCTTGCCGTTGCGCTGCTGGACCATCATGAACGTGTCGAAGGTGTATTCGGCCACCTGAGCGTAAAGGAAATGCTCGTTGCGGAAAGCCTTGATGGAGTCCCAGATCTTCTTGAACGGCGCATTGGTCGCTTCAATTTCGGCATAGACCGTATTGGCCGCCTCGAAACAGGCATTGAGGATTTCCGGGGTGAACGGACGCAGCTGCGCCCCGCCGGCAACCAGCCGCTTGATGGCCGGAGGGTTCACATAGTCATACTTCTGCAGCATGCTCGCATCGGTTGCCTGGGCCGCCGTGCGGAACAGCGACTGATAGCTCGGCGGCAGCGAATCCCATTTCTGCTTGTTGACCATGAAGCTGACCGTCGGACCGCCTTCCCACCAGCCGGGATAATAATAATAGGGCGCCACCTTCTGGAAGCCGAGCTTTTCATCGTCATAGGGGCCAACCCATTCGGCGGCATCAATCGTGCCCTTTTCGAGCGATGGATAGATGTCACCGCCGGCGATCTGCTGCGGCACGACACCCAGCTTTTCCAGCACCTTGCCGGCAAAACCGCCGACGCGCATCTTGAGGCCCTTCAAATCCTCGACGGTCTTGATTTCCTTGCGGAACCAGCCGCCCATCTGCACGCCGGTATTGCCGCCCGGATAGGCTTGCAGGCCCTGCTTGTTGAAGAACTCGTTCATCAGGTCAATGCCGCCACCCTGATACTGCCAGGCATTCATGCCGCGGGCATTGAGCGCGAAGGGTACGGCTGCACCCAGAGCCCAGGTGGGGTCCTTGCCCCAGTAATAATAGGCAACGGTGTGGCACAGTTCGACAGTACCCGCTGCGGCCGCATCGGCAGCCTGCAATCCCGGAACAACTTCGCCGGCCGCGAAGGGCTGGATGACGAAATTGCCGTCCGTGGCTTCTTTCAGGTATTTCGACAGAACCTCGGCACCGCCATAGATCGTATCGAGTGATTTTGGAAATGACGACGCACAGCGCCACGTGATCTTCGGCATCGACTGCGCGATTGCCGGCGCGGCCAGTGTGGTAGCCGCAGCCGCCCCCGCGCTGGCATATCCGGCATTCCTGATGAATGAACGACGATCCATATACTCTCCTCCAGTATTTCGGTTCAGACCCCCCGGACAAACAGTCCATTTCTCCCGGTCCGCCGACCACCATACACACTCGACTCTTCAAGTCCAGTCGCTGAAAACACAAACGGGGCGCGGTGCAAAGCCGGCGAAAATCCGGGAAAACCTCACAGAAAAGCCGTCTTTGCGGCCGAAAGGCTCTCAGGGCCGGGCCCATTGGAAACACCCCCGAACTGCACTACATTCTATCAAGATTTGTTTATGGAGCATCCCCATGCGGCAGCCACTCGTCGCCATCACATCAGACGTTCGTGCCTTTGAAAATTACACGTGGCACGCAGCGCCCGATCAGTATCTGAAGGCTGCCTACGAGGCAGCGGGCGTCATCCCCCTGATTGTCCCGTCTTTCGGCGAAGGCCTCGATATCGATGCCATTCTTGACGGCGTGGACGGGGTTCTGGTCACAGGCTCCAAATCCAATGTCCATCCCGCACTCTACGGCGTCGAGCCCACCGAAGCACACGAGCCCTACGATCCCGCCCGCGACGCGACCTCATTGCCCCTGATCCGGCGCGCCATCGAGCGCGGTGTTCCGCTGCTCGCCATTTGCCGCGGCATTCAGGAGCTGAACGTCGCGCTTGGCGGCACGCTCGCCACCGAGATACAGGAACTGGATGGCCGCATGGATCACCGGGCGCCGCAATCAGAGCAGCAGGCGGAGCGTTTTGCCATCCGCCATCCCGTGCGCATCAAGCCGGGCTCGTGCCTCGCCAATGTCATGCAGGCGGATACGGTTCAGGTCAATTCCGTGCACCGGCAGGCCATCGACAAGCCGGCGGCCCAGCTGGATATCGAAGCGGTGGCGGAGGATGGCACCATCGAGGCCGTGTCGGTCAAAAACGCCCGCGGTTTTGCTGTCGGCGTGCAATGGCATCCGGAATATTGGGTGAAAAGCGACAGCCCGTCGCGCAAGATTTTTGCCGCTTTCGGTGATGCCGCCCGGGCGCACAAGGCCACCCGTGAAAGGCTTCAGGCGGCAGAATGATCCCGGCTAGAACAGATTCAGCCCGCTCGCCGACAGCGAGAGCAGGACGGAACGCGGCGCAACGCTGACATAGGCCCGTCCATCGCCGGGGCTGAATTCAACGATGGTTTTCCCGGACTGATCCGCAAGAGCGATGGTTCCGTCCTGATTGTTGCGCCACTCCGTTGCGTCGGCCAGGGGCGCATACAGCGCCGCACACTCCCTGGCGACGCGCAGCGCGTCATGCCCTGCAATGCCGTTGCCTTGCGGGAATATCTTGCACTTTGCCGCGCCTCCCGGGCTGCTGATGAGAAAGGCGGGCCGGTCGAAATCTGTCAGTCCGATGGAGGCGGTCGTCGTCGGATCAACCTGCACGGACGGCGCGCTGGCGGACGACAAAAAATTCCCAAGCACCGCAACGGCGGCGAAAAAGGCGGCAAGGCCAATCCCGGCAGGCAAACTCAGCTTCACGACGATCTCCCCGGGGATTACTGGCCTGGAGGGACCTTAGGCAAACAGCCTTAATCAAGCTTTAAGCCGCCTGTTGAAAACACGGCTGTGAACCGGACTTACCGTTCCTTGGGTTTGGATGTGGACTGCCGGATGCGCAGTTCCGGCTTGATCAGCTCCTGCCGTGCGTGGGTATCCGCCCCATTGAGCTGGTCGAGCAAGGCGCGCGCGGCGCGCTGGCCGACCTCGCGCTGGCCGTTCCACACGGTCGTCAGCGCCGGCGTGGCAATCGCCGCTTCTTCCAGGTCGTCATAACCGGTCACGGAAATATCCACGCCGGGCACCAGCCCGGCACGGGCAATGCCGTTCATCATGCCGATGGCGGCCAGATCATTCCAGCAGACGGCCGCCGTCGGATGATCCTTCAGCGCCAGAAACTGCGGCGCGGCATCAAAACCGGCCTGTTTGGTGCGCGGCCCGGGAATGCGCCATTCCGGCTTGACCTCAAGGCCGGCCTTCTGCATCGCCAGGAGATAACCTTCGTAGCGGTCGCGGCCCGTCGACGTCTGGTCCGTGCCGCCGACCATGGCAATCCGCGTGTGCCCGAGTGAAATCAGATGGTTCGTTGCCAGGCTGATACCGTAGGAATCATCCCCCCGGAACACGGGCACATTGGCATCCTTGACCGTACGCGCAATCAGGACGACCGGCAGACCATTGTCTTCCGCCATGCGGATATCTTCGGCCGGGGTGCCGATGGCCGGCGACATGATGACGCCGTCACCGCCCAATTGCAGAACGGTCTCGATGAAGGTGCGCTGCTTGTCGAGCTGGTCGTAATGGTTCGACAGGATGAAGGTCTGGCCGGAGCGATCAAGTTCTCCTTCGATTGCCCGCAAAATTTCGGCAAAGAACGGGTTCATGATGTCGTGAACCACCACACCGACAATGCCCGAGCGCGACGTGCGCAGGCTGGCCGCCCGGCGGTTGTAGATATAACCGATGGCGCGCGCGTGTTCCTTGATCTTTTCGCGGGTCTGATCGGCGACAAGCGGACTGTCGCGCAACGCAAGCGACACGGTTGCCGTGGACACTTTCAGCGCGTCGGCAATTGTCGATAGTTTGATCTTTTGCGCCAAAAACCGCCTCCCCGCCGTCTAGCCAGACATGTACCCGGACAAGTACATTGTCATTCTCTGGCGTTATGCCACTGCAACCCGATAAATCAAAGCCCTTTCGCCGCCCGTGCCCCGCAAAGCAGCAATTGAACCGGTGACGTGCGGATGCGGACTGCGATCAGGACCGCCGCCGCAACCGGTGTTCGCGATGCACGACGTAAAGCCCGCTGCCAATGACGATAACCGCGCCAACAAGCGTGTAAACATCGGGAAACTGGCCGAAAAACACATATCCGAACGCGAGCATCCAGACGATCTGCAGAAACGGATAGGGCGCAAGCGCAGCCGTGGTCGCGCGCCGGTAGGCCAGAATGATCAGATAGTGCCCTACCCCGCCGAAGAAACCGAGCATGAGCAGAAGCGCAATCTGGAACCATGTCTGCGGCATCACGGCTTGGGTGATGGCGGGCGAAATCAGGACGGCAGGCGCGAGCGCTGAAAAAAAGATCAGGCTTTCCGGTGATTCGGTGGCAGCCATGCGGCGGGTCAGCAGCACGTAGAGCGAATAGCTGAGCATGGCCAGTATCGAATAGGGCAAGCCGGGATTGAGCGTTCCGAAGCCGGGCCGCGCAATGATCAGCACACCGATGAATGCCACGATGATCGCCGCCCAGCGGCGCCAGCCGGCCCATTCCCCCAGCAATGGTCCTGCCAGGGCGGCAATGACCATCGGCGCGGCGAAGGTGATCGTGATCGTCTCGCCCAGCTGCATTGTCTGCAGCGCATAAAAATTGAAATAGGTGGAACCGAACAGGCACAGGCCGCGCAGCAGCTGAAAGCGGATGCTCTTGACCCTGAACAGCGCCGGATTGGTCCAGCCGCGAAAGAAGATGAAAACCAGCACCGTATGCTCGGCAAACCGCATCCACGAAATGAATGCGGGCGGAATACCCTGGAGAACCAGATATTTGGCGCTCGAATCCAGGCAGGAAAACAGGATGCCCGCCGCAAAGATATAAAGAATTGCGGCAGCAGGAACGGCTTCCTGGGAGGAAGGAGCGGGTACAGGCAAGGAGCTAACCAATCAGACGGCGGGACGTGCCGTCATGTTAGCAATTTCACATCATTTGTAACGGTAAATCACCACGAGCGACGAGAAAATTACTCTTCTTCTCCCTCATCCTCCTCGTGATCGTCCTCCGAGCCGGTCTGGCGCAGCAGTTCGGCAGCCGACAAATTGATCTCCAGCCGCTGCAGCATTTTGATCAGGGCTTTGCGCTCTTTTTTGTCGAAGCCCTTCATCGCATCCTTCTCGGTCTTGCGGATGGATTTTTCGATCGCCCGGATCGCCTCATTGCCGGTATCGGTCAAAAAGATATGGGCCTGGCGCTGATCGGTCGCCGACCCTTCCTTCTTGACGAAACCCTGTGTTTGCAGCCGGGAGATGGTTTTGGTGATCGTCGGCGGCCGGACACCCAGGCGTTTTGCCAGAACGCTCGGCGAAAGGCCGTCTTCGTGGGCCAGTTGCAACATGACGGCATCCTGCCCGGCGTAGAAACCATGGGCCAGCAGCCGGGTTGCCAGTGCCGTTCGCGTCAAGCGAGCGGTTGATTGCAGACGATGAAGGATGAGAGGCTTGCGTTCCTTGACCATTCAAATTCCTGCTCGCTATGAACCCATTGTCCGGTTGATGATAAGGCGGCTAGCTCTTTTTGGTAAATGGCAATTATCAGGCGAAGAATATCGGCGCTGCGCAGTCCGCAATTGTATGGAAAACAGATCTTGGCGCCCCAACATTCAGCTCCGCACCATAAGTCCAATCCCCCCGATGAATCCGCGTTACAATTCTTATATGACATTCTGATGAAATTTGCCGACGAATTGCTGTTGCGCTTGAAATAAGCCTGTAAAAATCCGGCCTCCGGCGCCTATCCTCGTGGCATCGCGACAATTATGCTAACAGGGTCCGTCAAACCGCGTGAGTGCCCCATGCCCGCTTCTTCCGCCAGAACCATTGCCCTCCTTCCGCTTGGTGCCCACGAGCAGCATGGCCCGCATCTGCCCTTCGACACCGACACGCTGATCGCGCAAGGGTTGACGGAACGGCTGAAACGGGCGCTTCCCCCCGCACTTGCGGTCGACATCCTGCCGGTTGAACCCGTCGGCTACTCCATCGAGCATATGGATGTGGACGGTACGAAGACCCTCGCCTTCGATGCGGCTGTCCGCCGCTGGATCGACATCGGCAGGCAGGTTGCCGGCCGCGGCCAGTCCAAACTGGTGATCCTCAACGCCCATGGCGGCAATGCGCCGCTGATGACCATCGTCGCGACGGAACTGCGCGTGCATTGCAATATGCTTGCCGTGGCAACAAGCTGGACACGGTTTGGTTTGCCGGATGGCTTGATTTCGCCGGAAGACAAGGCGCTCGACATTCATGGCGGCTTTATCGAAACATCGGTGATGCTGGCGCTCTACCCGGAAACAGTTGATATGACAAAGGCGCGGGACTTCGATTCGAACCAACGCGCCTATATCCGGGACTACAAGCACCTGCGCGCCTACGGCCCGCATGCCTTTGGCTGGAAGATGTCGGATCTCAACCGGCTGGGCGTTGCCGGCAATGCCGCCCGCGCCACCGCAGAAGCGGGCGAACAGATCATTGCGCACAGTGTGCGAGGCATCATTGAACTGCTCGAGGATGTCGACCGCTTCGACGTTTCGGTCTTGCGGCCTTGACAGGCTCAATCCGGTTGAACAAACCATTCATGCAATTGAATATAGTTGATGTAGCAAAAGCGGCGGCGATCACCTATATCCTGTGTTCATCCATTCAAAGAGGCACACGATGAGTGAAGCTCAAACGACCACCAGTGCTGCGCCGGATGCGGCGCGCATCCCCCAGATCCCCGTCACCGTGCTCACCGGCTATCTCGGCTCCGGCAAGACGACGCTGCTCAACCGCATTCTCAGCGAAGATCACGGCAAACGTTATGCGGTCATCGTCAATGAGTTCGGCGAGATCGGCATCGACAATGATCTGATCGTCGAATCCGACGAAGAAATCTACGAAATGAACAATGGCTGCATCTGCTGCACCGTGCGCGGCGACCTGATCCGCGTGGTCGAGGGCCTGATGCGCCGTCCCGGCCGTTTCGATGCCATCATCGTCGAAACAACCGGCCTTGCCGATCCCGTCCCTGTCGCCCAGACCTTCTTCATGGATGATGATGTGCGCAGCAAGACCATGCTGGATGCCGTCGTGGCGCTCGTCGACGCCAAGCACCTGCCGCTGCGCCTGAAGGACAGCCGCGAGGCGGAAGACCAGATTGCCTTTGCCGACGTTGTTCTGCTCAACAAGACCGACCTGGTCACGCCGGAGGAACTCGCCGCCGTCGAAGCCACGGTGCGCGCCATCAACCCCTATGCCGTCATCCACCGGACCGAGCGCGCCGACATTGACCTGACGCGGGTGCTCGATCGCGGCGCTTTCGACCTGACGCGCGCGTTGGAAAACGATCCGCATTTCCTCGACCACGATCACCCCGATCATGCCTGCGGGCCCGATTGCGATCATGATCACGATCACGATCACGCGCATCATCATCACGATCATGACCATGGGCATCACCACCATGATCATGCATCGCCGATTCATGACACCACGGTCGTCTCGGTCTCCTTGCGCGTCGGCGAGCTCAATCCCGACAAGTTCTTTCCGTGGGTGCAGAAGATCACCCAGGAACAGGGCCCGAATATCCTGCGTCTCAAGGGCATTCTTGCCTTCCGGAACGATCACGAGCGCTATGTCATCCAGGGCGTCCATATGATCATCGAGGGCGATCATCAGCGCGCGTGGAAAGACAACGAGAAGCGCGAGAGCCGCCTTGTCTTCATCGGCCGTGAACTCGACCATGATGCGCTGAAATCCGGACTTGAAAGCTGCCTTGCCTGATGCCGACCATTGCCCCGCTAGACCTCGCCGGCCATTGCGTTGATGCGCGCTTTATCCAGGATGTCCCGTTCTTCGCGCTTGCCGACGGTAGCGTGCATCGGCTCGACAATGGCCACAAGACCGTGGAAGCCCATGACGGCCTGCTTTGCGCCGTACCATCCGTCGATGGCAAGTCATTGCTTACAAGTGGCGAGGATGGCCGCGTCTGCTCAATCGGTCTGAATGGCGAAGTCACCGAACTCAGCAGGATACCGCGCAAGTGGATGACGGCGCTGGCGGCGGCACCGAATGGTGCGGTGGCCTATGCATCGGGAAAGACTGCCTGGGTGCGTGCACCCGACGGATCGGTGCGTGAATTCACCCATGAACGCAGCGTCGAAGGGCTTGCCTTTGCGCCCAAGGGCATGCGGCTGGCGGTCGCGCGCTACAATGGCGTGACACTGCATTGGCCGGCGACCAACGGCACGCCGACCGAACTTGAATGGAAGGGTGCCCATGTCTCGGTGATCTTTTCGCCCGACAACCGTTTTCTCGTTACCGCCATGCAGGAAAACGCCTTGCATGGCTGGCGCCTGGAAGACAACCGCCACATGCGCATGACGGGTTATCCCAACAAGGTCAAAAGCTGGTCGTGGAGCCCGAAGGGCAAATGGCTGGCGACTTCGGGCGCCCCGGCAACGGTCGTCTGGCCGTTTTCCGGCAAGGACGGACCGATGGGCAAGGCGCCGCTGGAGCTGGGAACCCGCGGCGACAGCGCGGTGACGGCAGTGGCCTGTCATCCGGTCGAGGATATCGTCGCCATCGGCTATGCCGATGGCATGATCCTCGTCGGACGCTTCGGCGATCAGAAGGAAGTGCTGCTGCGCCGTCCCGGCAAGGGCGCGGTTTCGTCCATGGACTGGGACAGAACCGGGCACCGCCTGGTGTTCGGCAGCGAGAGCGGCGACTGCGGGGTTGTCGATATCACGGCTTAAAAAGTCGATCATTTTTCGCTTCGTGATTATCAGTTGATTTGTTCGCGTTTTGTTCTATAATTCAATCATGCAGTATAGTTTGGATTTTGGAACTCCGAACCAGCTTGATATTATCCATAATCGCTTGAAAGCACATTATGGAAGCCCCGCTGCCGGGTTAAGATTTTCGCTCATAGAGATGCTTGTTGTGGCGATGCTGGGGAGCCGCACTCGTGATCATGTATCGTTAAGAGCTTATCATAAGCTGCAAAGGAAGTTTGAAACGCCCCAAGTTCTGGCTTACGCTGATCCCGAAGATGTCTATGGCTGTATTCGCGAGATCACTTTTGCAAGGACATACGCAGCCTACATTCCCGAAGCTCTTCAGGCCATTATCCGGAAATGTGGTGCACTGGATCTGGAATCATTACGCAGTATGGCAGTGGAACAAGCACTGACGTGGCTTCAAAGCTTGCGCGGCGTGGGGCCAAAAATCAGCGCATGCGTCCTAAATTTCAGTGAACTGCAGATGCGCGCATTGGTGATCGACACCCATTACCTACGCTTTGCGTTGCGCTTCCAACTTGTTCATGGGGATATGCGGGCCAATGCTGCAGCTGCAATACGCGCCATTCAACGTCTGGTACCAGACGCGTGGCTCGCCGCGGATACAGAACAGCATCATGTGCTGGTAAAGCGGCTGGCACAGGAATTTTGCGTTTCGGGGACACCTCGATGTCATGGCTGTCCTTTACAGGATGCATGCCCTTATGCCGCTTTCCGGGGCTTTGGGCGGCCGCGCTCAGGCTCTGGGTTATGATCCTGAGGATGTGCGCTATGTTGGAAGGTTGCTTTGGTTGTTTGCGGTGCGCGGCTTTGCCCGTTCGGGTGTTAAAACAGTCCGGTTGACTGCTTTCCGGGGCTTTGGGCGGCCGCGCTCAGGCTCTGGGTTATGATCCTGGCGAAGTGCGCTATGTTGGAAGGTTGTTTGGTTGGTTG
>OIER01000264.1_pt1 | contig 46601 bp, 55 predicted proteins | sample 1581801 | NCBI WGS metagenome assembly OIER01 (sample SAMN03281006, study PRJEB24777) | human gut metagenome | isolation source: fecal sample PR165 from 1 month old male Malay infant, vaginally delivered... | reverse complement strand
CCGCCATCCTTGGCACGACGCTCGGCAATCCGCTGTTCCTGCCGTTTATCTGGGGCGCGACACTGGAGGCCGGACGGTTCATCCTGAGCGGCGGTCCCAGCGACGAGCCTTTCCCGCACCACCTCGGCCATATGCTGCGGCATCTGGATTTCGCCGAATTGTGGGGCCCGATCGTCAAGCCGATGCTGATCGGTGCGATCCCCCTCGGTTTCATCGCCGCCCTTGTGGTCTATTTCCCGACCCGCTGGATCGTTGCCAGCTTCCAGCACCGCCGCAAGGCCGGTTATGCGCTGGAAAAGGTGGCCGAACCCACATGATCATCGGGATCGGCAGTGACCTGATTGATATAAGACGGATTGAAAAGACATTGGAGCGGCATGGCCAGCGCTTCATCGATCGTGTCTACACGCCGGTCGAGCAGGCCCGCTCCGAACGGCGCAAGCTGCGCGCCGCCTCCTATGCCAAGCGTTTTGCGGCCAAGGAGGCCTGCGCCAAGGCGCTCGGGACGGGGTTGTCCGAGGGTGTTTTCTGGCGCGACATGGGGGTGATCAACCTTCCGAGTGGCGCGCCGACGATGCGGCTGACCAATGGTGCCGCCCGTCGGCTTGAGGCGATTCTGCCCGCCGGACATACCGCGCACATCCACGTGACGATCACCGACGATTTTCCGCTTGCGCAAGCATTCGTGATTATCGAAGCGCTGAAAATCGTGGAATAGCCGCAATCAAACGCCATTGAGCAGAGCTATGTAGCATTGCTCCCTGCAGATTCAGCGGTTAAGAGGGTGCAGCTTAGAAATTTGGAGATATGACGAGCGTGAGCGACAAATCTGTTGTGAAAAAATCTGGCGGTCTTGGCGAGACGATCAGCGTTGTCGTGCAGGCCCTGCTGCTCGCTCTGGTGATCCGGACCGTGCTGTTCCAGCCGTTCAACATTCCGTCCGGTTCGATGCGTCCGACCCTGCTCGAGGGTGATTATCTCTTCGTTTCGAAATTCTCCTACGGCTTCTCGAAATACTCCATTCCCTTTGCGCCGAACCTGTTTTCCGGGCGCATCTGGGCCAGCGAGCCGCAGCGCGGCGACATTGCCGTGTTCCGCAAGCCCAACGATACATCGCTGGATTTCATCAAGCGCGTGGTCGGCCTTCCCGGTGACCGCGTGCAGATGCGTGGCGGCGTGCTTTACCTCAACGACGTGGCCGTGCCGCGCGTCAAGGTTGGCCAGATCAACAATCCCGATGTCACCGAAGTCAACCGCCCCGTGGATGTCTACCGCGAAACGCTGCCGAACGGCGTGACCTATGACACGCTCGATTTGACCCCCAACGGTCTCGGCGACGACACGCGTGAATTCGTTGTGCCAGCCGGCCACTATTTCATGATGGGTGACAATCGCGACAATTCCGCCGACAGCCGCTTTGACGTCGGCTACGTGCCCTTCGAAAACTTCATCGGCCGTGCCAACATCATCTTCTTCTCCATTGCCGGCAAGGCAAGCCCGCTGGAACTGTGGCGCTGGCCGTCGGAGCTGCGCTTTGACCGTCTGCTTCACAGTGTGAACGGAACCTCTTTCACCCCGAAGAGCCAATGAGCCGCCTATGACCCTGTCCGCTGACGCCGTTCGCAGACTGGAGGAGCAGACGAGCCACACATTTCGCGATCTCGCCCGCCTGGAGCGCGCGCTGACCCATGCCAGTGCCCGCCAGTCGGTTGGATCGGATTACGAACGGCTCGAATTCCTCGGCGATCGCGTTCTCGGGCTGGTCATTGCCGAAATGCTCTTCCGCGCCTATCCGACCGCGAGCGAAGGGGAATTGTCGCTGCGCCTGAACTCGCTGGTCAATGCCGATACGTGCGCTGCGGTGGCCGATGAAATCGGCCTGCATGAATTCATCCGCACCGGTTCCGATGTGAAGGGACTGGCGGACAAGCGGCTGAAAAGCCTGCGTGCCGACGTGGTGGAATCGCTGATCGCAACGATTTATCTGGACGGCGGGCTGGAAGCGGCGCAACCTTTCATCCAGCGGTATTGGGATGCCCGCTCGCGCGAGATCAACTCGGCGCAGCGCGATCCCAAGACGGAATTGCAGGAATGGGCACACCAGCAGGATGGTGCCCAGCCCATATACAGCGTGGTCGAGCGCACCGGCCCGGACCACGATCCACAGTTTACGGTGAAGGTAGAGGTGAAGGGCTTTGCGCCAGCCACCGGCATGGGGCGCTCCAAGCGCATTGCCGAGCAGGAAGCGGCCGTTGCCCTGCTTTACCGGGAAGGCGTCCGTCAGAAGACGCAGGAAGAAGGACAGACATGACCGAACAGGATGCAACGCCGGAAACGGCCCAGCCGGAGGGCCCGACGCGTTCGGGCTTCATCGCCTTGATCGGCGCGCCGAATGCCGGCAAGTCGACGCTGGTCAACCAGCTGGTCGGCAGCAAGGTTTCGATCGTCACCCACAAGGTCCAGACCACGCGCGCGCTGGTGCGCGGCATCGTCATTCACGACCGCACGCAGATGGTGTTGGTCGATACGCCCGGTATTTTCAAGCCCAAGCGCCGGCTCGACCGCGCCATGGTGACGACAGCCTGGGGCGGCGCCAAGGATGCCGACCTCATTCTGGTGCTGATCGACGTGGAAGAGGGCATCAACGAAGAGGCGGAAGCCATTCTGAGCAGCCTGCACGAGAAGAAGCGCAAGGTCATTCTCGTCCTCAACAAGGTCGACCGCATCGAAGCGCCGAAACTCCTGGAATTGGCGCAGCGCGCCAACGAGAAGGTGAATTTCGACAAGACGTTCATGATATCGGCCCTGAAGGGCTATGGCTGCAAGGATCTGTTGAAGTACCTCGCGGACAACCTGCCGGAAGGTCCGTGGTATTACCCGGAAGACCAGATTTCCGACATGCCGATGCGCATGCTGGCGGCGGAAATCACCCGGGAAAAGCTTTACCTGCGCCTGCACAACGAATTGCCGTACTCGTCGACCATCGAGACCGAAAGCTGGGAAGAGAAGCCGGATGGTTCCGTCCGTATCCAGCAGGTGATCTATGTCGAGCGCGACAGCCAGAAGAAGATCGTGCTCGGCCACGAGGGGCAGGCGATCAAGGCCATCGGCCAGTCCGCCCGCAAGGAACTGATGGAAATCCTCGAACAGAAGGTCCATCTGTTCCTGTTCGTCAAGGTGCGTGACAATTGGGGCAATGATCCCGAGCGCTACCGCGAAATGGGCCTTGAATTCCCGCACGGTTAGCGCGAGTCTCGCCGTCCGGGAAACAGAATACGGCCAATAGGGCCGGAAAAGGCCCTCATGGAATGGCGGGATGAAGGAATCATACTCGGAACGAGGCGGCACGGGGAAACCAGTGCGATCCTCGAACTGATGACGCGCGCGCATGGCCGCCATATGGGGCTGGTGCGCGGCGGCCGCTCCCGCCGCATGCAGCCGCTGCTGCAGCCGGGCAACCGGGTGGATGTGATCTGGCGCGCGCGCATTGACGAGCATCTCGGCATGATGCAGGTCGAGCCGGTATCCTTTGCCGCCGCCCGGCTGATCGAACAGCCTGTCGGCCTCTATGCACTGCAGCTGGCTGCCGCGCACCTGCGCCTCCTGCCGGAGCGTGATCCGCATCAGGGGCTTTTCGAGACGCTTGCCATCATCCTCGAACATTGCGACGACCCGCTGATCTCGGGTGAATTGCTGCTGCGCTTCGAGGTGATGATGCTGGAGGAGCTGGGTTTTGGGCTCGACCTGAAACGCTGCGCGGCGACGGGCAGCGGCGACAACCTTGCCTATGTCTCGCCGAAATCCGGCCGGGCTGTATCGCGCGATGCCGGTGCGCCCTGGGCCGACAAGCTTCTGGTGATGCCGCCATTCATGATCAGTTCGAAGGTGCGGGCGGCGTCGCTCGCGGAACTGACGGATGCTTTCCGTCTGACCAGTTTCTTCTTCACCCGCCACGTCTGGGAACCGCGGGCGCTGAAGGCGCCGGAGTCGCGCGACGGATTTTTGACGGCGGTATCGCGATCGATATCAAGGACGGCAGGGCAGGGCCAGGCCGCGCAGGAAAGGTCAACACAATCATGAGTTCAGATACCATGCCTGCCATCGCGTTTCCCGGTGGCATCGGTACGCTGCCGCTTGCCGATCTGGCAAAGCGCAGCGGTCTCGACGTCCTGCAGGCGATGCTGCGTGGGGAGTATCCCGCCCCGCCCATGGCCAAAACCCTGTCCTTCACCCTGCATGAGGTCGAGCCGAACCGGGTTGTCTTCAAGGGCGTCCCGGCGCAGGAGCATCTCAATCCGCTGGGCGGCATTCATGGCGGCTGGGTGGCGACACTGATGGATTCTGCGCTGGCCTGCTGCGTGATGACGACCCTGAAGCCGGGCGAAGCCTACACCACGGTGGAATTCAAGGTGAATCTGGTGCGGCCGCTGTCGCCCGATACCGGCCCTGTCTTCTGCGAGGGCAAGCTTGTGCATCGCGGCCGCACGCTGGCGACCTCGGAAGCCTTCCTGCGCGATGCCAACGGCAAGCTGCTGGCCCACGGCACCGAGACGTGCGCGATTTTCCCGCTCGAAAGTTTCATGCGCGGCGGCTGAGGCTTTTAGCGTCGCCAGCTTCACAGGCAGCCGTCAGCCCGCATCGACGACAAACATGCGTGCTTCCTGCGCCGCGTCGCGCTCAACCTTGATCGGCGCGTACTCCGATGACTGATAAAAGGCCAACGCGTCGTCCAGGGTCGCGAATTCGAAGATGCCTGCCATGGGCAATGGCTCCACGTCCCCTTCCAGCATCTGAGCCACCGGTCCGAAGTGGAGGATGCGGCCTCCTGCTGCCTGCAGCGCCGCCTGAAAGCGCGGTGCCAGCGCTGCTTGCCTGGCGGGGTCTTTTATACGCAGATTGACGTGGACATAGGCCGTCATTACAGTGCTCCTCGATAATACTGCATATACAGTATTATATGAGTTGGAGCGTGTCGAGACCTGCAAATGACTGAGGCTTCTGATCTGTATCGACGCGTCGAAACCGAGTGCCCGGCCTTCCAGGCCCGGGTCACCGCAAGGGCGCTCACGCGCTACTACAATGCCTGCTTTCGGCCGTTGGGGATCACCGCAGAGCAGTTCAGCCTTCTGGTGGGGATTGGCGGTAGCCACGAACCAACGCTCGCCGAGCTGGCGGCGCGCGCCGGGGTCGACGCCACCACCCTCAGCCGCAGCGTCAAGAGCCTCGAGCGGAGGAATCTTGTGCGGGGCCATGGGGGGCGGGGCCGGGCCGGCAAACGCCTGGTGCTTACCGATGGAGGGCGCCGGCTGATGGACGAGTCCATGGCCGCCTGGGAGTGCGCCCGGCTCCGTTTGGCTGAGGCTCTTGGCGAGGAGGCATCGCGTGTTGCGGGGAGTGTCATGTCCCAGCTTGCAGCCGCCGCGCAGGTGGCGGCCTTGGCTGTCTCACCGGCCGATTCGTCAGATGATGCCGAGCGCGGGACCCTCGCCACCCGATAACACCGCATTGGCAGCCGGGTACCAGCCGCCTCATTCAATTCACGTGAGGCGCATCTTGAACGCGCATTTTCGGGGTTTGCCGGCCTGAATGGCCAAGCTTTTACCCAGTCCGTGAAAATCTGCCCAGGAACTGGGAAATTGCAGCGAAATCGCCGCGCACAAGTGTGAATTTCGGTCGAATTTTCGGAAAATCCGCTAGTTTTTCCCGCATATCCTGTCAAACATTGGCGCGACGCAAAAACAGCGTTTGGGGTATCGCAGCCGACAGGGTTGCTGGGGAGGTTTAAATGGACAGTTTCTTGGCGGGCCTGAAGGCTGCCGTCGACACGATGGGGCCGACGGTCCTCTTGCCGATCGTTATTTTCATCATTGCCGTGGTGCTTGGCGCCAAGGTGGGGCGCGCGTTCCGTGCAGCCGTCACCATCGGCGTTGCCTTTATCGGTATCAATCTGGTGCTCGGGCTGATGCTGACATCGATTGGCGATGTCGCCAAGGCGATCGTCACCAATACCGGCATTCAGCGCGATATCGTCGATGTAGGCTGGCCGTCGGCCGCTGCCATCGCCTTCGGATCGTCCGTCGGCCTGTGGGTGATCCCCATCGGCATCGCCGTGAATATCGTGCTGCTGCTGACGCGCATGACCCGCACGCTGAACGTCGACGTGTGGAATTTCTGGCACTTTGCCTTCATTGGCTCGCTCGCCGTCGCCGCCACCGACAGCCTGGCCTACGGCCTGATCGTCGCGGCGCTGATGGTCGCACTCTGCCTGCTCTTTGCCGACTGGTCGGCCAAGGCCGTGCAGCAGTTCTATGGCATTCCCGGCATTTCCGTGCCGCATCTGGCCTCAGCGCAAATCCTGCCGATTGCCATCGTCTTGAATTGGATCATCGACCGGATTCCCGGCATCAACAAGATCGAGATCAACACCGAAACTTTCGAAAAGCGCTTCGGCGTCTTTGGCGAGCCGGTCATTCTCGGCCTGATCATCGGTCTCGTGCTCGGCGTGATCGCCTACTACAACGCCGGGGATTTCGGCGTGGTTCTCAGCAAGGTGCTGCAGACAGGCATGACCTTGGCCGCCGTGATGCTGCTGCTGCCGCGCATGGTCAAGATATTGATGGAAGGGCTTCTGCCGGTTTCCGATGCGGCGCAGGCTTTCGTCAAGAAGCGGACGGGCGACAGGGAATTGCTGGTCGGGCTTGATTCGGCAATTCTGATCGGCCATCCGGCGGCGATCTCTTCGTCACTGATCCTGGTGCCGATTGCCATCATCCTCTCGGTGATCCTGCCGGGCAACCGCGTCATTCTTTTTGCCGATCTGGCGGTTATTCCGTTCATCGTCGCCATGACAGCGCCGCTGTTGAAGGGGAATGTCTTCCGCATGGTCATTGTCGGTACCTTCACGCTGGCAGTCGGCTTCTACGTCGCCAATGCGCTGGCACCGCTGTTCACCAGCGCCGCCCAGTCGTCCGGCTTCAAGATGCCGGCCAATGCGGTGCAGATCACCAGCGTCGTCGACGGGTTCCTGTGGGTGTCCTATGCGGTGATCGCTGCGATCCGCGGTCTCGGCGCGGCGGGTCTTGGTGTCATTGCCATCGTTATCGCCGGTGCCTTCTGGGCCTATCACCGCAACACCGCTGCATGGGAACGTGCCGCCGGTGCCGATGAAAACGCCGACAAGACTGCCTGACAAGACGTATACTGGAGTAAGTGAATGGCGAAAGCCCTGATGAACTATCTCGATCCCGGGGCGATTATCCTTGGGGTCGAGGCCGGGAACGATCAGGACGTGATCCGGATTCTTTCCGATCGTTTGCACAGCCTGGGTTATGTGAAGCCGAGCTTTGCCGCAGCGGTGCTTGCCCGCGAGGCGGCGCTGCCCACCGGCTTGCCGCTGGGGTTGGACAACAATGTTGCCATTCCCCATACGGACCCGGAACATGTGCTGAAACCGGGCCTCGCCATGGCGACGCTGTGCAGGCCGGTGGCCTTTTGCAATATGGAGGACCCGGAGGAAAAACTGCAGGTCAGCGTGGTTTTTCTGATGGCCCTCAATGACAAGGACCAGCAGATCGAAATGCTGCAGGAAATCGCCTTGACCATTCAGTCGGCGGACACGATCTCCGCCCTGATGCGATCCACCACTGTTGACGATGTGACCCGGCTTTTGGCCTGATGCGCCATCCGGGATGAAGAGGGACCAATGACCAAACAAAAGACTGTACTTTTCGCCTGCGGAACCGGTATCGCGACGTCGACCGTCGTCGCTCACGCGGTGGAGGACGCGCTGAAGGAACGCGGCATTACGTTCAATTCACGCCAATGCAAGGCAACCGAGGTGGCGGGGCAGATCGACGACGTCGACCTTGTCGTCTCCACCACCCAGTTGCCGAAGGACCTTGGCAAGCCGGTGATCACGACGCTGGCCTTCCTCACCGGCATCGGCAAGGCCGAGGCGCTCGACAAGATCGAGGCTGTTCTGCGCGCCTGATTCCGGCTGAAATCATCGCCGCTTGACCCTGTCAGGCGGCGGTTGCCGTTTATGGCCATCTTGCCGTACAGAATTGGGCCAATTCTTGCCTCAGTGCCGGTCAATGGTCGGCCAGACCACTGATCCCCCGGAGTGCCCATGCGTATCGCGACGACCCTGTTTCTCTCCCTCGGAATGACCTGTGCGGCCAATGCCGCCGATCTCATCACCTTTTGGGATACGCCGCAGCATGGCGGCAACAGTTTCAATCGCTTGCCGCCGGACCAGGCCTATTTCGACGCCTTGAAAAAATATGGCGCGAGCTGGGTGCGGCTGTCCTACGACAAGTGGAAGCCGGCCAAGCGGGATTTTCTCATCGGCGATGCCGATCATTACGAAGGCATCCCCGCAGCCGATCTTGCCACGCTGAAGGCGGCGCTCGACCGCGCTGATAAGGCCGGCCTCAAGGTCGTCATCACGCCGCTGTCCCTGCCGTCCATGCGCTGGTCGCAGAACAACAATGGCAAGTTCGACGACCGGCTCTGGCAGGACAAGGCGAAATGGCAGGAAGCGGTAGAGTTCTGGCGGGACCTGGCGGCCGCCCTGAAGGATCATCCGGCCATTGCGGCCTACAACATCATCAACGAGCCCGCGCCGGAGAAGATGGGCGGTATTGCCGAGCACGCCAGCGCTGCAGATATGCAGGCATGGTACGACAAGCAGAAGGGCGGCTCGCGCGACCTGATCGCCTTCTACAACACGGTGATCGCCGAAATCCGCAAGGTCGATCCCGCAACGCCTGTCATGGCGGATGCCGGGTGGTATGCGGCTGCCGATGCCTTCAGCTACTGGCCGACACCGCTCGATGACACGAAGGTCGTTTACAGCTTCCACATGTACGAGCCCTACGAAGCAACAAGCGCGCCGAATATCAAGCGGAAAAAGCCCTATGCCTATCCGGGCGAGGTTCCCTATGCCGGATCACCGGTGACATGGAATGCGCAGAAAGTTGCCGATTACCTCGCCAAGCCGGTCGACTGGGCCAAGGCGCATCATATTCCGCTCAACCGGCTGGTTGCAGGCGAATATGGCTGTATGCGCCTGCTTGCGGGTTGCAAGGCCTATCTCGAGGATGTCTTGACCGTGCTCGACAAAGACAGGCTGCACTGGGCTTTTTACAGTTTCCGTGAGGACAGCTGGGACGGCATGGACTACGAGCTCGGATCGGAAAAGGTCAACTGGAAGTACTGGGAAGCCATCGATGCGAACGAACCAGATCCGGTCAAGCGCAAGGCAACGCCGGAGTTCGAACCCGTCCGCAAACGTCTTCAGCCGTAACGCGGCCTATTCGGCCGGTTGCAGGGCGGGGCGGTCCGCCTGGCGCTCTTCAATTGGCCAATGCACGATGGCGGCGAAAATCCCGAGGACGACACTCAGCCACCACACAGGGTTGTAGCTGCCAAAGTGATCGTAGAGATAGCCGCCCAGCCAGACGCCGAGGAATGAACCGACCTGGTGCGAGAAGAAAACGATGCCGCCGAGCATGCCGAGATAGCGCGTGCCGAACATGATAGCGACCAGCGCATTGGTCGGCGGCACGGTTGAAAGCCACATCAGCCCCATCACGATGGCAAACACCACCACGGATGCGCCGGTCTGCGGCAGCAGCAGGAAGGCCGCGACCAGCACCGAGCGGCCGATATAGAGATAGGCGAGGAATCTCGGCTTGGAGTAACGCTGGCTGATGACGCCGGATGCCAGCGAACCGATCACGTTGAAAAAGCCGATCAGGGCCAGCGCCAGCACCGCATATTTGGCATCGATGCCGATATCGCTGATATAGGCGGGAAAATGCGCGGTGATGAACGCCAGCTGGAAGCCGCAGACGAAAAAGCCTGTCGTCAGCAGCACATAACTCCTGTGGCCGAGCGCTTCGCGCAGGGCTTCGCCCATGGATTGCTTGTACTGTGCCTCGCTGACGCGCCCGCTGGTGGAATTGCCGCGCAGCGGGATGGCGAGAAGCGGCACGATCAGCATGGCGATGCCGAGATAGACCAGCGCATCGGACCAGCCGAAACGCTCGATCAGCGCGAGACTGAGCGGCGAAAACACGAACATGCCGGCGGAACCCGCTGCGGTGCCGAGGCCGAAGACGAAGGTACGTTTTTCGGCCGAAACATTGCGGGCAAACGCGGAAAGGATCGTTCCAAAGGAACCGGAGGCGATGCCGAGGCCGACGAGCAGGCCACCGCCGATATAGAGCATGCCGGGTGTTGAAGACCATGCCATCAGGATCAGCCCGGCGCTGTAGAGGATCGCCGACATCAGCAGGACCCGCCATGTGCCGAACTTGTCGGCGATGGCGCCGAAGAAGGGCTGGCCGATACCCCAGAACAGATTCTGCAAGGCGATGGCCATGCCGAATGTGGTGCGGTCCCAGCCCTTGTCGTGCAGCAGCGGCAACTGGAAAAGACCCATGGCCGAGCGTGGGCCGAATGTCATGACCGCGATGAGACAACCGGCGGTGATGATCAGCCACGGTAAGCCCGCAGGCTTTGCTGTGCGCGATTGAATCATGGTCTCTCCCCTTAAATCCAGAAGAGAATTATCCTATTTGTACTCTCAATCAATTGAATAGATGTGAATTGGCACATCAACGCAATTGATACGTTATGGGTCCGTCGATTCCCCGCACATACAGACAAAGGCTTTCCCGATGCGATTTCTTCTGCCACTTCTGGCTTTGGCCACCATTACCCTGGCCGGTTGCGCCAATTCGGACCGCATCAGCCCGCTGGTCTTTTGCGACCGCCCAACGGATTTCAATGCGAAGATTTTCACTGATTGCACACCACATCTGGGCGGTGACAGCCCCGCCAAGCGTGATCGGCAGGACAGAAACTATTACCGGCACCGGGGCAGCACCTATTAACCGTATGAACGAGAGCGGGGAATGCCCTCGATCCGGCATGCATGACTGGTGTGCTGGCCATGCCTTGTGATGAAAATTCTGCGCCGGATTGTTTTCGGCGTTTTCATTTCCCCGGCAATCTTTAGCCGATTGCTGAAAATCTGCCTCTTGAAGCCGCTGAATTATTGGCCTATGTATTCCTCGACGGCCTTGCCGTTTTTCTTTTGATCACAAATATGCTCATATTGAGTATAAATGATCGATGGCGAGCAACCTGAGGAGGTTGCTTTTGGAGGAAAAGACGATGACCAGCATTGCGCGCAACACAAGCGGCCACATTTCCGGCCTATCCGCAGCGGAACGTTTCGGCGTTCTCACAATGCCGGACCTGTCTTTCACCCCCGAAGTGGCGGCAGAAACCGAACATCTCTACCAGCGGGTGGCGCATCACATTCCCCGCATCGAATGGCCTGTCTATGCGCCCTATGTGGCGGCGATCAACCGGGTGAAGAAGCAGCGCAACGCCGTCATTCTTGCGCATAATTACCAGACGCCTGAGATATTCCATTGTGTCGCCGATATTGTCGGGGACTCCCTGCAACTTGCTCGCGAAGCCACGCGTGTCGACGCCGAAATCATTGTCCAGTGCGGTGTGCATTTCATGGCCGAGACCTCAAAACTGCTGAATCCGCAGAAAACCGTTCTCATTCCGGATATGCGGGCCGGCTGCTCGCTGGCCGAATCCATCACTGGCGCCGATGTCCGCCTGCTGCGCGAGACCTATCCGGGCGTGCCGATCGTCACCTATGTCAACACCTCGGCCGAGGTGAAGGCGGAAAGCGATATCTGCTGCACGTCGGCCAATGCCGTCCAGGTGGTCGAAAGCTTTGGCGTTGACCGGGTTCTCTGCATTCCCGATGAATTCCTGGCGCAGAATGTCGCCGCCCAGACCGATGTGAAAATCCTGACCTGGAAAGGCCACTGCGAAGTGCACGAGCGCTTCACCGCCGATGAGCTTCTGGCCTACAGGACGGCCGATCCGGATATCCAGATCATTGCCCATCCGGAATGCCCGCCGGAAGTGGTGGCGATTGCCGATTATACCGGCTCCACCAGCGGCATGATCAATTATGTGAAAGACCGCAAGCCCGCAAAGGTGCTTCTCGTTACCGAATGCTCCATGGCTTCGAATATCGAGTCTGAAGTGCCCGAGGTAAAGTTCATCAAACCCTGCAACCTGTGCCCGCACATGAAGCGCATCACGCTGCCGAACATTCTGGAAAGCCTGCTCTACATGCGTGAGGAAATTCATGTCGATCCGCTGGTCGCCGAACGCGCCCGTCTTGCAGTCGAGCGCATGGTGAACCTCAAGAACTGACCTTCAACCCAATGGCCCGGCTGGGCAACAGGGGGTAATTCCGATGAGCGTACCATTCTCCGATGCTTCGGCTGAGGTCGAGCCTGTGATCATTATCGGTGGCGGTCTGGCTGGCCTGTTCTGTGCGCTGAAACTTGCCCCGCGCCCGGTGACGGTACTGGCGGCGGCACCCATCGGCCGCGGAGCATCATCGGCCTGGGCGCAAGCTGGTATCGCGGCAGCGGTGTCTGAAGGCGATACGATCGAGAAACACGTCGCCGACACTGTTAGCGCCGGCGATGGCATTGTGGATGAAAGCATCGCACGTTTGATGGCAACGGAAGCGGCCGCCCGCGTCCACGACCTGCTGGGTTACGGCGTACCATTTGACCGTGATCTGGAAGGCAGGTTGCAGGTATCGCGCGAGGCAGCCCATTCGGAAAGCCGCATTGTCCGGGTGCGCGGCGACATGGCTGGCCGTGCCATCATGCAGGCGCTGGTGCATACGGTCGAGAACACACCCTCCATCCGTGTGATGGAAGGCTATGTGGTGGAGGATATCACCACCGAAAAGGGTTCCGTCACCGGTGTGATTGCTCGCGCCGATGCCGGGCGCGGCGAAAAGGTCAGGCTGGCATCGCGCGCTGTTATCATCGCCACTGGCGGCATAGGCCATCTCTATGCGGTCACCACCAATCCGCCGGAAGCACGCGGTGAGGGCATCGGCATGGCTGCCCGCGCAGGTGCGATGATGGCGGATATGGAGTTTGTCCAGTTTCACCCGACCGCACTCGATGTCCATAAAGACCCGGCGCCGCTGGCGACCGAAGCCTTGCGCGGGCACGGCGCAACGCTGATCAACCGCGACGGTGAGCGGTTCATGCTGAAAATCGATCCGGAAGGCGAACTTGCGCCGCGCGATGTCGTGGCACGCGGCATCTATGCCGAAGTCATGGCCGGACGTGGCGCGTGGCTCGACTGCACCACGGCGGTAGGCGCGGCGTTCCCCGAGGAGTTTCCCACGGTGTACCGCTATTGCCAGGATGCCGGAATTGATCCGGTGACACAGCCTATTCCCGTTGTACCAGCTGCCCATTATTTCATGGGCGGCATTCTGACCGATGCGGATGGCCGCACCTCGATTGACGGTCTGTGGGCTTGCGGCGAATGCACATCCACCGGCGCACACGGAGCAAACCGGCTGGCATCGAACTCCCTGCTGGAAGCCGTGGTTTTCTCTGCCCGTATTGCTGCAAAACTCGGCAAAGGTAATGGTGAGCACGCGGGCAACTGGTCATCAGGCTCGGTTGATCGAGATGATCTTGAGGCCGATGGCGATACATCTGCAATGACGGCATTGCGCAGGACCATGAGCGCCAGCTTCGGGGTCATCCGCAACCGCGACGACATGGTTTCCGGGTTGAAAACCATCCTCACACTGGAGAAAGACAACCGCGATCCGGCTTTCCGCAATGTCCTGGCAACGGCAAAGCTCGTAGCCGTGAGCGCTTTGCGGCGCGAGGAAAGCCGCGGCGGGCATTTCCGTACAGATTTTGCCAAGAAGCGCACTGACTGGCAACACCGGACGTTTTTGACGCTGGATGATGCCAAAAACCATGTCGATGTCATGATGGAATTGGCCTGAGGGCAGGTGAAAGGAATAATCAAATGAACGTTTCGACGAGAGCCAAAGCTATGCAACACGCCTTTCCGCCAAGCTTGCCTGATCTGCTGATCGAGGATGCCGTGCGCAGCGCGCTGCTGGAGGATCTGGGCAGGGCGGGCGATATCACCAGCAATGCCACACTGCCGGAAGATGCTGTTGCAAAAGCTGTTCTTTCCAGCCGTGAGGCAGGCACAATTTGCGGTATGGGTTTTGCCCGGATGGCCTTCACGCTGATCAATCCGACGGTAAAATTCACGGCTTTGGTCAAGGACGGCGCGCGGGTCAAATCCGGTGAAGACATTGCTATAGTCGAAGGCAATGCCCGGTCCATTCTCTCAGCCGAGCGGGTAGCGTTGAACTTCCTCATGCACCTCAGCGGCATTTCCACCTATACGGCCAAGTTTGCCGATCTGATCGCTCACACCAATGCCAAGGTCTGCGATATACGTAAAACCATTCCGGGCATGCGCGCCTTCGCCAAATATGCGGTGAAATGTGGTGGCGGGTCCAATCATCGGTTTGGCCTCGACGATGCGATCGTAATCAAGGACAACCACATTGCCGTTGCCGGCGGTGTGGCGAAGGCTATCCTCGCTGCGCGTGCCTATGCCGGGCACCTCGTGAAGATTGAAGTGGAAGTGGATGGCCTTGAACAGTTCGATGAAGCACTTTCTGTCAATGCCGATGTGATTCTGCTTGATAATATGGGGCCGGAACTGCTTGAAAAGGCGGTCAAAATCAATGCTGGCCGGGCAAAGCTTGAAGCATCAGGCGGGATTGCATTGGACACGATCAAGGCTATTGCTGAAACCGGTGTTGATTATGTCTCCACCTCGAAAATCACCATGGCAGCGCCACCGCTGGATATCGGACTGGATATTGAACTGAAATGAAAGTCATCGCCACCATCGCCGAGCTGCGCGCCGCCCTCAAGCAAGAACGGTTGAAGGGCAAAAGCATCGGTCTTGTGCCGACCATGGGCTATCTGCACATCGGCCACATGACGCTGGTGCGCCAGTCGCGCGCTGCCTGCGATGTGACTGCCGTGTCGATCTTCGTCAACCCGACCCAGTTCGGGCCCAACGAGGACTTGTCCAGCTATCCGCGTGATATGGCGGGTGATCTGGCAAAGCTCAAGGCCGAAGGCGTCGATTATGTCTTTACGCCCGAAGTGGCGGAAATCTACCGGGCAGGAGCCCACACCATCGTTGAAAACCCGGTTCTCTCGCGCATCCTGATCGGCAAGATCCGGCCTGGCCATTTCCGTGGTGTCAGCACGGTGGTGACAAAGCTGTTCAACATCGTGCAGCCGGACCACGCCTTCTTCGGCGAGAAGGACTATCAGCAATTGACGATCATCCGCCGCATGGTCGCCGACCTTGATATGCCCATTGTGATTACCGGCGTGGCGACGGTGCGCGAAGAGGACGGCGTCGCCTGTTCGTCGCGTAATGCCATGCTGAAGCCCGAGCATCGCAAGGCGGCGGTGGTCCTGCCAAGGTCACTCGAACTTGCCGATGAAATGGTTGCGAGAGGACAGCGTTCCGTTGCTGCCATCCGCAATGCGGTTCGCTCGATGCTGGAAACCGAGAAGCGCGGCGAAGTCGAATCCGTGGATATTCGCGACGCCCAGACGCTTGATCCCGTTTCAGGCAAATTCAAACAGCCTGTGGTCATTCTGCTCACGGTGCGCTTCGGCAAGGTGCGGCTGATCGATCAGCGCGTCATCGGCTGACGAACAATGCGAGGGAGCGCATCGACATGAGCCAGGAAATCGTTACACGCCGGGTCACGGCTCCGGAAATCCGTTCGCGCAAGGGCGGTGAACCCATCGTGGCGCTGACATCCTACCATGCCAACACGGCGCGCATTGTCGACGATCACGCGGATATCCTCCTCGTCGGTGACAGTCTCGGCATGGTGCTCTACGCCATGGAGTCCACGCTCGGCGTTTCGCTCGATATGATGATCATGCACGGCAAGGCTGTCGTGCGTGGTTCCAGGCGCGGCATGGTTGTCGTCGACATGCCCTTCGGCAGCTATGAGGAAAGCCCAGCCGTGGCGTTCCGGAATGCGGCACGGGTGATGCAGGAGACCGGCTGCGGTGCGGTCAAGATCGAAGGCGGTGTGCGCATGGCCGAGACCATCCGTTTTCTCAGCGAGCGCGGTATTCCCGTGATGGCGCATATCGGCCTGACGCCGCAATCGATCAACACGCTGGGCGGTTTCAAGACACAAGGGCGCGACACGGCGCTGTGGCCGCTGATCAAGGCCGACGCAAAGGCTGTCAGCGATGCGGGTGCGTTCTCCGTGGTGCTCGAAGGCATTGTCGAGCCGCTTGCCGCCGAGATTTCCCGGGAAATTCCCATTCCAACTATCGGCATAGGCGGGTCGAAAGAATGTGACGGGCAGATTCTCGTGCTGGAGGACATGCTGGGCTACAACCCCAAGCCGCCCAAATTCGTCAAAGTCTACGGCACGGTGGGCGCTGGAATTGACGCGGCAATAAAGGCCTATGCCGATGACGTGCGTTCACGCACATTTCCGGGCGATGAAAACGTTTATCTCTTGAAGTAAGGTTTATGCAGCGCGGATCGTCGGAATTTTGCTGACGTCGACTTCGCGCTCCGCATGCCAGGCGTCATATGCTGCCTGCATCCGTAGCCATACCGCTGCGCCATCGCCGAAAGCCTTGCCAAGGCGCGCCGCCACGGCAGGAGACACTGGCTTGCGCCCGCCGATAATGTCATAGAAATGTTGGCGCGATATTCCCAGAAGCCGGGCAATCTCCGCCTTGGTCTTTCCGGTTGCCGGAATGATGTCATCAAGCAGCGTGCCGGGATGGGACGGGCAACGATTTGGATGAGGCACGGCGTCGATTAAAGCTCCTTAGGTATCTTTAACCTTTGCAAGTCTGTCTGGATCGAGCCCATCAGTCAATTCTACGTTGGTAGGATATGACGCTGGCGCTTACATCTTCCGTTCCATATCCGCGCCCTGCCAATATTCCATCGTGGCCGACTTGTCATAGCCTTCGCCGGTCAGGCGGACGCTGACCCGGCCGGTTTCCGGATAGACGATCACGTCATGCGGGTTTTTTTCGCCAATGATGAGGAAGCGGCAGGGCTCCTGGCTGTGATTGTAGAAGGAATGCCCGGCCTTCTGACCCGCGGGAAAACAGACATAATCGCCGGTTTTGACGAGATAGGTCTTTTCGCCGAGCTTCAGGGTCATCTCGCCTGCAACGATAAGCGCCTGTTCTTCCTCCAGCATGTGATAGTGGTTGAGGCTGGACTCCATGCCTGGCGCCAGTTCCTCCATCGCAACACCCACATGGCTGGCACCCCCGAACCCCGAGAGGTAGCGGAAGCGCGAGCCGTATCGGGTGCCTTCCGACCAGTCCTGCCAAGGTACGCTTTCCACGGCGAACGGTTCCGAAATGCCTTCAGCGTTTACGGCATTGGGTTTATCAGTCATGTCTCACTCCCTATCCGCGCCCGCCGACCCGCAGGCCGGCAACGCTGCGTTCTTCCAGCACATTGTGCCTGAACCGGTAAAGTGCCGCCGGCCGGCCGCGCGCCTGTGTCTGTTCCGCTCCGGTCGGCTCGACCAGCTCCGTCCCTTCCACCAGACGGCGGAAATTCTGCTTGTGCAGGTGACGGCCGGAAATGGCTTCAACGGTTTCCTGCAGGGCGGTGAGCGTGAAGGTCGGCGGCATCAGTTCGAAAACCACCGGCCGGTATTTCAGCTTGGCGCGCAGACGTGAAATCGCCGTCGCCAGAATGCGGCGATGATCGAAGCTCATGGACAGGCCGAGATTGCCTGCGAGGGCAGGCGGGTCGGCGCGTCCGTCGCGCACGGCCTCGCTGACAAGACCCGCTTCGTAGAGAAGTTCGTAGCGTTCCAGCACGCGCTCTTCGTCCCAGACTATGCCGTCATCGCCGAAGGCCAGCCGGAATCGGCTCATGCGCGGGTGGGAGTTGCCCTGTTCGGCCCATTGGCACAGTGCCGGGCGAATGGTGTCATCGATCATGGCGGGCTTGCCGCCACGCCAGTCTTCCCATGGCAGAAATGAATACCAGCTGCGCCAGCGCGCGCCGGATTTGCGCAGCGCTTCCCGGTTCTCGTCGGTGATCCGGGTGAGCGCGAGATAACCGACAGAGACGATATGCAGATCGCGATCCTCAACCGTCTTGTGGCGCCCGCGGTCGCCGAATGTGTAGAGCTGCTCGACATAACCGAGGCGCAAGGGGGTCTGCTCTGCCACCCATTCGCGCAGGCCGGTCTCGAACGTGCGGTGCGCCAGCGGATTGAATGGGCCGAACGGCAGTTCATCGCGCTGCGCATCGTCGCTGGCCGGCGTCGTCAGGATCAGCGGATCGTTGTCGGCAACCGCGGCAATGGCGGCGCTCAGGTTGATCTCGACAGCATTGGGTGCAGCGGTGGTTGTCATGGCTGGACCGCGAGCGGCAGGATGAAGGGGGTGCCTTCAAATGCGTCCTCGCCGCGCCCGATCGCCTTGATCGCGTCGACCATGCGCCCCTTGCGGCCAAGGATGTCGTCGCCGAGGGCAACCAGCCTGCTGTTGGGCGTGGCGGAAGGCGCGTTCCGGCGCAGGGTCTGGGCGAGCCAGACCTCGTCAAGCGCGGGGTTGAGCGCCAGCGCGGTGATATAGGCCCCGGCCGTGGAGCGCGAGATACCCGCATAGCAATGCACGAGCAGCGGTGTCTGGCGATCCCAGTTCTGGCCGAAGGCGATCAGGCTATGCACGTGCTCGGCACCCGGCGGCGTCATGCCGTCAGCCGGTTCGACGATATCGTTGAAGCCGAGAAACAGGTGGCGTGCTTCGGCGATTTCAGCGGGCCGTTCAACCGGGGTGCCCATGTTGATCAGGGTCACCATGTCCCGTGCGCCGGACCGTGTTGCCGTTTCGGCAAGCCGGGAAAGGGGAGTGACGATGATATGCGGCATGGCTGGCCTCTATGTCTTGCTGGCGCGATGTGATTCCAATACAGCAAAACGCTGCAAAAAGGCATTCTGCGCATTCTGGGTGGCCATGGCCGTCAAGTCGAGACATTGCGGGTCGATTCCGCGCGGCCGCCCGAAGAAACGCACGGCCTCCTTCTCGGCAAAACCGGCAAGCCGCGTCGCCTCGAAATAGGCAGCGATGGCATCGGCGCGTTTGATCAGGCCGCGCAGACTTTGCGATATGCTTGGCGGCAGGGAAAAGCGCAGGTGGATGGCCTGCTGCAGGCGCAGCTCGACGCTCTTGTAATCGCCGCCCACCACCGCCTTGAACGGTGAGATCATGTCGCCGATCACATATTCCGGTGCATCGTGCAAAAGTGCTGCCAGCCGGTGCTCGGTGCTTGCATCAGGGACGATCAAACCAAAAATGTGCTCGACCAGCAGGGAATGCTGCGCCACCGAATAGGCATGGTCGCCGACGGTCTGGCCGTTCCAGCGCGCCACGCGTGACAGGCCCTGCGCGATATCCTCGATTTCGATGTCGAGCGGTGAGGGATCAAGCAGATCCAGCCTGCGGCCCGACAGCATGCGCTGCCATGCCCGTTGCTCGTTCTTTGAACTTTTAGGTGTTGCCGCCTTCGGCATGAAATCTCCCGCCAAGTTGTTCTCAATTTATCGGCTGCAAACTGCTGTATGACCCTTGGTTCGTGGTTCGACAAGCTCACCATGAGGGAGAGTGGTGCTGTAAAGCTGATCGGAGATATTGCAGACGCTATTCACCCGCATTGCAGAACTTGACTCCCTGCAATCCTCACTCTCCCTCATGGTGAGCTTGTCGAACCACGCACAATAGATATGCCAGTCAATACCCCGCTCAGGCCTCTTGGGTCGTCACGGGAAATGTAAACCGGTGTTCGGGCGGAATGGCAAGGGTGAGAACCGCATCTCCTGACAGGATGGGCGTGCCCGCATCCGTGGCGTCCTTCACCCGGTCGATGCGTACAAGCGCCAGCCCGGCATCGCCGACAACACTGCCAAGCGTGCCGATCTCGCGCCCGTTTGCGGTAATGGCCGTGCCCGTTTCCGGCAGGTTTGCATTGCCGGAGGCAATCAGAATGCGCCTGCGGGCGGTGCCGCGGTGCTGCATGCGCGAGACCACTTCCTGGCCGATGAAGCAGCCCTTTTTGAAGGACACACCAGATGTCTGGTCGAGATTGACGTCATGCGGGAAAGCATCGCCAAGCGCATAGTCAAAGGGTGCTTCTGCCACACCGTGGGCGATACGCAGCGCCATCCATTGCAGCTCATCGGCAGTCGGTGCGGTTTCCCCGCCATACTGGCGGCGGACATTCAAGGCATCGGGAAAGCGGCGGTCGTGCAGGCTTGAATCATCACCTGAAGTGCCTGACTCATTTTGCCATGAAACCCGGATAACCGATTCAGGCCGCAGGGTAATTTGCGCCTTGGCACGCAGCTTGTAGAGCGTCAGCCTTTTCTGGAGATCGGCGACCGAGGTGTGCAGCGTATCGAGTACGAGACCTTCCGCTGATCGGGAGACAAGGAACTCGAACAGGATTTTGCCCTGCGGGCTCAGCAGCGCGCCGGGCTTGAGATCGCCTTCACTGAGGGTGTCGAGATCGGTGGTGATCAGGTTCTGCAGGAACTTTTCCGCATCGTCTCCGGTTATGTCGAGAATCGCTCTGCCGCTTAAGTTTGCCGATGGCATCATATCACCCTTGCCTTTGCTGTCCCCGTTACGTAAGCCGCAAGGGAAGGGTTCGCAAGGCAGGAATGGAAAGCAGATGGCTCAGACGTTCGATACGATTTTCAGAAGCGGAATGGTTGTCAATCAGGATGGTGTCGGATTGCGCGACGTCGGCATCACCGATGGCCGCATTGCCGCCATCGGCAATCTCGGCAGTGCCTCTGCCGGCGAGGTGATCGATGCGACCGGCCTGCACATTCTGCCCGGCGTTGTCGACAGCCAGGTGCATTTCCGCGAACCCGGCCTCGAGCACAAGGAAGATCTGGAAAGCGGCTCGCGCTCGGCCGTCCTCGGCGGTGTCACCGCCGTCTTCGAAATGCCCAATACCAAACCTCTGACCACATCGGCGGAAACGCTGGAAGACAAGGTGCGGCGCGGCAATCACCGTATGCATTGCGATTTCGCTTTCTGGGTTGGCGGCACGCGCGACAATGCGAAAGACGTGGCCGAACTGGAACGTCTGCCCGGCGCCGCGGGCATCAAGGTGTTCATGGGTTCGTCCACCGGCGATCTCCTGGTCGAGGATGACGAAGGCGTGGCTTCCATCCTGCGCAACACCCGCCGCCGCGCCGCCTTCCACTCCGAAGACGAATTCCGCCTGCGTGAGCGCGAAAGCTATCGCATTGCCAATGATCCATCGTCGCATCCGGTCTGGCGCGATGAGATCGCCGCGCTCCGGTGCACCGAGCGGCTTGTCCGCATCGCCCGTCAAACCGGCGCGCGCATCCATGTGCTGCACATTTCCACGGCAGAAGAGATCGATTTTCTCGCCGGGCACAGGGATGTAGCCAGCTGCGAGGCAACGCCGCACCATCTGACCCTCGATGCCAGCCAGTATGCCACGCTGGGAACGCTGATCCAGATGAACCCGCCCGTGCGCGATGCGCACCATCGCGACGGCATCTGGAAGGGCATCGGGCAGGGCATTGTCGACGTGCTGGGTTCAGACCATGCGCCGCACACGCTGGAAGAAAAGTCAAAACCCTATCCGGCATCGCCATCGGGCATGACCGGCGTACAGACGCTGGTGCCGATCATGCTGGATCATGTCAATGCCGGGCGCCTGTCGATCGAACGCTTTGTCGACCTGAGTTCCCACGGTCCCAACCGTCTCTTCGGCATGGCGCGCAAGGGCCGCATCGCCGTCGGTTATGATGCGGATCTGACCGTCGTCGACATGAAGCGGCGCGAAACCATCACCAATGCACAGGTCGGCTCCAAGGCCGGTTGGACACCGTACGACGGCAAGATCGTCACCGGATGGCCCGTCGGCACCATCGTGCGCGGCATCAAGGTTATGTGGGACGGTGAAATCGTCACGCCGTCGCAGGGCGAGCCGGTGCTGTTCGGCGAGGCGCTCGGTCAGGGCAGGTAAATCTGCGCCTTCATGAAGGTGACCGCCGATCCTGAAATGAGCACGCGGTCGCCTTTCAGCTCGCACAGGAGATGGCCGCCGCGGCTGGAGCGCTGGAACGCCGAGAGGTTCGGTTTACCCAGCTTCTGCGCCCAATAGGGCACCAGTGTTGCGTGAATGGAGCCGGTGACCGGATCTTCCGGAATGCCGGCGAGCGGCGCAAAATAGCGCGAAACGAAATCGTGCTCATCGCCCTTTGCCGTGATCACAAGGCTTAAGGGATCGAGTTGCAGGATCTCAGGCAGATCAGGAATGAAGGTGAGAACCGCCTGTTCATCGGCAAGCTCCACGAACATGTTTTCAAAATTGCGGAACGCCTTGACCTCGCCTTTGCCGAAAATGGTCCTCAACGGTGCTGGAATTTCGGTCAGGATTTCAGGCGGAAAGCTCGGAAAATCAAGCTGATAGCCGTCATTGCTGCGATCGACGCGCAATGTGCCGACCTGCGTCTCAAACACCAGCTGGCCGTCAATGCCCAGCTCATGCGCGAGCACGTGCGAGGTTGCCAGCGTGGCGTGGCCGCAGAACGGCGCCTCGTGCACCGGGGTAAACCAGCGCAGGTCCCATCCCCTGCCGTTGGGCCGCACGAATGCCGTCTCCGCCAGATTGTTCTCGGCGGCAATGTTCTGCATGGTTGCCTCGGGCAGCCAGTCGTCCAGCACCAGAACGGCGGCCGGATTGCCGCGGAAAAGCGCGCTGGTGAAGGCATCGACCTGATACATCGTGAATTCTGGCATGGGATGATTCCGTGGGGTGAGCGGTGAACCCCATGGTGAGCGCAGCTTTCCGGCCGGTCAACTCGCAAATGATCAACGGGTATTTGCTCCGGTAAACGATACTCCATGAAAAAGTCACGGATGCTGATGTAGACAGGTGTCTGCTTCTAATGCTGATTGAGAGAGAATTCCAATGCCAAACCGCCGTGATACCTTGCTGATGTCCGCTGCCGCCGCCATTTCCATGGCTGTCCCGGCGATGGCCGCCGGTGAAGCCGTACCGGAACCCGTCGGCACGGTGGATGTGGCGAAGCTCATGCAGTCGGGGCCGCTGGACGACATGATCCTCGGCAATGTCGATGCGCCCGTGACCATCGTTGAATACGCTTCCATGGCCTGCTCGCATTGCGCGGATTTCACCGCGCAGACGCTGCCCGTCATCAAACAGAAATACATCAGCACCGGCAAGGCGAAGCTCATCTTTCGCGAATTGCCGCTGGAGCCGCGCTCCACGGGCATTTTCATGCTGGCGCGCTGCGTGACGAAGGAGCGCTATTATCCCTTCATCGAAACGCTGTTCGGGCATCAGCGGCAGTGGATCGAGACCAGGGATATCATGGGCTATCTGCAGCAGACGTCCAAGCTGGCGGGGCTGTCGGAGCAGGAATTCAAATCCTGCCTGGCCGACCAGTCACTCCTTAACAGGGTGAACGCCGTCCGGGAACGCGCATTGAAGGAGTTCGGCGTCACCGGCACGCCGACATTCTTCGTCAACGGCAGGAAATATGTCGGCGCGCTTTCGGTGGCCCAGATGTCGGCGATCATCGACGGCGCGTTGAAAACCGCGCGATAAGGCGCGCGGGGGATCGCCCCCGCTGCCGCAAGATCAATTGGCGACGGCGATACGGCCCAGCTTCTCCGGGTTGCGCACGATGTAGATCGCCTTGATCTTTCCGTCCTCGATTGCGAGGGCGGTGGTCTGGAGCAGGCCGTCGGCTTCGCGGGTGACATAGCCGGGAAGGCCATCGATCAGCCCCTGACGCAACAGTGGCGGTTTGCGGTATTCGGCGTGGCGCGCAATACCGGCAAAGAAACGCGACACCTTGTCCTGTGTATAGACGGGATTGATCGCCGAGGGACGAATGCCGCCGCCATCGGTGTAGAGCGTGACATCCTCGGCGAGCAGCGCCTGCAGGGCCTGCATGTCGCCGCTGCGCGAGGCATTGAAGAAGGCCGTCGCAATAGTCCTGCCATGCGTGTCGGACACGGGAAAACGCGGTTTTGCCTGCTGCACATGGGTACGGGCGCGGCTGGCAAGCTGGCGGCAGGTTGCCGGATCGCGGCCGATGGCTTCCGATACCTGATTGAAATCCTGGCCGAACACGTCATGCAGCAGGAAGGCCGCGCGTTCGAGCGGCGACAGCCGTTCCAGCGCCATCATCAGGGTGAGGGTGATATCACTGTCGGTTTCCTCCTCGCTGGGGTCGAAGATCGGCTCGGGCAGCCAGCTTCCCACATAGGTCTCCCGCCGCACGCGCGCCGATTTCAGGTGATCGAGGCAAAGCCGCGATATGGTGCGCACGAGGAAGGCTTCCGCGCTGCGCACCTGCGACCGGTCGGCCTGGTGCCAGCGGATGAAACCTTCCTGCACGATGTCTTCCGCCTCCGCGACTGAACCAAGCATGCGGTAGGCAATGCGGATCAGCCGGGGCCGGAGGCGGTTGAACGTTTCGGTGGCGTCAGGCTGCACGGGCTTTGTCTACCGGATGGACGGAGCGGAAGCCGATGGAAATCCGGTTCCAGGCGTTGATGGTCACGATCAGCATGGTCAGTTTGACGATCTCCTCTTCGGTGAACTGCGCCTTGAGGGGCTCAAAGTCGCGGTCGTCCGCATGGGTTTGCGCAACCAGTGTCAGTGCCTCGGTCCAACCGAGCGCGGCGCGCTCACGGTCGCTATAAAGCGGCGATTCCCGCCAGGCATCAAGCAGCACCAGGCGCTGCATCGTCTCGCCATGCTTGATCGCATCCTTCGAATGCATGTCGAGGCAGTAGGCGCAGCCATTGATCTGCGAGGCGCGCATCTTGACCAGTTCGATCAGGCTGTGTTCGAGGCCGCTTTTGACAACGGCGTCCTCCATGTCAAGCATTGGCTTCATGATGGCGTAGCTATAGGGAATCAATCGGGCTTTCATCAGTCATCTCCTTGTCCGGCATTGCGTTGCCTGCAGACAAGACGAGACGGGAAGGCCGGATGTGACATGCCCCGCAAATTTTTCGGATTATTTTTCAGCCGAGCGGAAAAGCCTGCGGCACAAGGATGCGTTGCTTGCGCTGCTGTCCTGGTCGGCACGCAGATAGACAAGCGGAAATTCCTTGAGATCAATGAGCATCGTTGTCTCCTAAAGGTGCATGGCGACGAATTCCCTGAGTCTGGGATCGCGGATCGACAAGAAGTCAAACAGACCCAATGCAACCAGTGCGGGCAGCGCATCGAGAATGTCCTGTTCGGTCACCTCCCGCTCCTCGGCGGTTGCGCCAGGTTTCAGCCAGAGCCGTGCGTTGATGAGGAAGGCGCCGACCGTCCCCTTGCGCACGGCAACGTCGTTGACCTCTACCTGGTTGATATTGTCGGGCAAAATGTCCTGGGCACGCATCGTCGTCTCCTTGGCAAAAATCATGCGCGCAAACTAGCCACGACACGTTGGCGCTGCTATCGTATCCATGCCAATGAATACGGCGTTGAGGCCAAAATGAGCTATTTCATCACCCCGGAACAAGCCATGTCGTCCGAAGGCCCGATCATCATTGCGGGCAAGCAGGAGAGGAGTGTTCCACGGTTCGTTGCCGTCCATGCCCATGCGCGCGGCCAGTTGCTGGGGGCGAGCACCGGTCTGTTGACGATTGGAACGGAAGCGGGGCAATGGGTCGTTCCCGCCATCCACGCGGTGTGGATACCGCCGCATCACAAGCATTCGCTGCAGTCGCATGGGGCCTATTTCGGCTGGAGTGTCTACGTGGCGGAGCCGGAATGCGCGATGCTCCCCGCCATTCCCTGCACTCTGCGCAGTTCCGGACTGCTGCGCGAGGCGGTCAATCGGGCGGCTGGCTGGAAGGGCGAGGTGCTTGATCAGGGACAGGAGCGGATTGCGCGCGTCATTCTCGATGAGATCGCCAGCCTGCCGCATGAGGATCTCGGGCTGCCGATGCCGGCGGATGCGCGGCTGGTGCGTATCGCCCATGCCTTTACCGGCAATCTGCTCGACGAGCGAAAAGCCGAGGATTGGGCCGACTGGGCGGGTATTCCCGCCCGGACGATGACGCGCAAATTCGTGGTTGAAACGGGTTTCACCTTTACCGAATGGCGCCAGCGCGCCCGGCTGATGCGGGCACTGGAATTGCTGGCAGCGGGGCAGGCGGTCACATCAGTCGCGCTTGATGTCGGTTACAACAATATCAGCGCATTCATTGCCATGTTCCGGCGCGTGTTCGGGGTCACGCCCACGCGCTATTTCGCCAATGGTCCGGTTTAGTCGCCGTTGACGAAGAAGCGCCAGCGGCCCTTCGGCGTAATGCCGAGGCGGTAGAACACATAGGTGCCGAACTGCTTCATCTCGTCATAATCCCCGGCGGTGACGATCTGGAAGAGCTCCACGCGCTGCTTGGCATCGAGCTTGTCGAGCGGGTAGGCGAAGAAATACGGCCAGACGTAGAGCTCATCAGGCGTTCCGGCATCCAGATGGACGTAGCCTGAATTGAGGATATCGATGGCGATGGCGAGGATTTCCTGTCCATCCGTGTCGCCGGCAAGGCTCTTCAGATAGGCAATCGGGTCGCCGTCCGTATCGGCAAGCGACAGCATCGTCATGTCGTCGCCCGAGCCGATCAGCGGCCGCAGGGATTCCAGCGAACCGGTCTTGGCTGCGGCAATGATAAGCTCGCGCATTTTCTGCACCGGGAACGGCAGTTTGGTGACGTCATATTCCACGTGCGGCGGCGGGGAGCCTTCCGGCACGTTCGGCAGGGCCGGATTGCTGCGCGGCGCACCAGCCGTGTCGTTTTCCTTGGCAGCGGGTGCCTCGGGCGCCTTCTTTTCCTGCGCTGCGGCAGGGGCGGCGGGCTTTTCCGGTGTTGTCGTGGCGGGTTTGGTTTCGGAAGCGGCAGGCGGAGCGGCCGGTGCCTTCTCGTCCGGCTTTGCCGGAGCCGTTTCAGCGGCCTTCGGCAATTCTTCCTTCTTGATCTCGCTGAGCGCCAGCTGCACGGGCCTGTCCAGTGCAGCGGCATAGGCAGGAACAGCGCAGGCGCAAAGGACTGCCGCTAGAAAACCTGTTCTGGCGATCACGGAAGCGGAAGCGAGCTTGTCGAGCATGCAGGATCACCCGGTCGTTGAATTATTGCAGGACGCGATTCGAAGAGAATTCACCCGCAGAAATACGTTCGCGCAGCACCTCGAGCAAGGCCAGCGCGGACACTTCGCCGTTATCCCTGATCAATTCGGTCAGCGCGGTCGCAAATGCAGCTTCGGCCATGATCTCGGGCTCGATACCTTCAAGAGTGCCATCTGCCCAGACTTCATTCTGATATTCGATCGCAACCAGCTTTTTTTCTTCTGCAACCAACTTATCGAGGTCCGCCGATGTCATGTTCATGATTATACCATCCTTGGCCGAAGCCAATTCTTAAACTGCCGCTAAACAATACCATACGTTTTGCTTAAAATGCGGTCCTTTGGCTTCAACAGTTAAAGCCTGGTTAATTTCCATAGCCCGATATGATCTCCGAAGAAAGCCTTTCTCCTTCGGTCTGGTAGCGGTCAATCGCCGCAATCGCCTGGCTCGTGCACGCCGTATAGGTCTCGGTAAACGTCCGGTAGCCGCGGTTGAAACTGGCCACCAGCCGCGCCCGGCGGGCAGGGTCCGGATTCTCCGCCGCCAGCAGCGAATCCATCCGGTCGCGCCACTGGCTGCTTTTTTCGCCGCAGATGTTGCGCAGCGAATGAATGGAGCCGAGAATTTCCGCCAGCCGGATCAGCTTTGTTTCATATAACGGGTCCACCGCGTGGGCGGGACCCGCGCTGACGATCGCCAACAGAAATGCTGATATCAATGCTCTGCGGCGCACGTCTTGACCCTGTGGCGGTGGAATCCCCTGCAGACGGTTGTGGCCGGAAAGCAAGGCGTCTTCAAGGCGCAATGCGGCAATACCCTCAACTTTTGAAGGTTCGCGCCAGAGCGTGGGCCATGTCGAGCACGCTGGCGGTGACATCGAAGCTGGCCATTTCCTCGACTTTCAGCCAGTGGACCGCCGCCGCGTCGTCGGCGGCAATGGCCTCGCCCCGGGGATCATGCGCCAGGAAAACCGCGAGGCGATAGGGCCGGGGGGCGGGAAATTCCGGGGTCGAATAATCGAAGACAACCGTGTCGAGATAGGACACCTCCGTCGCGCGGATGCCGGTTTCTTCGAACAGTTCGCGGATGGCGGCGCTATCGGGCGCTTCTCCCTCTTCGCGCCGCCCGCCGGGGAAGGCCAGCCAGCCCTTGGCGGGTTCGCGCCCACGCTCCACCAGGAGGAAAGCCTCGTTGCGGATACAGACGGCTGAAACGCCGTCAACATCGGGGGAAAGCGGAATCTGTGCCATATGTCAGGGTTATGTCGCGGCTGGGGCTTTGACAAGAGCATCGTGCAACATCCCGCAAACTCCACCTTGACCCGGCATCGAAAAACCGGATGATCGCCACTCCAATTCAAATAGGCTCTCATTGCATGTGCGGACGTTTTGCCCTCCTCGGAACCCCGGAAGAGATCGAAGCCCTGATGGGGCTGATAGATGTCGAGGCCTTTCCGGCCCGCTACAATATCGCGCCGACACAGCCGGTGCTGATGATCGTCTCGGGCGAAACGCCGCCGCCCGGCAGCAACCGTCCCGACAGGCGCGCGCTGCTGGTGCGCTGGGGGTTCATTCCCGGCTGGGTCAAGGACACCGCCGATTATCCGCTGATGATCAATGCCCGTTCGGAAACCGCCATCGACAAGGCATCGTTCAAAACAGCCATGCGGCATCGCCGTGCGCTCATTCCCGCTTCAGGGTTTTACGAATGGCGCCGCGACGGCAAGAACAAGTCGCAGGCCTTCTGGATCAGGCCGAAACACGGCGGCGTCATCGCCTTTGCCGGCCTGTACGAGCCATGGGCCAATGCGGAAGGCTCGGAAATGGACACGGGCGCGATCCTGACCACCAGCGCCAATGAAACGCTGCGCCCCATCCATGACCGCATGCCCGTCGTCATCGATCCCAAGGATTTCAGCCGCTGGCTCGACTGCAAGACCCAGGAGCCGCGCCATGTCGCCGATCTGCTGAAACCGGCCCAGCCGGACTTTTTCGAGGCGATACCGGTGTCCGACAAGGTCAACAAGGTTGCCAATATGGGCCCGGACATTCAGGAACGGGTGGTCGAAGGGGCTTTTGAGGTCAAAAAACCGCTGCGGCAGAAGCCGCCCGAGTCCGACGATCAGATGAAGCTGTTCTGACCGTCCATCCAAGCCTCCCATTCAGATTTCAGGATTTTCCCATGTTTTCCGCCGCTTTGTCCGGTTTCCTTCTTGGTGCCTCGTTGATCATCGCCATCGGCGCGCAGAATGCCTTCATTCTGCGCCAGGGGCTTTTGCAGGAGCATGTTTTCATCCTGTCCCTGATCTGTGCGCTGTCCGATGCGCTGCTGATCACCGCCGGTGTTGCCGGTCTCGGCACGCTGATTGCCCAGTCCCCCAAGCTGATTTCTATGGTCACGCTTGGCGGCGCGGCGTTCCTGTTCTGGTATGCATCGGTGGCGTTTCGCCGGGCGCTCAAGCCGGAGGCCATGCAGGCGGCGCGCTCGGGCGGGGGCTCGCTGCAGGCGGCCATTGCCACGGTTCTGGCGCTGACCTTCCTCAATCCGCATGTCTATCTGGATACGGTGGTTCTGCTGGGCGGCCTGTCGGCGCGTTTTGAAGGCGCCAACCGCGCGGCCTATGGCGCCGGAGCTGCGGTCGCCTCTTTCGTCTGGTTCTTCGGTCTCGGCTATGGCGCGAGACTGCTGCAGCCGGTTTTTGCCAAGCCGGCCGCATGGCGTGTCCTGGACGTCCTCATCGGCCTTATCATGGCCGGGATCGCCCTCAGTCTGTTAGTCCGTTTCCTGCACGGTTGAAACGGTCAGCAGCGGCCGCTGGCGCGGCTTGGTCAAAACGGCGGCCTGAACGGCGGCCGGGCCAATCGCACGGTATTGTGCGGCCAGATGATCGGCGAAAACGGTGTCGCGGGCTTTGGCCGCTACGGAAGTGTTGGTCATGTGTCCGGTCCTGTGTCGCGGGGACAATTCCCCTCTGTCTGGGGTGCAGGAATCCCGGTCAATTCCGCCGGAAAAAAGGCACATTCCGGGAGGATTTTGGGCTTTCCGGTTAATTTGAATTAACCAGTTCAAACCCGATAAATTTGCCACACCCGGCCGCTGGCAAGTTGCGCTTGACCTTGCGCCCCGGCTCAATCATAAATGCAATCATGAAAACGTCGTCCGTAACGATTATTACCTGTCGGATTATTATCAGCTAGCGCTTCGCTGGCCCCGGCCGTTTTCGTCTCAAAATTCGCTCCAAAGATGTGAAACGCACCGGTCGCCAGACCAGCGCCGTGATATGCGTTTTTACAGTTGCAACCCGAATTTGAGATCAAAGACATGCCGCAGACCCTGAGCCTCTACAACACGCTCACCCGCACGAAGGAAGACTTCGTGCCGATCGATCCGAAAAACGTGCGCATGTATGTCTGCGGTCCGACCGTCTACGACTATGCCCATATCGGCAATGCCCGCCCGGTGATCGTCTTTGACGTCCTGTTCCGGCTGCTGCGCCATCTGCATGGCGAGGCGCAGGTGACCTATGTGCGCAACATCACCGACGTGGATGACAAGATCAACGCCCGTGCGGCGCGCGATTATCCCGGCCTGCCGCTCAACGAGGCGATCCGGATTGTCACCGACAAGACCAATGCGCAGTTTCAGGCCGATGTGAAGGCGCTGGGCAATCTCGAGCCCTCCGACCAGCCGCGCGCCACGGATTATATCCGGGAGATGGTGGCAATGATCGACCGTCTGGTCGAGCGGGGCGTCGCCTACGTCGCCGACGGCCATGTGCTGTTTTCCCCTTCGGCGATGAATGCCCGCAAGGGCCCGCGCTACGGGCTGCTCGCCCGCCGTTCGGCCGATGACATGCTTGCCGGCGCCCGCGTTGACGTGGCGTCGTACAAGCGCGACGAGATGGACTTTGTCCTGTGGAAGCCGTCCAAGGCGGATGAACCCGGCTGGCCGTCGCCGGCGGGCATCGAAGGGCTTGGCCGCCCCGGCTGGCACATCGAGTGCTCCGCCATGGCGATGGCCAAGCTGCTCGAGCCCTTCGGCGGCGGGCTTGCCTGCGACGATCCGATGAAGAACATTTTCGATATCCATGCCGGCGGCATCGATCTGGTGTTCCCGCACCATGAGAATGAGATCGCCCAGTCGTGCTGCGCGCTGGGGACCGAGCGCATGGCCAATATCTGGATGCACAACGGTTTCCTGCAGGTCGAAGGCCAGAAAATGGCCAAGAGTGCCGGCAACTTCTTCACCATCAACGAGCTGCTGCAAACGACAGTCTTTGGTGAGCGCAAGTGGCCGGGCGCGGTGCTGCGTCTGGCCATGCTGATGACCAATTACCGCGAGCCGATCGATTTCACCGTCAAACGGCTCGAGGAAGCGGAGAACATCCTGCTCAAGGCGCGCGAATATGTCGGGGATGCACCGGTTGGCACGATCCCGGATGATGCGATCACCATCCTGTCGGACGATCTGGCAACGCCAAGCCTGATCAACTGGCTGGCATCGATCCGCAAATCCGGCTCGGTCAGCCCGGCGGATTACCACGCGGCATTTGCCCTGCTGGGTGTGGATGTGGCGGGACAAACGGCGGCCAACCTGTCCGACGCCTTCAAGGCGGAGCTCGATGCCAGGATCAACGAGCGGTTGTCTCTGCTTGCGGCGAAAAGCTTTGCCGAGGCAGACCGCATCCGCAATGAGCTGTTGGAAAAGGGCATTCAGCTGAAGGACGGCAAGGACCCGCAGACCGGCGAGCGCGTGACAACCTGGGAGGTGAAACGGTGACATTGGCGCTGTTTCACCCCCCTCTGTCCTGCCGGACATCTCCCCCACAAGGGGGGAGATCAGCTTTCATGGCTGCCGTCGTACAATCTGAGAGTTTGAACATTGTGGGTAAACACCGATGTCGATGTGATCTCCCCCCTTGTGGGGGAGATGTCCGGCAGGACAGAGGGGGGTGAGTACCATGCCGTCACATACACCTGTTCCCCGCAAAATTCGGAGCAATGCCAAGGCAATGCGCCGGGCATTGACGGATGCGGAACTGAAGCTCTGGAATGCGGTTCGTGCGCACCGGTTGATGGGGCTAAGCTTTAAAAGGCAGATGCCCGTTGCCGGTTACATCGTTGATTTTGCTTGTCCTTCACATCGTGTGATTGTTGAGCTTGATGGCGCGCAGCATGCTGAAGATGATCATTTGATCTATGATCTGGGCAGAACCCACCGGCTGGAAGCCGATGGCTGGGTCGTCCTGCGTTTCTGGAATGACGATGTCTTGCGGGATATCGAGGGCGTGTGTCAGCACATTGTCCGTGTTGCGCTGAAGGGGAGCCACAGCCATGAGTCTTGATAACAGGCCCGTCTATAGCGGCGGCTGTCAGTGCGGCGCGGTGCGGTTCCGCGTTGAAGGTGCGCTGACCGATACCTCCATCTGTCATTGCCGCATGTGCCAGAAGGCTTTCGGCAATTTCTATGCGCCGCTGGTTTCCACCAGGACGGCGCACCTGGAGTGGACGCGCGGCGCGCCAAAACGCTTCCGCTCGTCCAATCACGTCCAGCGCGGCTTCTGCGCCGCTTGCGGCACGCCCCTGACCTACGAGGCGCCCGACGGCGTCGCGCTGGCCATCGGCGCCTTCGATCATCCGGAAGAGCTGGCGCCGCTCGTGCAATGGGGCATCGAAGACAAGCTGCCCTATGTCGATGATCTCAGCCTGTTGCCGGGCCACAGGTCCGATGGCGATCCGGAATCGATCGAATTCCTGAAAACAATGGTTTCCAACCAGCATCCCGATCATGATACGGATGCATGGCCGCTGGGGCCGCTGGGGGAGGCGGGCAAGTGACAAAAGAACGCGTTTATCTCTTCGACACGACGTTGCGCGACGGGCAGCAGACGCCGGGCATCGATTTTTCGGTCGAGGACAAGAAGGTCATTGCCGATATGCTCGATGAGTTCGGCCTTGACTATGTCGAGGGCGGCTATCCCGGCGCCAATCCGACCGACACGGCCTTCTTTGCGGAAAAGCGAACCAAGCGGGCAAAGTTTGCCGCTTTTGGCATGACCAAGCGCGCCGGTGTTTCGGTGTCCAACGATCCGGGGCTGGCGGCGCTGATCCGCTCTTCGGCCGATGTCGTCTGTTTTGTCGGCAAGAGCTGGGACTACCATGTCCGCGTTGCGCTCGGCTGCACCAACGAGGAGAACCTCGAATCCATCGATGCCTCCGTTCGGGCGGCGGTCGCGGCGGGCAAGGAAGCCATCGTCGATTGCGAGCATTTCTTCGACGGCTACAAGGCCAATCCGGACTATGCCATGGCCTGCGCCAAAACCGCCTATGAGGCCGGGGCGCGCTGGGTGGTGCTGTGCGATACCAATGGCGGCACGCAGCCGAATGAAGTTGGCGCGATCGTCCGCGCCGTCACCAAAGCCATACCCGGCGACCACCTCGGCATTCATGCCCACAACGACACGGAGCAGGCGGTTGCCAATTCGCTCGCGGCCGTCGATGCGGGCGTGCGGCATATCCAGGGCACGCTCAACGGCATCGGCGAGCGCTGCGGTAATGCCAATCTGATCACGATCATCCCGACGCTGGCGCTCAAGCCCGCCTGGTCGGACCGCTTCGAAACCGGCATCAGCGCCGAAAAGCTCAAGGGCCTGTCGCGCCTGTCGCGCAGTTTCGATGAACTGCTCAACCGCGCGCCCAATGCGCAGGGCGCCTTTGTCGGCGCTTCGGCTTTCGCCACCAAGGCGGGCATTCACGCCTCCGCGCTGATCAAGGAACCCGCGACCTACGAACACATACCGCCGGAGACTGTCGGTAACCGCCGCAAGGTCATGGTGTCCGATCAGGGTGGAAAATCCAACTTTATCAATGAGCTGGAGCGGCGCGGCATTCCCGTTGCAAAAAACGATCCGCGCCTCGATACGCTGATCGCGCTGGTCAAGGAGCACGAGGCTGAGGGTTATGCCTATGAGGGCGCCGATGCCAGTTTCGAGCTGCTAGCCCGCCGCACGCTCGGTACGGTGCCGGAATTCTTCAAGGTCGAATCCTTCCGCTGCATGGTCGAACGCCGCTTCGATGCCAATGGCAATATCAAGACCGTCTCCGAAGCCGTGGTCCGCGTCGAGGTTGATGGCGAGCAGCGCATGTCCGTGGCGGAAGGACATGGCCCGGTCAATGCGCTCGATCTGGCCTTGCGCAAGGACATGGGGCGCTACCAGCACGAGATCGACGATCTGGTGCTGGCGGATTTCAAGGTGCGTATCCTCAATGGCGGCACGGAAGCCATCACCCGGGTTCTGGTCGAATCGACGGATTCCAGCAATGTGCGCTGGTGGACGGTGGGCGTTTCCGACAATATCATCGATGCCTCGTTTCAGGCGCTGATGGACTCAATCGTCTATAAATTGATGAAAAATCGCGATCTCGCGGGCAAAATTGCTGCCGAGTGAGCCGGTTTTTTCGATTTTTGGATGAAATTGATTCCAAATCATCAAGGGCGTTGATGGGATGATCAGCCGAATTCGATAGACGTTTCCGGCCGGTGGTCGTAGAGCATCGCCGCATGAGTGAACAGATCAATCAAAGCGGCCTTGGGGCTGGAGCAATCGCAGCTGAAGCAGGGCCGGGAATGTCCGACGGCAGGAAAGGCTTTATCTTTGCGCTTTCCGCCTATCTGCTGTGGGGCATCCTGCCGTTCTATCTGAAAGCCGTGGCTTACATGCCGGCGCTGGAAGTGGTGGCGCACCGCATCGTCTGGTCGGTTCCCATTGCCGGTGCCGTGCTGTGGTGGCTGGGCCGTTTCGACGATCTGAGAACCGCGCTGACAACGCCGCGCATGCTGGCCATGGCCACCTTGACGGCGACGCTGATCACCATCAACTGGGGCACCTATGTCTGGGCCATCGGTGCCGGGCACGCCATCGACACGGCGCTCGGCTATTACATCAATCCGCTGGTGAACGTGGTGCTCGGCAGTATTTTCCTGTCGGAAAAGCTGACGCGCCCGCAGATGGTGGCGGTCGGCCTTGCGGCCTGCGCGGTTGTGCTCCTGACCATTTCATCCGGCGGCCTGCCGTGGATTTCGCTGGTTCTCGCCTTCAGCTTCGGTTTCTACGGCTTCTTCCGCAAAACGTTGCCCATCGGCCCGACCCAAGGCTTCATGCTGGAAGTGCTGATCCTGTCCATTCCCTCGCTTGGCTTCATTGCCTGGACCGTGGCGCAGGGCACGAGCCATTTCGTCAATGGCGGCAGCCATGATATCGGCCTTCTCCTGTTTGCCGGTCCGGCCACGGCCATTCCGCTTATTCTCTACGCTTTTGGCGCAAAACTCCTGCGCTACACCACCATCGGCCTGATGCAGTATCTCGCGCCGACCATCGTGTTCCTGTGCGCCATCTTCGTGTTCAAGGAGCCGTTCTCCAACAGCCAGTTCATTGCCTTCGCGCTGATCTGGGCGGCGCTGGCGATCTACACCTGGTCGATGCTGCATGAATCGCGCAAGGCGAAGGCTCTAACGCCCTGATCCGCCGATCCTGCGGACGACCAGGTAGACCATGGCTGAAATGATCACGGCGAGCAGCGCCACCACCCAGAAGCCATGCGCGCTGTTGGCGAAGGGCAGGCCCGGCGTGTTCATGCCGAACAGCCCGGTGATGACGTTGCTCGGCAACAGCACGGCGGTCATGACAGAGAGCACGTAGAGAAAACGGTTGGACTGATCGGTCATCTTGGCCAGCAGTTCGTCCTGCAGCAGCCTTGCGCGCTGCTGCAGCTGTTCGCCTTCCGCATGCAGCGTTGCCGCGCGGATCGACAGGCCTTCGATCAGATCGTCCAGATCTTCCGGCAGGGCGCGCCGGTCCGCATGGTCGATATGGCGGAACAGGCTGGTCGCAGCCGTGAGATAGCGGTGAAACACCACGATCTGGCGGCGCACAGGCACCAGCCGTTCGCGCTCACCCTGCCATTTTTCGCTGACGATGTGGTCCTCGATGGAATCAAGCGTTTCCGAAAGCCGGTTGATCTCGGCCTTGAGCAGGTCGAGAAAGCGCCGGAATATCGCGTTGAACAGTGCGATCGGCGCGGCCGGCCTGATCTTGCCGCGATTGATGGACTGGCGCACGTCATCCACCGATTGCAGCGGGTGCCGGCGGCCGCTGATGAACAGGTTCCTGTCGAAGGCAAAGCGGAAATAACCGAGCTCGCGCGGATCGCCGTAGTGCTCGTGCTGCAGATCCGGCAGTTCACCGAACAGCCAGCCGTCTTCGAAGCTGATCTGGCATTGATCGCCGGAGGAGAGAAAGGCTTCGCGCACGCTGTCCGGCAGGCTCTTGTCCGCTGCTAGGCTGCGCCGGGCGCGCGCATCGGCCAGCGCATAACTCTTCCAGGTCCATGCCTTGTCCGATACGGCGGCGGGTTCGGACAGCAAGGCGCCATCGCTGCCGAACCGGTAGGATATGACGAAGTCGTCCTGGGGGAAAAGCTTGGCGTCGGGGGCGGGATCTAAGCTCAGCGTTTGAACCATGAAATCCCCGCTCCTTCGCTTCTACAGCCGTTCGATGATCGCTTCGTCGCCGTCCCGGTCGCCTCTTGCTGCTGCTTTGAGGATCGCCGGAACGATATCTTCCGGGCGTTCTACCACAAGCGGATTGACCAAATGTGACGTATGCACGAAGCCTTCCGCCTTCATGTGATCGATGAGGGCAAGCATCGGATTCCAGAACCCGTTGATGTTGGCGAACACCATCGGCTTGCGGTGGCGCCCGAGCTGCGCCCAGGTCATGATCTCGACGATCTCCTCCACCGTGCCGATGCCGCCGGGCAGGGTGACGAAGGCGTCGGAGCGCTCGAACATCTTGTGCTTGCGCTCGTGCATGTCCTCGGTGACGACCAGTTCCGATAGCTGGCCGAGCGCATGCTCGGTGGCTTCCTTGTTCATCAGGAACTTCGGAATGATGCCGGTGACCTTGCCGCCCGCCGACATGACACCATCGGCAACGGCGCCCATGATGCCCTTCGTGCCGCCGCCGTACACCAGCTCAAGCCCGTTTTCGGCAATGGATTTGCCCAGCATCCTGCCGCTCTGTTTGTAAATCGGATCGCGGCCCGGAGACGAGCCGCAGTAAACGCAGATGGATTGAATCTTGCTCATTTGAAAAGTGGTGCCTTCTGTGCGGTGAAACGTCAAGCCGCTGCGGATGCGACAAAAGCCTCGAATTGCGAATCTGGTAGAATAATCACAAAGAATGAGGCTGAATCTAAACGGTTTTCTTGTGGCAGAGCACAAAAGGCGCTAGTGGAACGAATTTGACATTCGCATTCCGTTTGACATCATCTGCAACATGCGAATGTCAAATTCAAAGTTCCACTAGAATCATAGACTTGCTAGTGGTCCTTTGATTCTGACATTTGCTTATTTGGCTTGTATCAATGGGGGGCAAATGTCAGAATCGGACCACTAGAGCAAAAAGAACAAAAGGGTTGGGGATCGATGGTCAAGAACAAGTTTGCACTATTGGGGTTTGGCGTTGTTGTCGCCGTGGGGCTGGCTGCTGCCTATCTGGGGTTTGTTCCGGGTAAGCCGACTTCCAATACGCCGGCCGTAACGGCGAGCGGAAACGCACCTGCGCCAGCCGCGCAAACGCCCGCCGCAAAACCGGCCGAACAGCCGCAAGCTGCACCTTCGACCGACACGACGGCACCGGCTGCCGCGCCAGCCGCAGGCACGACGACGCCGCAGGTTGAAGCAGCCGAGGGCAAGCCGGGTGCTCCAACCTTCGATGTGCTGCGCGTTGACCCCAAGGGGACGATCGTTCTGGCGGGCAAGGCTGCCAACAATGCCAAGGTGGACCTTCTGGCCCGCGGCGATATTCTTGGAACCACCAAGGCTTCGCCCAATGGCGACTTCGTCATCGTCCTCGATGATCCCCTGAAGCCCGGCGATTACCAGCTGGTCCTGCGCTCGACGGCACCCGATGGCAGCGCCATGACATCGCTGGAAACCGCCATCGTCTCCATCCCCGAAACCAAATCGGGGCAGGTCCTGGCGCTTGTCGAACAATCCGGCCAGCCGAGCCGGCTGATCACCGTACCGGAAGCTCCGGCAGGTCAGGCGGCTTCCAACCAGCCGGCCGCAGCAGCGGCGCCCACCGGCGACAAGCCTGCCAAGCAGCCCGCCGCCAAGGCCCGCATCGTTGTCGAAGCGGTGGAGATCGAAGGCAGCAAACTGTTCATCGCCGGCATTGCCGATGCCGGTTACACGGTCAAGGTCTATGCCAACGACAACCTCATCGGCTCGACCAAGACGGGCGCCGATGGCCACTTTCTCGTGCAGACAACCCGCGACCTGCCCGTGGGCGACTATATCATCCGTGCGGACATGGTGGAAAAGGACGGCGTGACCGTCATTGCCCGCGCCGCCGTGCCGTTCAAGCGCGAGGCAGGCCAGCGCGTGTCGGCCGTCGCACCATCCGCAACGCCCGCACCGGCGGCAACGGCGCAGGCTTCGACCGAAGCAGCCCCGGCTGCCGGCAGTGAACAGGCGTCGGGCGCCGATACGGCCAAGCCGCTTCGCAATGTCGATGGTTCGGTCATCATCCGGCGCGGCGACAATCTGTGGACGATTTCGCGCCGGACCTACGGTGCGGGTGTGCGCTATACGACGATCTATCTGGCCAACAAGGAGCAGATCCAGAACCCGAACAGGATTTTCCCCGGACAGGTCTTTTCACTGCCGGAAAAGGACAAGCCGGCGCCGCAATAGCGGAGGACGGACGGGTGGCATTCGCGATCAAAGCCGAGATTCGCGATCCGCAGGCGGAAATGTTCGCATTCAACGCGAAGAAGACCATGTATGGCGGCAAGCATATCGCCGCCGGTGACACGGTCTTTCTCTTCGCCAGCGAGAACGAGGGCGGGCAGGGGCTTGTCGGGCGCGGTGTCGTCATCTCAGCCGAAGCCGTCGCCAGGAAGAGCGGCGTCATCAGGCAAACGCCGCGTGTCAGCGTTGTGATCCGGCGCAATGCCCGTGCCACGCGTCCGCTCGGCAGGCGGGAACTCAAGCATCTGACCGACTGGAAGGATGGTGAGCCCGGTACGGAACTCAACTTCAAGTTCTACCGCCAGGCAACTGACAAGATCGTCGGAATCTCGGATCGGACGGCGGCGTTTCTCGACGGCTTTTTCTGATGCTTGAGCGTTGGATATGCTCCAAAACCGCACCCGCATGGCATGGATGACCCGCTTTAACCCTTGCATTGGAAAATTATATCGTTTATCGCCGATGAACGATGAAATGCAGCAACCGATTTCAACAGGCGATGTCAGATGCGGAAACGGCGCGGATTCTCACCGCGCTCGCCCATCCCGCGCGCCTGCGCATTGTCCGGCAGCTGGCCGGGCTGAACGCCTCCTGCTGCAAGGATATTGTCGCAACGCTTGATCTGGCGCAGTCGACCGTATCGCAGCATCTGAAAATACTGGTCGATGCCGGTCTGGTGAATTACCGCCAGTCCGGCCAGAGTTCCCATTACAGCATCAATCCGGACGCCTTTGCCGATGTCGCCGCCCTTGTCGGCGATATGGCCAATCTCTGCTGTCCACCCGATACCATTGTGCCGGCAGCGCGGGTAGCCGCTGCGGCCATCAAGGAATAGCCGTGGCTGAAAAAACTGTCTCCGCCGAGTCTGGCAAAACGCTGCAGACCATCCGCAATCTTTGGACCTATATGTGGCCGGATGAACGTCCCGACCTGAAGATGCGGGTCGTCTGGGCCTCGTTCTACCTGCTGATTTCCAAGGTCATCCTCATTCTGGTGCCCTATTTCTTCAAATGGGCAACCAATGCCTTGAACGGCAAGTTCGTGCCGTCCGATCTCTTGCCGCTCATTCTCGTCGGCCCGCTGATGCTGGTGGCCGCCTACAATGCCGCGCGCATCATTCAGGCGGGGTTGAACCAGCTGCGCGATGCGCTGTTTGCCAGTGTCGGGCAATATGCCGTGCGCAAGCTTGCCTACCGGACATTCGTGCACATGCACAACCTGTCCCTGCGCTTCCATGTCGAGCGGCGCACCGGCGGTTTGTCGCGCATCATCGAGCGCGGCACCAAGGGCATTGAAACCATCGTCCGCTTCACCATCCTCAACACCGCGCCGACGATCATCGAATTCCTGCTGACCGCCGTGATTTTCGCGTTTGCCTATGGCCTGTCCTATCTCGCCGTGGTCGTGGCGACGGTCTGGCTCTACACCTGGTTCACCATCCGTGCCAGCGACTGGCGGATCAGCATCCGCCGCGACATGAACGATTCCGACACGGACGCCAACACCAAGGCCATCGACTCGCTCCTGAACTTCGAGACGGTCAAATATTTCGGCAATGAACAGATGGAGGCCAGCCGCTTCGATGCGGCCATGGCGCGCTACGAGATTTCCGCGACCCGCATCTGGACGTCGCTCGGCTGGCTGAATTTCGGCCAGTCGGTGATTTTCGGCATCGGCATGGCGGTCATGATGATCATGTCGGGCAGGGAGGTGCTGGCCGGCACGCAGACCCTCGGCGATTTCGTCTTCATCAATGCCATGCTCATGCAGCTTTCCATTCCGCTCAATTTCATCGGCTTCATCTACCGCGAAGTGCGGCAGGGCCTGACCGATATCGAACAGATGTTCGACCTTCTCGATGTCGAGCAGGAGGTGACCGACAAGCCCGATGCCAGGCCGCTGGTGATCGAGCGCGGCGCCGTGCGCTTTGACAATGTGAAGTTCGCCTACGATCCCAAGCGCCCGATCCTCAAGGGGGTGAGCTTCGAAGTTCCCGCCGGCAAGACTGTCGCCATTGTCGGTCCGTCGGGTGCCGGCAAATCCACCCTGTCGCGCCTGCTTTACCGCTTCTACGATATCCAGGGCGGTTCGATCAGCATTGACGGCCAGGATATCCGCGACGTGACGCAGGAAAGCCTGCGCGCGGTGATCGGCATGGTGCCGCAGGATACGGTGCTGTTCAACGATACCATCGCCTACAACGTCCGCTATGGTCGCATCACGGCAACGGAAGAGGAAGTGCGCAACGCGGCCGAGCTTGCCCAGATCGGCAGTTTCATCCAGAGCCTGCCGGAAGGCTACAATGCCATGGTCGGCGAGCGCGGCCTGAAACTCTCCGGCGGTGAAAAGCAGCGCGTTGCCATTGCCCGCACCATTTTGAAGGCGCCGCCGATCCTGATCCTCGACGAGGCCACCTCGGCGCTCGACAGCGCGACCGAACATGAAATCCAGGCTTCGCTCGATCTGGTCAGCCGCGACCGCACCACGCTGGTGATCGCCCACCGCCTGTCGACGATCATCGGTGCCGACGAGATCATCGTGCTCAAGGATGGCGTGATTGCCGAACGCGGCAGGCACGCGGCGCTTCTGGCCGAAAACGGCCTCTATGCCTCCATGTGGAACCGCCAGCGCGAGGCAACCGAGGCCGAAGAACGCCTGCGCAAGGTGCGCGAGGAAGACGATCTGGGTGTGGTTGTCCGGGGCAAGCCGGCGCTCGACGTCGCCGTCGAGCCGTGAAAAGTCGCAGCCAGCAAAAGTCCGCCACTGAAGAATTCTGCTGATGACCGGTGCAAGCCGGGTTGAAAGGTTTGCCCCCGCTGCCAATCTCCGATAAGTAACGCGAAATTCCGGCGCGGCGTGTATGCTGCCCGGCGAACACCCGGCGCTGTCAGGAACAAAGCAATGAGCCTTGTCGATTCCATCCGCAACACTCTGGTCCCCATCCATCGGGAAGGTTATCCGTTCATCGCCGGTTTTGCCGGCGTGACGGTGGTTCTCGGTTATTTCTGGGAACCGCTGTTCTGGATCGGCCTCATCCTCACCGCCTGGTGCATCTATTTCTATCGCGATCCGCAGCGCGTCACCCCGACCGACGACCGGCTGGTGATCAGCCCGGCCGATGGCATCGTATCGGCCGTCGGGCCCGCCGTGCCGCCGCGCGAGCTCAACCTCGGCGACCGCGAGATGACCCGCATTTCCGTGTTCATGAACGTGTTTTCCTGCCATATCAACCGCGCCCCGGTGCGTGGCCGCATCACCACCATTGTTCACAAGCCGGGCAAGTTCCTCAATGCGGAACTCGACAAGGCAAGCGCCGAGAACGAGCGCAACGGCCTGGTGATCGACAGCCCCAATGGCCAGGTTGCCGTGGTGCAGATTGCCGGTCTCGTGGCACGCCGCATTGTCTGCTGGGTCGATGAAAACAATTCCATTTCCATCGGCGAACGCTTTGGCCTGATCCGTTTCGGCTCGCGCGTGGACGTCTACCTGCCGGACGGTTTTGCACCGCGCGTTGCCGTCGGCCAGACGGCCGTTGGCGGCGAGAGCGTGCTGGCGGAATTCGGCGGCGAGCCCAGCGCCCCGCTGGTCCGTATCAGCTGAGGCGCGCGGCATGAACGAACCCGAGACCGATCCGCTGTTCGATGAAAAGCCGCAGGTGCAGGAACCCACGGGTTCGCGCATCCCCATGCGCTATCTCGTGCCGAATGTCATTACGGTTCTGGCCATCTGCGCCGGTTTGACCGGTATCCGGCTGGCCTTCGAGAATCGCTTCGAGCTGGCGGTATCGATGGTCCTTCTCGCCGCGTTCCTCGATGGCATTGACGGGCGCATCGCCCGCATGATGAAGGGGTCGACAAAATTCGGCGCGCAGATGGATTCGCTTGCCGATATCGTCAATTTCGGCGTGGCGCCCGCGCTGGTGCTCTATGCCTACATGCTGGATCAGGCCCGCTCCTTCGGCTGGATCGCCGCGCTGCTCTACTGCATTGCCTGCTGCCTGCGCCTGGCCCGCTTCAACGTGATGCTTGATGTGATCGGCAAACCGGCATGGCAGGGCAATTTTTTCACCGGCGTTCCCGCCCCGGCGGGGGCGATGCTGGTGATGCTGCCGGTCTATCTCGGTTTTCTCGGCCTCGCGCCGACGCGGCCACTGGCCTTTGCCGGCGCCGCCTATACCGTCTGCGTGGCGATCCTGATGATCAGCCGCTTGCCGGTGTTCAGCGGCAAGGCAGCCGGAACAAAACTCCGCTCCGACTGGGTGATGCCGAGCTTCCTGTTCATCGTGGTCTATGTGGCATTCCTGATGAGCTATACGTGGCAGACGCTGACGCTGACGACCGTCGGCTTCTTCCTGAGCCTGCCGTTCAGCGCCCGCGCATGGAAGCGGCACGAGGCGGCGGATGCCGCCGCCGCTGCCGTTTCAGAGTCTGCACCGTCCGAGGGAGCTGCATAAGCTCTGTGTGGCAGCGCATCTATTGCGCTTTGAGCGTCCGGTCGAACGCCTCTGTGATCATATCGATCAGCTGCGCATGAATGGCGCTGCGGGAGTTCCCATCTCCATCGTCGCACAGGGGCGGTAATTTCTCGCGCTTGAGCGCTTCCGATGCGCCAGTCTTGCATTCGGCAACCATGCTTTCATGTACTGCCCGTTCTATTCTGTCGTGGCGTGCACCCTTGATGGTTCCGGCAATCTCAGAAGCGTCCAAAGTCGGAAGACTGTCTTCAGGTCGCCCGAGACTGATAATATCAACGGGGATTGAGATGTTGGCGATGCTTTCGCGTGTGAAAACGTCAGAAGGTCCGGGATCGACCGCGACAATCGCATGAACGCGCGCATCTATGTTGTTGCGTCCTGCAAGCTCTAAATTCATCGCGTGAAGATCAACGCCGCTTTGCTTGACCCACCCGCACATATAGGGATTGCGCGAACTCGTATCACAATAGGAGGCCAGCAGTTGAGGGTTCATCCGGCCGCCTGCAACTGCAAAAACAGTGGAGCCTCCCAAGGAAAAGCCGATAGCACCGACTCTATTGGTATCGATGTCGTCTTTCAAGGAAGATACATTCTCAATGGCGTCCAGAGTGGCGGTTAAATCCGCAGGCCTGAGCCACATCTTGAAAGTTTCCGCCGCTGATAAATCTTCACCGGTACTGCCTGGATGATTGGGAGCCGCAACGATGTAACCAGCCTTGGCCAATGGCACCGCGATCCAGCCCAAGGCAGGCGCATATCCGCCAGTACCGTGTGAAAGCAGGATGACCGGATGCTTGCCATTGATAATTGGTGCATTGCGCGAAGCTGTCGTTCCCGCGAAAAACCGGTTGTCGCCAAGAAGAGTCTGTTCACCGCCGCCCTGTGCCGGATACCAAACCGTCACATCGAGATTGGCTCCGCGTTCTTTCGAAGGCGCAAGGATTTGTTGCACGCCGACATTCACGTCGGCGTTGGCCATTGACAGCATTGCCAGTGTCGAAACAGCGGCAGCACAAAATACAGTCGAGAATTTCATGATAATGTTCCTTGTTGCTTGATATAAGGATGATAAAGGGACGCGCTCTAGCGGATCGTCACGCGGGCATAGTCGCTTTTGATGCTGATCGCGGGTTTGGCACCGGGTGTGCTGTCACGCTTGCTGTCGACGAGGGATGCCTTGGCATCCACGGCGTAGCTGATGGGAACGTCCTTGCCGAAGGTGAACGAGGCGTCGAGCGCGCGGGAATCGAGCCGGATGATCTCGTTGTTGCTGACGCGGGCAAAGCGCAGGTCGCTGCGCACGGCGTCACCTGAAATGTCGAGGCTCGCCGCGTGCCCATCCAGCGCAAAATCCGCCGCATGGCCTTTGATGCGCACGGCGCCGTAGTCACCGGTCAGCCGGGCCTGCAGTGCCGCCTGTTCGATGCTGACATCGCTGTCGGCAGGCAGGCTGGCGCGGATCAGCACCTCGCAGTCGGAAAGGCTGAGCAGCGGCGCATTGACCACGTGGATGCGCAGCATCCGTTCCCTGACCTCCATGGTGGTGCGGGTGGCGCATTGATCGGCGAACCAGCTCGAATACCAGCCGGAGAACCAGCCGGACCGCGTGGCGGTGATGCGGGCCTGATAGGGCGCGCCATCGCCTGCGGTGAACACGATGCGGCTGGCTTCCCCCGTTATGGCGACGCTGTTGACCGCACCGATATCGAGCGGCGGCTTGACCTGGTCGGCGGCGCTGGGGGTTGCAGTTCCGAAGAGAAGCAGAAGGGCGGTGATAAGGCTCAGCATGATGGGCTCCTGTGGGTTGGCATGGCAACCAGAGGAGGGCGCTTTCCGCTGAAATTCGACCTTGATCACAATTCAGGTCGTCCGCGATCGTGTTTCAGGACATAGTGGGCCTCGTCCACTCGTCCCGGTCGCAGGTTCCATGCTGTTTGTTCCATTGCCTTTTGTCGTTGCCGTCCTGCTTGTCGTTCTTCTCGTCCAGATGATCCGGCGAAGCGACGGCACTGACAGGAATCCGTTCTTTCTCGCCTTGGTGTCGGTCTATGCGCTGCAATCGGTGGTGATCGGGGTGCGCTGGGGCTACGATGTGCTGGAGGTCCTGCCGGTCCAGGCTGTACTCGCCGTCATCATCGCCACGCTGGCATGGCTGAGCTTCGAAGGCCTGCGCAGTGAGCTGCCGCCGGCGCAGCGTCCATGGCTCTTGCTGCACCTGTTGCCGACGCTTGCGGTGATCGGCCTCGTCGCCTTCTGGCCTGCGCCGGTTTCGCTGGCCATCATTTTGGTGTTCGCAGGCTATGGAATTGCCCTTTCCCGCCTCGCCTTTGCCGGTCCGGATGCGTTGGGTTCATCCCGATTGGACGGTGTCATCAGCGCCTACCGGGCATTGCAGGTGACCGCCTTTGCCATTTCCAGTTCCGCGCTGACCGACATCGTCATCAGCTGGGATTTTGCAGCATCTGGCGGCAGCCATTCCGCCCGCATCGTTGCCATCGGCAATGTCCTCGCCCTGCTCGTCCTCGGGAGCGCGGCCACGGTCGCGGGAACAAGCCGCCCGGAGGAACGGGACGAATCCGTCGCGGAAGAGGGCGCGTCGCCGGTGCTGCCCAGCGCCGAAGACACGGAAATAGCCGCCGCGCTCGATCGGCTGATGCAGGCGCGGGAACTCTACCGGGATGTCGATCTCAATCTCAACCGCCTGGCGCGCAAGATGGGCCTGCCGGCCCGGCAGGTGTCGATAGCCGTCAACCGGGTCAAGGCGATGAGCGTCTCGCACTATGTCAATGATTACAGGGTGAGGGAGGCCTGCCGCCTGCTGGCGGATACGGATCGTGCGGTCACCGGCATCATGTTCGATGCCGGGTTTCAGACCAAGTCCAATTTCAACCGCGAGTTTCTGCGGGTCACCGGCATGAGCCCGAAGGCCTGGCGCGCCAATGCGCTGGCAACGAACAAATCCGGCGCAACAATTATCCGCCTCGCCGGATGATCAGTTGCAGATCCGTCTGTGCGTGGTTCGACAAGCTCACCATGAGGGAAGTGGTCGGTGCAAGGTCAACCACAAACGTCGCAGAATACAGCGCCCTACAGCCTGCTCCATCCCTCATGGTGAGCTTGTCGAACCACGCACCATGATGAATGTACGATCTAGCTCGGGTC
>OIER01000261.1_pt1 | contig 47138 bp, 66 predicted proteins | sample 1581801 | NCBI WGS metagenome assembly OIER01 (sample SAMN03281006, study PRJEB24777) | human gut metagenome | isolation source: fecal sample PR165 from 1 month old male Malay infant, vaginally delivered... | reverse complement strand
GGCCCGCCCCGCCGCGGGCGTCGGGGCGGGCCTTGGGATCATCGTCGGCATGTCCGCCATGGGGTCGGCGACGGCCGGGACGGCGACGGCGAGCATGGCGTCCCCGTCGTTCAGCGGCGTCATGTCCTCCCGCGCGGCGGCGACGGCCTTGCGGGCGGCGGGCTTGGCGAATCCGACGGCCTTGTGGACGTGTCCGTTCGGGCTGGCCAGCGTATGGGAGGCGATCGCCGCGGTGGCGGCCATCGCGGCGATCGGCAGGTCGATCGGGGCGAGCGCCGCGGTGGCGGCGGCCATGGCGACCGGATGGGCGGCGGCCGTCCTCGCCACGGCTCCGGCCGTGGCTCCGACCGCGGATGCGACCGCGCCTGCGGTCTGGACGCTCCCGGAGCCCATGACGGCGGCCTTGGCGGCGCCGAGGTTTCCGGAGCCGGACATGCGGGCCGTTTCGAAGCGGCCGCGGAGCGTGGCGTTCGTCTCCGCGAGCATGCCGTCGAAGCGGGCCGTCCTGCGCGGGTCGGCGCGCAGCACGTCGGCGTCGGCCTTCATGCGGGCCTTGACGGTCGGGTCCGCCATCATGGACGCGACCTTGGCGTTCAGCTCGTCGCCGGACAGGCCCTGCGACACGTATTGCGTGGTGAGCCTGTTCTGGGCGATGGCGGCGGCGCGGGCGTCGGCCGTGTCGGCGTAGGCGCCGGTGCGCATCAGGGACACGGTGGCCTGGTCGACGGCCCTTGCGCGGGCGTCGGCCGCCTGCGCGGCGACCTGCGGGTTCATGGACAGCGCCTGCGCCCGGACGGCCGCGCGGCCCGTGTCGGATGCCATCATGGAGTCGACCCTGGAGTCGAGGAGCGTGCCGGACAGTCCCTGGGCGGCGGCCTGTTGGGTGAGGCGTTGGCGGACCATGTCGGTGGCGTCGTCCATCTGCGCCTGGGTGGCGGCGACGCCGAGGCGGGAGGCCGCGGCGATCATGTCGTTGGCGTTGCCGTTGAGGCTGGACGCCATGCCGGCGAGGGCGTGGCGCTCCCCCGCGGCCTGTATGGACGCCATGCCGGATTCGGTGAGGACGTTGCCGCGGGCGCGCGCCCGCGCCTCGGCGATGCTCAGGTCGGGGTGGCCGGCCATGATCCTCTCCCGCTCGGCGGCCATGCGCCGGTCAAGCACGGCGCGGGCGTCGGGGCCGAGGGCGGCGACGCGGCGGTCCATGGCGGCCATGTAGTTGTCGTGGTGGATTTCGGAGGCGAGGTCGCCGATCTCCTTTCCGGTGCCGTTGGCGCGCATGATGGAGTCCACGTTCGCCTCCAGCGTGCTCTGGAAGTCCGGGGAATTGGCGTCCATGGTCCGGGAGAGCCTTGCCCTCTCCTCGTTCGTGACACGTTCGCGTATCCGTTTCTGCGCCTGGGCGAGCTCGGCGGCGTCCGGCTTGTAGGCTGCGATGTGGTCGGCCTCGGTCGGGGTCGGCGTCCCGAAGCCCATGGACGCGAGCGCGGAGGAGGCGTGGGCCGCGTGGGCGTTCCGCATGATCTCCATGCGGACGGGGTCGGAGGCCATCATGGCCTCGACCTGGTCGTCCAGCCTCCTGCCGGAAAGGCCCTGGGCGGCGAGGCTTTCGCGCAGCTGGGCGCGCTTGGCGTCCTCGGCCCGGCGGATGTCGTCGCCGTAGACGCGCTGTTCGTGGTTGAAGCGCGCAAGGTTGTCGACGGCGGCCTTGGCCTCGTCGGAGTCCATGTACTTGTCGAGTTCGCGCTTGAGGTCCCCGCCCTTGAAGCCGGCCTTCTGCAGCTCGCGGCTGCGTTTGCCGAACACGGCGCGGCGGGCGGCGTCGCGTTCGGCGTCGGTGATGCCGGCCTCGTCGTGGAGCTTGTCGGCGAGCGCGGACACGGCCTCCATGCCCTCGGTGGAGCGCATTCTCCCGTCGAGGGCGCTTTCCAGCCTGTCTCCCTTGAGGCCCTTGGCCTCAAGCTCCTTGCGGAAGCGGTCGCGGACGGCCTTCTCGGCTTGGGTCCTCTCGTCGTCGGACGGCTTGGAGCCGTACTTGAGGTCGTCGACGGCCTTGCGGCCCTCGTCGGAATCCATGGCGGCGTCGAGGGCCTTCTCAAGCTTCCTGCCCTTGAGGCCCTTGGCCTCAAGCTCCTTGCGGAAGCGGTCGCGGACGTTTTCCTCGGCCTGGGACTTCTCGTCCTTGGCCTCGTTTCCGCCGGCGGCCTTCTCGGCCTCCTTGGAGCCTTCGCCGTCAAGCGGCTTGCCGTCCTTGTCGAGCGCGGCCTTGTCGGCGTCGGAGCCGGGGCGGTTGTCCTTGTTCCGGCCGAGCATGGCGTTGCGCATCTCGGTGTGGTCCTTGGCGGCCATGGCGGTGCCGACCGCGCGGCCGAGGGCTCCGTGGGACCTGTCGAGTCCGGCGCCGTGCGCGGCGGCTCCGAGCATGTCCTTGACGCCGCCGCCGCCCATGGCCGCTCCGATGGCTCCGGCGGCCCCGCCGAGCGCGGCCCCGCCGAGCGTCTTAAGCCCGCCCATGATGGCCTGGCCGCCGATCATCCTGAAGAGGCCCTCGCCGCTGAACGAGTCGCCGATCCTCCAGACGTTGACGCAGATGTAGCGGATGGCCCACAGGTAGACGAACGGCAGGACGGCGGAGGCGACGGCGAACAGCGTGGTGTTGCCGGTGGTCGAGCCCTGCCCGTTGATGAGGCCGAGGCCGGCCATGGCGGCCGTGACGAACAGGCAGCCCGTGGAGGCGGCGAGTCCGAGCACGCTTCCGGCGGCGCACATGCCGCCCACCCGCTTGGCGGCGTTGACGACGGCCCTCTTGCCCTTGTCGGGGCTGAGCGCGTAGAAGAGGAGGCCAAGCCAGAGGCCGCCGGCGGCGACGAGGCAGGCCAATGCGAGGGTGAGCATCTTGATCAGTCCGAAGCCGACGCCCCAGATGAGCAGGTTGACGATGGAGGACAGGCTGAACACGACGGACGCGCCAAGCTCGGACGCGGTCACCTTGCCTTGCTGGTACGACAGGGTGCGTTTGGCCGCGTTGATGACGTTCTCGTCGGTCGTGTTGTTGTTCGTCTGGCTCAGCGAGCGCCAGTTGGAGTCCGTGCGGATGTTGAACTTGTTGGTGATGGCCTTCATGGAGACGAAGTCGTTGGACGCGGTGCCCTTCTGCTCGCGGCAGTACACACTCTCGCGGCCTATCTTCGGGCAGGACGTTTTGTTCTCGGACATTGCGGAGGGTTGGAGCTTTGAGTTCAGACCGCCGGTTTTTGTGGTCTTCGCCTCGATGGCGGCGCGGCACTGCATGACCAGATCGGTGCCGTTCTTGTCCGACGACGGGGCGCCACTTTCATCCACACCGCGGTCGCTGCCCTCGATGCTGTTGACGAACGCCCATCCGCTCCGCGCGTAAAGGTTGTTGCGCTGCTTGCCGTAGCCGCAGACGTCCCACATGGTGACCCAGCGGTCGAGGAACACGTCCTCGTTGGCGACCTTGGTGGAGTCCTTGTCGTCGAGGTCGGCCTCCCAAAGGTCGGGGTGCCAGGCCATGGCGTCGCCAAGGCCGCCGCCCCAGGCCACATTCGCTTTGTTGTTGCTGCCATCGTTGACGGCCTGGTCGGTGATGTAGGCCATGTTCTGCGCGGTCACGCCGGCGCGGTATTCGGGCACGCGGCAGAAGACCTGGTCGGCGTTCTCGCCGGGGCCGTACTGGGTGCGCGCGTAGATGCGCAGCGCCGTCTCCTCCCACATGGTGTTCATGGCGGTCAGCACCGTGTCGCGCGATTTGTTGTCGATCGCCGCGGCCTTTTGGTTCAGCGCATGCAGCTCGTGCAGGTAGTTGCGGCAGCTGAGCAGATCGCCGGTGGCGTTCTTCGAGTAATCATGGGCGAGGAATGTCCCTCCGTGGTCGAATCCGTCCACGAGAGCATCGGAGGCCGAGCCCGCGACGTCGCCGATGTACTTGCTGGTGGTGGTCACCATCCAGTACGGGGTAAGCGTGGCCGGCGTCTCCGGATTGTTGGCGGAGGCGATGCCGACGGTGGCGAACATGGCGAGCCCCAGGATGAGGGCGACCATGCGCTGTCCGAACGCCTGGACGGTGCCGTTGTGGACGTACCGCCAGAGCGAGGTGCCGACGACGAGGATGATGGCCATGGACAGGATGCGCCAGTCGGACAGGCTGTTCCAGACGGCGCCCGTGAAGCGGTTCGCCATCTTGCCGAAACTGTCCAGCATGGCGGTGCTGCCGTCGGCCATCCGCTCGATCGTCGCGGCGGCGGCCCACAGGTTGTTGCCGATGGACAGGAAGATGCCGGTGATGTTGGCCGGCACCGCCTCGAACCACGAGCGGGGGTTGAACAGGCCTACGTCGTCGACGCGGCTGGTCAGGCCGCCGATGGTGTTCGACCAACGGAGGATCGGCAGACAGTCAAGCTGATTGCATACGGTCGTGCTGCCGTCGCCGGTATTGGCGCCGGCATCCATCGCCAAGGTGACGGTCGTATTCAAATCCATATCAGCCTCCATGACAGTTTCCGCAAGCCCGCTATGCGGGGACGTGGTAGGCTGTTCCCCAAGGTCAGGCCAAGGGGGCGTGACCAGAGAGAAGATGGAGGGAATCATGAATCGACTGTCGAAATGCCTGGCCGCGTCGGCGGCATTGCTGATGCTGGCCGGATGCGGTTCGACCGGAGCGCAGACGGCGGCATCGAAGCCGGCGGAGCCGAAGGACGAGGCCGCCGAATTCGGCGCGGACCTGGCGGACATGCTGAACGACGGCAAGTCCAAGGAGCTGTTCGACCTGTGGATGGGCAGTTCGATATTCGAGCCATTGTCGGATGCCGTCATGCCGGACGCGAAGGCCAAGGGCATCGAATGGAAGTACAAGGAAGGCGCGCTCGGCAAGAAGGAGGGCTCCGTCACGCTGAAATGGACGACTCCGAAGCTGCATTCCACGAAGGAATACAAAGTGAAGAGGGCCGACGGCAAGTGGCGTCTGGAAAGCGACCCCCTCATGTGGGTCAACATCTGCTCCCCGTTCTCGGTGGACGGCACCGAAGCTCCCGTCATCGACGAATTGGGCAACGAGCAGGGGCCCTGCTATTCCGACGGCGGCGAGGAGGGCGAGGTGCCCCAGGCGGGACAGATCCTTCTGGTGGCCCCAGGCGAGCATACGTTCTCGCTTGACGTGCTCAAGGACGTCGTCGAACAGCCCTATAAGGCGATGGCCTATCCGACCACCGATGCGGCGTTGGATTTCACCAAAAGACCGGGAATCCAAAACGGCTACGCGAACCTGGTGCCGGACAAGCCCGGGATTGCCGCCGGCTACGCGGACGCCGTCAAGGCCGCCTTCAAAGCCGCGAAGAACGAGGTCTCCGACGATGGATACGACCAGCATCCCGATCTGTTCGACGGCATCACCGTCACCCCGACGGACGACATCATGCACCCAACCATCGGCGGCACATACCAGCGTTGGACGGGGAACGGCTACCAGCAACGCGACATCTCCGGACTGGAATGGGGAATGGGCATAAACTGGCAGGGAGTATCCGTCACCATACATGACAACGGATACACGGGAGACTGAAGGACATAAGAAAGGGAGAAGGATCGTGAGACGATTGGGAATGGCCGCCGCGTTGGCGGCGGCATTGCTGGCGCTGGCCGGATGCGGTTCGGCCGGAGCCCAGACCGCGGCTCCGAAGCAGGCGGAGCCGAAGGACGAGGCCGCCGAGTTCGGAGCGAATCTGGCGGGTCTACTGAACAATGGCAAGTCCAAGGAGCTGTTCAACTTGTGGACGGGTAGTGACGACCTGGAGACCGAGCCGTTGGCGGATGCCGTCATGCCGGAAGCGAAGGCCAAGGGCATCGAATGGAAGTACGCGAAGGGCTTGTTCGGCCCCGAGGAGGGCTCCGTCACCCTGAAGTGGACGGCCGCGGGGAAGCACTCCTCGAAGGAGTTCAAGACGAAGCTCGTCGACGGAAAATGGCGATTGGAGGATGATCCCCTGATCCGCATGCCTGTCTGCGCGCCGTTCTCCGTGGACGGAACGGACGCTCCGGTCGTCGGCGTGTTGGGCGAGCAGGGGCCCTGCTACGACTACAGCAATGGCGGCATGCCCAAGGAGGGGCAGATTCTTCTTCTGGCTCCCGGCGAGCATTCCGTCTCGGTCGACGCCCTTAAAGGCGTCGTCGAACAGCCGTACAGGGCGATGGCCTATCCTGCGGACGCCGTTGAAATCGACTTCTCCCGCAAGCCGGGCGTGAGGGAGGGAGGTGTCAATCTGGTGCCGGATAAACCAAAACTCGCCTCTGGATACGCGGACGCGGTCAAGGCGGCGTTCCTCAAAGTGGACTACAGCTCGTGTACCGAGTCGGCGAGCTGCATCAACGGCGAGACCCAGGACCAGCGTGACAATCTGTTCGACGGCATCACCGTCACTCCGACAGACGACATCATGCATCCCACCATCGGCGGCACCTATCAGCATTGGAAGGATGACGGCTACTACCAGCGTGACGCCTCCAAGCTGGACTGGGATCTGACCATCAACGAAAATGGAATCCTTGTCGGTGTATACGACAAGGAAAGCACGGGCCTTTAATTTGTAGAAGCGTCCCATGACGAAGCCTCCGACTTGGAATACATCTAGGTCGGAGGCTTCGTCATAAATGGTCGCATTCAGTTCCATATCAGCCTCCATGACAGTACTGCGCCTCCCCTATGCGGCCAGGTGGTAGTCTGATTGCATGGCTTGGACAAGGGGTTTGGGCCGGAAGGGAAGAAGATGAAACGACTGACGAAAGGGGTGGCCGCGCTGGCCGTCCTGTTGACACTGGCTGGATGCGGTACGACGACGGCTCCGACGCCGACGGCGGAATCGAAGGAGCCGGTGGACGAGGTCGCCGAATTCGGAAAGGACCTGGCGACGCTACTGAACCAAGGCAAATCCCACGAGTTGTTCAACTTATGGTCGGACAAGAAGTCTCTGAAGAGGGCCGATCTGGAGAAGGCGCTGCTGCCGGACGCGAAGGCCAAGGGCATTAAATGGGAGTACAAGGAGTACTCGCCCGACTCCGACAGCGAGGACCAGATAATCACCCTGCGGTGGAGGACATCGGACCAGGACTCCACAAGTGACTTCTACGTGAAGAAGGAGCAGGGGAAGTGGCGTCTGCGGTCCATGCCGTTCGGCGTCCTGTCCATCTGCTCCCCATTCTCCGTGGATGGAACCGACGCGCCAGTTGTGTCCAATGTGACATGTCCCACCAGGGACGGAAGCGCCTCTACCGGAGACGGTCAGACGCTGCTGATGCTTCCAGGAGAGCATTCCCTGTCGGTCGACGTGTTCGACGACGTCTTCGACCAGCCATATCAGGTGACAGCGACTCCGGCGGCCTCCTATGTGATGGACTTCGAATCGCCCGCAGGCTCCGCGGGAAGCGATTCGGTGAATCTGGCGCCGAAGGATCCGGAGCCCGCCGCCGGATACGCGGATGCGGTCAAGGCCGCGTTCGCAAAGGAGGCGTCCGACGTCGCCAAGGATGCGGGCGGGCAGCCTGACCTGTTCGACGGCATCACCGTGACCCCGACCTCCGATCTCTCCCGTCCGGATGTCAGTGGCACGTACCGCCATTGGGCTGACGGCGGCTATCAGGATAGGGACATCTCCGAGCTGAGCTACGGCACGACCATCAATTGGACCGGATTCGTCGTTCTCTACAACGAGGTATCCCGTCCCTGACTTTTCCGAAGACAGGACGCCACCCCCGGCCTGGAGTCTCCAGTCCGGGGGTGGCGTCGTCTTGGGGGACCATTCCTCACTCAAGGCGCGTAGGGATGGTCCGTCCTATCGGGGCGACCGACCCTCACGGGGCGTAAGGGTGGTCGTGCATCTCCATGAGCTCGAAGTCGTTGACGGAGAACGGGGCGGTGCCTGGGAGCACGAACTTGCCCTCGGGCACACGGGCCGCGTCGACGATCTTCTGGATGCGGCGCCTGTTCACCTCGCCCGCGACGGAGCGCTTGCGGCTGAACAGGACGACCGCGGCGACGGCGGCTATCGGTATCAGGAAGTACGGGATGTAGCCGCCGCCGATGAACGTGCGGATGCCCTGGCCGACCAGCGCGCCCACGACCGCGCCGCCCAAGGCGATGAACACGTCCGTGGAGCGCACCCAGTGGCGGCCGGCCAGCTGGAGCTCGTCCACCTGGTCGACCCGCTGGCCGGACACGCGCGTCAGGTCGAACAGCATGGCCTTAGGCCGCCGTGCTGAAGTTGAATATCTTGTCGAGGATATCCAACACGATCTGCGCGAGGTAGGCGGGGATGGCCGCGATGAACGGGGCGACCTGGTCCGGGGCGATGAGGATGACGCCGAGGACGATGGCTGCGAGGCACCAGAAGACCTTGCCGCCGCCCTGGTCCTGCATGGCGCGTCCGATCGGCGTGGTCGGCCACCACTTGCGGGCGGCGAGCAGGCCGACGCAGATGAAGATGATGCAGCCGCCGAGGACCTGGAGCGCCAGCTTCAGGTTGGCGTTGCCGGTCAGATAGCCCGCGAATTTGGAGACGCCGTCGCGCACGCTGCCGACGATGCGGGGCGGCGTGGCCTCCGTGACGGTGCCGCCGCCGTAGGACAGCAGCTCCGACTGGACGCGGACGGCCGCGCCCAACATGAAATCGTTCATGATCTCTCCTTTCCGAGTCGGGACAAACGATTCGGACGGAGGCTATGCGCGAGCAGGAGGGCGCAGACCGTGAAGGTGATGTGAAGACGTATGTGGTCGCCCGTGTAGCCGCAGGTCAGGCCGCAGACGCGGCAGATGGCGTCAAGGGTCCAGTAGACGACAGGCGCGGCGCAGAAGGAGAGCAGGAGTCGTGCGTGCATGCGACGGTGCTATGCGCGCATATCGACGGCGGTGAATCCGCTTCGCCGGGAGACCCCTAAAAGCCCGTGGAGCCGCCGGATTGTCTTTCCGGCCCCTAGTGGGCATTTTCGTATTGTTCTGTTTTTGACTGGCTTTTTTGTTTGGCTCCTCGGCCTGTTGATTGATGGTCGGTTCTTTTTCGTTCTCTATCCGGCTTCCGTTCCCTATGGTTTCGTTCTTCGGTTTTCATCGGGGGCTTATGCGTTCCGTCTGTTTTTTCTTATCCTTTGCGTTCCGATGGTTCCTTGGTCGCCTTCGTTTTTCGTCGTCGGTTTTTCCATTGGGGGGTTCATGTCGTTCGTCCGTCCCCAGGTTTCCTTTATCGATTTGTCCGCATCCTTTTCATGGCTTTGTCTTTCCTCCTCCTTTCCCGTTCCTCATTCGTTTTCCCTTTTCCGGCTTTCCCTTCGTCTTCGTTTTTCCTCTTTCCGTCCTTTTCCCTCGCGTGGCTTGCGTGTTCCTTTCCGTTTCGTGGATTTCGATTGCGGTCCGGCCGTTTTGTCCTCGTTCTCCGATTCCGCCTCTCCGCATCACCTCGTCGTAATGCGCCATCGGGCGGAGGCGTCGGGCCTATCGGCCAAGGTTGTCCGCAAGCTCGCGGAGGGCGTCCTCGAGGGTGGCGTGGCGGCGCTGGTCCAGGTAGTCGGACTCGAGCAGCCATGGGCGTGTGGGGCAGGCGCCGTCGCGGCGGACGACGCCTAATGGGGTCGGCGGGTCGAAGAACGCGTCGGCGTCGGTGACGTCGTCGGAGTATACGGAGACGCCGCCGCGGCTTGAGCCGTTCATGGGGCGGACGATGAGCAGTCCGGCGCGTCTTGTGAATTCGAGCCGGTCCCATTCGCGTCGGGCGAGCAGTTCGACGACGTCGAGGTCGGCGGGGTCGCCGTCGGTGATGCGCCGGCGCTCCCCCGCGGTCAGGGTCCGCAATGATTTCATCGGAATGCCTCCAGCATGGTCTGCGTCAAGTGGGCGGCGGCCGTGTCTCCGTATCCGGGGTTTTGGCGGCCGAGTCTGTCGTAGAGCGCCCATGCGTCCCTGATGTCGTGGGCGTCGTCGGCCCGCAGGTCCGTGTCGGGGTCCTCTCCGATGGCGTCAACCATGAGCCGACGGAGAGGACCCCGGTCGTCCGGCAGAAGCAGGACATCCCCGTCCGTCTCGACGCCGGCGAGTCCGAGCCGTTGCCCGCCGTCGATGCACACGTCGACGAGCCTCACATCCAACCTCCCGGGTAGAGCGAGAGCCGGGGCAGTGCCCCGGTGTCCAGGTCGAGGATGCCCCAGTCCCATGCGGCCCCGCCGGGGATGGGGCATCCGGTGTCGATGACGATGGGGCCGACGGCTCCGATGGTGACGGCGAACGGCGTGAACGACAGGTCGCGCCCCTCGACGACGAGCCCGTGCCAGCCGTCGGGGCCGGAGTCGAAGCGGAGGCGCCGCATCTCGTCGATGAAGGTGCCCGCGGGGATGCCGGCCTTCCTGGCGACGGGGCCGAGCACGGCCGGGTCGGGGCGGCGCCTGTACGCGCGGCGCAGATGGACCACGTCGTCGCAGAGGCGTTCGAGCCTGCGGTCGGGGTGGAGCATGAGGACGCGGGGGCTCATATGATCCGTCCGAAGCGTTCGACGCTGTACTGGCTGAACAGCCGGGCCCTAATGACTTCGGCCGCGTAGGGCCTTGTTCCTCTTGCGGCGACGGGCTGGCCGATCGCCGCGGCTCCCGTCATGGCGTTCGGCCTGTTCCTTCTTCCCTTGCCGTTCGCGTCGCGTCTCCAGCCATTCATGGCACATGTCCTTTCCGTAGACGATGAGGATGATGATGACGATGAGGGCGCCCTGGTCGGTCTGTCCGCCGTAGAGGGCTATCCTCCATGCGGCGAGCAGGTAGGGGCTCGCCAAGAGGGCCAGCGCCAGCAGCGCCGTATGTCCGGCGACGCGCCGCGCCCTTGGGCTCCGCCACAGGGCGATGGCCTTTTCCCTGGCCCGTTCCGGCAGCCGTTGGACGGCCGCCCCGATGCGCCTCAGTCGTTCCTTGACGCCGTGCATGCGTCCTCCATGAGCGTCCTGTAGTGCCGTGCGAGCCTGATGGAGTCGTCGAGGCAGTGGAGGCACCGGTGGTCGGTGGTCCTCTCCGGCCTCGCGTCCCTGCACGCCGGATTCCACAGGCGGGCCGCCTCGTCCAACGCGCTCACGTCGAGGCTCCTATGCCCGAGCCCGGCGAGGATGCGGGGGTCATGCGCGTCAAGCATGCCGCGGTCGAAGCGCACGGTGGAGCCGGCGACCAGCGCCTCCCTGCGGTGCGCGTACTCCCCCGCCAGCCGGTACGCCTCCTTCGGCTCCAGTCCGTGGCGGCAGGCGTCCAGCAGGCCGTTCGGCCCATGCATGCCCTTGATGAAATCGTCCGGCGTCCCGTCCCAGCGCAGCACCAGGTCCAATGGGGCGTCGATGGGATGCAGGCCGCCGTCCGTATACAGCATGCCTATCTCCAGCAGCGCGTCGGAGTCGGGGTCGAGCCCCGTCGTCTCCACGTCGATCCATAGCAATGTGTCCATGCCCGTCCCTTATGCGTCTCCGCGTTCCGGGCCTGGACGCATAAGGGAGGGGCATGGTTACGAAATACAGGACGGCCGAGGCCGTCACCCCGGGGCATCCGGACAAGCTCTGCGATCTCATCTCCGACATGGTCCTCGACGACATGCTCGCCCACGACCCGCACGCCCATGTGGCCGCCGAGACATGCGCGGCCGGCGACACGGTCATGGTGTTCGGCGAGATCAATTCCCATGACGGCCACAAGCCGAACGTGGAGTCCATCGTCCGCCATGCCTTCCGCACGGTCGGCTACACCGACCCGTCGTACGGTACGACCGCCGACGGGGTCCGGGTCATCGACGGGATGCGCGCGCAGTCCGCCGAGATCGACGCGGCCGTCGGCGACGCGGACGGAGCCGGCGACCAGGGCGTCATGGTCGGCCACGCGACCGGCGCGACGGAGACCATGCTGCCGCCCGAGACGGAGCTCGCCCGCCAGCTGGCCGCCCGCCTGTGGGAGGCCCGGGCCAACGGCATCGGATGGCTCCGCCCCGACGGCAAGACCCAGGTCACGCTCCGGACCGACGGCGGCGCCATGGCCCTGGACTCCATCCTCATATCCACCCAGCACGACCCCGGCATGACGCCCGCCGCCATCCGCGGCTGCGTGTCCATGTACATCGTCGACCCCGTGCTCGCCGCCCACCCGGAGCTGGACGCCACCGACTGGAGGCTGGACGTCAACCCGTCCGGCTCGTTCGTCCTCGGCGGCCCCGAGGGCGACGCCGGACTCACCGGCCGCAAGATCGTCGTCGACCAGTACGGCCCGTCCATCCCCGTCGGCGGGGGCGCGTTCAGCGGCAAGGATCCAAGCAAGGTCGACAGGAGCGCCGCCTACATGGCCCGCCACATCGCCGTCTCGCTCGTCCACGCCCGCCTCTGCCACGAGGCCACCGTCCGGCTCGCCTACGGGATCGGCATCGCCGAACCGACCGACGTGTCCGTCGACACGCATGGCACCGGCATCGCGGACGACGCCATCCTCTCCGCCGCCGTCCGCGACGTGTTCGACCCGACCCCGCGCGGCATCATCGATGCGCTGGACCTTCGTCGCCCCATCTACGCGGACACCGCATTGCATGGGCACTTCGGCCGCCCGGAGCTCCCGTGGGAGAGGCCGTCCGACCCCGGCATCCTGCGGAGCGCCGTCGAGGCAAGGCTCTGAGCATGTGCCCACACATGGCGAGCCTCCTCGCCCGCTACGAGAGGAGCCCGTACGGACGGCGCGGCCGCCACGACGGTTTCCTCTCGTTCGCCCTCGCCGTCTCCCGCGCCGCCTCGCTGGGACACGTCGGCGCGGGCGGGGCGCTGGCCGCCGGCGTGCGCGTCTATGTAAGACTGAAGCCGGAGGCGCCGGACAGGGCGCGCGCCGACGCCCTGCATATGGCCGTATGGGCCAGGCGGCGCTTCGGCGCGTCGGACGCCATGGATCCCTGCTGGCGGAACGCGCTGGCGGGCATGGTCTAGCCGACCGGTGTGGCCATCGACGGTGCGGCATGCGCGATGCTCGCCATCGCCGGAATCGGCGTGACGCTGGGACTCGTGTTCCGCAGGCGCCATCATGCGGGCGCGCACGCGCGTATGCGACCCGTTGGCGTAAGGAAAAGAGGGGGCGCCCCGGAATCCATATCGGACTCCGGGGCGCCCCCTCTTCCCGTCATGATGGCGGGGTAAATGGCTTCGAAAGACGGGTCGGAGCCGCCATGGACGCGGACGCTACGGCGGCCGGATTCATTGGACTACGATCCGGTGGGCGCTTTCACGCCGCCTCCGCGGCGGCTCCCGTCCCTCCCCTATGCGTCCTAGAACAGCGGGTCGAAGGCGGCCGTGGAGCGCACCCGCGCGTCGATGAGCGGCAGATAGGACGTGTCCAGCTCGGAGCCCACGCAGCGGCGTCCCTCGATGCGGGCGGCGGCCATCGTGGAGCCGGAGCCCAGGAACGGGTCGAGGATCAGGCCGCCCGGACGGCAGGAAAGGCGGACAAGCCAGCGCATCAGGGACGCGGGCTTGACGGTCGGATGGGCGAGGCGGCGGACGCCCGCGTCCGTCGTGCATGCCATGGCCTCCGCGTCCAGCAGGGATGCGGGCACCTCCGGCGCGTCCGGGCGCAGTCCCAGGCGGGCGGCCTGCTCCGGCCACCCGACGGCGGGACGGCGCATCGGCGCGTCCGCGACGACCGGCCTGTCCGCGCCGGACGCCTTCGGACAGAAGTAGAACGGCGGGACGCCTTCGGGCAGGAGCCGGTCCAGGCGCGGGTCGAGGACCAGGTCGGATGGATACCGTCCGTCCAGACGGGGCGCGTCGGGGCGCGGCGTCGCCGTGTCGCGCATGACGTCGCCGCCACGCGGGTCGCCGTCGCGGAGGCGGCTGTTGCGCTCGTAGCGGCGCCCCAGCTCGGCCATGTCGGCGGGCACGGCCGCGTCCGCGACGTCCAGCGCGCCCGTGCCGTGGTCGAGAAGATTCCGCCCCAGCATGGCCTCGCGGGGACGCTGGGCCACGACGACGGGCTCCCAGGCGGGTTTCAGGGCCGGATTGAAGCCGGTCCAGCGGGACGCCTCCGGGGTCGCGGGGATGTAGGCGCCCTCCTTGAGACGGCGGCCGCGCAGGCTGGCGGAGCCGGCCTCCCTCGACGCGCGCGGGTCGGACACGCCCAGCGCCCGGTCGACCGCATGGTCGCCCCACTCGCCCTTCGGCATGCCGGAGGCGTACAGCCAGCAGAGCTGGTCGCGGATGAGGAATCCGGCGTCCTCGACGGCGCAGGCGAGCCTGTGCCAGGTGCGCGGGGAGCCGAACGCGAACAGGAACGCCCCGGGGCGCATGACGCCCAGGATGACATGCCAGAAGTCCGGGTCGAACGCGATGCCGGTGGAGTCCCATCGGGCGGTCTCGCCGGCGGTGCCGAGCCCCAGCTCGTAGGGCGGGTCGGTGACGACCGCGTCCACCGGCCCGTCGAGGACGGACGGCAGATCGCGGGCGTCGATGTTGTAGACGGCGGAGCCGTCGTAGTCGAATGCAGGCCTCATACCGAGGCCATATGCGTCGGGCGGCTCTAGTCGACCAACTCGACGACGATCTCCGAACGGCGCGTCAGGCCGGGCAGGAGCCCGAAGTCGGGCGTGATGCCGGCGGCCTCCAGCAGGGGGCGGAGGATGTCCTCCGTCCCGCCGTGGATCTCGTAGCGATGGCATGGCCCGTCGATCAGCTCGTACGCGTCGTCCATGGCCTCCATAAGACGGACGACGGCGCGCGTCCGGTCGTCGTCCAATTCGGTCCTGTAACGGTATCCGTGGAACGGCGCCGGCCCCTCGCCCTCGCCGTCCATGCGGAATATGTAAATCGTCAGCTCCATCATCGTTCGCTCCTTCTCGTTTCCGACGTCCCGCCCATGCGTCCTTTCCGGGCATAGAGGCCGGACAGCGCCGGACAAGGAGGATGGAAATCATGACGATGGATGCGAACGGCAACAGCCACAAGGCCGCGGGACGCCCGGACGGCGGACAGTTCGACAGGAAGGCCGGACAGGGCTCCGACGACGATCTGGAGGCCCGGCCGGCCGCGATGGACAAGGTGGTCCTGCAGGTGTCGGCGGCCCGGGCCATCGCGGGCAAGGAGCCGCCGGACTGCTCGAAGCTCGGCCCCGTCGGGGCGAACCACACGCTGGCCGGCTGGCTGGACCGGGAGGCCCCCGGCTGGCGGTACGACAGGGCCGCGCTGGCGGCGAGCATGCCGGGTGTGGTCGACGACTACCGCGACAGGGACCCGGTCGACACGGCGGAGGCGGAGAGCATCGAGAGGAGGGCGCTGGGCACGCCGGAGCGGCCCGGACGGCTCGTCCGGCATCTGCGCGAATGGCTGCCGAGCGACGTGGACTCCATGGAGACGGCCCGCGGCATCATCCACGACAGGGCGGAGAGCGCGCGGCGCTGCTACGCGCTCGACCCGACCCGATGCCTCACCCCGGAGGCGTTCAGAGCCGCGGTGGACCAGTCGAGCGTGGAACGGTTCTTCACGTCCAAGGAGATCCGCATGTCCGCCCATCGCATGCGCGTGGGCCACAGGTACATGGACCGCGTCTCCGAGTGGAAGGCCGGGCACAAGGGCTCCACACCGGACGGCGAGACGCGCGACGCCCTATGGGACGCGGCCCTCGCCGACTACGTGGCCGAGAAGAAGGCGAAGGGCAGCTCGTTCGGCAACGGCCTCAACTACACGGATGGCAGGAGCGCCCATGAGGGCGTGAGGCCCCGCGTGTACATCGACCGCAACGACATGGAGGAGCCGTTCAACGGCCGCAAGGACTTCGAGGGCATGTACCGGCGCGGGCAGGCGAGGATACGCCAGTGGGCCGCGAACTACGCGGACTACTCCATGACCGGCGAGGACGGCGACGCGACCGGCGACGCGCTGGACATGGCCACCACCACGTCCGTGACCGGCTCCGCGCTCCGCGGCGTCGGCGAGACGGAGCGCCGCGCCTACAAGCTGGCCCTCGCCCAGGGCAGGAGCGCCGCGGAGCTCGACGCCGTCGCCAAGGCCCTGGGTCTGGACGGGGACACACGCGGCCTGCTTGAGGCCGAGTGGCATGCCGAGGGCGCCTTCGCCCGCATCTAGCGTCCCGGGGACGCATGGGGACCGAAAAAACAAGGGCACGCAAAAGGAGGTGTCGGAAAATGCTGTACGTGATCGGATTCGTGATCGGCTTCGCCGTCATGTTCGTCCTGGTCTCCGCGCTGAAGCTGATCGCCGGCGCCGCGCTCACCGCGGTCGGCGTCGTCATCGGCACGATCGCGGGCGTGATGGAGGGTCTCCTGGGCTCCCATGACGGACGATAGCCTGGAGTCGGTGGCCGCGCATGGCATCCGCGTGCGCGGTCCGATGGGGCTCGTGCCCCGATGGTCGTACGCGGAGCCGCCGGAGTTCGGCCGGCTGATCGCGGACGGGGCGGAGGACGGACGCCGCTGGGCCGCGCGCCGGGCGCGCCGTGGCGTGGCGGCGGTCCTCTCCGCCGTCCTTCTGCTTTCCGCGGCCGTCGGCGGCGGCTGCATGGTCCTCTCCGCCCGGGCGAGGACGCTGGGGGCGGAGCGGGCCGCCGTGGAGGAATGCTCGGACGCGCTGGGGCGCCTGTCGGCGCTGGAGTCGCGGGCCATGAAAGCACGCCGCCGCATGGACGACGCCGTGTCGAGGCTCGACCAATCGTATGATCTCGACCGTCTTGTGCCGCTGTCGGCGACGAGGCCGCCGGAGGTCCCGGCGCTCTCCTGCTCCGCGGACCCGGCGAAGGCCGCCGCGAGGGCGGACCGGGCGGCGAAGGGGCTGTCCGACTGGCTCAAGCCGGTGGAGGCCGCGTTGAATCCCGCCCGCCCCTGACTCCAATCGACGCGCAAGGCGTCTTTTGCCCCTAAAAACGATTCTTTGGCCCCTCTGACGGGCTTTCGTCCTTTCGGGGAGAAGATGTTGCCATCCGATTCGCGCCGCGCCGCAAGGGACGCCAAGGATTCGATTTCCAGGCAATGACGTCGACCGAAATTAAAAAACGGCCCGGAAACGTGATCGTTTTCCGGCTCGGCTTCATACAGCCGACGGCAACGCCACAAGGAGGTCCGCAGGCCATTCATCGGCCGCAGGCAATTGGCGACCCCCTATCCGGCCCTTCGAGAATAAGGACGGGCAGTGGATTTCAATGAAGGAATCAGGCTTGTCTTCACATTTCCATCACTTTTATCCATCCGTATGCACTTCGTATGCAGCCGTATGCAGTCCGTATGCACTTTTTCGGCTCGAGCAAAAAACTAGGCGGGAGTAGGGCTGAGAGCACATGCAGAGAGCCGTATGCACTTTATGCACCTCTTTTGGGAGTTGGACCTTTTTCGGCCTTTTTCCTTTTAAGGGAAGTGCATACGGTGCATACGGCCGCATACGGATGACGATGGAATCAGGTTTTAGCCCTACTGCCCGTAGGCATTGAGGCGCTTTCCGCCCGTCAGATTCAAAAGTGCATACGGCGGTGCATACGTCTTTCCGGCCGAAAAACCCCTATCAGCCCCCTATCGACGGAATATCCCGAATCGGGATATTCGCACTCCACGGCCCGCCTTCCGGGGCGATGGGCGGATATGGCGTTCTTTGGCCCCTGTGGCGCCTCTTCGCCGCGAAGGTCGATGGTTTATTGCCCGGCAGGACGTTGGTACGCCCAAGACGCGACGCATAAGCCACGGGCATGGGCGACAGCCAACTATCGGCCGCGAAAAAGGCCAAGAACGACGAATTCTACACGCGCATGACCGACATCGAGCACGAATTGGTCCACTACAAGGACCACTTCAAAGGCAAGGTCGTGCTCTGCAACTGCGACGACCCGTTCGAGTCAAACTTCTTCAAATACTTCGCGTTGAACTTCAACCACCTGGGATTGAAGCGCCTGACAGCCGCCTGCTACTCGGGCTCCCCCATCGCCGGCGGCGAGTGGTACCAGCCGTCACTGTTCGACGATGACAGGGACGAATCGACCGGCCGTCACCGCAAGGCATACAAGGCCGTCGTCAACGTCTTCCGCGACACCACGGGCGATGGCGGGTTGGATATGGACGACATCAGAAACCTGCTCGACTCCGAGGAGAACGAGCTGACGGAGCTGCACGGCGACGGAACCTACGGTGCAGGCGACTTCCGCAGCCGCGAGTGCCTCGAACTGCTCGACGAGGCCGACATCGTTGTGACCAATCCGCCGTTCAGCCTGTTCCGCGAGTATGTGGCGACGCTCGTGGAACATGGCAAGAAATTCGTCATATTGGGCAACAAGAACGCCATCACCTACAAGGAGATCTTCCCGCTCCTACGCGACGACAAGGTCTGGCTGGGCTTCACCTCGCCGTCCGACTTCACCATCCCCGGCGAGGGAACGACCAAACAGGTCAATGGCCTGTGCCGCTGGTACACCAACCTGGACATCAAAAAACGCCATGAGGATCTCATCCTTTACCGCCGCTACGCCGACGACCCGTCGAAGTATCCGAAGTACGACGATTACGACGCCATCGAGGTGTCCCGTGTCAAGGACATCCCCGAGGACCACTACGACGTCACGGGCGTGCCCATCACGTTCATGGACAGATACAATCCCGGACAGTTCAACATCGTCGGCTGTTCGGAAAGCGAGGGCCGCGGCTTCTCAAACGGCCTATGGAACCCTGAATCAGGAATTACCCAGCCGACCATCGGCGGGCGCGGGATCTACAAGCGCCTGTTCATCCGCCGCCGCGCATAGCCCGATGTCGGACACCTTCGGGCGTCCCGCGCCGGTCCCGCGTGAAAAGGAAGCCGCCGCCGGAGTGCCCAAGGGTTCCGGCGGTGGCCTTTTATGCGCATAGTCCCACCTCATGAGGCTCAAGGAACTGAAGAAGGACATCGATGGACGCTACGGCCTGCGCTGCGGGCGCGTGCATGAATCACGCATGGACGTCTGGATCGCCCACGACCACGCCAAAGGCGTCGTCGTCCATAAGTCGGGCAAATGCGAGCCCTGGCGCATCGACGGCGCGAGCGTCGCCAAGGGCGCGCCGTTCCGTATCAAATCCGACTGGTCGGCGGACCGCAAGGCCCGCATCCTGCGCGAGCGGATGGGCTAATTCTCTTCCGCCGCGGCCCGCACGGCGTCGTGCAGGCGGGCGTGGACGCGCGGGTCGTCCCAGCCGTACGCGGCGGCCAGCGCCAGCGTGTCGGCGTCCAGCTCCCCGTACAGGTCCCGTCCGAACCACTTCGGCACGTCCGCCGTCTCCTTGAACGATTCCCAGAGCGGGTCCGTGTCGGCCACGGCATGCCGCCGCGCCCATCGGGCCGCGCGGGTCGTCTTCAGGCCGGCCCTCCATTCCAGGAACAGGTCCGCGGGCATGCCGTCGGGGTCCGCCGCCCATTCCGGCCGGCCCGTGCGGACGTCCAGCTCGAGGCCGACGCCGTGGACGCGGGTCAGCCGCGCCTCCGTCGGCTCCGGCCCGCCATGTCGGGCGGCGGCCGTCTTCAAATCGCGGCCGAGCGCCGTCACCTTCTCGCGGGCGAGCTCGCGCTCGTCGGGTGGAAGCTCCATGTACCTGCCGGAGCCGAGGCCGAGCAGCGCGTCCGCGTCGGCGAATCCGCCGTAGGCGGTCCAGCAGACGTACACGGCGTGCGTGGTCCCATTGTCGGCCGCATCCAGCATGGCGCGGCATATCGTCCGCATGTCATTGTTCCAGGTCACGATTTCAATAGCCTCCAGAAGTATCCGACGGCCCGCGGATCGGCGGGCGCGTCCGTGAACGTGGAGGCCCATGCGTCGGCCTGCATGACGGGAACGGCTCCGGGGAACATGGTTCCGCGCATGACACCGTACACGCCGCCCGTGGTGCGGGACAGCAGGACGACGGGCCTCACGTCGAGGCCGGCGGGCAGTCCGGAGCGGACGGAGTCGGTCGCCCAGGCCATGTTGCCGCTGGCGTGGTAGGTCCTCACCGGGGCGACGCCCGCAAGCGAGCCGACGGGCACGTTCAGGTTCGTGTTGGAGTCGTAGGCCCGCAGCTCCCCGCCGCCGCGCATGGCATCGAGGCCGGGCGTCGGGACCAGGTACGCGTCCGGGGAGGCCGGGCGGTAGTGTTTGGCGTCCAGAAGCCAGACGGTCCGGCCGGACACGACCACGACGTCGATGTCGGCCCTGCCGGTCGCGTCCCCCGGGTTCCGACAGGAGAGGAAGACGTGCGCATCCCGTATGTCCATGGAGGCGAGCATGCGGGCCACGGAGTCCTCCCCCGCCACCCCGGCGGTCACGTTGCACCCGTCCATGCCGTCGGCGACGGCGGTGGCCTTCAGCCCCGCGGCCGGCCTGCCGTGGACGTTGGGGGCGGCGAGCCAGGCGGCGAACGCCGCGTCGCCCACGCCGTAGGACACGGGCTCCGGTCCGCGGGGCATGGAGAGCGGCCCCATTGGCCGCTCCTCCGTCCAAATGTCCGATGAGGTGGAGTCGGAGGCGGCCATGAGGGCGGCGGCCGCCAGGGCCAGCAGCAGGACGCCGACCGCGGCGGCCAGCCAACGGCCGGAGATGAGGACGAGAAGTAGGCCGACGAACCAGTGCCTTCTGGTACAAAGGTACAGGCCGAGCGCAAGGATGATCCATTGAAGCACGTCCGTTCTTATGCGCCCACGGAGGACGCGGTGAAATGACGAACATCCGAAAATCCGAAAACGCCTGAAAACGATTGGCGATCAATTTCGGGCCGGAGCGGGCCTGAAGGACATGGATGCAGGCGGTAAGGCGAGAGGCCGAAGATGTCCTCCCTCTTGACTTCGGAGGACATCTTCGCGCTTCCATCACATTTATGCGTCCGTATGCACTTCGTATGCAGCCGTATGCACTGATTACGCACTTTTTGCCCGCAAGCAGGAATCGGCCTGGCAGTAGGGCTGGGCGAACATCAAAGAAGCCGTATGCACTTTATGCACCTCTTTTGGGAGTTGGACCTTTTTCCGCCCTTTTCCTTTTAAGGGAAGTGCATACGGCCGCATACGGCCGACGATGGAATCGGGCTCCAGCCCTACCGCCCGTAGGCATTGGAGCCTCTTCAGCCCGCGAAAACCGAAAGTGCATACGGATCCGCATACGGATTTTCGCCGATTTTCGCCGGAATCGCCCGCCGACGGAATTGATCCGCCTCTGCCCGTCATCATCACCAGCCGACGCGCGGGCCGTCTTTGCTCCTGGAAACGATTCTTTGGCCCCTCTGACGGGCTTTCATCCTTTTGGGGGATAGTTGTTGCCATCCAATCCACACCGTGCCGCAGGGGGCGCCAAGGATTCGATTTCCAGGCAATGACGTCGACTGAGATGAAAAAGCCCCCGGAAACGTGATTGTCTTCCGGGGGCTTCGTTGGGTCGTCGGGGTCTCAGGCGGCCATGCCGGGGTGGAAGGCGGTGCGGCGGTCCAGGTCCACCCGCTCGCAGCCGACATAGGAGACGCCCACGGGGAACGCGCCGAGCAGCCGCTCCGCCGCCTCCAGCGAGGAGGCCGTCATCATGATGGTCGCGCCGTCGGGCAGCGTCTGCATGGCGTGGCGGAAGCGGGCGCGCTTACGGGCGGCCGTCGAGGCCATCGCGTTCCAGCGGGCCACATCCGGATTGTTGTCCGGGTTCGGGATGGGCTCCGAGGCGCCCATGGCCCAGTAATCGACCGATTCGACGGCGAGCGTGTCGCCGGACCGCACGCGCCCCACGACATCCAGCGCGCCGTCCAGGTCGTTGGGTCCGATGCCATGGATGCCGTCCGGCATGTCGTGCGGCAGACCGCAGGGCACGGCGACGAGCCAACGGCGGCCCGCGCCTCCCTCAAGCCGCTGGAGCAGGGTCCGGGAGCGTTCGCGGCGGTTTCCGCCGGCGATGATCAGATTCGTCATGCGTTCCGGCTATGCCGCCCGGACGCATGGATCACATCATGGATAAGAGAACGGAACTGACCGTGCGCGGACGCACCCGCACCGTGGAGGAATGGGCCCGTTGGCGCGGCATGACCGTCGAGACGCTCGTCTGGCGCCTGGAGCACGGATGGGAGGCCCCGGACGCGGTGCTCGTCCCGGTCCGTCCGGCGGCCGCGTCGGTGGTCGTGACGGCCTTCGGGCGGACGCTGACGCCGGGCGAATGGGAACGGGAGAACGGCGTGCCCGCCACGCTCATCGGCAAGCGCATCAAGCTCGGCTGGACGCCGGAGGACGCGGTATCCCGGCCCGTGCGGTCGAAGCGGACGGCAAGGACCGTCACCGTGGGCGGCGAGACGCTCGCCATCCACGAATGGTCCGAACGCACCGGCATTCCGACCGCCGTCATCTCCTCAAGGCTGTCCATCGGCTGGACCCCGGAGCGCGCCGTCTCCGAGCCGATAAGGAAAAGGCGCGGGACGGGACGTCAGGGGGTCGTCATCGGCGGCGAAAGGCTGACCATACGCGAGTGGGCGGAGCGCACCGGCATTCCGGCCAACATCATCTCCAATCGTCTGAACCGCGGATGGACGCCGGAACGCGCCGTCGGCACGCCGGTGAGGAAAAGGCGCGGCCCGAGGTTGGACGGAACCGGCGACGGAAGCCCGACCGTCCGCGAATGGTCCGAGCGCACCGGCATTCCGGCCAACATCATCCATGTGAGGCTTTCCCGCGGTTGGACCTTGGAGCGCGCCGTCGGCACGCCGGCGAGGAAAAGGCGCGGCCCGGATCTGGAGGAGATCACCGTCGGCGGCGAGACGCTGACGGTCCACGAATGGGCGGAGCGCACCGGCATTCCGGTGGCGACCATCTCCAATCGTCTGAACTGCAGCTGGACGCCGGAGCGCGCCGTCGGCACGCCGGTGCGGCCGCGCCGGCGCCGGGACGCATGACGAGGGCAACGGAGAAAAAGGAGCCCGTCATGAAGACCATCGGAAAAGCCGTCTACGCCATCATCTGCCTCGCATTGCTCGCGGCGACCATCACCGCCCAATCGCAGGGCTGGACCACCACGTTCTATCTGGCGTTCCTCTCCGTCGCCACGCCGGGCGCGACCATGTGGGCATGGCGCCGCCTGATGCGCGCATAGCATGAAGGCGTCCGCCGGGGGCGGTGGTTGTCTTCTCTCTCACCAAAACCCCCTGAAACCGCCGCCTTGGGCGGACAATGCGACAAGGGCGGGACCATCGGCATGACGGTCCCGCCCTTGTCGCCTATTCCAGTCCTTCGCCCAGCCGGATGATCTCCTCCAAGGCTTTCCGGCGCCGGTCGCATTCCCTTTCGCCCCGCCATGCCTCCTCCGGGGAGAACGTCGGCGGGTCCATGGACTGGGGTGTCAGACGCCCCGGTCCGACCATGTTGATATTATTACAGGTAACAGCTTTTGGCCCATGCTTGGACTTTCCGGTCGGGTCAGGCCATGGGCTGGAAAGAATCCGAGCCAGCTACCGTGAGCGCATCCCCGTGCATTGACCTGCGCGGACGTGAATGGGCGTTGTAGGCCAGCAGTCGGCCGAAGCATTGGAATATGTGACTGCGTATCCTCGTCAAGAGGCTTTGTCATGTAGCCGACAGTAACGAATGGTTTGGATTTGACGGGAAAGGCGACTGGTCATCGCCTTTCCCCTTTTTTACGAAAGGCCTCTTAGTGAACGGCAATCAGCTTTTGGCGAGGGCAAGAGAAGGTGCCGAATGGTATGAGGCTAATCTTGTCGGACGTGAGACGACCATCTACTGTAAGGATGGTTTCTGTTTTGCAACCTCTTGGCATCGTGAATGTTATCCACATCTGACGGGCTTGTATCTGCGTAGAGCGAAGAACGATTCGAGACCGGTCTCCCCTGGGGTGTTCTATGAGCTACTACTTCAAAAACGTCATCTGGATGCGAAGAGGCTGGGATTCACCGACAACCACCATTTCGCCGACCTGAAGGCAGAGGTGCTGCTGGAGGCCATCAATCCGAAAAACACGCATCTCGTGTATGAGATAACATCAGGTGTCTTCCTTCTCGGAATGGGTGACACGGGGTATTGCCTCGGGCTTGTCCGAGATGTCGGACTGTCTTATGGAGAGAGAAACGTTTATCGACCGAAGTCCGTTTTCAATGGCGACATACTTAATGCGAAGGGATTCTCCATACAAACCGTCCATGATGTGGCTGACGTCGTAACCTGATTCGCTCCAACCCTGTCCGTCTCTCCTCATAGCTGAGTTTTCGATATAAAGACAGTGCCCATCGTCTTTCTAAAGATGGTGGGCACTGTCTGAGGCGGGTATCATTGACGACGACCTCCTCGGGGCAATCCGGTAATCGGGCCATTTGAGCCACTGTCAGGGCATTCCGCCTTTCGTCGTCCATTTCCCCTCCTAAAGATTGGACAGAATCCGCGCGGCGGTCAGCCCGTGGAGGTCGATTCCTTCAAGCCGCCGGGAGAGGTCCTCCGCCGTATACTCCATGCCCTCCTTCGCCGCGATAACCATGTCCGCCAGAATTTCGTCGTGAAGTCCTGGATTGGCGTCCATCAGCCGTTTCACGCGGCGTTCGACGGACGCGGCCTTGCGCCGCCGGCTTTTCGGCCGCTTTTTGTAGGCGTGGGCGCGATAAGCGTTCCGCGCCGTTCGGTATCCCCAGCCCTGCGCGTCGTCGACGATCTCGCCGGTGTCCTCGTCCACAAGGCGCCAGCGCGTCTCGATCCAGCCGATGTCGTACCTGTCTTCCGGCTCATGCCGGACGTCGAATGGCCTGGCTTTGACCGCCTTGACATCCTCCCCCGCATGAATGCGGGGGATTCCCGAATCTCACGGTTCGGGTTTCTGTTCGATACGACAAGACAAGAAGGGAGGGGACGCTAATGCGAGACCTTGGTTCCGGTTCTGCCGTCCTTGCAGACGCTGACCGCAAGCCCTGCGGCGAGGATGTTTTCGGCTGCGTTCACGTCACGGTCGTGACTGGTGCCGCAGTCCGGGCACGTCCATGCCCTGACCTTGAGGCCGGACATGCCCTTCGGCCCGGTCTTCGCCCCGCAATGGGAGCAGATTTGCGTGCTCGGATAATACCTGTCGATGGTTACGAGCTGTCGCCCGTACCATTCGGCCTTGTATTCGAGCATTCGACGGAACTCCGACCATCCGGCGTCCATGATGCTTCCGTTCAGCCCGTTTTTCGCGGACTGGCCGTTGGGGAGCCAATGGTTCGGATTATCCAGGTCGGTTTTCGGCGCGCATCTTTTGGCCATGTTCTTCACGTTGAGGTCTTCGAGTACCACCGTTTGGTTCTCGCGGATTATCCTCGTGCTCAATTTGTGGAGGAAGTCACGGCGCATGTCCGTGATTCTGGCGTAGGTGCGGGCCACCTTGAGGGCGGCTTTCCGACGATTGTTGCTGCCTTTGGTCTTGCGGGACAATGCCTGTTGCTCCCGTTCCAACCGTTCGGCGAGTTTCCTGTAGTGGCGTGGGTTCGCTATGGTCTCCCCGTCGCTGGTGACGGCGTAACTGTCCACACCCAAGTCGATTCCGATGGCATGCTTTCGCGTGGGAAGAGTCTGGATGGCCTCCTCCACGAGAATACTGACATGCCATCGTCCGGCGGCATCCAAACTGACGGTCACGGTGCTCGGCTCCGTCTTGCGGGGCAGTGTTCTGGACCATCGTATCGGCAACGGTTCGCGCATCTTGGCGAGCGTGAGTTCGTTGCGCCTGGCGTCCCACTTGAATGCGCTTCGAGTGTATTCGGCGCTCCCTCCATGGGATTTGGCCTTGAACTTCGGATAGTCGCCAGTCTGCTTGAAGAAGTTGGAGAACGCCGTCTGCAAGTGCCTCAACGCCTGTTGCAGCGGCACGCAGGACACTTCGTTCATGTACGAGTATTCGGCCGTTTTCTTCCATTGGGTGAGCATGGCGCTGGTCTGGACGTAGGTGATGCTCCTGCGCTCCGCCGTCCATGCGGTGGAGCGGGCTTCCAGCGCGAGATTGTAAACCTTTCGGCAGCAGCCGACTGTGCGCCTGAGCAGTTGTTCCTGCTCGGGCGTCGGGTAGAAGCGGAACCTGTACGCCCGCTTGTGTGCCTGCTGCCTGACCATGTTTCACATTATATCATATCAATCTGTGAAAGGAGGACGGTTTGCTTCCTCCCCACCCTAAAGGACAGAGTCTCCGCAAATCAAAAACGATGACCCGCCTCCTTGTTTTTGCCCGCCCATGGGCGTACCCTGCGCGCCCCGTCGGCGTCGACCCGGTACATGATGGACTTGCCCTCGAACGCGAACAGCGGCTTGGAGCTTCCCCTCACGGGCGCCAGCCATTGGTCCAGGGTGCCGGTCACGGCCCTGACGCGCGCCATGCTTGACAGATCATGCCGCACCGCGCGGGCGAGCATGCCCGCGGCGGTCTCATTGTCCGGCTTGGCTTCCCTCAGCTCCGGAAACATCCGATTCTCCCTCCTGCATCTGATTCCGCCCGTCGTCATGCGTCCCGGAGTCCGTGTCCGTCGATTGCGATTGGCTTTGGCTGTCGTCGGATTGGGCCGGCTGGCTTTGGGGCGCGGCATCCGTTTCCGGTTCCGTCGTCGCGGCCGGGGCTTGCTCCTGCGCCGTCGGCGGGGCGGGAGTCGGGCATGATGTGACGGTGCGGACCCGCTCCCTGACCACGGTGCGTTTGACGACTTTCGTCCTCACCGGCTCCGGTTGGCCGGCCTCGTAGGCGGTCCAGCCGCCCAGCACGGCCAGCGCGGCGGCGAGCATGGCGGCGACGGCGATGAGGAGCACGGGCCTCCGGTCGGCGCGCGGCGCGCGCTCCAGCGGGACGGCCTCCTTGGGCGCATGGCGGGCCACCATGTCCGCGAAGCGCGCCGCCTTGACCGGGTCGGGCACGCGGAGCGTCCAGACGGACCGCGCAAGCGCTCCGGGGCGCGTGGGTATGCCGGTGGCTTTGCCGTCCGGGGCGACGACGTCGATGACGAGGAAGGCCGCGTCCGGCGTGGTCATGACCTGGACTCCGCGCACCGAGCCGATGGGCGCGGCGGCGTACGCGCAGCGCCGGCGGTCGGCCTCGCGCCTCCAGCGCTCAAGCCGGATGACGTGCCCGTCGAACGTGGCGCGCCCTTCGATGGCATCGAGCGACGGTTCGGGCGGGTATGACGATGGCGTGGACATGACCTGGACTCCTTTGAAGGCGTAAGGAAAGGGCGGACCGGCGGCCCGCCCTTGGGATGACGGCGATGGGCTATGCGGCGGCCGGAGAGACGGAAGGCCGATCATCCATGCCTTAGTCCTCCCGGAACAATCCGAGCCTGTACACCGCGTCGAGGAACTCCTGCCACGTCCGCGCCCCGATGGCGCGGCGCATGCGCTCCCTCAGTCCATCGTCCATGACGGCCGTGGACGTCGGCGGCGCCCAACCCGTATCCGCGCGCTCCCCGTTCGGCAGGCGGTCGGAGAAGTCGGTGAACATCCTGTCCAGGACGCCGGAGTTTGACTGCAACTCCCGAAGCCTCTCCCCCAGCCTGACGGCGAGCGCCGCGTCGGCCGGGTCATCCATGGGCGTGTACACGGCCCACGTCCCATGCTTCCAGCGGTTCACATCGCACCAGCGCCACCAGACGTGCAGGCCCGCGGCCGCATCGGCCATCGTGGCGTCATGGGCGCCGTCGTGCCAACGCTCCGAATGGCGCTCCAGATATTGGTCGACCGTGACACCCCATGCGCCGTCGAGGCTCATGTCGGCGCGGATGTCCCGCAAGGCGGCATGGGCCGTGGCGGGCTGGGCGTCGAAGCCGCGCGGGACCGGACCCGCGCACCAGGCGTCGCGGCGGGCGGCCGAGTCGAACGCATGGACATGGTACGGGATGATCGGCATGCCCGTCCGGGTCAGCACTGCGTAGTATCTGCGTGTCATAAGTCCTCTTCCATCCAATGCCGTTCGCGGTACACGAGGCGGCCGATCGCCAGATTCGGGGCGAGGCCCTTTCCGACCGCCTTGACGGCGGCGCGGCCCGCGCGGTCGGCGAGGGCGAGCGCGTCCTCCGGGGTCCGCGCGAAGACGTCCATCGTGGACAATCCGCTCATCCTCGCACCCGGGCGCTTGGCGTCGGTCCGGCGCTCCACATCGGGCAATGCCGTGATCTCATACAATCCGCCATCGGCGGCCAGGGTCATGCGCGCGGCGCTCCAGAGCGCGGCGGCCTTCATCGTCGGCATCGGGGCGCCGACGGCCGCATCATGCTCCGCGGCGTACAGGTCGGCGGCGTCCTTGGAACCGAACAGCACGGTCGCGCCGTGCGCGTCGGCCACCGGCCAGAGCCGGTCGGTCTCATGGAATACGTGTCTCATGTCCGCTCTCATGCGTCCCGACATCGTCTCCATGTCCACCATGATTCATCACTCCTTTTGGTTTTGCCGCGGCGGAACGATCTCCACCCGGTAGGACCCCTTGACGGTCGTCTTGATCTTGAATCCGCCGTTCCGGTCGGTGACGTCTCTGGCGGGATTGCCGTTGTCATCCCTGTAAGGGGTGCCATTGTCCCGGATGACCGTGATCGTCGCGCCGGGAATGGGATTGCCCTGTCGGTCGGTGAGGGTGCTTTCCAGGGTGATTTGCCGGCCGTGGATTGCGGTCTCCAACCGGTCGATTCCGTCCGTCAATTGGGGTTCGAGGAGCAGCCCGATGAGAGCCAATGCCGCGACCAGTTGGACCAAGCTCAAAACCAGCTTTATCCACAGCAGGACTTTGTCGGCTCTATTCATCCTCGTCCGTCTTCCGCCCTGTCCTGCTCAGGATGTAGCCGTCGAGGTGCAGCTGGAGCAGGCTCACATACTGCCCGTCGTCCACGTCGTCCTCCGGCTTCGCGTACAGCCGGGTGTCCAGCAATGCCACCGGCAGGCCGGTGTCTCCGTCTCGTTCGATATGGAAGGGTGTCTCATCCTGGCCGTGGGCGTTCTCCCGGATGGCCCAGCCGTAATCGCCCTCCCGCGGCTGGTCGAAGGGGTCCCCGTCCTCGATGTCCTCGTAGGTGAGCGGGAACGGCAATGCGGGCCGGTCGGGAATGTCCTTCAACGGCATAAGCTCCGCCCCCGGCTCGGCCGCATGCTTGGCGCAGACGCCGCCGATGCCGTCGCCGTCCCCGCAGCCGATCCAGCGGCGCACCGCCACTATGGGGCGGCCGCAGGGCCGCTCGATGCCGTCCGGGCCGGCGACCATGGCCGCGCAGCCGATGGTGATGAGATCAGTCAGTCCCATGGCTCCTCCTGATTCTTTTTTCGCTTGCCTCCAGATCCTCTTTCAACGTCGGATGATAGGCCGCATACGCCGTCAGGTCGACCTTGCTTCTCTCAAGCCAGCCGGGGTATGCATCCAATGGGCAGGGCAGGCGCACGCCGCCGCAGTTGAACCAGAAGACCTGGTTGGTATCTTTTCGGCGATCTCCCATGTCCGATATTGAGCGTGCGAGCCGTTCGCGCAAACGCTCGTGGCGGGGGAACAGCAGACGGCGCTGCCAATACGGCTTACAGTCACATTCGTCCAAGAGGGCCCTGACGGCCCACGCGTGGAGCAGGAGCGCGGCTAATACAAGCGTTTCGACGCCCACCTCGAACCATTGGCACCGCGCGATGGAGCCGACGGCGAGCAATAGGAACACGGCATGGAGCGCCGCACCCGCCATGCCTGCGAGCCATGCGCGGAACGCCTCTCCCGCGTCCAGACGCCAACGGGCGAGCGCGTCATACGCGGCGTGCATGAAAAGAAGCGCCGGAACGCACAGGGCGCCGACGGCGAGCGGCGGCAGGGCGGCGTGGAGCATCGCTCGCCACGGCAGGCTCGCCAGCCAGCGCGGCAGGGGCGTGGCGATCCACACGTAGCCGAGCGCGAGCGCCGCAGACGGCAGTAGGGTCAGGATGATGGCGACGGTCTGCGGCGGCTCGCGCCTGCCGTCCATACCAGTTTTGCTCATGATTCCTCCTCTGTTTTCTTTACTGGAAGCCATGCGTCCCGATGGACGGGGGCGTCAGAGCCTCCATTCCAAATCGGGCGTCTTGTGGACGAAGCGGTGCCCGCCGATGGAGCCCACGTCCAACGTCCGTGTGGTCCGGTGGAAGTCCCCGCCCGTCTCACGCCAGCCCGCCTCGTCATGGGCCGGGTCGCCGGGTTCCGCCAGCGCCCATGCGGCGTGCAGGACGTGGCCCTGGTTCGTCTCCGGATCCTCCAGCGCGCCGAACGCGCGCTCCAGGATGGCCTTCACGTCCGGCACGCGCCTGATGCCGTCGGCATCCGGCTCGCCCTCGTCCCCGAACAGCTCGAGGGTCATGTCCTCATCGAAGAAACCGGTGTCGATGACCTCCAGCCTCAACATCTGTCGTCCATCGTCGAAAATCATCGATCCTCCCCCTGTTCGATTGACGCCATGATGTCACGGAAGAACAGTTCGGCCGCCCGATCCGGCGTCAACCCCACATCCCGGGGACCGTCGACCGTGCGCCTGCGTCCGTCGGATGTGAACAGATACGCCTTCCATCGGAGCCACATCCGCTCGCCGCCGCTGGTCACTTGGATTTCGGAATAGCCGGGCGCGCGTAGGCGCATGAAGCCGTCGTCCTCCATGAAGTCGTCGAATCCGTGCGTATGGTCGGATTCGAACAGTTCCCGGAGATACAGCCACGCCGCGCTCGCGGGGCTGGTCCGGGCCAGCCGTATCCACCGGTCCGTGTTGGGCATCATTCCTCCTCCGTTTCCTTGGCCAGCCCTCGTATGGCCGCGGCCATACGCTCATATCCGGCCACCTTGCGGGCCGGCTGGTCCGGCAGTGGCGCCTCCTCGTCATCACAGAGGGCCAGCCATGCGCGCCGCTTGTCGTCGGCCCTGTATTCGTATTCCTCGGCCAAACGTTGGAGAAACTCCTCGCGGAACACGTCAAAGGATTCCTTCCGCCTGTCGTAATTCACGTCCTCCCATGACATGCTCCCGTCGGGCAGGACGGAGACGAACCGGTAGGGAAACACGTCCCCCGGCGTGTCGACGGAGGCCGCCTCGTCCAGGTATTCGGATTTGCCGATGGTGAGCTCGAAGCCGATGCCGGCCAGCTCCTTCCGCAGGATGCGCAGTCTTTTCAAGGTCTTGCCAAGCGTGGTCATGGCTCCTTCCTTCCGTTTGCCGTCGAATATCACTTCAGGCTTATCCCCATGGTTCGTGCCGTGTATTCGACGGCCGCGCGTCCCTTGTCGGTCAGTTCGTCGAACACGTCGCCGGGACGGTATTTGCGCTCCACAAGTCCCATGTCACGCAGGCGTCGTCCGGCGACGTCGGTCAGAAGGTCGCGTGGGTCGTGCTGGCGGAGCAGTTTGAGGTCCGCTAAGTTGTCGATGAAAACGGGCACTCCGTCGTCCTTGATGGCGTCGTGAAGCCGTTCCGCCATGCGCTCGTATCCATCGGCCTTTTCGGCCAGATTCGCGGGCATGGGCGTATTGTCGCCGCAGAGCCTACCCCACGTGTCGCGCGTGTCTTGTGCCTTCCCCTCATATTGGTCGGCAAGACGGCGAATCAGTTCGTGGCGGAACTCGCAGAAGATATTGGTGTCATAGACGTCGCTGAGGTTTCCGGCCCAGATGGTGAGGTAGAACCCCTTGTTGACCCACCAGCTGAGTCCGCCGCCGAACTCTCCGAAGTGGAATTCCGGCATTCCATCATCCCGCTCGTCCAATACGGCTTCGACGCCCATTCCATCCAGTTCGTTTTCCAGTCCGCGCAGGTCGGATAGCAGTTGTTCGAGGTCAAGCATGGTTCACCACTTCCTTGCGTAGGATTCCATGGTGTCCGCGTCGAATTGGTAGGTTTCCAGTTCCGACACGGGCGAATCGTCGTCTTCGATTTCACGGCTGAGGACGTATCCGTCGTAGTTGGCATGACCGTTCCCATCGACCGCTTGGTCGCGGTCGATGGGCTGGATGTAGCCGCCTTCCGTACTGAACCCGTCCAGACCGTAGGTCGGGTCGTTCCAGAGCCTGTCGATGAGTTTCAGGTCGCTTGTGACGTGTTCCATTTTGGCGACTCCTTCAATTCCAGTTCTTCGGCGCGACGACCGTCCAGCCGTTCGTCAACGGATACACGTCGCAGGGCTCGTCCGAGTCCAGATCGTCGCCCATCGGATTCCAGTCGTCGAAGCCGTCGTGGGCGACCTCGTCGCGCAGGCGGCCCTTGTGGACGAGCGGCCTGTCGACGTGGATGTCGGCGACGTCCATGAAGAGGAACGGGAACGGGTCACTCGTCGCCGCGTAATACGGCATGAAATACGGTAGGCCGTCCCTGTCGCCCCAATTGGCGACCACATTCTGACGCCCCGCGCCCGTATCGACGAGGATGACGCCCGACTCCTGCCCGGTGATGTCGTGAAGATTGATGTTCATTTTCGGCTCCTTTTCCGTTGTGCCGGGGACATGCGTCCCGGACGGGCGGATGGCGGCACGGACCGGGACGCATGAGGGGATTCGTAAAGGAGCGTGCCGACGGACACGCCCCGCCATTCATGAAAGGGGCGACAATGCGAAAGGCGACATTCGTCGGAAAATACCACGGGCACGGATACGACGCCCATATGGTTTATCTTGTCTACAGCTATCGCGGTCATGAATATACGGTGGAGGAGAACCTACTTCAGGGCAATAGACCTCTCGCGTGGCAACACCGTGACGAGCAAAGTCAGATAGACCAGTTGATAGAGCAGGAAGAGCGGGAAAAGAACGCGAAGCCGAAGCCATGCCGGTATGAGGACGCCGCGCAGTACGCCTTCGACCAGTTTTACGACTTTCTCGATGGCAAACCGTCGGACTTCGACTAATGGTCGCACCCAATGGGCGTCCGGATCGTAATCGCCCGAATGGATGAACGCCTCATGCAGGTCGGGCGCGGAGTACTCCAGGTCGTCCGGCTCGTACACTTGACATCCTCCCCACGGCTGAAGCCGGGGGATTCCCTTCACAAGCCGGACTCCAACGGAACTTCCGGCTTGAGTTGAGGGGGTTGACGCTTCATCGGGCCGCCAATGCGGCCCTCCACGTCCTAGGCGGTGCCCCCGCCCGTTTTCGCTAACGCGCGGCTTAGTATGTTCATGGCCGCGTTGACGTCCGCGTTCGCATCATACCCGCATTTGACGCAATGGAAGACCGCTTGGCTCTCGCGGTTCTCCGATGCGACGTTGCCGCACTGATGGCAGGTCCGGCTGGTATAGGCGGCGGGGACGATGACAAGGTTTCCGCCGTTGGCGTCCATCTTGTCCTGGAGCCGTTTCATCAGACGGCTCCAATTGTTGCTTAGAATCGACCGGTCGAGCCCGGCTTTGGCCTTCGCGCCGTTATGGAGGTATCGGCCCGGATTGTCCGGATCGGGCCTCGGCTTCGGCCGCTTCGTCATGGCTTGGACGTCCAGGTCCTCCAGGGCGACAAGGATATTCTCTTGGGCGAGCCTTGTCGTGGTCTTCTCGATCCAGTCGTTCCGACGCCGGACGATGTGGCCCTGCAGGGCATTGAACTGATTCAACGTCTTCCGACGCCGCTTGGAGGCGAATTTGGCGGTCCTGCCGCCCCTGGCCTCGTTGACGCGGTCCTGCCGGGCCATCCGGCGCTGGAGATGCTTCAACCGCTTCAATTCGGCCTTCGACGGCTTTGGCATGTCCATGAAGGTCCCATCGGACAAAGCCAGCGTATGGACGCAGCCACGGTCGATGCCGACCTTGCCATCGCCGGTTCTTGACGACGGCAGGGGCATGTTGACGAACACGAGCGTCCGATGGGTCCAGTCGACATGGACGCTGGTATACGGGCGTATCGGCTGGCTCACGCGCACATGGATGACGACGCGCCAGTGCGCCTTCTCGCCGGGTTTAACCCATCGCTTCGGGTTCATGCCGGTGATGACGACCACGCCGCTCTTCCGGCCGGTCTTATGGAATATGGCGTTGCCCGATCGGGAGGCGTTGCGCCAGCAGACGAAACCCAGGCCACGATGGCGCGACTTGAACCCAGGAGTACGGCCACCCGAGGTCTTCTTTCGTTTGAGTCCGGCGAACCATTCGGAGCTTTCGACCTTGTTGGTGGACGCCAATATGGGCGAGGGCACCGCCGCCATCCACGAACATCGAAGACGCGCCTCCCTGTCCAAGACCAATTTAGGCACGTCGGGGCCGCCCAAAGGTTCCTTAAGCCAATCGACGATCTCGCCCGCCTCATCCTTGACAGGTATATCATGCGGCCTTTGCTCGCGCCGCTGGTTGAACCTGGTGCGCCATCCGTCGCACAGCCACACCATGACGCGTTCGGGGTTACGCGTCCAGCATGGGTTGCCGCAGTGGTCCACGCCGAGGAAGACGCTCGCGCCAACGTGCTTGACGCCGTCGACACGGACCTTCTGGCTCATCGCGGACCACCTCCTTCTACTTGGCTCCTATGCGTCCCGACCATGAACCCCAGCGCTGAAGCGCGGGGCATGAATTTCTTCGTCATAGCCGTAGCCACCCATGGCGCGGGCCATATCCAGCAATAGCCAGCGGTTCTCCTCGGTGTCTTGCATTTTCAGTCCTCCATGTACGAGTGCAGTGTGGCGCGGAGCTCCCTTTGCAAGGGCATCCCCCACTCCCTGACCTCGGCCTTCAGATCCTCGTCCGGGTCCTTGTCTGGGTTAGGGATGATGCCGACGTCGCCGTTGGTGAGGAATTCGCCCGTCCCGATGCAGATGTCGGCCGGAACGAGCGACCAGCCGGGCGCGATGGTGTCATCGTCGTCCATGATGTACTCCTTGGCTTCGGTTATGCCAAGCCCATGCGTCCCGGCGCCGGCTACTCCGTCTTTTCGGCTGTTTTCGTGGCGTGTTCCCAATCGCAGGACAGGCCGCCTTTGTGGTAGCTGGTCAGGACGGCGCACGTCACGCGACGGCCGTCGTGCAGTCTGAGTTCGCACTCCCCGATCATTCGGCCGTTATAGTCGGCGCAGTTGGCGACACTCTCCTCCGCCACGGCCTCCGACCGAATGTCGCCGTCCTCCGCGTCGGACCCGTCGCATCCGGCGCACATCAGGCAGGCCGGAACCAGCAGTAATGCCAATAGTCTTCTCAATCTCGCTCCTTGTTTCGCGCGTAGGGGTCGTCTATGACGCCAAGCTCCAGCAACAGGTTGTATGCGGTCAGGTCGGTCTGGAGCCTGTGCAAGCCGTGGCAGGGCGGCAGATTCCGCATGTGGTTGTCGTCCGTGTCGCACCATTCGAACACGATATGGTCGCCGCAGTCGAGTTCCACGTCGATGTCCGCATTGTCGGCCATGAGGCCGCAATCCTGACAGCGGCACATGTCCTGTATTCTTCGCATGTATTTCGGGTCGGCCAAGGGTTCTAGTCCTTTCCATTTTCCGGCTGTTCGAGCCGTCCGCCACACATAGGGCAGAACATGGGGATGGCCTCGTACCCGTCACCCATGAGCCGCCCGTTCCCGTCGGTCATAAGCGTGCGCACGCGGAACACGGTCAAGCAGCATGGGCATTCGACCGCATCCACCGGATTGCATTCGGAGACGAGCGGCATCGGATTGTCTTCCGGGTTCATTTCGTCGTCACCTTCATCGGCTTGCCGTTGTGGTCGTAAAGCCATACCTTGTCGCCCGACGCGACCAACAGACTCATGTCGTGCGCCTTTCCTCTCGCATCCACGTACTCGCATTCGTACCTGTCCTCTCGGGGCATGTATTTGGAGTCGTAGACGGTCGGGCAAGACAACGCCTCCAATCCGGCCTGTCGCACCACCTGTTCGGTGAACGTGGTGTCCTTCGGGAGAACGAGAAGACCGGGGTTCAACGTCAGGAGCAGTCCGAAGCCGCCCACAAGGGCCAGACATATGACGAATTTGGTGTCCTCCAGCAATGGCTGGGCGTCCCGTGGGATACGATGCGTCGCGCGAAGCGCCAAGCGTCTGCCCGCCCGCCAGACGACGCCCAGCACGGCGAAAACCAGCACCGTGGTCAACGTCGCCATATATATGGCGTCCCCGAAACTGTTGTGGGAACCGTTCGCCCACTCGGTCAGGTCAATCATTTCATTTCCTTTCCTTGATTGTCGTAGAGTCCCACTTTGTTGTCCGCCGTCACGATGAGCGTCACGTCCTTCAGGGCCGAATCGTCCCTGCCGTCCGAGACGGTGCACCGGTAGGTGCCCGCGTCGGGCAGTTCGTCCTTCGTGGACATGACGTCGGGCGGGCATGAGAGATTACGCACATCGAACTTCTTCTCGACCTGAACGGTGAAGATGGCGGTATCGGATGACTTATCCTCGGCCTCTGTGGACGATTCCTCCTGACCTGCGACCGCAAGGCCAAGCATCGCCACCAGAAAGGCTCCGGCAAGCAGCACGCCGAAAACGAACTCGAATACCCCCTCAAGAGCATCCATCAGGAGAAAACAGACCGTCCCGACGATAAGCAGACCGGCTACACAGCAGAGGAAGATGGGCCACAGGTTCGTTTCGCCTTTGGTGTTCGACTCCGCCCATTTCGAGAAATCCTTCAATGTTCTAATCCTTTCCTTTCGCCAACAACGCCTTGCCGTCGGCTTTGTACAGGCCGACCCTGTCTCCCTTGATGTGGACGGTCAGTTCGGTGCGTTGATTGTCGGTGTAGGCGACGCACTTCCAGTCGCCGTCGTCAAGGCTCGACTTGGGCAGGCTTGGGCTGTCGGTAAGCCCGTGGCTTGAGTTTTTGCAATCGCCCATTTCGTCCAGCCCCCACGTTCTCTCGATTTGCGTGGAGAGCGCGGGTGGTTCGGATACGTGGGCATCGTTGTGGGATGGCATGACGAACGATGCGAGCGCCAGCACACCGCCTATGACGGCTATCGCCATGGTCAAGCGGAAGAGCGGGCTTTTTTCGGGGTCGCCGCCCATTCCGCCGATGACGGCCACCGCGATGAGCCCGACGAAATCGAAGACCATCATCAATGTCATGCCGATGCCTTGGCATATGCTTGCGGGACTGCCGGACACGGCTTCGCCCATCCGGTTGTAGGCGTCCCACATGGCCGCCCATTTCGTGAAGTCCTTCAATGCACTATTCCTTTCCCGTCTGTTTCAGTGCCTTGCCGTCCGTGTCGTAGAGGCCGAGTTTGGTTCCGTCCTTCGATACGCGGATTTCGACCAATTCCTTATGTCCTTTTCCGTTGGTCACGTAGCATTTCATGTCCTTGGTCGGCAGGTCGTGGTCGGGCAGGTCGCATTCGGACGAGACCTCCTGCAATCCCCAGATTTGCTTGATTTCCGATTCAAGATTTGGAGAGGACAATCCCTCGGACAGGCAGAAGCATCCGACCGCGAACAGAATAGGAGTAACAGATTCATTTATAAAAGCGACGATTGCGCTGAAAAGCGCTCCGAAGACAAGGAACACGCACACCTTATCCATCCCGCCCGCCGACTGGAGCCATTGAGAAAAATCATGCATTTTTATTACGAGACCTTCCGATTGTCGTCCATATACTTTTTCAGCATGTTCCCGTCAGCGGTACGTCTCGCATTCTCGCGGACGGTTTGAGGATTCCAAGCGCCCATTGTCAGGACGGTTCTGTGGCCCACGTTTGGGAAAATGGGGCGTATGTCGAGCATGAGACGTTCAAGGAATGGCGAGAGAGGCGTATCCGTTTCCACCCGCAGGCCATACCGTTCCTCGAACTCTTTTCTTTCCTGCTCCATGCGGAGTCGTCGGAGGTACAGGATCGTCTCGTCCGGGATTTTGTTTTTCACTGTTCGCATGTCAGTCGGACTCTTTCTCATTCATCGCGGCCTCGAGCATGAGCCGTACGCGGGCGAGGTGGTCGGGATCCATCCCGTAGTCCCGTCCGGGAGCCAACGGTCCGGCGGTCTCGACGCCCGCCCGTGCCGCGGCCAGAACCTGCGCCTGCGTCGGCTGGCGGTCGGGCTTTCCGATGCCATGCGAGGCGAGCAGTCCGGCCACTTGGTCGTTGCCCTGGAGGTACCGCAGGACCTCCAGGGTGTCGTTCGCGTGCTTCAGAATGCGGCGGGTGGACAGGTTCGGCACCGGCTTTCCGCCGTCGGCCAGCGGCATGTTCGGAACCGTTCCCATGAGCCGGCGTATCTCCGCCGACTCCAGCCCGTGCGCGCGCAGCAGGCGTCCGGCGAAACCGTCGTCACGGTACAGGGCGTACAGCACATGCGCCACGCCCGCAAGCCCCTGCCCGCGGGATTCCGCCGCCTCCAGCGCGGTGTCCATCAATGAGCTGCGCATTGCGGCGATCCGCTTGTCCAATGTCGAATCCATGTCCGCCCCCCTCAGTCGAAGAAGGCGAGCGTGCGGCGCTCGATGCGGGCGGACATGCCGTACCGGTCCTCGGCCTCCGCGACGTTCTCCGCGTCCGTCAGCTCGGGGTCGGCCATGCCGCAGGACTCGTCTTCAGCCGCGAGGACCTTCTCCACGGAGATATGACTCAACGGCGCGAGGCGGTACCCCACGGCCGGCTTTCCGTCCATGAGCGGACGCCTGCGCACGTCCTTCGGCAGCGCCTTCAACCGCTCGATAAGCTCGTCTATGGTCATGGTCTTGAACTCCTTCCGACCGCGTCCGTCGCGGTCACGTCCGGGCCATGCGTCCCGGTCACATCGCCTTGTACTCGGCCACGAGCCGGTCGAGCTCGGCTTGGGTCCTTTCGATGCGGGACAGGATCTCGTCCCTCGCCAGGGCGCGGAACCGCTCCCTGGCGCCTTCGACGACCTTGTGGGTCCCGCGCCATTCAATGTAGGCGGGGTACTCCCCGCATTCGGGCAGTTCCACAGTGAACGGACCGTCCCACAATCTGAGCAAGCCCAGCCGTTGGGCCTCCTCCGCGATGAAGTCCGCAGTCCAGTCATCCGGGGCGGGAAGATGGCCATAATCGGTGGCGTCGAGGATTAAACGTATGTCGACCACGATGGTGTCGACCTCGTTGATGCAGTCATGGCGGTCCCATTCCTCCAACCGGATCGGGACGTCGATTGGCGTGTGTTCGTCCATGGTTCCTGACTCCTTCCAGCCGCGTCTTTCGCGGCCACGTCGGAGCCATGCGTCCCGGCTTACTCGCAATAATCGTCGAGCCCAAGCATGGCGAGGCGCCGCCGGACCTGACACCAGGGCACGCCGAATCTGCGTGCCATCTCGGGCACGTCCAAATCAGACGCGAACATGACCCGCACGATTCCGGCGGACATGAGCAAGGCGTATGCGAAATCTCCCGGCCAGCCGAATTCCGCGCCATCCGGCTCCAGCGCGCGGCCCAGTGCCACGGCTGAGTCCCAGCGTCCGTACGCATCCCCGACCGACGGCACGTCGATGCCTTCGGCGCGGGCGATGGCCGCCGGGTCGACCGGCAGGGCGAGCTGATGGTCGGGTGTGGCGGCGTGGCGTTGGAGTAGGTCGTGTGCGATGTTGGATGCCTCGGTCATTCCGTACCTCCGACCAGCTTCAGGTAGACTCCGCCCCATGCGGGATCGTCGTGACGTTCGTATGGCTCCAGGTGCTGGATGGACGGCTTGGGCGCGCCTTGGGGCGCGTAGCCGGCCTCGTACAGGTCGCGCGCGGAGATGGCGCGCCATTGCCCGTCGATCTCCTCCGGCGGGTCGTCGAGCAGCCGCGTCCACAGGCCGGCGTCGCCACCCATGTCGCGCCGGAACGCGCAGAAGAGCAGGATGCGCAGGTCGACCGCGTTCCCGTCGAGTCCAGCCGAACCGTCGGGCGCGGCCGTCTCCAGCGCGGCCAGCGCGCGGGTCCATGCGGGCACGTCGATGGGGTCGCCCGCGTCCGCGGCGGGCCGTATGGCGTCGGCCAGCGCCTCCCGCGCGGCCGCGCCCAGACGCCCGGCGTTCGCGGCGACGACGTCGGACACGGCTCCGACGACGTAGGTGCGCCGTCCGGCCGCGTAGGCCGTCGCCGAGGCGAGCAGCCGCGCGCGGTCGGCGGGGTCGATGTCCAGAAGGGTGCGTTTCTTTTCGGTCATGCCCGTGGATATGCGTCCTGCCTCCATCGGCAGGCATGGACCGTGGGCTTAGTGGCTTCTCCAATATCCTCGGACGTCATAGCCGTTCCTGGTGTGGGGGCGCACCCACACGGCGCCCGCAACGGAACCATATCCGTTGGAGGTGGCGGCCACGCTTCGCGCCAGTTCGGGCGCGTCATGCGTCGGCTCGATGGATTCGTTGACTTTGACCAGGGCTTTCGTCATGGCATCGCGCTGGGCTTCGGGGACCATGGACGCAACCTCGTCCGTATGATCCAGGACAAGTCCGGCCATGTTTCGGGCGATGGCCACGACTTTGTCCCCGTCCAGTCCGGAGTCAGCGGCGAGGGCGGCCCAGTCGGACGGCTCCACCCATTCGGCGAACTCCTTGTCATTGATTCTCATGGCGAGGTCCTGGTCCATTCCGACCCAGGTGCGTGTGGCGCTCACGTCGTACATGGGCGAGAACCGGATGCCGTCGGGCTCCAGCATGAGCGAGTAGTTCTTGCCGTGTGAGTCACTGTCCGCGGAGGACACGTTGAACGCAAGTCGGCGGACGAACTCGTACCCCAGCCCGTCGGTGGGGTCGAAACGATGCAGGAACCGGATGCAGGAGACCGCGTCGATGTCATATTTTCCGTCCGGCATGCACCCCATCGCCTGGGCTATGTCCTCGCAATGCAGACGGCGGATCCGCCCGTTCTCCACCTTGCGGTCGAAACGCTCCACGATATAGGCGGAGACCCCTGCCCTTGGCTCGATCATGCCATGCGGGGCCGCTTGAAGCCCACACAATTCCCCCAGTTCCATGACGGCGTCCTCCACACGGTCACTGCCCGGACAGTCCGCGACGGCCGGTTTGATGATGTGGGTGGAGGGAATGGCGATGTTGGGCCACAGCCAGGTTCCATTATGGTTGGCGAGAGTGAATTTCGGCTGTCCTCCGGCGAGGGAGAAGCGGCAATGCTCGGTGCGGGCGAACCACGCGGAGCCCGCGGCGCGGGTCTGTATTATCTGGGCCGCCAGCTCGTCGTCATCTAGGGGACGCGCCTCGCCTTGGACTGATAGCTCCTCGGCCGATGGCGTGAACACCAGTCCGCCCGTGACGTCCACGCCGGCGAGCAGATCGAAGGTGTCCACGGAGTCCACGCCCAGCCTGTCGGCCATACGCCAGCGCGCCTTCCGTGATTCGGGCAGGAGGTTTTCCAAAAACGCCTTCGGCGCGATGTCGGAGTACGCTCCCGTCCGTGGCAGGCTCAGGCTGATGGGGGCGCCCTTCGCGTCGTCGTATTCGAATCGGACTAGCGAGCCCCCGCTTCGCTGCGAGAAGACACCGATATGGGTCGAATCCGACCAGACATGCAGATTCCTCACGTCAGGCCTCCAGATATTCCATCGGGAGGACGGAGCCGTGGAGGTCCAAGGCGTCCAACGTCCTCATGGCCTTGTCCAGCGGCACGGGGCGGCATGCGCGCATCGCTCTGAGCGTCGACTGGAGATCCGGCGGCACCGCGTCGACGCCGACCTCCGCCACCCGGGCGTCCACGAATCTTCCGACGTCGGCCATGGTGGGCATCTCCCGCAGACCACAGGTCCGCGGCTTGCGGGAGAAGTGGATGCCGCCGATGTCGTCGGACAATCCGTCGAACTTGCTGAAATCCAACATTCCGGCCCCTTTCGTCAAGTGCTTGTTCCATTGTAGGACCGGAGGCGCCTGTTCGCGTCAGGCCACGGCCTCCAGTTCCTCCAGCAGCGGCCTCCCCGTCGGACGTCTCGTACAGCCGTCTAGCCTCGTCGACGAGCGCGTCGGACACGGCTCCGACGACGTAGGTGCGCCGTCCGGCCGCGTAGGCCGTCGCCGAGGCGAGCAGCCGCGCGCGATCGGCGGGGTCGATGTCCAGAAGGGTGCGTTTCTTTTCGGTCATGCCCGTGGATATGCGTCCCATCGGCATCACCTCGTCGTCCGGTGATAACCTTGATGACATGCCTGACAAAATGACGAAGAAAGCCCGCAAACTCACAAGAAAAGGCTGGACCTTCCGTTTCGCGCGGACCGAAAAGGATAAGAACAAGGCCGTGGAACTTTTCCGTACGGTGGATGGCATTGCGGGAAACGCCGTATTCGATGGGGACATCCTCGTCGCCGAAAGCCCGCACCACAGCATCGCAGGGGCGGCGCTTCTTGGCTCATGGGAGGATGCGAACGGCTTAAGGCATTGCCTTGTCCGGGTCCTCGCGGTGGCTCCGGACAAACAAGGCAAGGGCGTCGGAACGGCATTGCTATGGGCGACACACGCGGCTGCGCGCGGGATTGAGGTGTTCGGCGGCTGTTCCGCAGCGAACGAGGGATTCTACCGCGCGGCGGGCTGCGAGATCAGGACCGACCTTGGGAATGGGATGGTCTCCTCGAATCCCCTATACAATCGGTGGTTCGTTCTGCCCTGAAAGGATTCAAGACCCCATCGCCGTCATCCAGACGGACCATACGCCTTTTGACATCCTCGGGCAGCGGATCGAAGCGCAACAGCGCCTCCAACGTTCGCAGGTCGACCATGATCACACACCTTTCTCCGCGCCCTATGCGGAAACGTCCTTCGCTCTTCAGGCCACCGCCTCCAATTGCTCCAACAGCGGCCGCCACTCGTCGCCGGCGACCTCCCCGTCGGCCGTCTCACACAGCTCGCAGGCCTTGTCGGCCAGCTCGTCGGGCACGCCCGGGCGGGCGGCGAGCGCCATGATGCGGTCGTAGCGGTCCATGTCCGCCCTGGCGCACTCCGGGCACTCGAAGGCCCCGTCGGGATACTCCACCGCGCACCGGCCGCACAGGCGGACACCGCACAGGTCGCACATCGGCGGGTCGGCGGGGCTCCAGCCCCCGCAGACGCCACACCAGCCGTCGCGGCCCAGAACGTCGTCCATGGCCTCGTCCACACGCGCCTCGTATTCAAGTCCCTCATAGTCGCTCATGTCCAGGCTCCTTTCCCTTGATGTTCCGTTATGCCGGACATGCGTCCCGGTATGCATAGCCCCGTCCGGAGTGAAACAAGGAGGCCATCATGGCGATTGATTCGAAAGGCAACAACCATCAGCCGAAGGGCATGCCCGATGCGGGCAAGTTCGCACCCAAGGCGGGCGCGGGCGATGACGACGATCTGTGGTACAAGCCGCGTTACCTCGTTGGCGCGGGGGGCACAGCATGGGGCGGCAGGTACGTGCCCAAGGCGGGTGCGGGCGACGGCGATATGGCCGCATTCCGACGGTCTATGACCGTGGAGCCGTCCGTGATGGGCGACCGGGACTACGGCGAGGCCGCCGTGGAGGGCGACCTGGGCCGCGATGACACGCGCATGGAACTGCCAGGGTGCATGGCGGTGGGCAAGGGTTGGACCCTGGACCCATTGTCTGTCAGCGCCGCCAATAACCAGTGCAGGTTCACCGACGACGAGGGCGGCATGCTGGAGACACAAGACGACGATTGGTTCGACCCGAACCTCGGCGACTGCTCGTCGCGTCGCGCCAAGTACACATCGCCACAGGGCGACACGGCCGTCGCATACGACATGAAGGTCGAGACGGAAGGCAGGGCGGACATCTCCGCCTATACGCCGGATGATCTGAAACAGGCGGTCTCGACGGCGAAACACAGGTTGCGCGAGCGTACGGGCCTCGAACCGGAACGCGTCGAGGTCGAGTTGGGAGAGAAGCCGGGTGCCCCGATGCGCGTCCGCGCGAAGTACCCTCTGCTCGAGCTGCCGACCGGTTTCCGCCCGTTCAAGGAACAGCGGATACGCTATGAAAACCTCCGCCGCAGGGAGATGGGGAACGACTGGATCGAGGTCGAGCCGTAGGAGCCGGGACGCATGGATGGGCCGAACGGAAAAAGGAGCCCGCCATGGACAACGAACGAATCGAAGGCCGCGCGGCCGCCGAAGCTCGACCGGAACGGATCGGTCTGGGCCGCTACCTCATGTCCGGCATGACGCAGGAGGAGCGCGAGGGCCTCACCCTGCCGCTGCTGCGCGCCATATCCCGCACGGCGGAGGAGGAATGCGAGCCGCCGGCCACGTCGGTCGCCTCCGCGTTCGCCCGCCGCACGAAGTCGCGCGCCCACTTCCTGCACGCCGGCGGCGCATGGTACGTCGCGGCCATGGTGGATCGGTAGGACAAAAACTGTCTGCACATGAGGGCACCCCGGAGCCATACGGTTGGCTCCGGGGTGCCCTCATTTAAGCCAGCATGCACGCCACATTCCACGCGATGGCCAGCAGGATGGCCACGATGGCCACGATGATGGCGGCGTAAAGCAGGTGATCCCCGTCGCGGTCGAACGCCATCATGACGCAAGCCACGATGGCGATGACGACAAGCGTGATGAATGCGGTGAAAAACAGCATCCCCAGCACGGCGCATACCGGCGACGAGGCGGTGGCTCCGGACATACCGGACGTCGGATGGACGAAAACGCGGCCGATGAACATTGCAAAGACTCCTTATGTCCGCGGGCCTTCCGCGGACAATCCGTCCATGCGTCCCGGAGAAACGGAGAGCCCAAGGACATTCGCCTGGTTCCAGGGGTAACCTTATGTTGCCACGGGCGGCTATCCGAACCGGAAGCCCGGCGCGGAGCCTTCGGTGGCAACGGAAATAAGGTACAGGACCACACCTGTTCGGCTATCGGATTCCTCGTCATGCCGGCTGTGACATCGATGGCCGCAGGACTTATGACACAAGGATCACTGTGAGGCATACGGCGCCGAAAACGGCGACGATGAAATTTAGGATCAGCCTTATTCCAAGGCCGCCCCCTTCCGTCAATTTGTGAACCATGAAAAACGCAATGGCCACACCGAACAGGATGATGGAATACCCATAAAATCTTGAAATCATGGAAACCCCTTTCCCTCTATACCCATGCGTCCCGGTGCGCATAGCCATTCCCGGAACGAAGCAAGGAGGCCATCATGGCGATCGATTCGAAAGGCAACAACCATCAGCCGAAGGGCACGCCCGATGCGGGCAAGTTCGCGCCTAAGGCGGGCGCGGGTGATGACGACGACCTGCACGAGGACTCATTCCACGGCATGTACCGCCCGCATTGCATGCCCGGCAACTGGTTCGGAGGAGGATTCGCGCCGCCCACGAAGGACGGCTTCGATGCGGACCCGTACATGCGCAGTGACGCGGGCGGCGTGCGGGCGGACGCCGACGACATGGCGGAGTTCCGCAAGGCGTTGCCTGTGAGGCCGATGGCGATGAGCGACCGCGAGTACGGCGAGGCCGCCACGGTGGAGGACAGGGTGGTGCGCCTGTACTCGGGCAGCAATCCGCGTATTCCGCTGTTGGAGACCCGGCTCGAGGAAGGCGAGGATCCGCGCTCCGCGGCGTACAGAGGGCTGTGGCACGACGAGAGCGTGCTCCAACGATTCGCCCACGACTGCGCCGGACGCCGCATCCTCGACGTACTGCCCGAAGCCGGCCGCGTGGACGACGACACCGTCAGCGTGCCCACGCGCGATGGAGGCCATGCGGAGATATGGTTCGACGGGGACACCGCCCAAATCCAGCCGTATGACGAGAACGGCGTGCGCAGTCTGGACGATTGGGTCGGCCTGTACGAGTGCGGGTCGGTCGACGCCTACATGCGGAAGATCGCCGACAAGGTGAACGCCATCTGGTAGGCCCGGATATGGCGATCGGCCCGCCAGGGCCCATGCGGTGACCGGCGGGATGGCCGCGACCCCCAACTCAGGCCGGAAGTTCCTTGGAGTCCGGGCTGTGAAGGGAATCCCCCGCCTTTAGGCGGGGGAGGATGTCAAGGAGACGGAGGGCATGCGCTCCCTTTTTCCCTGGAATCGAGCACCATCATGACGCATAGAGGGCGGGCGTGAGGCTTTATCGACACTTGGACATGCCATCCGACGGTCATATGCGTTTGATGAAGGAGCGATTCGCCCGATGGCGGAGTGACCCGTCCTTCGCGTCTTCCGGCCATCCGCCGGATGGGAGGGATGGGTTTTCGGCAGTGCGGGACCGTATGGCGCCGGCTCGTCGAACAATCGCCTCCGTTCGGTGGTGGTCAGCCCCGATCGCGCGGCGCGGCATCGCATATGCGCGACGATGCCGGAGGCATCCACGAGCAGGCGGCGCCTTTCCCATGGATCGCGGCCTTTCCAATACACGCCGCCATGGCGTCCGACGGCGGAACCCATATCGACCGCCTTCCAGCCTTCGGATTCCAGCCGTCCCTCATACGCGGGGATGAACGCGCCTCCGAAATCGAAGGTCTCCGCGTCGTCCAGCGAGACGACCCATCTTTCCACCGAACACATGCCCATGCCGCCGATTCTAATATCCTTCGTGCGAGATGACGCTCCAGAAGACCATCGGCGTGGTCAGCACGAGCTTGATCTGCTCGCGGCGCGTCAGGTCGGTGCGGCAGATGAACCGCTCCCGCACCCGTATGTCCGGATCGCGCACCAGCATGCGCCGCTGCCTGCGCGTCAGGTCGTACCGCTCGGCCAGCCGGTAGCGTTCCATGAACGGCATGCGCGGCCGCGAGTAGAAGCCCGCCCATGTGAGGACATGGGATGCGACGCGGTCGCGCAGGACGTCCCAGGCGCGGTTGTGGACCAGTATGTTCCCGTCGGACAGCAGGCGGAGCCACTGTCCGACGGTCAGGTCGTGGCGGCGCAGCAGGAACATGCGCTCGACGGGGTCGCCGTGGGCGGTGATCCCGTCGATGTCGTCACGGGTCAGCGGCTCGGCGTCCGCATCCAAGGCCATCGTGTTGAATCGTCTCATGCCCGTGGGTTATGCGTCGCGGAAAGACGGGAACGCCCCCGGAGTCGTTCGTTCGGCTCCGGGGGCGTTCCCGTCTCCTATCGGCCTATGGCGTCACCTATCGAGAGGCGACGCGTTCCTGCGGCGCAAGACCACGCACCCGGCGACGAGCAGGCCGAGCGTGACCGCGCCGGCCAGCGCGCCCGCGCGGGCCACGTCGTAGCGTCCGCCGGTCATGGGCGGCATGATGTTGCCCTCGAGCCGATTTCCGACCGTGACGGTCGAGCCGTCCAGGCCCTTGAGCAGAGCCTTCGCCTCCTCGTTGGAGCCGGTCGCGGAGATGGTCGCGCCGTCCGGCGTGCCTG